>JFJP01039597.1_pt1 | contig 13119 bp, 10 predicted proteins | sample 431651 | NCBI WGS metagenome assembly JFJP01 (sample SAMN02602958, study PRJNA72255) | Microbial mat metagenome, whole genome shotgun sequencing project. | biome: fresh water; feature: sink hole; material: water; isolation source: purple microbial (photo- and chemosynthetic) mats found in...
AGCAAGTCCAAGCACCGCTTTACGGAATACCTGATTGGCGGTACTTTTAATACGGTCGGTTCGGCTTCGAATAACTTTTCCGTTTGAGATGATAGAAAGGCTTACGCCAATTCTATGCGCCTTTGTGTTTGAAGCGAAATAGTATTGATACGTTTTTTTATTGCCTACCATACGCCGGACAGTAGGTATTGCTTTTTGAGCCTTTGTTGCGGTCATTGCCTTCGCCGCAACCAAAAATTATATTCAAACCCAATCGAAAATTAAGGGTGCGTGCAGCATACGGCAACATCAATCCAGAGGAAACATCTTTTACATAGTTGATAGGAATGTTGTCGCTAATGAGGTATAATTGAGCACCTTTGCTACCAATACCCAATGCAAAGCCCAAATTTTTGAAACTACGATTCATCACCGAATAGCTCAACGTGGTGGACAAAAAGGGCAAAGGTCGCGCATTTACCGATAGGGTAAACGAGGGGTCGAATTGTTTGTCGTATATGAGTATTTTGCCCACTGCACCAAAGCTAACCTTCTCATTTAGTTCGTAATCCAATCCGGCATATACTTTTGGCATCAAAAAGGAGCTATACGAGTTGTTGGCATTTTCAAACTGAAAGGCATTTAGTAGCGAGTCTTTCAGTTGGTCAACTAAAGCGGTTCCGTCGTAATTGGTTTGATAATCGGTAAAATCGAAACCAACAAATCGAAAATAACCATTGGCAGTAAAGTTTGATGCGTTATTTTTCCATCCAATCAAGCCAATATCTGTAACACTGAGAGCAAATGTCATATTATCAGTGGGTTGTGTCATCAAGCCAAAATCTAAAGCAACGCCTTTATTGCCCGTCAACAAAAAATCGCTTACAGGATTTGTAAAATTGGTGTTTACCGATTCTATGTAGCCATCTGCCGTGTATGCAACATTCAGTGGCATAGAGGCATTGAGCAAAATATCGGTGTTGGCAGCCAAAGCAATGGGATTGTTTTCGGTTTCGAGCCAAATATTCGTTCGTTGAGTATTGAAATTAACCCCGCCGAGCAATAATTTCGCAGTAGCTCCCACCTGTATATAGCCCATGTTTTGCGAAGCAGTCAATCCAATAGAAGTGTAATTGATGGCATCAATGCCAATTCCGCTAAAATCGAGTGGAATGGGTTTATCTGTTTCCAAGTTCCAGTTACCGTCTTTAAAATTGATAATATCGCGCGGAAAACCTACCCGCATTTCGGTATGATTCGATATATTGAACGAAATATAGGTTTCGTTGATTTTTGCACCGAATCCTAAGATATTGAAACGCAAATCGGTACGAATATGATTCACCTTTTTTAGCTTTGTTGCCAAATTATCAATATCAAAAATAAGCGAATCTGCTTGATTTCCAGTTCCGTGCGCAATGATGTCGTTGTAGCCAAATCCCGTGTTGTTGTACGCCAATTGCACCGACGACAGTATGGGCAGCTCCAAAAAGTACTTACATTCAGGCTGATATGCCGGATTGACATCAATTCGCTGCACATTGTTTTTCATAAAATACAGCGTATTTTCTTGCGAAAAAATTCTGTTCGAAAGAAGAAAAAATCCGACAAAAACAACCCATATTTTATATTTCGTTTTCATAATTGTATGCAATTTAGTGAGTTAGTAGTTTGTCGTATTTGCTTCCACCGTAACAATTACCCCCAAATTGGCATCGAGAGTGTAAAACGAATAAAATTTCACATTCTCCAGTGCCGAAGCATTTCGGGTGGAAATTCTGCCTCGAATGAGAATAAATTTTGCATTTTCAATTTTTTGCACTTTGTCGCGGTCAAATTCCACACTTAAAGGCTCATTTACAACTGCTTCGCTTATACCATCACCATTACTGTCTTTGCCGCTACCCACAATTTTAGTGTCCACAAACATCGAATCCAATATAGTGTAGTTTTGGTCGGCAAAATACACTTGGGTAATTACATCTACCGGAAACATATTGGTAGTGAAGAGTTTAAAAGTCAGTTTTTTTATTTCTTTGATGTCTTTTTTATAAAAATCTTTTACATCGAATTTCAACGTATCTTGCATCACCATCATATCGGCATAGCCGTACAAAGGCAATGTAAGTTCGAGATTTATATCGTACTTGGAGTTTTTGTGGATAAAATTTGCAGTGGAATTGCCATCAGGATTGGTCGTAGCCATTGCTCCGTAGCTCACAGAGCGCGGTGCTTCTTCCAGCACGTCAAACAGGTTTGCATTGTTTGGATTGAGCGTAAGCGTGTCGGCAACCGACTGTCCCACTTGTTGCATGGTGGGGTAGTTCATCACAAACGGGGTCATCAACGTGGGGACTGCAGTACCAGCTATTGCCACATCGCCATTGTATTTTGTATCGGCTTCAAAATTGTACAAACCAATGCCCACAGGCACTCCAAACGAATTGTTGAAATATAAATTGATTTCGGGTTCTTCAAAATGAAACGAGCCTTCAATTATTTCGCTGTAAAAATCGAGCACAACTGTCTGCAAATCAGTGTCAACATTGTGTTGTCCCACGTTGCCAAAAATAGCTTCATACTCAATTCCCGAAATAATAATTTCTGTTTCCACAAAGCTACCTCCAGCAGCAATGGTTGCATTTGCTGCACTTACTTCAATTTCAAGTTCCACCGCAAATGCGTTGTTACCGTTTGCTCCGTTTTCCTGTACAATGGTAAAACCCGATAAATCGCTGATTTTCTGCCCAGTAGCGAGGTCAAAATCCACCGTGAGAGGAACATTGTTTTTGGCAAGAGCCGGAAAAGTGGCTTTTACTGCTCCAGAAATGTTGTTGGGATTGTTGATTCTCAATTCCAAAAATGCGAAATCAATCCACACAGAATCAAGCCTTTCGCCTTTTTCTGAACCAAACGAGAAATTCATGTACTGGGTTTGAGTGAATTTTTGTGGCAGAGGCGCAAGTTGCAAATCAATGTCCACGCCTGTTTGATTGGTAACTGAGAGTGTGTTTCTAATTTCGGGAAAAGTAATTATATCGGCAGCAGTTGCCGAAAATACTTCTTCGTGATACACCAAGGTCATAAATCCGGTTTGGTCTATAACAAGCTCCTCTGGTTGATTGATTTGGGTAAGTAATTTTTCGAGCGAAAGAGTGGTATATCCAATAGGTGATGCTATATTTGCCTCAATATCAAGCGATTTGCTCAATAAATCCTGATTAAATTCTTCCTTCACACACGAACTGCCCAATAAAACAACAATAGCAAAAAGTAATTGCAACACGATATTTTTCATGGCATTTGATTTTAAATGAATTACAAATTCGACTTTCGGTTGTGTAAACCGATGGTACAAAATGTAGAATGTGTTTCAGAGGCAGTGTTGTTTTCTCGTAAGATGCAAAAAATAATCAAAGGGTTGCGAACAAAAAAAATAGCATTATTTATCTTTGGCAATCAATTCGTTAGCCTTGTCTATTGCCTCTTTTCTGCTACTAAGTACAAAATACGGCACGGGAAGTTTTTGTATCAAAAGAATGCCTTGCATAAGCATTTTTACCATCACATTGTTGATAATAAACACTTGCGCGATGCACTTTTTTTGAATAAGTGCCAAATTTTCTTTCAACCAATTGCCTTGCATAATTCGTTGTTTGGCAGGCAGGTATTTCGAATCGGAGGCATCTAAAACAATTACAAATCGAGCGTCTTGATTGTAAATGGTATGCAACTGTTTTAAGTATTCTTCAAATTCTTTATCGTTCGGCTCATAGCTTGAAAATTTGATGAGAATAATTTTCGGTGAAACTTTTTCGATGGTGATGTAGTTCATAATGAAAATGTTTTTTATGATTAAAATGATACAACTAAGCCTGCAATTACAAGTCCAAATAGCAGAAAAAAGATTATTTCTTTTACGATTACTCTTTTTGAATTGATAAGAAAATTCGATACAATATAACTCATGGGAAATGCGATGAAAACCAATACTTCAAACGAAGTTGAGCCTAAAAATATGTACACAAATATTCCAATAAACAAAGATGCAATGAGCAAGTTGAACGAATTTCGTTGTTTTATTTTCAATTTTTGTTTCCACGAAAACAATAAAGCCTGAATAAGAAGCAAAATCCAACCTCCAATCATTATTTTTTGCACCATATTGAGCATCTCAAAGTTCCAACCTGCTTTATACAGTACACACTCAACGGTTTGATTCCACACGGTTGAAATTTCTCCGGTAAATCCGTAATAGAACGAAAAAAATAATAAATAGGGTGTGATAGTTCCAAAAAATACAACAAACCATTCGCGCCAAAAAAAGTTGCGCATCAATGCCAAACCAATCCATACTATGGGCGTGAAAACCAATGTATTGAAATAAAATAAGCTACCAAAAGAGAGATAAAAAGCGGCTTCGAATGAATTGGAAATTGCGCCTCCTTTGCGGTCGAAATCAAGAATTTTTATCATCGAAATAATAAAGAAAAATACTCCGATAATGGCAGAATGAAACTGCTGCAATGCAAGCAAACTACTGCTAAACAACAAAAAAAATACGCCTTGCAAAGCCGACTTAGTGCTGCAAATAGAATATCGCAAATTGATGATAACCAGCAAAAGTGTATTGATAACGGTGAGTACCAATGCCACAACAAGAGCGGGCAAACTGGTATGTTTCGATTGTAGAAAATCTATCAGAAAATTGAAAAGGGGAGCATCGGGCACATCGAGAATTGGAATTTCGACTTGCAAAAATATCGCTGGAAGCCACAACAATACGGCAATAAACGGAAAAGCTATAATTACCTTTGCATAATCGGTTTTTGAAAGTAAAGCTATCATTGGGTACGATTGTTTTTAGTAGAATATCAGAATTTATCTTTTTGAGAAACAATCTGTTCCAATAAATCTTTTATCTGTTCGGGACCCACACGTAGAGCTTTAATTTCTTTTTTTTCGTCGAGCATATACATCAAAGGTGTGCTATAAACGTAGTATTTCTGAAAAAAATTGGTTCGCTGGTCGGGGTCGTAGGCATTTATCCATTCAATGTTGTTTTTCTGAATAAAATCAACCCATTCTTTTTTATCGGTTTTGGTATAAACGGCAAAAATTTCGACTTTTTTGTCTTTCATTTCGGTATAAAATTTTTGCAGCTCATGAATTGCTTCTTCGCAATGACCGCAGCCTACAGTCCAGAAAAACAAAAATGTATATTTTGCATCTACCTGATGCAGCGATATATATTCTTCGTTTGGCATTTCAAGCATAAGGTCGGGAGCAATTTGTCCGGGTAGGTTCGATTTTAGTTCCTGTGCTCTGGAGTTTATTTCTTCCAAACTTTTTTCGTCCATCCAATCGTTTGTTTCCTTCTGATAATATTTTTCAACCAGATGAATAAATACTTCGTTCATCCCTACACGCGGAAATGTATTGAAAAAATTGAGATAATGATTTAATACATAGTGATATACATCGTTGTTTGCTTTGGCTTTTTCTGCCATCATATCTATTTCGCGAATAATTTCGGAAACTGGTTTATAATTGTTCAGATTTCGGGCAAGTACCATTCTCAAAGCTCTGTAAATAACCGGAGTACGCAGCATTCGGGAATCGGAAAAATCAATATGATTGAAAAAATTTTGCATCGTATATCCCTCACTTGGTTCGCCGTTCATGCCATAGAGCAATGCCGATAAGAATGCGCCTTTGTTTTCATCAGCAACCGTGCGCCAATAGGAGTCGAGATGTTCGTTTATCGAATTTATTTTCGCGCTTATTTGCAGCGAGTCGTCTTTATTTTGTGTTTTTTTCAATTGTTCGTTCAGCTCGTTGCGTTTGGTTACTTGCTCAACTACATGATTTTGATACGCATAGAAAGCAGTGTTTTCTTTGCTTCCCGAAAATTTTATGGTTTCGAGCCATTTTAGCGTATCGGCTTCTACTTCAAAGGTTTGGTCGTCAGACAAAATAATGTCGAAATATCTGCGGGGTGCAATGATAAGGTATAAGCCTCCAGCCAATGCTTTTTCGCCTGCAAATACTGCCGTCCCCGATTTGTCGGTAACAACTGTATCTTGTATAAATTGCTTATCTTCAAAATAATAGCCCAGTTGAAGTTTTGTATTGGGCAGTTGTTTTATTTTCACTTTTATTTCGTAGCCTTGCGCCGACAGCAGCAAAGGGAGAAATAGCAATAAAGTTAAGATGAAATTAATTTTCATGTGTTTAAAATTTATTGGCGAATGACACAAAAGGTAGATTTTTATTTGTAAAAATTGCTTACAAATGCGTTAAATTCGCCTTTTTTGAATAAAATTCGAGTCCAAAATGCCAGCAAAAATCCAGCACCATAGCCGTAGAGCTGAATGAAACTGGTGATAATGCTTAAAAACGCAACTTCGATGTTTTTATTTTTTTTCAACGAATCGATAAAAAAAGTAAGAGCTAATATACCGAAAATGAGAAGAATAGGAGAATAAAAAAGTGCGATGATAAGCAAAACGAAACTGCCTTCGAGGAACGCAGCAGGCAACAAATGCACCAATTTTAACGACTTTGGGTGCCGCTTGTAAAGGTTTATGCGGGCTATACCCGAATTGAACACCTGTTTGTAGAATTTTCTCAAATCAGTTCTACGTTTGTGATATACAGCGGCTTCCTCAATCAAACGAGTGCCAAAACCATGCTGCATAATGCGAATGCTCATGTCAATATCTTCGCCAAAGCGCATGGACGAAAACCCCATGGTGGTGCGTAAAACTTCTTTTGAATAGCCCATGTTGAAACTTCGTGGGTGGAATTTTTCGAGCGAGCTTTTTTTGCCTCTTATGCCGCCGGTGGTCAAAAACGATGTCATTGAATAGTTTATCGCCTTTTGTGTGGCTGTAAATGAGGGGTGCGCCATATCGGGACCTCCGTAGGCATCAACATAATTTTCGAGAAGTGTTTTCCGTACAATTTCTATGTATTGGGGCGGGATAATGCAGTCGGAATCGAAAAAAATAAAATAGTTGCCTTTTGCTTTTTCTGCACCATAGTTTCGCGAAATTCCCGGTCCTGAGTTGTCTTTGTAAAAATAGTCTATACTCAGTATGTTGTTGTATTTGTTTACTATATCTATGCAATCAAGTTCAGAGCCGTCTTCCACTATCACCACTTCAAAATTACTATCTGTTTGTTTTATAAGACTTTGTAGCAGTTCATCTACCTCTTCGGGGCGATTAAAAACGGGAATAATTATACTGAATGTCAAATCCATTGTCAATTTATTTCATTTTAATTTCGAGCGCCTGAATTTTTAATTTCAATTTTCGGTTGTCTTCGTACAATTCTTTTTCGCGTTTTTCAAACTCAATTTTTTCCAACTGAAGTCGGTTGATAGTGCCTTCGAGTTCGTGTTGCTTGCGCGCCAGTTCGTCTTGACTGGCAAGTAGTTCCTCGTTGTTTTGTCGCATTTCTTCTTGTTGCGATTCGAACTGAAGAGTTTTTTGCCGCGAAATTTCGAGCAATTTTTGAGTGATGAGGTTGTTGCGAATTGCCGAAATGGTTGAAGCCATAACTTCGCCAATTTTTTCAATAAATTCAATCTGATGTTTTGTAAGATTTTTGAACGATGCAATTTCAATCACTCCATATACATCTTCTTTAAAAATCATAGGGCTAACCAGCAACGAACGCGGACTATCGCCTCCCAAACCCGATGTGATGTGCATATAGTTGGGGGGCAGGTCGGTCATGTAGGTACTTTCCTTTTCCAATACTGAGCGTCCTACGATATTTTCGCCAATTTCAATTCGCCTTTCAATTATTTTGCGTCTGTCGTAGGCATACGCCGCTTTCATTTCCAAAAAATGTTCGTCTTTGTTATCTTCATTGATAATAAAAATTCCTCCCTGATTGGCTTCTAAATACTTTACCAGATTCGATATTACTTTGTAACTCAGTTCGTTAATGTCGTTGTGGTGTTCGCGCATAAGTTCGTTGAACATGGCAATTCCTTTGGAGTTCCAGTTTTGAATTTCGCTTTGATTTTTTGCCTGATTGTCAAGCCTTTGGGCTTCGATAAGGCTTTTACGCATTTCGAGTAGCGATGCTCCAATAATATCTTGCGAACTGAGCAACGCAAATTCGTTGTTGTAATTTCCTTTGCCAATTTCTTTGGCAAACAACGCCCAGCTATTCAGTCCGTCAATTAATTCGTTTACCGATGTGCGGATTTTTCCAATTTCATCATTCGATTTCACCGACAGTTTTTCAATATTTTGCAGATTTCCGTGCGATAAATAGATAAGTGTTTTTGTGATATTTACAAGCGGGCGACTTATTTTCGAAGCAATATATTTGATAACAAAAGTAAGTAATGTAATGCCAATAAGACTGGAAATGAGGGATATCAGAATATTTCTGTCGGCATTGGTTTCGATAATGTAGATAGGCACCACAATAGCCACCGACCATGGAGTTTGAGTATTCCCAATTTGGGCAGGAGCCATAGTAATGTAATATTTCTGATTGTCGCGTTCGGATAAAAACGAATAGCTATTGCCCAACTCAATCATTTCAAGCAACATAGATGGGTCTGTAAACAAAGTGTCGGATTCTTTGATGGATTTTCCAATAAATACATCGTTGGGGTGCGAAACAACCGAACCATCGTTAGAAAACAAAACACTGTATCCATCATCAAAAGGTTTGAAACCGCTCATAATTGTTTCAATATTCTGAATGGTGAGGTCAATTCCGGTAAGTCCCACAAAACGCCCTTGCCTAAGTAGCGGACAAGTAACACTAAGTACCAATTTTTTGGAGTCATCTCCGTCAATTGCTTCAAATGTATCGAAATAGGGGTCGGTAATTACCTCTCGGCGTAGGAGTTTTATTTTGTAGTAGAGTCCGGTTTCGTCGTTTCCGTCCAGCTCAAGGCTATCAATTTCCATTATCATATTTTCTTTTTGCTTGTAAGCCGTAAACCGCTTTCTCCCGTAAGGAAGGGTGTAATTGGGGTCGAGGTCGTTGAGTTCAAAACTCACCCAACTGGCAAAAACGTCTTTATTGTCTGAAACCACTTGCTGCAAAAAATGGATAGTAACCGAATCGTTGTAATATTTGTGCCAAAGAAGCTGGTCTGCCATTGCACGCGTGATGCCAATGTCAATATTCAATTCAGATTCAATACGATACGAATATTCTCGTGCGTATGTATCTGCAAGCTGTTTGGCATCGGCAATGGCAGTATTTTTGGCATTGATGGTGATATAAAACACTGTTGTGCCGAAAATAAGAGTCGAAATACCTAAAATAGAAATCAAAAGTTTAGTTTGAATACTCATAATTGTGCATTTAGTTTGCAACAAATGTAGTAGTGGTTGAAAACAAAGATAAACGAAAAAAACGAAATTACAATTTAATTTTTACTAAATTCAATGGAAAAATAAAACATACATACTAAACCTAACATAGTAGCGTTATGTAATTGCTTTCAACAATTTGGGGCTGACCTGGATTTGACAGCAGGAAAGGTTGGGGTGTAAGCATGTCGAGCAATGCGATACCGGCTCGTTAATAATGGATTGCAACCAATAAGTGACAACACTTATCAATATCGTCTCGCTGCTTAATTTGAGCTCAGCTCGTTAGGCTTAATTCGGAAACAGAAGGTTTCCAACGAGATCATCCCTCGAAAGCCATGCCTGTCGGCGTTCGGTTAAGGGGTGCCGCAAAGATGGGATAGTTTGTGTGAAGCTTTGGCTCACAGATGAAATAAAGAAGCTAAGGTTTGGGTTGGTCGTTTTTCGCCTGCTCAAGCACGAAAAATAAGGAAAAACTAAGCATGAAGAAAGCGCGCTGGTCGCCTGTTTGGACCCGGGTTCGACTCCCGGCAGCTCCACCCAAACACAAAGCAAAAAAGTGCAAAAGCCTGTAAGTTAGTACACTTACAGGCTTTTTTGTTTGGGTATAAATGCAAAAAAATGTAATCTTAAAGGGTATAATTCGGTGGACTTTCAATATTTGTTATCGTTGCTTGATTTTAATACGGATAGTGAAATAGTTGAAGTTTTGAAAAATATTGTTTAGCAACTGAATTGGGAAAAAATCAAAACAATTCTAATCTTCTTTTGGAAACTGTATTGATTGAACTAACCTACCCAATAAACCCAATTCCCCTCTCCAAAAATACATCACTACCGAAAAAGGAATCTGAAAACGAATGAATAGTGAATAGTGAGTAGTGAATAGTTAGCTGGCGCACAAACGATTAGGTGTAAACCAATTATTCATTTTTCACTGAAAAAATTTCCTTGTTTTAATGGAATATGGAATCTGAGTAGTGAGTAGGTCGCTCCGAGCGACCTACTCACTACGTTTTAAGGGCGAAACTGCACATAGTTGAAAATCAATGTTTTTTTGCCGTCTGCGTTGTTTATTCCATTTTTTTATTTCGGTGGTAAAGTGTTTTTCAATTTGTTTAAGCGTAAGTTTGTATTTAGGTTGCAGGTGTGCAATGGTTTCATCATCAATATCTTGCGTAAAAATCAGAGCTTTTTGAAACGCTATATAATTCCGCTGGCATCAAACTGTTTAATTCTTTCATAACGGTTGTGTTTCTTTTGGTTTATTTTGATGTATCGCTGTGGATTGCCAATACCGAAAAAAACCGCTGCTAAATAGTAATTGTGCGAATAGATACGCTCGTCGGCACACAGTTTTGATTTCCAAACCGTTTTTATTTGTTTTGCCGAAAATAGTTTGGATAATTGCATTATATCGGCAACATCTCCCCAACGTAAACATTCTTCAATCAGTGTGTTATCGGGCATTTGTTCCAGATTTTCGCTACTGTAGCTCCAAAATGCGCCCTTCGATTTCAACGTGTTTATCAAACTGCTTTTATTCATTGGCTTTTTTTTTCATTTCAAGTTCTTCGTCAGTCCAAAATTCTTTCCAATTTTCGCAATAGTCAATAATTTTACAATCGGGACACCAGCCGTCGCAAAAATCCTGATGACAACTAAATCAGGGCATATAGTGGATGTCGTCTTTATGTTCTATGTATCTTTGGATGGTCATATTACAATTTTTATCCGGTTATATATATTCTTAACGCTGAGGCAATTGAGAACTCCTTGAAAGTCTGCACCATACAATATTTAAAAAAGTTGAACTGCCTGCCGAAAACCTCCATGCCAATTTTTCCTTCCATCGAAAGTAATATGGCATCGTATTGCACTTTTATACTATCAAAACCGGCATCAATATACGATGGCGTGCCGTATTCGTCGAACTGAAAAGCCTCTTCGGGTTTACGTTTTGCCCATTCCATCCATTCGGTTGGGGGTTTGGCTTTCAAATCGTCAATAATAGAATCGTAATACTCTGGTTTTGAATATACTTTGGGGTAAAATGCTTCGAGAAAAGGAATCAACTGACTGTAAAAAACCTCGCTTTTGAGTGTAAAACTATAATATTCGGCATTTTCCGAAACATCGTAGATTTCGGGCATAAAATGCAGTTTTTTTGTCATTTCCGATTGTAATTTTTCGAAACTAAAACCGCCTTTTTCTATCTGTGCTTTTTTTACCGACATTTCGGTAACTAAGCCTATGGCAAGAAATTGTCCCATGATTTTAAGTGTTAAATTATTGAATATTAATATATTACATTTCAAATGCAATATGGAATCTGGGTAGTGAGGAGGTCGCTCCGAGCGACCTCCTCACTACGTTTAATCTGAGGGTGCTGGTATCGAAAAAACCGAAATGTCAAAGAACAATGAGCAAAGATACAAAATAAATTCGTATAAAGGTATCAAATCAACTCAATTTTACGGCAATCAGCTATTTATCAACTCAATATTTTTAGCAATTTTTTCGGGCGAAGGCAGTAAACCTATCCATTCTTTTGGCAGTTTATTGGTTATATTGTAGGTACTCACCCCAATCGGTTGATTTGAATTACGCAAGGCATAATCCACCCTTGTACGTTTTTTCGATTTGCAAACAATTATTCCGATGGAAGAGTTTTCGTCGTGCAAACGTACCTTGTCGTTCAACAGCGATAAGTAGAATTGCATTTTACCGGCATATTCGGGTAAAAAGTCGCCCACCTTCAACTCAATGGCAATCAACGACTTTAATCGCCGATGATACAACAGTAAATCAATAAAATACTCATCTCCGGTATCCTCCAAACGGTATTGGTTTCCTATGAAACTAAAATCGCCTCCCATTTCAATCAGAAACTGTCGGATATTGTTGATAATCGCTTTTTCCAAGTCCTGTTCCGAATGTTTTTCGGCAAGTTCAATAAAGTCGAAATTGTATTCGTCTTTCACCGCCATTATAGCTTGATTTCTGTACTTTTCGGGCAAGGTCTGTTCAAAATTCGTCTGATTTGTAAGGTAATGGGCATACGAATTGCCTTCAATCTGATGTATTAAAACATTCTTTGTCCAACCGTATTTTTTTGTCATTCGAATATAAAATTCACGTTCCATATAATCCTTACACTTGCTCATTATCTGTAAGTTATGCGACCATGCAATTTCTCCAACCAATGGTTGGAGATTTGGATAATCTTTGTAAGTGAGATAAAATTGTCGCATATACCATAAATTCTGGGTTGACCAACCGCTCTGTCCCATAAATTCTGCCTGCAAATCTTTCGACAGTTGTTCGACCACCGATTTACCCCAACTATGCAATTCCTGCTTTTCGACTATCATACACCCGATGTCCCAATACAACTGGATATGTTCCTTATTTACAGCCTTCAACGCCTCGTACTGTGCCGAGCGGATACGTTGTTTAATATCGCTTACAAATGTTGAATATGTTTGGTTCTCAATGTTCATAACTCTACGGTTTTAAAAATAAGGGCGAAACTGCACAAAGTTGAAAATCAAGGTTTTTTTGCCGTCTTTTTCTTCCAGTACGTTGCGTTGTGTTGTTGAGGCTACACACTGTATGCCTCTGTTTCTGAACAAATTAGTAAGAGCATACACCAACGTAAATTCGCCCATCAGGTGTACGGCATTTGGCTTGTCGCGTTCGGGATTGTGAGCTTCGAAATCGGCAAACATTTGCATACATTCATCAAAACAATGTTGTGCCATTTCCTGAATTTCATCGAAAT
>JFJP01040548.1_pt1 | contig 13118 bp, 10 predicted proteins | sample 431651 | NCBI WGS metagenome assembly JFJP01 (sample SAMN02602958, study PRJNA72255) | Microbial mat metagenome, whole genome shotgun sequencing project. | biome: fresh water; feature: sink hole; material: water; isolation source: purple microbial (photo- and chemosynthetic) mats found in...
TTGCCAAATTATTTACCGCTATAGTATAACCTGTGCTAGCAGTTCCTATAATTGCACCAGTAGTGAAAGTTGTAATTGGCCAACCTGTTACTGAAGCCCCATCTTTTGATAAGCTAACTGATTTAAGCTCGCCTAAAGCATCAATACTACCCGTAACAACCTCTCCAGAATCATAAGACTGGTCTAAAGTGATTTTTACTGTTGTTACTTCATCATTACATGAATTAAACAAAGTCACCGATGCCACCATTAAGGCGACAAGAAATAAATTTTTTTTCATACTTTTTTGTTTTAAATTTTATTTTTTTGAATTATTTCGAGAGCAAAGTTACACTTTTTTTTAGTATTACTAATTAATTTCATATTTATTTTCAACAATTCATGATAAAAATAACTTAATATTCTGACATATAATACGTTACGATTTAAAAACTTGTTGACATATTGTTAAAGTCAAGATAATCCAACATAGTAATTAGATGAGTTATCAAAAAAAAAATAGAATAAATTTGATTATACCTTTCAAAATTCAAATTTATAATCAAGTTGAAATTGCCATGCACAAAGAAATTTAAGATTTATTTAATAATACACGAAGATTACTTGTTGATTTAGATTTGCATTAAAAATCATGCTTCAGAAGCATTTGAAAGTAACTAGATGGCACACAAATAATTGTGATAACGTTTTATCAAATTACCCACAGTTCTGCAGGCTTTCGGGCGGTAAGCTCCGTAGGGATTATACATAGTTAGCACCCGATGAGAAACATGTTAACGACCTATAAATCAATCAAATAATTGCATTTTTATGACTCATTGGGGTGCTAACTATAAACGTAGGAAGTTACAAAAATCAAAAACAGCAAATTACACTAGCTGTATAAATTTCATTAACCGACTGCAAAAAATCAATATTTTTCTACATCCTCAACAGGAAATAAACTGTGAGGGGTTACGCTTAATGTTGAATTGAAAAAATAGACTGCACTAAAAACAAAAGCCACAAAAGCGACCATGATTAACAATTGCGTTTTGGAAATCTTTTGTATCTCATGTTTAGCTTTCACATCGCACACTTCGCCCGGACAGTACTGCGCTTTTTCTTTGTAAATTAAAGCATACATTTTACAACCAAAACAAATACCAAAAGCCGATTCGAAAAATAAAAACATCAAACAAATCAAGCAAATAATTCCAGAAATAGGGCTATACGTATTCATTAAAACCATAAGTACAAACATTGTACTGGCCAACACCAAACCAATAATCCACGAAAATTGCTTTTGCTTTGCTCCCACATATTCAGGCGTTTGATTATTCACAATAAAACGCCCTAGTATTAATGATGGTGCGTATTTGGGATTAACAAATACACGTATTAGAAAATCTAAAAGAAATATTGTAATACCATATTTAATAGGTAAAAAATTCTCTTTAAATATTATGAGCATCAATGATATAAATACCATCAAAAACAGCACACCTGCTGCAGCGCGTATCTCACGCTCGTTTAAAACTGGGATATTATAACCTTCTACAATTTCCCCAAATTTGATTCCTTTTTTCATTTTTAACTTTATATTTTTAGTTTATAAATAATGTAAAGGAGACCTAGTTTAGGACTAACTTCTAAAATTGTTGTTAATTTATTGGCTTTAACACCAAAATTTGTAATGCAAAAGCGATAAATTATAGCCAATTACAGTGCTGCAACTGGCTGTCTCTTTGTTGAAAATATAGTCACAAGATACAAAATATCGGTATGATTATTTATACAATTTGATCACGTTTAAAGTATAAAGCGATAGATTATAATATATGGATGTTGCTGCTATTAATGCAGCTGGTATTGATAATTTGTGAGACATAGCATATTTCTCAACTAATTTTACTGCCTTATCGGATATTTCAGCCTGAATATGAAAATTTGCAATTTCTTCAAATCTTTGGCAATAGTTTGAAGCTCCTTTTTATTTCGAGCACCAAAATAAAGCTCAGCACAAGTTATATCCGAAATTGAGATATTTCCTTGCCCTATTTATTTTACTTCTTCAACAATTGAAATGTTGTTTTTTATAAATTTCAATGAGGATATTGGTGTCTATCAGTATCATTTATTTCGGCTCCAAGCTTCATTTCGTAACTCTGCGCCGTTTATTTGATAATCAGCCCATAATCCTGCTGACAACGAAAATTCATCTATTCCCCATGACTTTAAAAAATCAATCAATGTTTTCATTTTGTTTTCGTCAATATCTTGTTTTAATATAAGTTCTGTCATAATGCTTTAGATTAAATGGATATGCAAAAGTACTAAAAGTTATTGTATAGGGGACTTTACAGAAGATGTTTTTATTCAACAAAAAATTAAAACAGCCAATTACATTGCTGCAACTGGCTGTACTTATTATCTACCCCGCCCTTTGGGCACCCCTCTAAAGGGGAATTAAATTACTTCAGTCTGTTTATTTCGTTACATTTTAGTCCTGTCATAACTACTATCTACAAACTACTATCTACAAACTACTATCTACCAACTAATCAATATTCATCCCAGCTCTTAATCTTAATATCCTCCATACTCAAGGTACAGAAAGCATTAATAAAGGCCGACGCCAATCGCGCATTTGTAAACAGTGGAATGTTGAAGTCGATAGAACCGCGACGAATGATATAATCGTTGGCCAACTCGCGCTTGGTGGTGTTTTTGGGAATGTTGATAACCAAATCAAATTGCTTATTGGAAATCATGTTTTTCACATTCAGATCACCCTCTTCGTCTGGCCAATTTACTGCTGTGGCATGTACGCCATTCTCTTTCAAGAAACGTTGCGTGCCGCGTGTTGCAAATAGCTCATATCCTTTCTTTTGCAATAAAAGACAAGCGTCCGAAAGTTCAACTTTCGATTTTGGCTCTCCCGAAGAAATCAAGATTCGTTTCTTTGGAATGCGATAACCAACCGAAAGTAATGATTTCAGAATTGCCTCCGAAAAATCATCACCAATACAACCCACTTCTCCAGTTGAAGCCATATCTACACCCAACACAGGGTCGGCTTGTTGCAAACGGGCAAACGAGAATTGAGAAGCTTTGATACCCACATAATCAAGGTCAAATGCCGATTTTTCTGGTTTTTCGACTTCCAATCCAAGCATTACCTTGGTAGCCAGTTCAATAAAGTTGATTTTCAATACTTTGGAAACGAATGGGAACGAACGTGAAGAACGCAAGTTACATTCAATTACTTTGATATAATTGTCGCGCGCCAAGAACTGGATATTGAAAGGCCCTGATATATTCAAGGATTTTGCAATTTCACTGGCAATTTTCTTGATTCGACGAATGGTCTCCACATAGATTTTTTGCGGAGGAAATTGCGTGGTAGCATCACCCGAGTGAACACCGGCAAATTCAACGTGTTCGGAAATGGCATATACCAAAATCTCACCATTTTTAGCCACTGCATCAATTTCTATTTCTTTGCAACGCTCAATAAATTCCGAAATAACTACTGGGTGTTTTTTAGACACATCAGTTGCCAATTTCAAAAAGTTTTCTAGCTGAGTAGAATCGTAACACACATTCATGGCAGCACCCGAAAGTACATACGACGGACGCACCAACACTGGAAATCCAATGCCTTTTACAAAGTCGTTTACATCATCAAATGTGGTCAATTCTTTCCAACGCGGTTGGTCAATTTTTAAAGTATCGAGCATTGATGAAAACTTGTGACGGTCTTCGGCCATGTCGATATAATGGGCTTGCGTACCCAATATGTTTACGTTTTCGCCTGCTAGCTTCAACGCCAAATTGTTTGGAATTTGTCCGCCAGTAGAAACGATTGTTCCCATTGGGTTTTCCATGTCGATAATGTCCATCACGCGTTCAAAACTCAACTCGTCGAAATACAATCGGTCGCACATATCGTAGTCGGTCGAAACTGTTTCGGGATTGTAGTTTATCATCACCGAGCGGAAACCTTCTTTACGAATAGTCATAAGCGCATTTACGCCACACCAATCGAACTCAACAGACGAACCAATACGGTAAGCACCAGAACCTAATACCACTACCGAGCGATGGTCGCCCAAGTATTTCATATCGCTGGCCGTTCCACCATAAGTAAGGTACAAATAATTGGTTTGTGCTGGATATTCAGCAGCCAAAGTGTCAATTTGTTTTACCACTGGCACAATGCCACGACTTTTGCGGTGAAGGCGAGTCATTTTAATCTTTTCATCAAGGTCATCACTTTCACATTTTGTTACCAAGCGGGTGATTTGGAAATCCGAAAATCCCATCTCTTTCGCACGGCGCAACACTTCATCAGGCAATTCATTCAACGAATTGAAAGTTTCCAATTCATGTTCTTTGTCAACAATTGCTTGTAGTTTATATAAGAACCATCGGTCAATTTTAGTCAGTTCGTGCAGTCTATCAACGGTATAACCACTGTGAAGCGCTTGTGCCAAATAGAACACACGTTTATCGGTTGGTTTGCTTAAAGCGGTATCCACATCATCGGCATAAAAATCTTTGTTGGCCACAAATCCGTGCATTCCTAATCCAATCATACGCAAGCCTTTTTGGAAAGCTTCCTCAAAGTTGCGACCGATAGACATAATTTCACCTACCGACTTCATGCTTGAACCCAACTGACGGGAAACGCCTTGGAATTTACCCAAATCCCAACGAGGAATTTTACAAACAATATAGTCGAGTGCTGGTTCAAAGAATGCCGAAGTATCTTTTGTCACCGAGTTTTTAAGTTCTGGTAATCCGTAACCCAAACCAAGTTTAGCAGCCACAAAAGCCAATGGATAACCAGTGGCTTTAGAAGCCAAAGCCGAAGAACGACTCAAACGAGCGTTTACCTCTATAACGCGATAATCTTCCGAAACCGTGTCGAAAGCATACTGAACGTTACATTCACCCACAATGCCAATGTGACGAATAATGCGAATGGCCAACTCACGAAGTTTGTGATATTCACGGTTAGTAAGTGTTTGCGAAGGTGCCACCACGATACTTTCGCCGGTATGAATGCCAAGTGGATCGAAGTTTTCCATATTACAAACTGTAATACAATTGTCGTATTTGTCACGCACCACTTCGTATTCTATTTCTTTCCAGCCTTTTAGCGATTTTTCCACTAAAACTTGATGTGAATAGGCAAAAGCTTTTGTAACCAATTCTACCATTTCTGCATCGTTATCGCAAAAACCGCTTCCCATACCACCAAGGGCATAAGCTGCACGCACAATTACCGGATAACCCAGCTCGTTGGCAGCACGCACGGCATTTTCCAAGTCATTCACCGCTTCACTCTTGATGTATTTCACATCAATTTCGGACAGCTTTTGGTTGAAAATTTCACGGTCCTCTGTATCAATAATGGATTGAACTGGTGTTCCGAGAACTTTAATATTATATTTTTCAAAAATTTTATCCCTGAATAAAGCCACACCGCAGTTCAAAGCGGTTTGACCACCAAAAGAAAGGAAAACGCCGTCTGGACGTTCTTTTTCGATAACGCGTTCAACGAAATCGGGTGTTACTGGCAAGAAATAAACCTTGTCGGCAATGCCTTCGGAAGTCTGAACAGTGGCAATGTTTGGATTGATAAGTACGGTTTCAATGCCTTCTTCTTTCAACGCTTTCAAAGCTTGAGAACCAGAATAATCGAACTCGCCGGCTTCACCTATTTTCAATGCACCTGAACCAAGTACCAATACTTTTTTGATTTCACCTTTGTTGATTTGTTTGTCAACGTGGGTAGTTTTCAATTTGGCAACACATTGTTCCTCAATTAATTGTGGAATTGTTTTGTCAGTTCCTTCGAGCGTACGCATAAATACGTCGAACAAAAATTCTGTATCTGTTGGACCAGAAGCTGCTTCGGGATGAAATTGTGCCGAGAACCAAGGTTTCGTTTTGTGGCGAATACCTTCGTTGGTACCGTCGTTCATATTCACGAACAACGATTCCCAGTCGGCACTTAATGTTTTATTGTCAACGGCAAAACCGTGATTTTGTGAAGTAATAAAGGCACGTTGCGTACCCACCAATTGCACTGGTTGGTTATGACTGCGGTGACCGTATTTCAGTTTATAAGTTTTGGCACCACCCGCCACCGAAAGCAATTGATTACCCATACAAATTCCGAAAATCGGTTTGTTGGTAAGCATGGCAGTTTGGATGTGGCGAACAGTATCTTGTGCATATTCTGGGTCACCAGGGCCATTGGAAATAAACAAACCGTCGAATTCAATGTTATTGAAATCATAATCCCAAGGCACGCGAATCACTGTTGTGTCACGGTTCAAAAGGCAGCGGATAATGTTATGTTTTACGCCGCAATCAACCAAAAGAACACGATGTTTTCCGGTTCCGTAAGTAATTACTTCTGTGCAACTCACCTTTGCCACCTGATTTTCATCATCAGGGTTGATAAAGTCAATATCTTCGCCATCAGGGAAAATAAACTTACCTTTCATCGTTCCTTTATCACGCACCAGCTTGGTAAGTTCACGCGTATCAACACCAAAAATTCCGGGCACTTTATTCTCTATCAACCATTCGCTTAGGCTTTTGCCAGCATTCCAGTGGCTGTATTCAAAAGAAAAATCGGAAACAATCAGGCCAGAAGCTTGAATTTTTTCCGATTCATAATAAGTAGAAAGTCCGTCTTTGATGATGTCGGTAGGCACGCCGTAATTCCCAACCAAGGGAAACGTAATGGCCAATAATTGACCCGAATAAGAAGGGTCGGTCAAACTTTCGGGATAGCCAACCATAGCGGTATTAAAAACAACTTCACCGGCAACTGGTTTATCATAACCGAAAGATTTTCCTTTAAAAACGGTACCATCTTCTAAAACTAAATGGAGGGGCTTGTACTTCTGCATAAATATATTGTAGATTGTATAATTTTCTGCGTTCCATTTGGAAAGTCCAAATTTCTGCAAAAGTACTGCTTTTTTAGGTTTTATGCAAATCAAATAATGAAGAAAATGAAATTATTTTGCATGATTTTTTTGTCAATATTAAACAATTGTAAATAAACGCAGTACGCCTGTATAAAAAAGGGATAAATATGTGAAATATAGGCAGTTAATATGAAGACAATTAAAAACAATATTGTAAATTAATAATGTATTATAATTCGGTATTTGATTATAAAAAAGCACTTCAAAGGATTGACAAAAAGAGTTATTGCATTAAAAAATAGTGACTTTCCGAAATATAAATCATGTTTACAAATAAATATAGTATCTTTGCACCCGATTAAAATAAAACACAGATTGGTTGTGTTTCAATAGATTAAAAAGAAAAAAGAAAAAAGAAACAGATTATTTAGTAAAAGCCCAACAATGAAGCGCATAAACGAGTACAAAAAATTATTTAATGTTGACCCAGACACCGACCTTAAACAATTAAAAACAACCTACAGAAATTTAGTAAAAGAATGGCATCCCGACAAATTTCAAGGTAACGATGAATTGAGTATTGAGGCCGAGCATAAAAGCCGTCAAATCATTGATGCTTATCATTTTTTGGTAAGTATTGCACCCGAAACAAAAGCAGCAAACCTAGAAGAGTATAACGTTACCACTTCGGAATCGGGCATTGCCGACTTCAACCACAAAGGCTCTTTGCTTGTAGTGACTTTTACGGACGGTAGTACATACGAATATTTTGGTGTTACTAGAAACATGTATATTAAGTTAGTAAATGCCGACAAGCAATTCCGTTTTGCAAAACGTAACATTTTTAACTCGTACCTTTATAGAAAATCAAAAAAAGGAACATTGGTTGCATAACTATATTGAAGTAAAAATACTATCTATCCACACTATCGGCTAAATTTCTGTTCTGGAGTTTAGCCGATCTTCATTGGTATCAATATTTTAACTTTATATAAGTTATAAGAATACCAATTTACTTTAATTGAGAATAATAGGTGTGAATTTTGTAAGGAAAGATTTTATTTGTGTAACATGAGTCCATTCAATCCACAATATCTTTGTCATCAAGTAATTATAATATAAAAAAACCATTTAAAATCAAAAGAAAATGAAAACAATTAAATTTTATGCCATTATTGCAGCTTTGGCATTTGCTTCTGTATCGTGTGTAGAAAATTCAACAAAGTACAAAACTGCCATTGCTCAGCGGGATTCATTGGCAATGGAAAAGCAGGTTTCAGATTCCAATTACATCCAAACTTTAGACATTTTGAATGAAATTGAGGCTGGATTTTCAGAAATCAATCAAAAGGAAGACGAAATGAACGTAAATTTGAAAGGAGTAGAAGGTGCAAACTCTGATAAAAGACAAGTTATTGGAGCTCAAATGAGAGCAATAAAAGAAGGGATTGAACTAAATAAAGCAAAAATTGAAGAGTTAAAAAGAATGTCTGCAAAAAGCGGAAAAGCTAACGTACTATTAAGTAACACAATCAAACGCTTAGAGGCAGAACTGACTGAACAAGCCATGCTAATCAAAAACTTACAGGGCGAACTTGATAAAAGAAACATCCTAATTTCGGAGCTTAATACAACTGTAAGTAATCAGAGCAAAAATATTCAAGAACAGCAAAGTGCTATGGAACTACAAAAATCGACCATTGAAACACAAGACAAGAATATGAATATTGTGTGGTATTGTTTGGGCTCTTCTAAAAAATTAAAAGAAGCAAAAATTATATCTACTAGCGGTCTGTTTAATACCAAAAAAGGGATGGGTAAAGATTTTGATCAGAGTGCTTTTACTCAAGTAGATATGAGAACTATTACCTCTATACCTACCAATAGCAAAAGCATTAAATTTATTTCGTCGCATCCTGTAAGTAGTTATTCTTTGGTAATAGGCGACGATAAAAACATTACCATTGAAATTACAAATCAGTCAAAATTTTGGAGTGTATCAAAATACCTAGTGGTACAAATATAGTATAATATAAAAATAAACCGTCCAATCATTCAGGTCTTTAACAAAGGACATGGAGGTTGGACGGTTTTTTTGTTGATATAGCCAAATGACTGTATAATACGACCTTATACAAGTTTATTTATTTCAATAAGATAGTAGAAGATGAATTATTGCGAAATAAGAGCTTACAAAACATCAAAGATTTTTTACGTGAACGTTAATCAACACATTTGTTTTAACATAAATAAGTTGTAAAAAGACTATGCTTTTTTAACTTTATAATCGCAAATGGTTTTCCCTTTTAGAATGCTTGTCAATCTTGATTTTAATAATTGTCGGCGAATTGGCGAAACCTTGTCGGTGAAAAGATTTCCTTCTAAATGGTCATATTCATGTTGTACTACCCGTGCTTTGAATCCTTCAAACTCGGCAGTATGTTCTTTAAACTCGGCATCGAAATAATGCATTTTTATTTTAATGGCGCGCGATACATTTTCGTGAATTCCTGGAATACTAAGGCATCCCTCCTCACCCGAAACCTCCTCTTCGCTTCGTTCGAGCATGGTTGGATTTATCATTACTATTTTAAATTCGCCCAAGTCTGGATTTTCTTCTTTAAAAACAGCCAAATCAATAACCAATAAGCGAATAGGAAGGCCAACTTGTGGTGCCGCTAGTCCCACACCTTCGGCTTTGTACATGGTCTCGTACATGTTGTTTATCAGTTCGTTTAAGGCAGGATAATCTGGAGATAATGGCTCAGCATGTTTTCGGAGTACAGTGCTGCCGTATGTATAAATAGGTAAAATCATTTTTTAGTTATACGTTTTTTATTAGTTAACAGTTATATATTGATAGTTTCGAGGTAGCTTTGCAAAATAATGGTGGCCGAAATTTTATCTACCAATGCCTTATTCTGCCTATCATGCTTTTTCAGTCCCCCATCCAACATTGCTTTATGAGCTAAAACGGATGTAAAACGTTCATCAATATAAACAAGTTCAATAGCTGGGAATTTGCGCTGCAAACCTACAGCAAAAGGTCGTATATATTGCATTGAATCTGACTCTTGGCCATTCATTTGCTTTGGAAGCCCAATGACAAATTTTTCTACTTTTTCTTTTGCAATGTACTTTTCAAGATAATCGAGCACTTCATGCACCAAAACCGTATCCAACCCATTGGCAGTAATCTGAAGCATGTCAGTAACTGCAAGTCCCACACGCTTTTGTCCGTAATCAATGGCTAGAATTCGTCCCATAGTTGAAATTATTATGCCTACAAAGGTATAAAAAACAGCTCAACTTTGAAAATTTGCCAAGTCTATTCACTTAATATTTGTGCTTTTTAGGTTTTTGCTAAACAATTTGACAGTAAAAAGAGAATAATTATTGGATTTTAGCCCAAAGAAATGATACATTTTAAGGTTAAAAGCTATTATTAGTAGGTTCTATTTTATCAGGTTGTAATTTGATTTCGATTCTAACAAACATCTTTCTAATTCCTACATTTTTGTTATTCCGCCCCTATTTCTTCATCATTTATGTACCAAAACCAGTATATATGAGACACACCTATACAATAACTAACTGTATATAAACATTTTAAAACATTGGCACAAGAATTGAAATACAGCTCCAAACGAATTATCTATTAGGTGTACAATAATAGATACTTCAAATTCAAAAAAAAGGGAGATTAAGGAACATGAGCGAACAATCATTTAATATGTCGGCCGAACTTACATTTTATCGTGAAAATGAAATGTTTCTTGGCTCAGCACAAATTCGCTTAATGAAGCAAGTGGTGCTGGATGGCTCGATACATGCGGCTTCCAAGAATCTGAAAATGTCGTACCAACATGCCTGGCATATTCTCGACAAACTGAACCGCTTATCGCCTGTTCCAATTGTTATCAGGCAAAAAGGTGGTAGAGATGGTGGTGGATGCAGAATCAGTCCGTATGGGATGAATCTGATACGCACTTATGAAAAGAAAGTGATTGATATTATTCAGTTTTTGGATGAAAGTAACAGCGAATTAAAAAGCTGTTTTTTTTAGGATAGCGATATTCTCGCTGAGGAATATCGCTAAAAAATTACTCAACGTTATTCATTTTAGTTTATAACGAAAAAAATTAAAGGTATGAAATTAGTTCATTCAAAAAAGATTTTATTTGTAATGATGTTGGGAATGATTTTCACATCAACAAATGCACAAACTGTAGCTATCGATGGAGAAATCCGTCCTCGTACAGAGTATCGGGATGGTTATGGGAAACCATTGTTGCAAACCAACGACCCAGGAGTTTTCACCATTCAGCGCACTCGACTGGGATTAACATTTACCAGTGGACTATTGACCACACAAATTACGTTGCAAGACTCGCGGACTTTTGGACAGGCGGCAAATGCAGCAGATGTGGCAACGACTGGAATTTATGAAGCATGGGCGGATATGTTGCTTGCCCCTGGTGGATCTCTTAAAATTGGTCGTCAGACATTGAATTATGATGACAAACGCTTGTTTTCGTCACCTGTATGGAGCAATACCGGTACGGCGCACGATGTGGCTTTGATTAAGTACAACATCAATGATTTTCAGGCTCACTTGGGGTTTGCGTACAATAATAACAGCGCCATTTCGTCCGAATCATACTACACGGCCATGACCAAATACAGAAATCTGAACTTTCTGTGGTTATCAAAAGATATTATGAACGGACTAAATATCAGTGCCATTGGTATTGACGAGGGCGTACAGGACACCACTGGAACAAAAAATACAACATCAAACTACCTGAAAACAAGGATGTATCATGCGTACACTTACGGGGGAAACCTAAAATTTCAAAGCGATTCATGTCCGATAAGTGCTTTAGCAACAGCTTATTTTCAGTCAGGAAAAAATTCAACTGGTCAGACATTGAATGGGAAATTGTTGGCATTGAAAGTAGATTACAAAATCTTCGATTACTTGTCGGCAAACATTGGGACTGATTATTTATCGGGCGACAATGATGGAATAACTGATGGCAATCAAAGTAATTTTAAGAAATTGTACGGTGCCGATCATGCATTCAACGGAGTGATGGATTATTGGGACACGCCATTGTCACAGGGATTAATGGATTATTATGGTGGTGTAACAGGAAAAATTGGGAAGAAACTAACGCTTGAAGCGGCATATCATGTATTCAATTCAGAATATTCGGGAAAGAATAAAAAAGGAATTGAATTCGCCAAAGATTTGGGTTCAGAGTTTGATTTTATTGTGAATTACAAACTGAACACATGGACAACTATTCAAGGTGGATATTGTAGCTATTTTTCAAATAACAATACAATTGTAGCCAAAGACATTGTTACATCGGCAACTGTAACACCCGATATTCGAACACCACAATGGGCTTATGTGATGTTTACCATCAAACCAACTTTCTTGAAATAATTCATAAAACATAATTCATAATTCACAAAGCATAATTCATAATTCACAAAGCATAATTCATAATTAAAGAAACACAATATGAAACGATTAATAATATCATTAGCGATTTTGCTCGCAACAATAACAATGTCGGCTCAAAAAGTAAATATTGCCGCTGCTGCCAATCTGAAATATGTGTTGGAAGAAATAAAAACAGCTTATGTAAAGCAAAATCCGAAAGCGAAAGTGAATCTGACTTTCGGTGCCTCGGGTATGTTGGTGCAACAAATATTGAATGGTGCAGCATTCGATTTTTTTATGGCTGCCGACAATGAATTTCCTTTGAAGCTGAAAGATAAAGGTCTGACCACTGGCGCAATGTCCACTTATGCATTTGGCAAACTGGTAATTTACAGCAGCACTTTGGAAGTAGCCAAAAAAGGTTTAGATGCTTTGAAAAACCCTTCGGTAAAGAAAATTGCCATTGCCAATCCCGAAACAGCAACTTATGGTACACGGTCGGTGGAATTGCTAAAAAGCATGAAACTATACGACCAATTGAAAGCGAAAATAGTTATTGGTGAAAACATAACGCAGACGGCTCAATTTGCATATACGGGCAATGCCGAAATAGGATTTATTGCACTGTCATTGGTATTAGCTCCAGAAATGGCAGGTAGCGGAAAGTATTATATCATTTCACCAAAACAGTATTCTCCTATTGAGCAGGCTTGTATTTTAATAAAGAC
>JFJP01041193.1_pt1 | contig 13117 bp, 11 predicted proteins | sample 431651 | NCBI WGS metagenome assembly JFJP01 (sample SAMN02602958, study PRJNA72255) | Microbial mat metagenome, whole genome shotgun sequencing project. | biome: fresh water; feature: sink hole; material: water; isolation source: purple microbial (photo- and chemosynthetic) mats found in...
ACTGTGATAGACACATCGAAACTTGAATCAGGTATCTACTTAGTCAAGATTAGTAATAGTGTGGTTAATATTTCGAGGAAAATAATAATTACGCATTTTTAACTTTATACCAAAAACACTTTACCCTTCTAAATGCACAAGCATTTAAAAGGGTCAACAAAATAGAGGCGAAGCATCGTGCTATCTAAAACACCTTTGTATATTTATGGCAATAAGGTACAGAGCCTTTAATCTCATAATAATCTTGGTGGTAGTCTTCGGCTTGCCAAAACCGCGTTGCTGGTCGAATTGACGTAGCAACTTTATAACCTTTGGTTTGTAGTAACTGCACCAATTTTTCAGCTATTTGTTTCTGGTTATCGTTAATGTAAAATATAGCAGAGAGATACTGCTCGCCAATATCTGGACCTTGTCCGTTAGTTTGCGTAAAATCGTGTGTTTCGAAAAACAGTTGCACTAACTGTTCATAACTCACCACAGCCGGATCGTACACTATTTCAACGGCTTCGAGATGTCCGGTTGTACCGGTACAAACCTCTTTGTAGGTTGGGTTTTCTTTACTGCCACCAATAAAACCAACACTGGTAGTAATCACACCTTTAGCTTTCTGCATGTAATATTCGGTTCCCCAAAAACAGCCGGAAGCAAAAATTGCGCGTTCGGTAGCGGCAACATTAGGAGCATTGGCTATAAAATCCATAGATACCGAATTGACACAATGCCGGATATTTTTTGGTGTAAAACCTTCGCCTTCGAATACATGCCCTAAATGCCCGCCACATTTGGCACACACTATTTCTGTTCTCATTCCGTCGGCGTCGGGTATTCGTTTTACAGAACCCGCTATCGCGTCGTCGAAGCTGGGCCATCCGCAGTGCGATTCAAACTTGCTATCTGATTTATAGAGTGGTGCATTGCAGCGCTTGCATACATAAGTTCCATTTGCTTTATGGTCAACGAATCTACCGGTAAATGGCTTTTCAGTGCCTTTGTGTAAAATGACTCGTTCTTCTTCGCGGGTTAATTTGTTGTAATTCATGGGTTTTTGCGAACAACTTGTTAAGCATAAAGTGAAATACAGGGATAGAAAGAGTAAAATTTCTTTTTTCATGGTAGAGATAATTACTTGCACTACTGTTAACCAAAACTGGGAGCTTGGTTTACTTGGGAGTATCGAAAACACGTTATTTCGTGGTCATTGACTAATCCGGCAGCTTGCATAAAAGCATAGCAAATGGTAGAGCCAACAAATTTAAACCCTCGTTTTTGAAGGTCTTTGCTCATGGCATCCGATTGTTTACTGGTTGCCGGTATTTCTTTCCAGTGGTTCCATTGGTTTACAATGGTTTCATAACCTGTGAATTGCCATATATACTTATCGAACGAGTCAAATTGATTTTGAACTTCGATAAATGCACAGGCATTTTTAATGGCTGCTTCAATTTTAAGTTTGTTGCGAATTATTCCTTCATTGCGCATCAAAGTTTCTATTCGCTGCGTATCGTAATTTGCTACAATGGTATAATCGAAATTGTCGAAAGCATTACGAAAGTTATCGCGTTTTTTGAGAATGGTGAGCCAACTCAAACCTGCCTGAAAAGCATCAAGAATTAGAAACTCGAATAATTTTCTATCGTCATGCACCGGAACGCCCCACTCTGTATCGTGATAATGATTGTTGTAGGGGTTATTGCCAGTCCATGTACAGCGTTTTATAGATTCGCCAGATTGTATGATGTCATTCATTGGCAATGGTTTTATAGCTTTACTATATAATCAACATTGCATCACCGTAAGGTCCAAAACCATAATGTTCTTTCATTGCAACATCATAAGCTTCAAACAAAAAATCATAACCCGCAAAGGCTGCTACCGTCATCAGTAGCGTGGACAGTGGCATGTGAAAATTGCTAATCATGCTTGTTGGAACACTAAATTCATAAGGAGGAAAAATAAACTTATTTGTCCAGCCATCAAAAGGTTTTACAAATCCTTGCGTTGAAACAGAGCTTTCGAGTGTGCGAATCACCGTTGTACCAACGGCGCAAACCTGCCGCTTGTTACGTTTAGCTTCATTCACCACTTCAACCGTTTGTTCTGGAATAGAGATTTGCTCGGAGTCCATTTTATGCTTAGTAAGGTCTTCTACATCAACGCCTCTAAAATTTCCTAACCCTACGTGCAACGTAATCTCAGTTATTTTCACGCCCTTTATTTCGAGACGTTTGAGAAGTTCGCGGCTAAAATGCAAGCCAGCAGTAGGAGCGGCTACCGCACCTTCGTGTTTGGCAAATATGGTTTGGTAGCGTTCGCGATCTTCTGGCTCAACCGGACGTTTGATAAATTTTGGAAGCGGCGTTTCACCCAGATCGGTAAGTGTTTTTTTAAACTCGTCATAGGGACCGTCGTAAAGAAAGCGCAATGTTCTACCACGCGATGTAGTATTGTCAATTACTTCGGCAACCAATATATCGTTTTCGCCAAAATAAAGCTTGTTTCCGATTCGTATTTTACGCGCTGGGTCAACCAAAACGTCCCAAAGTCGTTGCTCGCGATTCAATTCGCGCAGCAGAAATACTTCAATCTCAGCACCGGTTTTCTCCTTATTACCGTGTAGCCGAGCCGGAAATACTTTGGTATTGTTTACTGCTATTACGTCTTGATCATCGAAATAATCAATAATATCTTTGAAAGTGCGATGTTCGATACTTCGGGTTTTTCTATTTAAAACCATCAACCTTGATTCGTCGCGGTTTGGCGCCGGATATAAAGCGATTAAATCTTCGGGTAAATAAAATCTGAACTTGGAAAGTTTCATAAGTTGCCCTAAATTATGAATTTATACTGTATAATGAAAATCAGTGGATTAAAACTATCGTAAAATAAAAATTTTACGTTACGCTGCACAAATCGTGCGGTTTAATAAGCCTCAATCTTTTTTTAACGTTTTATACTGAATGCTTATTATTTATCAGTCAGCTTTTTTTCAAATTCGCTTATGCTGAGTGCGTCATTAACCGAAAAATCGCCAATTTTTGTACGCCCGAGATCATAAGCTAATGCTCTGATGTAAGTACCTTTACTGCAAACGGTGCGAAAATGAACGACCGGCATGGTATCAAATGTTGAAAGTAATTCAATTTCATCAATCGTAACCTCAACCGGCGCAAGTTCTATGGATTTACCTTTGCGCGCCAAATTGTATGCCCGCTTGCCATTTACTTGCTTGGCAGAGAATATTGGAGGCACTTGCAATGTTTTACCCTTAAATAATTGTAGCGCTTCACGTAGTTTCTGTTCGTCAATATGGTCAACAGGATAATAGTTGTCAATGGCTGTTTCTAAGTCGAATGAAGGTGTGGTAGCACCGAGCGTCATCTCTGCTAAATACTCTTTACTAAGGTTTTGATATTGTAGAATACTTTTTGTTGCACTACCGGTACATACAATCATCAACCCGCTTGCCAAAGGATCAAGTGTGCCTGCATGCCCCACTTTAATATTTTTAATACCAGTGCTATGCCTGATGAGCGATTTAATTTTCTGCACTATATTAAACGAAGTCCATTGCAATGGTTTATCAATGAACAGTACCTCGCCTTTTTCAAAATCAAAATTCATATTTCTGTACTTTGGATTGTTTATACTTGCTGTTGGCAATAAGCTAAAAGCTTAACAATGAAGCCACCACAGCAATGCTGCCAATGATAGCGCAATAAATTGCAAAATAGATTAATTTCTGTTTTTTAACAAACTGTATCATCAGCTTGCAAGCAAATAAGCCGGTAATAAATGCAGCAACAAAACCAATTGCCAAAACGAAGTAATCCGTATGGCTTTCGCTTGCTTTATTATCGAGCAAATTGAGTAAGTTTGCACCAATCACCGGTACCAAGACCATTAAAAATGAGAACCTTGCAGCTTCATCGCGTTTATTTCCGATCGATAAAGAAGTGGCAATGGTGGCTCCAGAGCGCGAGATACCCGGAATTACTGCAATTGCTTGAGCTATACCGATAATCAGGGCATCGGCAAAACCGATACTTCTGTTTCTGTTTTTACTGTAATGGGCAAAACCCAACAACAACGCAGTTACAATCAGCATAGAACCAACGAAAAGCAGGTCGCCATTGAACATGCTCTCTACCTCATCTTTCCACAATACACCCACAATTCCAACAGGAATCATGGAGATAATAATTTTGGTTACATATTTTGTTTCTTCATTCCATCTAAAAGCAAATAAGCCTGTGAATAAAGAAATTATATCTTTCCAAAATACAACAATGGTGCTAAGTACTGTAGCGCCATGCACAACAACGGTAAATGTCAGACTCTCCGACATATCAACACCCAGCAAAATTTTACCTATTTCGAGATGTCCACTACTACTGATGGGTAAAAACTCTGCAAGTCCTTGTATGATACCTAAAATTAATGATTCTATCCAATTCATGCTTAAGCGCTTTGTTGTGGTTTGCGCATGATAGCCCAAATCTCAAATGCAAAGCCTAAGAAAACCACTATTGGCGCTAAAGTAATCCTTCTGAAACTAAACAGTTCCTTCTCATTAAACACGTTAGGGTCTTCGCTACCACCTCCGGTCATCAGTAAAAACCCGAAAATAATTATCACTACACCAATAACAATGTAGATATAATTTTGCTTTGGAAGTGCAAATCCTTGATCCGAGTCGGGCAATGTGCCTTTTATTTTAGTAGGTTCTACTGGTTCTACTGTCTTTTTTGTTGTCATAATCAGAGTTCTTGTGTATTTAACTTGTTTGGTTAGATATATAGTTCGTTGGATCGCAGTCGCAAATATTTTTTTACCGCAAAGTAAGTTGATATTACAGCAATCCCAATTCCTACAATAATAATAAAGAGAAACAATAGTGCAACATTGTGTAACGCAATAACATTTTCAAACTCGGCTTGCGCTCGGATAATATTGAGTGTACCGATTAAAAAAATTATGGCAATCACCGCGCTTATAGAGCCTTGCATTACACTACGAATTAAAAACGGGCGTTGAATGAAACTACCGGTAGCGCCAACCAATTGCATGGTTTTAATCAAAAAGCGTTTTGAATAGATAGAAAGCCGAATGGTATTATTGATCAAGGCAATGGAAATGACGGTAAGCATTATGCTGAACAGCAGGATGAAAAAACTAATTTTACGAACATTTTGGTTTATAACTTGAATAAACGATTCTTGAAAAAACACATCCTTGACAAATTCATTTTGCTTCAATTCCTTTTCTATCTGTGCTATGCTGTCGAAATTGGCGTATTCGGCATATAATCGCACTTCGATAGACGACAGCAACGGATTGTAACCCAGAAACTCAACAAAGTCTTCGCCCAACTCTTTTTTTAGCTCAATAGCAGCTTCGTCTTTTGTAACAAACTTTGTTTCCTTAACATAAAGCGAAGCATCTAATTCCTTTTGTAACTTGAGAACATCAATTTCGGTAACATTATCTTTTATCATCACCGCGAAACCGATATTTTCCTTGATATGGTCAGAAAGTGTAATTGCATTTAAAATTAACAAACCGATCAAACCTAACATAAATAAAACGAGCGTAATACTGATAACCGAAGTTATGTATGAGCTTCGCCACCGCCATGTGTTAAGTTGTTCGCTGCTGTTAATCATTACTATTGTTTAAAACCGGTGCAAGATACCAAGAAATAATCTGATAAAAAAAAATATTTAGATGACATAAGCCTAAAATTGAAATCCAACCCGAATGACAGGATTAGTATAAGGCGAACGGTACGAGTGATTCAAATCCCATAAAACCATCATATTAATAGATGAACGTTCGCTTACTGGCTGGCTATATCCACCTCCAATCAGCACATTGGTTATCCAGTATCGTTCCGATTCATATATCGAAACCTGTCCGCCACCGCTCGAAACAACAAGCTGCGATGTGTTAACGGGCGCAATTTCGGAGTATGCAAAAATATTATTGAACACAAAAAATTGCGCAAATACTTTTGCGCCATATAGTGTGTTTTTGTAATCGTAGCGTTTGTCGCTGTAATAACTATAGGTGATTCCAACGCCCGGTAAAAATCGGGGGCTTACTTTGTAACCCACAATTGGAGAAACATCTATCTGTGTGATTGTTCCGAACTGAAGCCCCAAATTACCACCAAAAAAAACACGACTACCCAACCCTGAACTGCTATATTGCGCAATTAAGGTAACTGGTAGTTGAAGTAGAATAACAATACTGCAAAGAATGTGTTTTTTCATTGATATTCATATTTTTAGTAAAATGAATAGACAATTCGCATAACTTTGCAAAATTAATAAAAGTATTGTGAGATAAAACTTGTTTTGCTAAAAAACAGGTTGGTAATTTGGTAGGAGTTTTTATAAATAATAACGACACTTTAAAAAATTATTCATTAGTCATTTCAGTAGCATTGCTCCCACTAATTTTTATCCTTTGGTATAAATGTAGTAAAAGCTGATAACCGCCATACAAAGTATTAAGCATAAAGCGAATGCTGCGAGATATAGCAAATGACCGAAGCAGTTACCAAAATTATTCGCCTGATTTGAACATTCGTCTAATTTTTTCGGCTGTCCAGCTATTGAGAAATATCCATTCTGAAATCGGTAGTGTTAGGCTTGTTTTGGCATAAAAAATATTTCCTTTTTGATTCGAGTGAATAGCATAACCTTCGCCATTGGTGTAATCAGGATTTAGGAATGATCCGTTCACCATTCCAATTTCTATATTGTATATCTGGTAATTAAGACCGAGAAAAACACCTATATTACCAGTTTCTAATTCCTCCGGTAAAAGTATCCTGCTAAAAACTTCGGGCGACCAATCAACTGTGCGGGTTTGCATAGATGCCATGTTGATATTATATTGCGCACCGGCAAATAGGTAAAATTGCTTGGTATAAATATCGGGACTAACCTTTATCATTAGCGGAATACCAAGTGAATGAACACGATACTTTTCGGTTAGGTTGTATTTACCATCTTGAGTAAAATATTGTGCGCCCATGCTGTTATTTGCATACTGAAGTCCAAGCGCAAAGCCAATTTTATTATTGGTAAGATCGTAATGAAAAAATACATCGCCAGTAACACCAATACCATAATATGAATACTTGCTATTTTCTTTAAAGTTAGGAAACAAGGGCATATCCCCTATTTCTGTTTGAAGAAATGCGTTTTCGAAATTGCCCGGTTTGGGACTCAGAAAATTATGGTTAGCGCCTACCCTGATCGAAAAATATTGGTATTCCCACTGTGCATTAGCCTGAGTATAACAAAGGAACGCTATTATTATTATCCCGAATAATTTTTTCATCCGTGTAAAATATTTTAATTTATATTGCGGTTAGCTATTTGCATTCTGCTTTTAGCTTTATACGTTTTATAACATTAACAAAATACAATTTAATGGCTTCTCGAATTGTTCTTATCGTAAAAAAACATTAATAGTCGTGAATGGTAACAATCATCCTCACCGAGTCGGTAAGATACTCACGTAAATCGTTCTGGCGCTGACCATTGAAATCAATACCAGAGGCTATATACCCGCGATAGCGAATACCAACACCTACTGCATTTTTACGAGCTGTGCCGTTATAATCTGCTTTACGTTCCCATTGCCGCTTATAGGCATCATATTTCCAGAAATCGTTGAGCAAAACACCGTCTTTGTTTGTAGCTTGTCCGGTGCCAACATAACCTTCATCTTCAACGGTGAAGCCAACAGCGTGAGCGCGAGCTACGCCGGGGAATGGCGGTAAACCACCTGTTCGCCATGCACCCTCGCCAGAGGATACATCAAACATATAAAAATCGTTTTTGTAGTTACCATACGCATCTTCGCCTGTGCCCACATACGCTCGCTTGCCAATTACAAACGCAACAGCACTTTGGCGCGGGCCTCCCGGAAATGGTTGTTGAGGAGTTAGATTCAACCAAGCATTGGTTTGAAGTTCTGATTCTTTCGCCGGATCGTATATCCATAAGTCAGTAGCAGGATCACCTGTATATTGTCCAGCGCAAATGTACCCCTTGCCATCAAGTGCAAATGCAACTGCTTTGGTAACTGTACCACCAGCAAAATCACGGAGTTTCACCCATTTATTTAGATCAGCATCATATCGGTATAAATCATTTTTCTTACGGTTTGCGTCATCTTCTCCAGTACCAACGTACGCTTTATCAGATATTACAAAGGAAACGGCGTTCATACGAGCGCCCGGAAGGTCTTCTACTTGTGTAAATATTTCTTCATCTGGATCATATTTCCAAAAATCTTTTAATACGTTATCGCCACTATGCCCAGTTCCAAAATAACCAAATCCTTTAAGTGTAAATGCTACTGCATTTGAACGACCGGCATAACCGATAAAAGCATTGCGTTTATAGACCCAAACGTTAGTATCTGAGGTGGTTACAAATTCGAGTACGCGACGGTTGTAGCCAATATTATTTTGTGTTACCACATAAGATCGCACATAATACTTGGTCAAAATTTTCAGTTCGCTCAACACGCTGGCAAAACCATCATCGCTTACAGGGTCTATTTTTTGCGAATATTTATCGCTTAGGGTTGGTTGCGGGTTTGTTGCTGACCAACAATGCCCGTATTGTATAATGAACTCTCCCGTATCAATAGCGGTAAAAAAACCTTTAATTACTGCGTCATTAGGTTCAATACTAACGGCTGTGTCTTTTGTGGCGCTGATATAGAGATAAGCTCCTTTCTGAGAAATAATAGTGCCGCTGTCAGGGGTGCGCATCTTGACGAAATCGGTTCCTTGTTCCTTGAAACAACTTGTCAATATGGAAATAAGCGCTAATATAAAAATTAGTCTTTTCATTAGAGTTATTTTTTCTATCCGAGATTTTGTTTTGTACACTTTAACTCAAAAACAGTACCAAAAAGAACAACGAATCTATTCATTCGCTATACATCCGTCATCAAAAATGCAAAGTTGATAATTATATCACACACAACATATTGCATCAAATGTCAATGGTTTCAAAATTTGATGAAATGATTGGATATTAATTTTTACGTTCAATCATTAAAGATGTTGCACATTAAATTAAATGCCAATTTTCGATCAAAATATTTGCTTGATTTCAACTTTCCAAAAATTTTAAACTTTGGGAAAGTTAGCTTTTTAAGTTGATCGATGAATGAAATATGCTTTCAACGTTTATAAATTCGTATATTATTCGGCAACGAAGATACAAAAAAAATGAATTATCTGAAAATTATGATTCGATATATTTTGTGTTAATTATTGAATCAGTGAAACGATAATGAGTAATTGACAATTGGCAATGTTGGCGTTGCCTGATAATGCAGGCTTTACTTTATAATGAAGTATCGTTTATTCGTATTTACTTACTTATTTAGGTACAAAATTCAATCCACTACATCTATAGACGGTCAAATTTTAATGTTCTCACCATTCAAATGTTCTTCCTTTCCGCCAGTTTCTTCATCCTTCTTTTCAACATAAAAATAGCGCAACTCAGTATAGTCGTCGGTATAATTTATTTCGGTAAAATTTTCGTGTTCCACCACTTCTTCCTCAAGTTCCCAATCGTAAGGTTTACGTTGCGGACCCAATTTGCGGTAATACACAGCCAGAAAAATACCCATCACAAAACCGCTGAGATGTGATTCCCATGATATTCGGTCTTCGATAGGAAAGATCCCCCAAATCATGCTGCCATATAAAAACACCACAAGTAGCGAGATGGCAAGCAGTCGTGAATCGCGGCGGAGAACTCCGCTGAGAAACAAAAACGAAGCGAATCCGTAAATCAATCCGCTGGCACCGATGTGGTAAGCTTCGCGGGCTATAACCCAAACCATGATGCCGGTAAATAAATACACGTACAAAAATATCCTGTAGGTAAGCGTCCTAAAAAAATAGAAAATACCGGTGAGTAGTACAAGTAATGGTACTGTGTTAGAAAAGAGATGATTGAAATCTTTGTGAATAAACGGCGATAGGGATATACCCGCAATTCCTTTTAAGGTGCGAGGATAAATTCCGAAATAGGAAAAATCTTCATACAAGGCAATTTCAGCAATTTTCACAGTCCAGATTATCAGCAAAAACAATAATGGAAATCGCAGACTTTGTATCAGCCGTTTTTTATCGTCCATGCTTTATTTGGTTTCGCATGTATGTGAACCAGTGCAATTACCACATGTTTTTATGCCATCAGGCGATTTTGAAGAACACGAACCTCCAACAGGTTTTGCATTCTTATTAAATATCGTTTTGAACGATAAGGCAAATACAAAAAATGCAACAATAAATATTGCGAACAGAATGAGTTTAAAAATTTCCATATTAGTTGATTTATACCGTTTCACGCTGTGCGAGGCACGGTTGTTAGTTAATCCAATTTTATTAAGTCTTTCAATTCTTTATTCGTTAAATCGCCCAACCATGTTTCACCGGTAGCAACAGTCAGATTTGCCAAATCTCTTTTAACTACCAACATCTGATTGATTTTTTCTTCAAATGTACCTTGTGTCAACAGGCGATAAACCATCACATTGTTTTTTTGTCCAATTCTGTAGGCGCGGTCAGTCGCTTGTGCCTCAACTGCTGGGTTCCACCATAAATCGTAATGAATCACATTGTTGGCAGCAGTAAGGTTTAGCCCTGTTCCACCGGCTTTTAGTGATAATATAAACGTATGGGTTTGCGGTAAATTTTGAAAATCGTCCACCATTTTATCGCGTTGCTTTCGCGAAGTACCACCGTGCAAAAACAATGCTTTATGCCCGAATTGTTTTTCAATAATTTGCGATAATAATTCGCCCATTTCTTTATACTGTGTGAAAATCAGAGTTTTTTCGTTGTTCTCATAAATATTTTCGAGCAAATTGACTAAAAGTTGTGTTTTGCCCGAATTTTCTATTTCAGGTGTACCCTTTTTAAGATATTGAACAGGGTGATTGCACACTTGTTTCAAGGCAGTTATCATTTTCAAAACCAAACCTTGCCGACTGAAATTGTCTTCGGTATCTTCGATTCCGGGCATCAATTCTGCAATCACATTTTGGTATATTGCGGCTTGTTCCTTTGTTAGCGTGCAATAATTGGTATTCTCAATTTTATCGGGCAAATCGGAGATGATGCTTTTGTCTGATTTTAAACGCCGTAAAATAAACGGCTTAGTTATTTTTTTAAATTTTTCTAAAGCATAATGATCGTGCTCCAATTGAATCGGATCAGCAAAATTATCTTTAAACCATTTTATTCCACCTAAATAACCTTTATTTGCAAAATCGAAAATGCTCCAATATTCTGATAGCCGGTTTTCGACAGGTGTACCGCTCATGGCAATTTTAACATCGGCTTTTATTTTTTTTACTGCTTTAGTTTGCTCTGTGCCATTGTTTTTAATGTTTTGGGCTTCATCGGTAATCAGGGCAAACCATTTCATTTTTTGGAATATCTCAATATCGCTTCGCACCATGCCATAAGTGGTTAGTATCAAATCATAATCATTACCATCAATCTTGCGGGCTGCGCCATGATAAATATGCGTTTTAATATCCGGTGCAAATTTCTGAATCTCTTTCTGCCAGTTAGTCAACAGGGTTGTTGGAACTACTGCCATTGCCTTTTTCTTGTCCAATAAATTTTCCTGTTTGAATTTCAGTAGAGCCGCAATCACCTGCAACGTTTTTCCAAGCCCCATATCATCAGCGATAATGCTACCCATCCCGAGTTTGGCATTTTTCACCAACCACTCGTAACCCTTTATTTGATAAGGACGTAAAGTAGCCAACAGATTGTCTGGAAGTGGGATTGCTTCGGTTTTCAAAATGCTTTGAACAATTTCCTTTATATCATCGCTTAAACCAATAGGCGAGCCATCAAAGTCTTCACTTAAAATAGACTGCAACAAAGCACCAGACGATAATTGCTCGTTCTTCTCAATTTGCTTATACAATTTGTTGATTTCTTCCTGATCGATCAAAATATATTTATCGCGGATTTTCACCAAGCCTTTCATGTTTTTGACCAACTTGCTAAATTCAGCAAAATCCATTAACTCATCGCCCACAGCTATCTGCCACTGAAAATCAAGAAGATCATCTAAATTCAGGAATGACCGGATTTTATCTTTACTTTTCTTTGATACACGTATCGAAATTTTCGGACGGAAGAGATGACTAAGCGAGCGCGGCAACATGATTTTGATGCCCAGCAGTTGAATAACAGGCAACACATTTAAAATTACCGGAGTAAATTCTTCGGCATTGTAAACTATTGGTTTCTCTCCATTGGTATTCAGGTAGTTTTTAATACTTGGCAAATATTCGGTCAACTGCGATATATCCTTTAAAATGTCAATTCTAAATTTTTCATATTCTTTGTTTTTCAGGAATTTTGCCAAGGTAACAGGTTCTTTCAACGCTGTTTTTGAGTTTTCGATTTTTATCTCAACCTCAAAGTGCAAATCCTTGTCATTGATAACGATAATTGGAATATACTCTTTGTGCGTAAGGTAAAACCTGCTTAACCAGAGTTGAATGGTATTGGGAATTTGTTTTTCAGAAAACTCCTGAAAATCATAAAATTCATTTTGAAAAAACATGGTGAATACCGGTTCACTCAGTCCATCATTATCGGTTGAAGCTAAACTTTCGACAAAAGCACTTGAAATTAAATTGAATATCGTATTGAAATTTTCGTCGGTTGTTAATCTTTGATTTTTTTCTATTGTTTTACTCTTAACTTTTTCTTGTGATTTTACAATACAGATATTTGGCGGTGTGAGGCTTTTTATTTTTTCGGTTAGCTGTTTTATATAATTGTTGTTCACAGCCGGAAGCCAACGGATTTGATAAGATTTATCAGCATTTTGAACCAATTGCGGTAAGATTGCACCATTACGAATCAGTTTGTGAATAAACTGATAAATGGTATGAATGGCAATTATCGCAGGGTGCAGTGCCTGTATATTCTTGGTTTCCAAGGTTTGAATCAAATGGAGCAATTCAGCAAACCTTATCGTTGTTGTAGTATCACCATCTTCGTTATACACATCGAGTACAACACTTTGGCAATCCA
>JFJP01039598.1_pt1 | contig 13116 bp, 18 predicted proteins | sample 431651 | NCBI WGS metagenome assembly JFJP01 (sample SAMN02602958, study PRJNA72255) | Microbial mat metagenome, whole genome shotgun sequencing project. | biome: fresh water; feature: sink hole; material: water; isolation source: purple microbial (photo- and chemosynthetic) mats found in...
CAGATTCTTGGCGCTTCTTTAGTCTGCATTTCTACTGCCACAATAAAGTTGGTACTTTGACCTGTTGTCGAAAGCATTCCTGCACGTACACTTGTCTTATAAATCGGGCAGCTGTATTCTTCACGATCGGGCTTGTAATCCTCTTATGGCTTGAACCATATTAAAGGCATTTTGTTGTACATCTCACTCTAAAAATAAGGTTAGATATATGTGAAAGCTTACTGGGAATTGATCTGCTATTGATTGGCTTTCTCTATCCCATCTTGCTCCGTCCATAAACAGTCCGTATATGTAGACTCCATCTTCAGGCGCTTCTTCAACTTCAGATGGTTCTTCCTCTGGGAGTATCTAGAATGAGAAGCTCAGTTTATCGATAGCAATTCTGTAGGTTCTAGCATGTGTCTGTAAGCAGCCGGTCATGAATCCTTAGGGGAAGAAGAAGCCCGATAGCCAGAAAGAGTTTGGTTATCCATGTTGGAGCCAATTCTGCATGAAGACAACACGCTCTTATAAGTCTTTGAACCAGGAAGTCAGAGGCTTCAGAGATGGATAGGCTACTTTCTCCCAATTCTTTGGAACCTAACCGTTTAGGATGCTTAGGTACATTGAGTCTAACTCCTAACTCATCACAATAAATCCCTTAATAGCTTTCTTAAGTTGCACCAGTGAGTTCCTCATGACTGTAAGTAGTCTATTGAATCTCTGCATCTCCTATTGCAGCACCGTGCTCAGACTGGGAATGAGTCCATGCTTATCTGCCTTAAACATGTCTTTTTTGCCTACTGCTTTATCCAGTAAAGCAGGCAGCGATTTCTTCAATTCTTTAGCACGCTCACTCACTATCTAGTCTGGAGTCTTGCCACCAGCACCACCAGCTACACGAGGCTAGATACTTAGAACTGTATTGACAATTTTCTCAGATTCTTGGTTCTAGAAAGTTATATTGGCATTTTCATGCAATCCAAAGACTTCTGGGTTATCAATAAGTGGCAGCGTTTCTATATAATCTCTGTATACATCAATAGCTCCATTGGTCGGTGCATAGTAAATTCCTGAAGTAGAGAATTTGTACCCGTCTTCTAGAATGTCTAGATTGCTGTAATTCTTTAAGAGTGAAATCAGACAACGACGGTCCCAGTCATCTGTCACACGACCACCGTAGTTGATATGGCCAGTCACATATAACAGAGCTTCCCAAGGAATGTCTTCTTGTTCATCCAGGAATATCTTGAGCATAGTCATAGAGGTTTCAAGATCTGAGTCATTGAATTCATATCTGATATTCCATCCAAGTGGTCCAAATTTTCTTCTTTCCTATATAATGGCATGGAAGAAAGACAGCCCAAAGAGTAATTTTCTCCAAATATCAGGTTTTTTACAGTCGTTAAGCTAGTTGTCAGAAATTTCTTAGTAACTACGCTTTAAGTTGGCTTTCAAACCACGAGGAGGCTCGGTTGTTAACTTCACACCGTTCTAGAGAACTGAAACTGGGAAATAATCAGCTGGCATGGAGGTCAAGTAGAGTCTAAAGTCTTCATGTATTTCGTGTTCTTCTGCTCCAAAATTATTGACAATACTTTCCAAACTGGGCATCCAGCTCTTCGCCAGATGGCAATTCTGTAGCATAACCCATTCGCCCGTTTTCTTTGAAGACTTAATAAGCACTTCAGCTTTTGGACCCTGTCCTTAACCAAGTGATATAACATTCAGTTTTTCTTAGTAGCCCTTCTCCTTTGCGAACTTTATTAAGAATGAAGTTGGATCAGCTCCTTGACTAAGAACGAATATCAGGGGAGTCTTTACATCAGTGTCGGCGTAGACTACCTCCATTGTTACACTGGGAGATTCTACGTAGAATTTACCCATTTCGTCTATCACATAGTTTTGGAAAGAGAACAGGAGTTTTTCTGGTCTGAATACTTTAAGGAGCAACAATTTTTCAAAGTTTGTGAGTTTGTCATTCCATTCTTCTGGCAATTATTCGATATGTGGCTCAGCACATGTATACCATTTTACCCATTCTTTGTTATTATCTTTTATCGATTTAGATATTCCTCCAAATCTTTCTTCTTCATTCACATCAATAAAGTAGAGCAAGTCCCATCCAATAGCAGTGATATTTTTAGAATCTGGGTTCTTAGGTTTAGCCTTAGTCTATTCAGCACTTAGCGGTCCAGCTCCTCTTAGCAAAATATTCCAGTGAGTTTCGTCAATTGTGCCAGAATTTCTATTGATGCTCGTAGTTATCAAGAAAGAGTAGATGATCTTGTGGGCTTCGAACAAACCACGAGATACATTCGTGTAGAGGTTTCGGGATATGTTGTCTATTAAAATGCTCAGTCGCTCGTCAAGATCATGTGATTTTTTGCTCTTTTCAATGGCGATGTTGAATAAACGCTTCACGTATACAAGTGAGTACTAGTACATAGGGTCAATGCCTGCAAGATCTGCAATTACAAAGTAGAGAATACTACCTCTGATAGCTACTGTTCTATATTGATTTCTTGTGCTGTTGATTTCTTCTTCAACGAAGAGAGACTAAGCCATACGTTCATTAATTTCTTTTGATGTGCGCTTCGAATTCTCAAGGACGTTTATCAAATTGTCTTCGTCAAGAATCTGCTCTTCAGTAGAGTCAGACAACATCTTTAGGATCATTATTTCAATGTTTTTGAGTGTTCTTTGATCAGCATCCATAGTGACAACGATTTCGTCTCTTTTCCTTTCGATTTCTGGCTTTTCTTATATAACCACATCTCCTAGTAGCTGCTCTTCAAGTCCTCGGAAAGTAACTGTAAAATTGATCAAGGTGACTTTTATGCAGATTTCTGGTAAGTAATGAGGATTCGGCATCTTGGTTGTCATAAAAAATCTGAAACCCTCATCGTAGTCCACATTGGCATCACCAAGTCTCATCTGTTTAAGACCACCTTCAGTTTTGAAGGCTTGTCTGAGAAGAATAGGGTCGATAGATGGATCAATGTATTCTTCAACATCTTCTACCAAAACTGGGCGTCCGTTTCTTACTCCTCCACTTATTTCACGCAAGAAATTGTTCTACCCAAACTTCATCAACATCAGATTAGTATCTTTTTCCATATTCTTAATCCACTTGTTAGCTTATTACTAAGGGTCAATACACAGTGCCCATCTCTGAGCCTTAGTCGAGAGAATACCATTCTCAATGGAAACTTAATCTGTAGGTAGACTGGCAATGTTCCAGCCACGAATCACTACGGGATCGCCCATAATTTTCACCAGGGAAAAATCGTTACTTGTTGGAATACCCATACTCAGACACTTCTCTACCCAGTTGTCCACTAACATCTTGCGATAGATACCAGTAAAAGCTCCAAAGTAAGAGATGCAAGCACATGACAAGAACACATTGCCAACGAGTTATTCGATTTCAACCTGGAGTGTAGATACAGTTTCCTTCCACCTGACTCCTTCATCTGCAAGTAGTACAACCAATTTTTCGGCTCTACCCATTCGTTTTTCACAGCGGTCCATCTCAGCTTCGAGTCTGTCTTTCTCGTCCTGCATTCTTTGACATTCAGCCTCAAGCTTGGCTACTGCGGCTTTCACCTTGTTTACTTCAGCCATTTTTTCATTGAGTTCTGATTAAGCTTTTTGGAGCACAGACTACACTTCCTCAAATTTTCTTTTCTTGGGTTCTACTTTTTTAGTCACAATCTGGAACTTTGAGACTGCAATGCACCATATACAAAGAGATTTTGCTGCTGAGGATTTCTTACCGACGTCCTCGGGGTCGAATTCCTTCTTGGCTAAATAGTTCTTCCTAACTTTATTAAGCACACTTTCTGGTGTATTAGACACATTATACGTGAGGAGTTTATTAATGAAGCCTCCAACATCACCCAATACGACTCTGACATTATTCCAGTCGATTTTTTCTTACAAATAGATCATAATGCACTCCATAACCAGTATGACAGCCTATGGTGGATTTGGGAATGTCTTAATTTCTACTATAGCACTCTTTTCAAGGTTCTTTAAAGCCGCTTCGGCAGCTTCGAGTTCAGGCTTCGCTGCGTTTAGATCTGCTTCGGCGTCGTCTGAAATAGCTTTTGCTTCTGTGGCTTTCTTATTCACTACTTCTGCTTCTTGGGTCACCACTTTCTCTTTTTCGTTGGCTACTATTTTATCAGCATTTACTCTTTCAAGAGCAACTTTCAAGTCTTCATTTTTCTTTTGAAGCAGGGGTTGCATCTGAGCTAGTTTAACCTTGAGTTCAGCAATGCTCTTATTGGTATCATTAAGTTTCTTAAGTCCATTAGCAAGTCTGCTCCTATTGATCCCATACTCATGTCTTTTATTATCCAGAGTATTAAGGTACAAATTGATCAAGTCAAGATAACTCTTGGGTGTTGTGTAAACTCTCCTTCTTAATTAAGCATAGAATTTATCAGAGACTTCTTCTACAGAGGTGTGGATAAACATGCACATTTTGGCAAGCGCGTCACGAACTGCCTCGGAAGGTAACTCCAAATCTTTTAGGAAAGATGAAGACACGTAGAGCAAGGCTTGCTCAGGCCAACGAGAGAACCAGTCCAAGGTGCAACAGTTGACAAGTGAAGGGAATTTTCTGCATCTGACTCTCAACGTATCTCCTACGGGTGACATACAAAGGCAAATATGCAAGTTGTTTCTGACTCTCTGAATAAATGTAGCATTAATAACTTCTAGTGAGTCAATCTTCTTCATTTCAATAACAATGGGTCTAACAGCCTAGACAATCTTATCTTTGTCTTCAGGGAGCATGAGGTTAGATATTTCTCCGGTGTTTAGCATGTTATTGATGTCTTCGAGGAAACCTTCATCAATGATTTAGGTGTCGGTCATTACGAAGGATATCTGTTTACCATCGATACCTGCTACAAACATCAGTTCTTTCATGAAGTCTCTGAACTAAGTTTTGCCAAAGTTCTTAGTGATTTCGATCTGCTTAAACACCATTTCCAGCATATGGCTTGACAGTCTAATAAGAGACTACTTCCCGGATCCTCCTACACCAATAAGCATGATATTTCCACGAGGTTGTCTCAACACGCGGGCTATTCTTAGCATGTGTTCTATAGCATCATCAAAGAATACCAAATTCATTTTGTTCGAATTCCCAATGTTGTAGTCATCTATCATCCCACTCAATACCTTTAGTAATTTGGTTTTGTCGCGGATCTCCTCGTAAAGCTTAACTGGTGCATCGAGTTTCAGCAAGTCACCGAACATGATTTTCTCCTTTACGAATATCTCTTCAAAGTCGAAGTTCATTCTGAAGTTCCTAGCAAGTAGTTCCATAATAAGTGATGTGAACCACTCTTTGTCTTCATCGTTGATGAGTCTATCGTAGAACACACGAAGAGACTCGTTGATCCAGAGACGAGTGAAGGTCTCAGGTGTTTATATGCTTATCGGCTTGGTCATCAAAACTCCCTGGAAAACCTTGGATACATCACGTAAGTTGAAAAGGTAATGGAACTTAGCAGGTGTGGGTCTTAGTTCTTCAGAGATTCTCTGATAAATTTCGATAGTGGAGTTGACAACTGCGTCTTCAATTTTCTGGATCTAGTCTTGGAACCCAGCCTTCAAAAAGCCCTGCAATATTGATCCAAAGATCTTTGCCAGAGTCGTGCGATCAGCTTCTGGCAGACAGAACATGTTGAAATGACGGGTAAAACGAGGCGTAATAGCACTTCTTCCTCCTCCTGGTGGTGCAGCTGCTGCAATGAGTGTAGTATCTTCAATATCTTTCCACATCCATTCACCTCTATCATAAAGTCCTCTTTTATCAATAAAGAGTCTCAATAGTTCAATAGGTGGTTATGCTCCATACTCTTCCACAGCCGGCATGTTTATATCATCAATGAAAATAGCAATTTTCTTAGAAGCTGGAGCTCCATATAAGGTACGCTTCTTCTTTTCAAGCTTGTCTTCTATAGACTGCTGAGTACGAGCTGATGTTGTCTGGGCCGAGAAGTTTATGAATATTGGAATGATGTCTTTTTCAAGCTGCAGACGAGTCAAAGTGTTTTGGATCACTACTGATTTACCCACACCTGTTGTACCTGTGAAAAAGGCGTTTTTCTCCTTGGAAAGTAGTAGTTCTAGGCAGAAGGAGAATTTAAAGGTATCAGTGGTTGGCACCAACAGTTCGAAGTAAGGTACTTCTTTATCATATACAAAGCTCGGCACTCTCATTGCCCAAGGTTTAAAAGATTTGTCTTTCTTCAGATCGAAGTAATAATCATAAGCCGTAAGATTAGGTGGCATCGATACATTTTTAAACTAATCTCTTACCACATCATCAAATCTTTCTTTACTACGGTCATCTAGAGAAGCACCCATACCCCAAGTATAAGACCAAGCGAAAATGGCGTTTAAGAGCTTCTTTTTGTCATCATCCGCACCTTTGAATCCCTAAGAAGGATGAACTAAGATCTCTAAGAAGTTGCAAATACTAACTACTTGCTGGATGTTCACTGTTGTCACAGGCTCATGCAGATGTTCTCTGATCTTATCAATAGCCACATCCACACTGGAATCAAACAGCGAGTACAGGTGTTCCTTTAGGTCATTAGTCATTACAGTATCATCATCAAAGAAGGTATGCACCCAAGTCTTTACATAAGGTCTCCAACCCAGTTCATCAGGAGTTAAGTAAACCATACCACAGCGGGAAACAGTAGCTGGAGAAGCCACTGATAAATCCTGGACTTCAAAGAGAATACGCATGGGAGCACGAAGCTTTATACGTTGACCGTTGGCCAGACATAGAGTCATGTTATCGTCAAGCACAGTATTCATATTTTCGATCCAAAGCGCATCAACTGGTCCATCAAATACGACCCAAGTTTTTTCTTCAGTAGTTTCCTATGCAGCACTTCTCATAATTTTGCTTGCCAATCCATCATGCCACTCTTAAGAAAGCATATTTACTTCTCCATACAACTCTCCCATAGAAATAGCTTTGGGGTTGAAGATATTCATCTTTACGTGTTGGAATCGAGTGTCTGGACGTGGACCTGTTTGCTTGTCTTTCAAAGCACCCATAGTGTGCTAGAGCACTTTGTAGCAAGTGGTTTTGCCACCACCAGTTGGACCCACTAACATTACTCCGAAACGGACATTGAAGGTTTCAAAAAGCTGTATAGTCTTTAAAGTGAATATAGCATGCTACTACAGCTTGAAGTGATCGATGCTTTCCATTATTTAAGTCATCAGGTCTCCGTAGTTGCTTTCCGTGATTACTGCATCTGGGAACAAATCTTACACAATAGCAGAGAACAATGGCAAATCGTCCTTTAAGAATTTTGGCACATTTGAATCACGCATCGCACGGATCAACACTGAGTCTTCATTTAGATTTGGGTTATCTCTCTTGAGTGAACCAGCCATGACTAGCACAGACTTTACAGCTCTCATACCGAAATCGTAATGATCTTGTTGAGAAAGTTATTCTGAGGAAAGCTTGTATAATTACACCATTTTCTTGGATAGGATCTTTGCGTTGCCGAAACCCTCGGCAAACAGCATAATTTCAGCAATCAAACCATAGTCAGGGATCATCATAGCAACTGGTCTGAAAAGGACTTTTAAGTTATCGGGAAGTTCGGTACGTCCTGCATATCCTGGGTTCATAGTAACATGCACTCCGAAACTAGGCTAAAGTACGATGTTTTTACCTTCAAAATCAAATTTAGGTGCTTATCTCAATAGAGCTTCTCTTACAGTAAGAAGCTGCTGTGCAATGACAGAGAGCACTTCAATATCAATACGATTGAACTCATCTAAACAAGTCCAAGCTCCTTACTGGCAAAGTCCACTAAACAGTCTTCCAATCATTTTATAATCCACTTGATCAGAGCAGTTAAAGACAATACACAGCATGCCAAGTGCTTTAGCCAGATCCTTGGTACTTTCAGTTTTTCCTGTTCCTGCTGGGCCTGCTGGGTTTGCACCTAGCTTAATATGCAGAGCTCCAGTAATTGTAATCCAGCATCTATCAGTAAGAGGCGTAATAACCAAACGAGATGTTGCACCCATGTATTCATAACCATAACGTAAAGTGGCGTTTATCTATTTCACACGGCAGTCATTCACTTCTTCGTCCCAATAGTATCTGAGTTGCTGTTGCCAGGAGAAATCGTAGATTGATTAGACCTGGTCTTTGACAAGGCCTTCAATGATATCTCTAGCATGGACGTCTGTAGTAACCAAGGCAACAATAACTTTTCTTTAAAGACCAGATAGCTCTCCTCTGACTAACTCTGTGAGTTGAGCGAGTTAGGTTTCATTCATGTCGAACCATTCTTAAAGAGAAAAAGGGTTTACGGACATTTCATTGATATACATTTCTGACTACGAACACCACATAATCTATGCAATAGTAGCAACAACTTGTCCAAAATGTGTGGTGACCCAAGTTTTTCTGTCCATATTTCCGTAATCTGACAATCCTGACTGTAAAAGTTTGAAGAGAGTTTCTCTCATGGATTGTTGGACAATATCGAGCCAAAATTCGACCATGCCGCGAACCTTCAGACCCTTTATTTATTGAAGAGGAACACGCTCACCCTCGTTTGAAAACATTGCTAAAATGTCTATGTCTTAGACATCCAAACGGACTATGTTGTCGAAACAGGTTTTGAGATGTAGTTGTATGACATCCAAGTTCTAAGAGTTGGCCAGGATTTCAAGCAGTTCATCATTAGATAGGAAGTAGAATCTAGGGAAATCGGTTCTCTTATTTTCTAAATAGTCTTCAAGTTTCTTCTATATGTCTTCTAGCACTTCATTATTGACTCTCAGTTAATCTAGCAAAGTCAAATTGGTTTTCACAGTTCGCATCGCATTTGGACTTTTGTGTACTTTTGACATAAAACCCTTGAAAAACTTATCTACTCCTTCAAAACGACCTGATTCAGTCGGAAGCTACTTCTTAATATCCTAGGCGTTGAAGATGTTTTCGAGGTACATCCATTATTTTTGGCAGTTTACCCATTCTTCAACTATGGAGTTAAGAGTTAGTAAGTTTCTTTTCCAGGTTTCAGCCTCAGTTCTCAGTGGCTTGACATATCTGCTTCCCAGAATCATATTGATAGATGCAAGTCCTTCATCTAAGGATGTAAAAATGTCATCAATATCAACAAGCACAAGTGCGTCTTTGTCTTTATACTACTAGGTTGAAAAGTCTATGCGTTTCCAAGTCTCTTCTAAAAGCAAAATCTGACTACGGAGTGAAGCCTCCTGAGATGCTTAGGTTGAAATTGCGGTAATTTCTTCTTAGTACTGAACAGCATTTAGATCAATCAACGACTAGAGAGTGAAATCTGGTCTATTTTGGTCAAAGTCAGCTTGGATTAAATCCTTGATTTCTTTCAAATGATGATCCTTCAAATGCTCGTTTCTCAAACTCACCACAATTGGCATAGCTCCCTTAAAGGTGTCAACCAATTCCTTAAGCTTTGTCTAGATAGGATTAGGTTCAAGGTTTTTCTCAAGTCTCAAGCACACCTTAGCGAACTAGTCTGCTCTGCCCTCAATATCTTTAGCATTAATTTCATTGAATTGAGTCTTAATCCACATTTCCGTGAGCTCTTCCCATTCTTTAAGACTCTTCCACATAACCGTCCTTAAATTCAAGCCTTCTCTCAACTCATCTAATGTACCAAATACTGTTGGCTAGGTTTATAGTACTTCTTGCCATTGGTTATATTTCATTGAACGATCCTCCAACTCTTTGAAACGAGTCTCTAAGTCATCAAGCTACTTTAAAACTTCGAACATGTTAGCATCGCCAGATAGAAAGTTTGGATTCAAAGCCTCTTCGTTTAAAGTGTTTATCTCGTCGTTTAACTTTGGAATCAACTCGTTCAAGGTTTTCTTGAAGGTTTCCATATTTGAGTCTTGCTAGCTCTCAACATTAGATATGACACTGGTCAGTTAACTGATGAATTGCACACACTCTGTATAGTTATCTTTATCTTCTTTTTTGACTTTAAGCTGGAACTCAGCTAGACAGTTATAATACTGTCCATACAAATCTACTCTATCCCTGATTCCCTAAAAGTTCTCACTGGCAAAATTTAGTGCATTATTTTGGGCCACAAAATCTTCTACTGTAGAAACCTGCTTTTAGAGGTTGCGCAAGTTGTCAGAAAGCCAACGCTTGGAGTCATCGCAACGCTACTTCATTATTTTGGGAACCAAATCCTCGATTTTCTATATGAATTCCTTAGGTGTAGGTAACAACTTAGTTCTACAATTTTTGCTATCTAGCTGTAGCATTCCTAGATCTGTCTATGAAGGTAGTTTAGAGTTGAATAGTGTGTGATAGTAGTTGAAAAGCTTGATTGTGTTTGAGAGAGAATCCACTGGATTTTTTAGACGCTCGTGCACCAAGATGTTTAAATCCACTTGCTTGTTGCGCCAGTAAATCTCCAAAAGAGGCTAGAACTTTGTCAGGAAACTACGTGCCTTCAAAAATGCTGATTCAATGCTATCCTTTACTTTTTCTTTCTTTTCGGTATAGTATTCGTTTTCATTGATCCACGTGAATGGATTTAGCACAAGTGAATCAGGTTCTTCCCATACATCGCCAACTATATCGTCCCATTCTTCAAGTGCATCTGCATAGGGCGTTAGTTCATTATGTTTGCCCCAGCGCTCGAACACTTAAATTTATTCTAGACCAGATTCGAAACTGCGGACTACTTCTTCAATAAAAGATTCGTCGTCTGGGACCATCTTTAGCCAAAAGTTCTAAATATTCGGAATAGTGAGTTTGTATCTTTGGATTTCTTCTTCTTCTTGTTCACCGTCTTCTTCCTCTTCTTCTTCTCCAGGTTTCTTCTCTTCTTGTTCTGGCTCCAACTCCAAGTGACACAGCAAGTCAAAATCTTCCTCTTTTGAAGTACCGCCACCTGTTGTCTTGAACTCTTCACATTCAATTTGAAGGATTTCACTTTAAGGAATGTCTCTTTTGTCAGATAGCTGGATTTAAACATAGAACAATGGTTCTCTGCCTCTCTAAGGAGGTCCTGGCTGTCTCGTAGCTTCATCAATTTGCTAAGACATAACTTTTTCTAGATCACACATATCATCTAGGTTGCTGAGTCTAAGAATCATTTCTCTGACTGAGCCAATGTATATACCGGAGAGAGCTTCCAAGGACAAGAAATCAATGAGGTATGCGAATCTCAGGAATCTCGAACACTCCTTCCTTAAGGATGATCTATGGCCGTATGTCATACCTTCAGGGAAACCTAGCTTTTCGAAGACGTTGTTCGAAGCCTTGCGTTTCATTGTTATGGTGTTAGAACTTTGAATTGGGTTATTTTTCTTCCTTTCTTCATCGAGTGCAATTTCACTGACAATTCTTTCTCTTAATTCAGACAGTACTTTTGTGATACATTCCCTGACATTATCTCTAGACTTATCTGAGAATTTGGATATCTCTTCTCCAATCATCTTTCTGCGGTCTTACTGGCACTAGGCAAAATCTTCAATAGTTTTGGTTTCACTATTGCGGCATAAGTCTACGAAACGCAATTTCTCCATCTCTAGCATATAGGCACGGTGCTTCGTCAGGTGACTGCTGAAATGGTCCTACAACATAAATAACTTCTCTTCGAGAGAATTCTGTGCTTTCATTCTGTTTTGGTGTTTAATAGTTTTTTTCCACATCCTCATGAACTTCCATCTTTTGAATTTCTTGAAGAAAGGCAGTTCTTTAATATGGTTGTAACTGTCTCTCTCAATCAGCCATTACCCCAATGATAAAAACTCAATTGGAGTGTCATTCTCATATAGAGTCAGACCCTTACCACTCAAGGTATAGTATTTAGTCTCATTTCTCAGTTAGTAGCTGCAGACTAACAAATCATAAGGGTCTCCATTAGGATTAGGATTAAGGTATACAAAAACGGTTTCTTCTTCGCTCTTGCTATCTAGCAGCAGTTCGATATACTTATCTAAATCGCTCCATTTCTGAGTCGTTGGCTTTCCATCACCCAGCGCTTCTTTCTTCATTTCCTACTATTGCTACTACTAAGTACCCAGTCCCATTCCCTTAGTCATCTGTTTATAATCAGCATCATCCACCCGAGACTTGCTCGATGTAGACATATGAGAAGCTTTAGATTTAGGACCGCGACGGTTGCTAGGCGAATCTTGCTTTATAGGAGGTAATTATGAAGATAGACCTGCACGCAATTCTTAGGGGAGTTTGCCAGTTAGCTTGTCTAGGAGGAACTTGCTACGGGCTTGCTCAAGGTTCTTTTAGCTAATGCTAACACCTCCTTCAAAGCCAGAGTATAGCATGACAGGGGGTGCTTGGATCATTTTGAAATTTTCCTGCTAGCTCATATTAAGACTTTAATTGATTCTGTTTCTGACTTCTGGGTCGATTTGGGGTAATTCCTAAGGTCTCTTTTACTTGCCAAGAAGCATCTGGCGTGCACCTCCATATAAATCCGAGGAAGGCCCCACTTTAAATGAACCGCCAAACTTCTGGCTGGTTATAGGCAATCTTTAATTGAGATTGGTCATCTGCATTTAATTGACCCCAGGAACCACTACATGCTAAGACCGATAATAGTCTGCTGTTCCTTCACCCATGTACTTAGCTTCTAGCATAGCAGCTTCTTAATAACTTTCATTCATGTTCTTGATCAAGTTTGTATTTAGATCTTAGATTTTTTTCTTAAGCGGCGACAGTGACTGAATCCTACAAAAGTTCTATTAGTCCAGCAAAATTACTTATTGGAGTTCATCCTAGCCGAAAAAGGTCGCGCAGAAATGTTATCTTCAATAGGCCGTTTGACTGAGGGCATAGGGATGTTTGAAATACCCTAGTCATACAAACGACGCTTCAACTCGTTCTTTTTTGAACGATCTGGCATAAAATTTTGCAAGTCAATCTAGAAGTTAAGTTAAACATATATTAAAAAAGGAGTCAACGTACTCGTTAACCAACATCGGTAGATAAACCTCTTGGTTAGTTGTTGGTTGAGTTTTGCTTCATTCTACTCTTTCTTCTTATTATTAACTTTAAATCAGATTTTCCCTTTAAATCACTACTAACCTTAAGAA
>JFJP01020550.1_pt1 | contig 13113 bp, 7 predicted proteins | sample 431651 | NCBI WGS metagenome assembly JFJP01 (sample SAMN02602958, study PRJNA72255) | Microbial mat metagenome, whole genome shotgun sequencing project. | biome: fresh water; feature: sink hole; material: water; isolation source: purple microbial (photo- and chemosynthetic) mats found in...
CCATGTTCCTGCTCGGCATCGGCGCCGACAAGCTGTCGATGGCCGCGCCGCAGGTGCCGCTGGTGAAGAAGATCGTGCGCTCGGTCAACCTCACCGGGGCCCAGAACCTGGCCAAGCGCGCCCTGCAGTTGACCAGCACCGGCCAGATCCGCGAGTTGTTCGCCACCACCGTGCAGCAGATCCTCGGCCGCGACCTCAGCTCGTGGTCGATCGGCGATGGGGATGCCGGCGGACCGCTGGTGCCGAAGGCATGACCATTGCCCCTAGGGGTTAGGGGTTAGGGGTTAGGGCCGTAGGGCCAGATTGATCCGGACCTCAACACCAGTCTACGTTACTCCTCATCCTCGACAGCATTCCCTTCCCCACGACCCTAACCCCTAACCCCTAACCCCTGGGGCAATGACAGGGGCAATCACCTATGCCCGACCGCACCGCCGCCCTTCTCGCCGCCTTCGAGAAGTCCTTCAACGCCAAGCCCGACGGTGCCGTGCGCGCCCCGGGGCGGGTGAACCTGATCGGCGAGCACACCGACTACAACCACGGCTTCTGCCTGCCGATGGCGATCGAGCGCGACATCCGCATCGCCTGGCGCAAGCGCGATGACGGCCTGGTGCGCGTGCTGTCGCTGGAGCAGCCCGGCACGGTCGAGTTCGCCCTGACCACGCCGATCCCGCACGCCAAGGACAAGGCCCAGAAATGGGCCGACTACGTCAAGGGCTGCGCCCAGATCCTGTCCGACGCCAGCGTCGACCTGGTCGGCTGCGACCTCGCCATCACCGGCGACGTGCCGCTCGGTTCGGGGCTGTCCAGCAGCGCCGCGCTGGAGGTCGCCTCGATGCTCGCCTTCCTCGCTGCCGCCGGGAGGAAGCTGCCGCACGAGGAGATCGCCAAGCTGGCGCAGAAGGCCGAGAACACCTACGTCGGCACCAACTGCGGCATCCTCGACCAGCTCTCCAGCGCCTGCGCCACCCAGGGTCAGGCCATGCTGATGGACTGCCGCACCCTGCGGCTGACCCCGGCGCCGCTGCCCAAGGGAGTCAGCGTCGTGATCGCCGACACCGGCAAGCGCCGCGGCCTGGTTGACAGCGCCTACAACGAGCGCCGTGCGCAATGCGAGGCCGGGGCCAAGGCGCTGGGCGTGCTGCACCTGCGTGACGTGACCATGCATGGGCTGTGGCAGGCGGTCGCGCACGGTCGGCTCGACGCCACCGCCAAGCGCCGCTGCGAGCACGTCGTCGCCGAGGACGGCCGCACCCTCGCCGCCTTCGCCTGCCTGCGCGCCGGCGAGGCGGTGGCCTTCGGCGAGCTGATGGACCAGAGCCACGCCGACCTGCGCGACAAGTTCGAGGTCACCTGCGCCGAGCTCGATGGCATGGTGGCGATCGCGCGTGGCCTGCCCGGCTGCCTCGGCAGCCGCATGACCGGTGCCGGCTTCGGCGGCTGCACCGTCAGCCTGGTCAAGGACGAGGCGGTACAGACTTTCGTCCCCGAATTGGAGAAGCGCTATCGCGCCGGGTTCCCCGGCATGACCCCGGCGGTGTACGTGACCCGCGCTGCCGCCGGCGCCGGGGCGCTCAGCCTCGGGGCGTGAACGAACGCCAGAAGCCCGCGTAGCCGGCGGCAGCCGCCTCCCAGGTGAGGGGGCGGACAGCGTCGCGGGCGCATCGGCCCATGGCCGGCAGGCTGGCGCGGTTCCGCGCCAGTCCGACGACCGCCGCGACGAAGTCCGCTCGTCCCTGCGGCCCAGGCCTGACCAGCGTGCCGCTACGGCCGTTGGTGACGTAGTCGGCGGCCGCAGCGCCATCGAAGGCCACCACCGGAAGTCCGCTGGCCATCGCCTCGACCACGACCAGGCCGAAGGTCTCGATCGGGCTGGGGAAGACCAGGGCATCGGCTGAGGCCAGAGCGGCACACAGGCGGGGACCGGCAAGGCGGTCCAGGAAGCTGGCCCAGGGCAGCGCGGCGCGCAGGCGCGGCAGGTCGGGGCCGTCTCCGACCACGACCAGGCGGGTGCCTGGCACAGCCGCACGAGCCGCCGTTGCGGCCTCGGCCAGGAGGTCAGGAGCCTTGGCGGAGATGGCGCGGCCGACCCAGATGAGCACGGGGTCATCCGGTCCCGCCCCCCAGGTGGAGCGCAGGCCCGGATCGCGCCGGTCCGGGGTGAAGGCGTCGCTATCGACACCCAGCGGGACGACGGCGATGCCAGGCATGCCCAACGCGCGCAGCCTCACCGCCTCGCCGCGCGTATGGACCAGCGTCCCGACACAGCAGCGATGGAAAGCCAGCATGAGATCATGCACCCGGTCGGCTTGACCGGCCGGGGCCGTGGCGTCGAGGCGGTGCCAGGTCGCCGTCACCGGCAGTCCGCTGCGTTGGGCGGCGGCGGCGACAGCCCGGCCGAGGTTGCCGGCGAGCTCGACATGGACCAGATCCGGCCGACGCATCCGCCAGCCCGCCTCGATGCCGGAGGCCAGTTGCTGCACGGCTGCACGCACGGTGGCGGCCATCTGCCGCTGGCTGCCCGGTGCTGGGCAGGGCTCATCAAGCGCCACGCAGTCGAGTTCGACACCCAGCTGTGGGAGGTGCGGCAGGATCGCCATTCCTCCGGTCAGCACGCCACTGGGGCCTGCTTTGCCTTGCGGGAGGTGCCAACTGACGAGACAGCGAGGGGGATCTGGCGACAAACACGTCATCTTATCTGCTTGATCGTCCAGGAGCAAGACCTATCGCTAAGACCCGCGAGGTCTGTATGCGCCGCTCGTCAGCCGTCCCTGCTCTGCTTGTCATCGCCTTGGCCGTCCCGATGGCAGCAGAAGGGGCCGAGGAGAACGTCGCGCCCTTCTTCATCACCGGCGACCTGACCATCGCCGCCGCTACCGTGGATGAGGACGTCGTCCCGCCGCAGGCCGCGTTGCCCAGCGTGGTCGAGTCGCTGATCACCGACTACGATCCGGTCGGTGAGACCTTGGCGGCAGCGCACGGCGTGGCCGTGGTCGGCAGCGAGACCAACAGCCCGCTCGGAGGCGGCGGCACCTGGCAGTACTACGATCCAAGTGATGCCAGCAATCCGGACAACAACACGGACCCCAATGACGGCGACAACGGCTGGCAGGATCTCCCGGCCACCTCGGACGACAGCGCCTTCCTGCTGCCGTTCCGCGTGCTGGCCGGTTCACCCGCTGTGCCCGTGCCGGTCGAGGTGCGCTTCGTTCCCGATGAGCACTTCCACGGCACCGCTGCGCTCATCATCCGGGCCTGGGACGGATCCGGCCTCGAGGCGGATTTCGCCAGCGCCAGCACTGAGAATACTGCGGACTTCGCCCCGTCGCTCTATGGCGGCTCACCGACGCCGTTCAGCGCCGAGACCCGCCGCCTCGAGGTGACCGTCACGGCGGTCAATGACGCGCCGACCCTGTCGCCCGTATCCGCCGACCTGACCACCATCCCCAAGAATTCCACCACTCCGGTCAAGACCTTGCTCACCGATCTGCTGGGAAATCAGCAGGATGCGGACGGCGAGAGCATCGGGCTGGCCATCGCCTCGACGGGCGGCTTCAGTTGTTCCTTCAGCCTCGACCCGGATCTCGATCCCGAGGCCGGCAGTGGCTGGACCGACATCACCGGCCTGGGAACATCCGTGCTGTGCCTGCCCGCCACGGCAGCCATCCGGGTGACGCCCTCCGGATCCGACACCGCCAGCGGCACGGCCTTCACCGCCTACGCCTGGGATGGGGGCGGCACGGTCGACCCCGGGACGCGTCTGGCCGACCTGGCGCAGCTTGAGAGCGATGGGCACCTGTCCCCAGCCACGGGCGTGTTCACCCAGCCGGTGAACAACACCAGCCCGGTCTGGATCGGTGATCCGGCCGAGCTGGGTTCGATCTACATCGCCGACCCGGACACCTATGAAGGCGACATCAGCGAGGCGCAGCTCGACGAACTGATCAGCGCGGTCTTCTCCGACGACAACGGGGACCCGTCCGGCATCGCCATCATCGGCAGCACCGGGAGCGGCACCTGGAGCATCGGCACCGACTCTGACCTGAACGACCTGACCGAGGGAGGCGGGCCCCCGGCCGACGATGACGTCGTCCTGGTCAGCGGCGATCAGTACATCCGCTATACGCCGGATCCCTACGCCGGCAGCGAGACCGCCACCCTGACCATCCGCGCCTGGGACCAGTCCGACTATCCGGGCGATGTCACCAACCAGACCCCGGGCGGATCGGTGTCGATCGGCGACGGCTCCGATGGCTTACGCACCATCAGCGTGGTCGTCACGGTCAACCAGGCCCCGTCCGTCGATGATCTGCCGGATGGCGATGTGACGGCCCTGATCGGCAATACCACGGAGGTGCCGCTCACGGTCACCGACGAGGATCCCGAATTCGTTGACTGGGAGGTCACCGGCACCACGGGGGGCACGCTCGACTCGAGCGTGATGGCCACTGGCGAGACCTACTACCTGCGGTTCATCCCCGATGTGGAATCCTCGAGTGGCTCGGTGACCTTCACCGTCACCGATGCCGATGGGCTCTCCAACGAGCACACGGTCACCTTCTCCATCATCACCAATCTGGCCCCGGTCATCGGGGAGCCGCCCGGTCCCACCGAGGCCATCGCCGAGCGTCCGACCGGGATCGATCTGACGGCGACCGACGATGGCGACGTGGCGGTGCTGACCTGGTCCGTGGTCGGCTATGCCAGCGGCGGATCGGCGTCGTTCTCCGACCCCAGCGGCCCGAACGCCCGTCTGCAGTTCACGCCGGATGGGGTGAGCAGCTCCGGGTCGGTCACCGTCATCGTGACGGATGACCAGGACACCCAGTCCGTACCGCAGACCGTGCACTTCACCATCGTGCCCAACGAGACGCCGACGATCGTCAGCGCCGATCCCGGTTCGGTGGCGGTCGCCGGCCAGCCGTGGGAGGCCCTGGTCACCGTCACCGACGGGAACGCCGGGGATGCGGACCTGCTCACCATCAGTGGCGGGCCATCTGAGACCTGGATCTCGCTGCAGGAGCTCGGTGGAGGGCGTTACCGCTTCTTCGGGACGCCATCGAACGGCGACGTCGGGGTTCCGACCAACTTCAGCACCTCCTTCGTCGACCCATCGTCCGCCTCGGCCGGGTTGACCATCAACGTCACCACGGTGGCGGGAACCGCCGTGACCGTCACCGGCCCGACGTTGCCGGTGTCCACGCCCGGCTCCATCGTCTATGGCGCCATCCACCCGGGCAGCTCCACCAACCTGTCGAACCTGTCGGCCCAGGTTGTGAGCCTCGGCAAGACCCAGGCCCGCGCCTTCTGGTGGTCCTCGACCAGCTGGGCCTTCGGCGAACTGCCCAGCTCGCCAGCGTCCCCGGCCACCGCCGGCATCTTCCTCGCTTCGCTGAGCTCCATCAGCCTGTCCTTCGATGCGCCACCCCAGGCCGCTCCGTACGCCATCACCCTGCCGGTGGATTCCTGGAGTTTCGTCGGCATCCCGCCGATCTACATCGACACGGAGACCGTGACCCAATCGCACGCCTGGGATGATTTCCGGCTGGAGACGGCCAACGGCGTGCCGATCGACGATGAGTCTGCCGTGTCCAGCGCCCTTGGCACCGGCACCCTGGCCAGCACCAGGCCCTGGCTGTGGGATGGGCAGTCCCGCAGCTATGTGCAGGTCGACACCCTGAGCAGCGGTACGGCCTACTGGATCAGGAACCGGAGCAATTCGGCCGCCTACCGCCTGGTGCGGGCGACGAGCGGCGCGGACAACACCTTCGGCCAGATCGGCGCCCTTGGCAGACAGGCGCAAGGGATGATATCTGCGGCCCGCACTGCCGCAGCCTCCGCCGAGGCGCCCCCCGCACCGCCGAGCAGCCTGGCGACGCCGGATTCGTCCACCACATCCGCCGATGGCGGCGGCGGCAGCTGCGGCGCTGGCGGCCTCGCCGGCCTGCTGATCGCCGGCCTCGCCCTGCTCGGCCTGCGTCCGCGGCGCCGGAACTGACGTGACCCAGTCCGGCGGGCCGTCGCCACGCGACGTGCAGGACATCATCCAGACGCGCATGGCCGGCGAGATGCAGCCGGTGCCGCTGACGGCCGGGGTCGAGACGCGTCCGACCGAACCGGATGCGGCGACCCTGCCGGCGACCGCCGCTCCGAGCGAGGCGACCCGCCCCTCGACCGCCGCCGGCTCGCGCTCCGGCTCGCAATCCGACGCGCCCACCCTGATCGGCGACCAGCATCCGTCCACCGGCGCGATCACCGGCGTCGGCACCGGCCGGGTCACCGGCACGATCACCCGCCTCGGCCGCACCCGCACCAATGCCAACCTGCCGCACGACACGCAGCAGCTCGACCTCAAGCTGCAGCTGTCGCGGCCCAGCGTGCTCGCCGACCTCGGCAAGGTCGGCGGCGGCGCGATCCCGCCGGGCGTGCAGAAGCTGATCGACGAGCATGGCACCGAAGGCCGCTACGCGGTCGAGAAGCCGCTGGCCCAGGGCGGCATGGGCGCCGTGCTGCTGATCAAGGACGGCGACTTCCAGCGTCCGGCGGCGATGAAGGTGATGCTGTCGCGCTTCGCCCAGAGCCCCGAGGCGATGGAGCGCTTCCTCGCCGAGGCCCAGGTCACCGCCCAGCTCGAGCATCCCAACATCGTGCCGATCCACGATCTCGGGATCATGGAGGACGGTACCGTCTACTTCACCATGAAGTTCATCGAGGGCGAGTCCCTCGGTGGCGTGGTGAAGCGGCTGAAGAGCGACGACGCGGCGGTCGCGGCCAAGGCCAGGGCCGAGTGGCCGGACGAGCGCATCCTGCTGACCTTCCTCAAGGTCCTCGACGGCATGTCCTACGCCCACGCCAAGGGCGTGGTGCACCGCGACATCAAGCCGGACAACATCATGCTCGGCCACCACGGCGAGGTGCTGGTGGTCGACTGGGGCATCGCCAAGGTCCTCGGCCGCGACGAGCGCGGCAGCACCGCCGGCGTGGTCCACCTGCGCGACGCGGAGTCCCTCAGCCTGACCCGCGAGGGATCGGCGATGGGCACGCTCTACTACATGCCGCCCGAGCAGGCGCGTGGCGAGCTTACGGCGATCGACGCGCGCAGCGACATCTACTCGCTCGGCGCCACGCTCTACGAGCTGCTGACGCTGAAGCGTCCAGTCTCCGGCGGCACCGCCGCCGACATCATCGCCAAGGTGGTCAACGGCGAGCTGGTGCCGATCCTGGAGGCCCGCCCAGGCCTCGACCAGGACCTCGCCTCCGTGGTGGCGAAGATGCTCGCCTTCCAGCCCGAGCGGCGCTACCAGCGCTGCCACGAGGTTGCCGACGACCTGCGCCGCTTCCTCGCCGGGCAGGCGGTGCTGGCGCGGCGGCGCAACCTGATCGAGCGGGCCGGCGCCTGGATCGCGCGCAACAAGCGCCAGGTCGCCATCGGTGCCGGCGTCGCCGCGCTGGTCGCGGTCAGCGCCGTCGGTGCGACCTGGCAGGCGAGCCGCCAGATCGAGGCGCAGCGCGACGCCCAGGTGGCCAAGGCCATGCAGGCCGCCGCCGCCGGCGACTGGAAGGCAGCCTACGACGCGGCGGTCGAGGCCGGCGAGACGCGGCCTGCGGCGCTGGCGATCAAGGAGCAGGCCGCGACGGCCCTGGCCCTGGCGGCCAAGGCGCGCGAGGACGCTGCGCGTAGCGAGGCCGATCGCGCCACCGCCGCCCGTCTGACCGGCGAAGCGCGCAGCGCCGCCGAAGCCAAGCGCTGGCAGGAGGCGCGCGACAAGGCCAAGGCGGCGCTTGAGGCCGCGCCGCTGCCCGAGGCCCAAGACCTGCTCGCCACGGCTACCGCAGCGCTGAAGGATGCGCGCAAGGCCGAGCTCGAGGCCACCGCCGCGGCGCGCAAGGCCGACGGCGATGCCGCGCTGGCCACCGCCCGCGCTCTCGACCCGCTCGACCCCGGTCTGGCCAAGGCCCTGGCCGACGCCCGTGAGGCCTACGCCAAGAGCGCCGCCGACGGCATCGCGGTGGCCGGAGCCGATGCCGCGATGGCCGAGCTCGGCCTGCTGCAGGGCCGCGCCGACGCCGCGCAGAAGGCCAGGGCGCAGGCCGAGGCGGCCCGCGACGAGGCGGCCAAGCGCCGCAAGCAGGCCGATGACGCGATCGCCGCCGCCGACACGGCGCTGGCCGCCGGCGGGCTCGACGCAGCCAACGAACAGATCAGCGCCGCGCGCAAGCTCGCCCCCGGCGACGAGCGCGCCGAGGCTCTGCGCGAGCGCATCCAGGCGGCGCTGCGCACGCGCGAGGCCGCCCGCGCAGGCGAGGCCGCGCGGGCCACGGCCCGTGCCAGCGCCGCCGAGGCCCTCGCCCGCGCTCGGGCTGCCGAGCAGGCCATGCTCGCCGCCGCCGCCGACCACGCCGCGCGCAGCGCCGAGGCGCAGCGGCTGGAGCGCGAACTCACGGCGCAGCCGCTGGAGGGCAAGGCCGTCCTGGTCGCCGCCCGCGACGCCGCCCAGGCGGCGCGCGCCAGGGTCGCCGAACAATGGGCGCTGGCGGAGGGTGCGGCGCGCTCCGCCGCCGACGCGCTGGCCGGCGAGCCGGCGCACGCCGACGCGCTCGCCGCCAACGCCCTGCTGATCAGCCTGTACCGTGGCCGGCTCGATGACGCGCGCCGCAACGGCGCCCTGCCCGAGATCGCCGCCTTCACCAACCTGCTGCGCCGCCTCGGCGTCGACGTCACGGCGCCGACCACCGGCACGCTGCTGGTCGACGGGTCGGCCGTCGAGGTGCGCCGCCTGGCCGAGGACGGCAACGGCCGACTGGTCGCGGTCGGACCCGCGCTGCCGACCCTTGCCGCCGCCACCCCGGGCGCCCTGCCGCAGGACCGCTACGAGCTGCGCGCAGGCGACGAGGTCGCCTGCGTCCAGGTGCGGCCCGGCGCGGCGACGCGGCTGCGCTGGGCCCCGGCGGCGCGGCCGAAGCTGCCGGCTGGCATGCGCCTGCGCTGGGTCCCGTCCGAGCCCGGCTTCTGGCTGGCCGAGGACGAGGTGACGGTGAAGCAGTACGCCATCTTCCTCGCCGACCCGGCGGTGGCTGAGCGGCTGCGGGCCTCGTGGAAGGCCTGGAAGGCCGACACCAACGCCCTGCTCGCCCTCATCCCGCGTCAGGGCTCGGCACCGGATGAGGCGGTGTGGCAGCTCGATGAGGCTGACGATCTGCTGAACTCGTGGCGTCCGCACAAGGACGCCCTGGCCGAACCGGTGCGTGGCGTCTCGCGTGATGACGCGCTGGCCTACTGCCGCTGGCTGGCGCAGCAGAGCGGCAACGTGGTGCGCCTGCCGACCCTGGCCGAATGGCGCTTCGCCGCCACCGGCGGCGACGAGCGGCGTGTGCATCCGTGGGGGCCTGGTTTCGACCATGCCCTGGCCAGCAGCGCCATGCCGCCCAAGACCCATCCGCCGGCGGTGGGCAGCGCCGCCAGCGACCGCGGCCCCTTCGGCCACCGCGATCTTGCCGGCAGCGTGCGCGAATGGGTCAGCGATCCTGGGCTGGTCTACGACGCGCGGATCGCCGGCGGGGCGTGGACCGACGAGGATCCCGCCCGCCTGCGCAGCGACTCGGTCGAGAGCCTGCCCGCTTCCGCCTCATTCAACGCCATCGGCTTCCGCATCCTGGTCCAACCGTGAACCGCACCCCATTGCTCCTGCTCCTCACCGCCATCGGCATCGCCGCCGAAGGCGCTCCAGCACCCACTGCCGATGAGGTGCCGTTGCCCCCGCCGCCTGTGGCGCAGCCGGCGGCCGTCGACCAGCCACCAGCGGCCAGCGGCCAGCAGCCAGTGGCCAACGGTCAGCCCAAACGCCGCGCCGGCGTGCGCGTTGCCCGTGTCTCCGGCCCGCCGCCGACCTGGGACGGCCGCCTGCGCCTGGGTGCCGGCTACGACAGCAATGCGCTGCTCGATAGCGACCCGGATACTGCGCAATCCGACACCTCGGTGTACAACGGCGAGGGCCAGCTCGGCTGGCGCCCGGTCGCCGATGACACCGACTTCGTCAAGGCGACCGCCACCGTCGCCTACGACCGCCGACCGCAGTTGGAGGAGATGGATACCGCCAAGCTGGCGTTCGGCGTCTCCGGCGCCAGCCAGGGCGAGCAGCTGACCACCGGCGGCAGCCTGTCGGCGGCGCGCTACTGGCTCGACGGCGACGGGGCGGCGGCCGAACTGCGCGGCGGTGCCAGCCTCGGCTGGCTGCGCCAGGACAGCGCCGACCTGCTCGCCCTCGAGCTCGCCTTGATCCATTTCAATGAGGAGACCGACCGGCCGGAAGGCGCCGATGGCCTGTTCGAGATCGGCGATGCCGACGATCGCAGCGGCACGCTGGCCGCCGGCGCCTGGCGCCACTGGTGGCAGCTGGGCGGCGGCAGCCGCATCGAGGTGGCGGCACGCGCCGGCCGCTTCTTCGCCAACAGCGAAAGCGAGAACTACAGCCTGGTGCAGCCGTGGCTGGCTCTGCGCCTGCGTCCGGAAGGCTGGGAGGTCCTGGCCCGCGCCTCGCTCGAGGCGCGCACCTACGATGGCGAGCGCTCCGCCGGGGACGGCTCGGAGGGCGCCGTCATCGGCCTGCTCAGCGCGAGCGCCGACCGGCGCCTCGGCCACGGCCTGTGGCTCGGCGGATACGCCGGCCTTGGTGCCCGTGACAGCAGCTACGACGATCGCGACTACGAACGCTGGCAGGCCGGAGCCCGCCTCACCTGGACCTTCGCCGCCGAGGAATGAACCCATGCGCCACCTGATCCTGCCCCTGCTGGCCGCCGCCCTGTCCGCCGCCGACCCCGTCGGCCTGTGGCGCTTCGGCGTCGGCTCGGTCGATGGCCAGCCGGCCCGCGTCGGCACCCTGGTGCTCACCGGCCAGGAGGTCGTCGCCTCCGACGCCGCCCCGCTGCGCCTGGTCTGCCATGAGGCGCCCGGCATCACCGCCGTGCTGGCGGCCGGATCGAAGGGACGCTTCGTCATCGAGCCCGACGCCACCGGCGGACGCCAGCTGGTGCTCGAGCTCGATACCGGTGCGGTGCAGCTCGATGTCACCGACAAGGCACCATACAGCGGCGTACGCGTGCGCGGCGCAGCGCTCGAGGTGCAGGTCACCGGCACCCTCTTCGTCGTCGAGCGCACCCGGCGCGACGCCGATTACGTCGCCCTGGTGCGCGGCAAGGTCCGCGTCGGCCTGCGCCCTGAAGTGGCCCGCGCCCTGGGCAAGGCCGGCGATCTCGAACTGCTCGAGCGTCAGGGCGTCACCGGCGACACCACCAACGGGGTCGGCACGCCGACCGGATTGGACGCCCGACCGCAGATCGCCTTCGCCGCCGGCCTGCGCGCCGCGGTCGCCGACCAGGGCAGCGGCGCCAGCGACCAGGGCACCGGCTGGGACATCGACCTCGCCGCCGAACTGACCGGCGCCGGCCTCGAGGGTTCCGGCCTGGGCGAGGTGGCCGGTGGCGACACCGGCGGCATACCCTTCAGCGAGATGGCCGAGGATCTGGCCGACAGCCTGGCCGAGCTCGGCGCCGCGCCGGAATCGATCGCCGATCAGGTGAGCGGGAACGTCGGATCGCCCCCCGCCAGTGGCGGGTCGCTGCCGGCGCCGCCGGCACCGCCGCCGTAAACGGCCGCTATTCCGCGCGTGAGGCGCGCTTGCGGTCGGTCTCGTTGAGGAACAGCTTGCGCAGGCGGATCGACTTCGGCGTCACCTCGACCAGCTCGTCGGAGCGGATGTACTCCAGCGCCTCCTCGAGCGAGAACTTGCGCGGCGGGGTGATGCGGATGGCCTCGTCGGCACCGGAGGAGCGCACGTTGGTGAGCTTCTTCTCCTTGGCCAGGTTGACCACCATGTCGGTGTCCTTGGCGTTCTCACCGACCACCTGGCCCTCGTAGAGCGGCTCTCCGACGTCGCAGAAGAAGGTCCCGCGGTCCTGCAGCATGAACAGGCCGTAGGCCACCACGTTGCCGCCGTTGCCGCTGATGATCGCGCCGTTGACCCGCTTCTCGATGTCGCCGCGGTACGGGCCGTAGCCCTGGAACAGGGTGTTCAGTGTCGCCTCGCCCTGGGTCGACGAGAGCAGCAGGTTGCGCAGGCCCATCAGGCCGCGTGAGGGGATGGTGAACTCGAGGTGCTGCATCGAGCCCTTGACGTCCATCACCACGCGACATGACCTTGGAGGAGTGCAGTTCGGGCACGTCGATGACCGCCAGTTCGATCGGTTCGAGGCGCTTGCCGTGCTCGTCCTCCTTGTAGATGACGCGCGGCGGGCCGACCTGGAACTCGCTGTTCTCGCGCCGCATCGTCTCGATGAACACCGCCAGATGCAGGACGCCGCGGCCGGAGACCTCGAAGACGTCCGGCGCGTCGGTGTCGGCGAAGCGCATGGCTACGTTCTTCTGCGCCTCGCGGGTCAGGCGCGCCTTGAGGTCGCGGCTCTGCAGCGGCTTGCCCTCCTGCCCGGTCAGCGGGCTGGTGGTGACGCCGAAGGTCATCTTGATGGTCGGCTCGTCGATCGGGATCGGCGGCAGCGCGATGGGGTTTTCGGCGTCGCAGATGGTGTCGCTGATGCCGATCTGCTCGAGACCGGTGACGACGACGATGTCGCCGGCCTTGGCCTCCTTGATCTCCTCGCGGCCCATGCCGGCGAAGCGGTGCAGCTGCAGGGCGCGGCCGCGCGAGGGGATGGCATCGGGCCCCTTGACCACGGACACGGCCTGGCCGGCGCGGATGACGCCGGCGGTGATGCGGCCGATGGCCATGCGGCCGACGAAGTCGTTGTGGTCGATGTTGCCGCACTGCAGCTGCAGCGGGGCGCCGGCGTCGATCACCGGCCCGGGGACCTCGTTCTTGATCACCTCGAACAGCGGCTGCAGGTCGCGGCCCGGGCCGGCCGGCTGGTCGAGCAGCTTGCGCGCCGCGTCCAGGTCGGTGTGCATGAAGCCCAGCCGTCCCGAGCCGTAGAGCACCGGGAAGTCGAGCTGCCAGTCCTCGGCGCCGAGTTCGACGCAGAGGTCGAAGATCTTGTCGACCACGGTCTCGGGCTCGCAGCGCGGCTTGTCGATCTTGTTGACCACCAGGATCAGCTTGAGGC
>JFJP01022105.1_pt1 | contig 13111 bp, 10 predicted proteins | sample 431651 | NCBI WGS metagenome assembly JFJP01 (sample SAMN02602958, study PRJNA72255) | Microbial mat metagenome, whole genome shotgun sequencing project. | biome: fresh water; feature: sink hole; material: water; isolation source: purple microbial (photo- and chemosynthetic) mats found in...
TCAGTCCTTTCATGCGCTTTGACGGATACTATATTCTCATGGATTATTTCGGGATGAGCAATCTGCGTTCCCGCGCCATGATGATGTATAAGTATTATCTCCGCAGGCTGCTGGTGGACTGGAAAGGCCCCAAGCCCGAAGAACACCCCAGAGAACATATCATGGCGATATTCGGTCTCGGATGCAGCCTGTATTTTCTCGTTATCATCTTCGGCATTCAGGTCATGATCTATGAAAACATAGACGAGTTTGTAGCGATCTGGTCTATGATTATTCTTTTTCTTGTTTTTGTCGCGAGTCCTTTAGTTAAAGAAATTGCATTTCTGCTTAACAGCCGGAAATACTGGGGATCGAAATTAAAGCTGACTGTCAGAATGCTGGTACTTGCGCTCGCGGTCGGCTGGCTCTTTGTGCCGGTGCAGACTTCTGAAATGGTTCCGGCGTTTTTTCTGTTTAAAGATATTGCCCGGGTCGAATTGCCCGGGTCGAGGCAACGGGTCGAGGAAAGATTGTTACGGAGATTCCTGAGATCGGCACAGAAGTTAAAAAAGGCGATATTTTAGTCAAAATCCGGGATGAAAATTTGGAGCATGATTTGAAGCGTTCAGAATATGCGCTGATGCAGACGGAGGAATCTATCAAGAATATGCCGGCGGCAGGCGCGCAGGGGGGATACCGGACATGGCTCTTGGCGGAACGGGAGCGGTTGAACGCTGCGAGCGAAAAATTGCGTCAGGCATTGTCTCAATTGGAAATTCCTTCTCCGGTTTCCGGCAAGGTGGCGGATGTGAATAAAATGCTGACTCAGGGTTCATATATTTTTAAGAAATGCCATATACTGACCGTAGCGGACGAGCAGATTCCCGAAGTGCGGGCATATATTTCTGAAAAGATATATCGCAATCTGAGGGGAAATGAAAATTCCATATCGAGCCTGAATGTGGTGGTTCCGGATTTGGAAGCCGGCATCATCACAGGGAAATTCAGAGAAATGCTTGATTTTCCGGTGACTGAATTTCCGAACAATGCGTTGTTTGATTTTGCAGGCGGGTCCATTGTCACTTCTTTGGAATCCAAGCCTTCCAAAAAGGGTTCGCTGAAACCGCGTGATCCGCAGTTTCCTATTTTTTTTGACATCTCACGGCCGCCTGCTTATCTTCGTTACGGAACTCCCTGTTTTGTTCGGATAAAAGGCGAGACCATCAGTATGATGGGACGGGTTTCGCGGGAGTTCTGGCGTCTGATGGCAAAACAGAAGAAAATAGGATTGTTTCAGAAATGAAAGAATTGAGAATTGAGAATTGAGAATTGAGAATTGAGAATTAAACACAGCCGATCTTGTCATTTCAAGTGCAACGAGCTAATTTTATAAGATCGGCTCAGATTCCTCACTGCGTTCGGAATGACAGAAAGCAGAAATTATTTCTCAATTCTCAATTCTCAATTCTCAATAAAAAGAGGTCTGTGGCGATGAATATTCATCAGTTTAATCTGCAATTCAGTCCTGAAGAAGACCGAATTATTTTCAAATTAAATACCTTCAACAAAGAGGAATTCAGGTTTTACCTTACCCGGCGTTTTGTGAAAGTGCTGTGGCCCGTGTTGCAGCAGTTGATGTCCAAGGTCGTATCTCAGACAAATTTTACGCAGAAATATTCGGAAGAAGTAACCACTTATCCCTTGGGAGAAGAGCTGATTCTGCTCTTCGGCATCCGTGTAAAACAGGCACCTCAGGGCGATATTCTCTGTTTGCACAACTCTGCCGGAAAGGGAATAGAATTTATGGTGAACAATGCTTTTCTTCATCCTTTCTGCAAACTGCTGGCGGAAAATCTGATGCGGGCGGAATGGGAACTCAATTTGCCGTCAGCTCCTCAGAAGGCGCAAACAGAGACCGTTCAGCCTTCTCCCAAAGTCTTGCATTAGTGCGGTTTATTTTTCAGCCACGAATGAACACAAATTTCAGCCACGAATAAAGCACGAATTGAGAGAATCAATTTGTGTTTAATTTGTGAAACCTGATTTTAATAAGATCGGCCGTGTGCATTCGTGGCAAAAATAAATAAACCTGACTTTTAATAAAAATGAAAAAGAGTTACATATGAAATACAAATATCTTATTGTGTTTGTTCTGCTGTTTGGTGCGGCAACGCTTACCCAAGCTTATGCTGATGAATTTCCGATAGTTGTGGAGGCAGGCGTCAGAGCTGTGGTTTCCGCAGAACGGGCAGGCGTTCTTTCCAATCTTAAAGTTGACGCGGGAGACGCTGTGAAAAAAGGCGATGTTCTGGCAGTCGTTTTTCACGAGGACCTGATTCTGAAACGCCAGCAGCGCGAGGCAAACAAAGAATACAGAGATGTTCAGGTGGAAAATCTGAACAAACTCAACGAAAAAGGTCTGGTGACGGATGAAGAACTTGCCAAAGCAAAGATGGAAGCTGTCGTAAATAACAAAGAAATCACCATGATTCAGACAGAGATTGACCGCTCGAAAATCCGGGCGCCCTTTTCAGGGCTTGTGGTCATGCGCCATGCCCAGCCGCATGAATGGGTGACCCCTGGCAAAAATGTGGTGGAGGTGTACGACCCCGGCAGCCTGCGGATGGCGGCTGACATTCCTTCCGAGATTGCAGTGAGCCTGAAGCCCGGGAGAGTGGAGACGCTTTTCTTTCAGGATTTGAAACAGGAAGTAAAGGCAAAATTCAGAGTGCTTTCCCCGCAGGTTGACGTGCGAAGCAATACTATCAAAGCTTATTGGACTGTTGAGGGCGGAGAATTGAGAAAAGTCCGATTGTTGCCCGGAATGAAGGGAGTATTGAAACTTGGAAGCGATTCAAACTGAACACAGTAGAACGGGTTTGAAACCCGTTTTACTTTGTATATGGAGTATTGAAACTTGGAAGCGATTCAAACTGAACACAGCAGAACGGGTTTGAAACCCGTTTTACTTTTCGCATAGCGAGTATTGAAACTTGGAAGCGATTCAAACTGAACACAGTAGAACGGGTTTGAAACCCGTTTTACTTTTCGCATAGCGAGTGTTGAAACTTGGAAGCGATTCAAACTGAACACAGTAGAACGGGTTTGAAACCCGTTTTACTTTGCATAGGGAGTATTGAAACTTGGAAGCGATTCAAACTAAACAGTTGCCGCAGAAACCGAGCGTTATTCAGGCGCAGGCAGCCAATACGATTCTTGCCCGGCTGGTTCAGTTGTCTGTTGCCGCGCTGGAGGCGGAATCTCCTGAAAAAGCAGGCGCGATTATTGTCAATCGGATTCATACGCTGATCAAAACAGACCGGGCAATGATTGTGCCGCTGAAACAGAAAAGAAGAATATTCTGTGTTTCAGGTGATTTAGCTGTTGTTTCTGCCCAGGATCATCCTTATGCCGAAGCAGTGCATGAAATCAGGAAGGTTTTCGGCAGGGAATTGGAACCGCAGTTTATTACAAAGGAAAGTCTGCCCTCCGACATTGCCGCGCCCAATGCCCGGAAACTCCTTGAAGCAGTGGGCGGCACCAATATTCTGTGGATTCCGCTGCCCATGACAAAAGGTCAGGACGGAGACTTTGCTTTATGGTTGGAGCGATGGAACAACCGGCCCTGGGGACAGGAAGAAAGCAAGCTGCTGTCGCATTCCTCGGTGTTTTTCGGACATGCTCTGAGCAATCCCCGCAAAAAACGGGAGGATTCGGAATCCAAAAAGAAAAAATGGTGGAAAAAACTTCTGTCTTTTCCTCTGTTTCTGCTGCTCATCTGCATGATTCCGGTAAAGGCGCGTATCGCCGCGCCGGTTCAGGTGATGCCGGATCGCCCTTATTATATGTTTGCGCCTTTTGACGGCATCATGGAAGAATTGGAAGTCGAACCGGGAGAATATGTCAAAAAAGGAGACATTCTTTTCCGATATGATACCCGCGTGCTGGAAAAGCAGTTGGAAGAAGCGCGGCGGGGTGTTGCCGTTGCCCGCACGGAATTGGCTCGCTTGGAAGGCGCTGGCTATGACGACCATGACGCGAGAGCCAGAATTCCGGTACAGAAATTGGAAGTAGAGCGCGCACAGGCGGAAGTCGTTTTTCTGGAGAGTCAGTTGGAGCGGTCTGAAGTCAGATCAGGCGCGGAGGGCGTGGTTATTTTGGATGACCCGGAGGCATTGATCGGCTCTCCGTTGCAGACCGGACAGTTGGTGCTACGTGTAGCGGATCCCAAGCGCACAAAGCTTCGATTGGAAGTTCCGGTTGCGGATGTGGGGATATTTAAGGAAGGGGACCCGGTATATGCCCGTATGGACATCAATCCCTTGGAGATGTTTTCTGCAAAGGTCACGCGAATCGGTTTTGACGTGAATCTTTCGGAAGAAGAAAAAACGCCTTTTCCTTCGGTTTTGGTAGAAGCGGAATGGTTGGACAAAGATGTTCCGGTTACGCCGGGACAGCGTGGGCGGGCAAGGATTCACGGCAAAGATACCCGACTCGGGTTAGTGTGGTTCAGAAGAGCCATCACCCGGTGGAGAAACCGGCTCGGAACGCTGGGAATATAGTAACCACGAATGGACACAAATTATTCACAAATGAAAAACACGGATGATTATTTTATTATGAGTTACGCAGTTGAGACCTCACTCCCACCTCATCCCCACCTCACCCCCCGGCCCCCTCTCCGAAGGAGAGGGGGAGTAATTTCCCCCTCCCTTTCGGGCAGGGGGTGAGGTGGGGCGGGGTTTCTGAGACAGCGAAAAAATTCAACTGCGTAACTCATATTTATAAAAAAAATTTGTGTTTCATTCGTGGGAAAAAACTAAAAATCTATGGATATCAATCAATTAGAATCACTTGTGCGTCAGTATCAGGAAGCCGCTCCAGAGGTCATGCAGGGAATGGAGCCGGTTTTGCAGTCGGAACGCAAAGCGTTGGCGGAACTTTTTCTGAACTGCCCTGAACAATCGGTCCGAAGCCTGTATGAAGGAGCGGAAGGAAAACGCTTTCATCTCCTCCGACAGGCGGATTTGCAGGATTTGCCCCGGGACGCGGAAGCCGAGTCGCTGGCTGTCCGCATCTTGGAAAAATGGCACAGGGAAAAAGCCCCGGGCACGCTGATCGCCGCGATGCTCATGCTTCAGCCCCGTGAACTTCCGCTGCCTGCCCATCTCAGCGAGATCACAGATTGGCTCGTCTCCGGCTATGCTGATTTTCTGCTCTCCTCTCCGGGTTTGTTCAGCCGCATCGGAGAAGCGGATCAGTTTGCCAATTTTTTCGCAGCCATGGTTGACTTGCTTCATCGCTCTTTGGTATCTGAAGAAACTTTTCCCCAGGCAGAGGCTGTTCGGAATTTATTTGTCCAAAAGGCGAATTTCATTCAGTTTTATTTTAATGAAAAAAATCTCCGCCGGACCTACCGCCAGCGTGCGGAAATCATGGAATCATGGGCATTGCAGCAAAAAGCGCCGCTCTCGCATCTTTTCCCGCTCAGAGCAGCGAGAGACCCGCAGGCAAAACTGAAAGTGGGGATTCTTTCCGCACACTTTACGCCTCAGACGGAAATTTTTCTGATGCTGTCTTATTTTGACAAGATTCCCAAAGAAATGTGCCATCTGACGCTTTACTCCATGCGCCGCACGGAACATCCGCTTGAGGAATACTGCCGGAGCCGGGCAGACAATTTTGTGCTGCTGCCCGAAGGCGCATATCCGCAGAAAGCAGACCGCATCCGTGCCGATGATCTTGATGTCCTGCTGATCGGCACCAATACCTCGGCTGTCACGAATCCGATTGCGATTATGGCAATGTTCCGCATGGCGAGAATCCATGTGATTGTGGAAAATTCGCCGGTTTCAACCGGTTTCACGCATACGGATTACTATCTTTCCTCCATGTTCAACGAGCCGGATGACGATGCACAGAAGCATTATACCGAGCGGTTATACCGTGTTCCCGGAATGCTGAATTACTATTCTTATCATAAAGATACGGATCCGAGAACCATCAGCATTCATCGGACCCAGTTGGGCATTCCGGAAAATGCGACGGTTTATTTTTCCGGTGCCAATTTCTTCAAAATACTTCCGGACCTTTCCAATGTATGGTCATGGATTTTCAATAAAGTTCCGAACAGTTATCTGATTCTCATGCCCTTTAATCCGAACTGGACCAAGCGATACCTTGCGATTCCTTTTATTAATCGGATCAAAGCGCAGATGGAACAGGCAGGCGTGGATTTTAACAAGCGGGTGCGGATTCTCAACAGAGTGCCGACCCGTGCGGATGTTCATGCGGTGATGGAACTCTGCGACATTTATTTGGACAGTTTTCCTTATGCCGGCGCGTGTTCGCTGATTGATCCGCTGTTAGTCGGACTTCCCATTGTGTGCCGGGAGAGCAGAACCATGCGGGGAAGTCTGGCTGCTGCCATGCTCAGAGGCGCGGGGCTGGAAGAGCTGATTGTCTCTGACGCTGGCGAATATGTGGAAAGAGCTGTCGCACTGGGCAGCAACCCGGAATTTCGGGAGCGCACACGCCGTCACATTCGCGATACGCTTTCCCGCTACAATCCTTTTTTTGACACAGCCGCGTGCGGCGTGAAGACTGCCGCGGCATTTGCGGACATGGCAGATCGCCAGCGTCGGGCAGAAACATCTCTGCTTGCCCAGACACCTGAGCATCTTAAAGCAATGATTCAGGAATGTTGCGCCGAACTGCGGGACGGCAATCCTTTTTTCCGAAATCTTGCGGATGCGGAATTGGTAAGGCTGCTGCTGATTCCTTATTTTCAGTCGCTGCCCCCCGAAAATAAACCTGAGATGCCGTATCTGATTGATCTCAGCGCGGGTTACGGTCATTTTGCCGTGCCGTTTATCAATATCGGATGGCGTGCGGATTTGTTTGAACAAAATCCGGACTGTCAGACGCATCTCAATTCTTTTATGAAGCAGGTGCCGGGGCGTGTCAGGGTGCTGCCGAAATTTGAAATTCCTTATGATGTAAACAAAATCGTCATGCTCAGGAGCGGAGACGCAGGTATCGCCGATTTTCTGAACCAAGATTTTTTCCGGCGTTTTTCACCGAAAGTGATGATGCTGCCCGCAGGCTGCCGTTCCCAAGCTGCGAAACTTGAAGCACAGGGCTATGATTCGATTTTTTTCAGTTACGGCGATGCGGATGTTCAGGTTCAGCAGCACAGACTGACGGAAATCGTATTTGCTCATAAGCAAAATAAGCGATACGGCGAAGGAAATGGAGTTTTTATTTTCTACCGCAAAGACGATACGATTTTTCTTGTAACACTGCTACGTCTGTTAGAAAGCTTTCTGCCTGCGAGCGAGAGGATGGCTGAAAGGTGATGGCAGAGACGCAAAATTTTGAGTCTCTGCTCTCACGTCTGTAAGGGTAAGGGGTAAGCGGATCGTGTTTTTACCCCTGAGACTGGACTCTCTGTCATTCTGAGCGCTGCGAAGAATGACATAAAAGTAGAACGGCCCGGGCTGAAAACAGATAAACCCGTTTTACAAAGGGCATAGAAATTCATGAGGTTCAGCAAATGTTGTAAGTATATGGAAAGGAGCGTATAATGATGATGTCAGAGAGAAGCTATAAGAACGATATGAGCATAGATGAGCGGGTGATGATGGCAATTGTGAGGGTTGCCGAGCGTTTTAAAAAAGAATCTTCTGTTGTTTTAAAAGATTATGAACTGACCTTCCCTCAATACAATGTACTCAGGGTATTGGAGGCATCAAAAGACGGGCAGAATACCATGAAAAATATCAACAGGATCATGCTGGTTTCAGGTGCCAACATGAGCGGTATCACCAAGAGGCTGGAAAAAATCGGATTTATCAACCGAAAGAACGTGCCGGAGGATGACCGCTTAAAATGCTTGGAAATCACGGAAAAAGGCAAGCTGGCGGTGAAAAATATTTCAGATAAAAAGGAAGATATGGTAAAAAAGTATTTGCTGAAATATTCTGAGGGACAGAAAATCGAACTGCTGGCGACCTTGCGGGAAATCCTGCACGCAAAAATCAGGTAGGGAAACGCTGCAACGTCTCCCTGCCTGCCGGTCTGTGTGAGATATGCACACTGCCGGATCATCTTTGCTCACTCGATGATGATTGATTCTGTGAGGTTAAACCGCTTATGGCTACAAAGAAGATGGCGAAAAATACAAAGATTTTCACTCTCATTTCTCACTTCTCACTTATTGCCCTTATCCGGCGGCGGAACAATAAGAACCGGAATCTTCGTCTGATTCAGGATTCCTTTTGCAACTTTGCTCACTGCTGTTTTGCCGAGCAATCCTTTATGTGATCCCATGACAATCAGGTCGCAGCTTTTTTCGGCAGCCACATTCAGTATTTCCTCAATGATGTCTCCTCTCTTCACGATAATGTCGTGCGTCTCAAAGTCGCTTTTGGAATCATCTGTATCCGTGAAAGTCGAAAAGCTTTCCAAGGCATTGCGGATAATGTCGTAATCTTTCCGCTTGCTGATGATAATATCTCTGGCTGAGGTTTTATGCGCTTCCTGCATAAGCTCCCATTTCTCTTTTCCGAACAGATTTGAGAGCTGCCGGTCTATGCCGGTTCCGGTTTCCTCCAATATATGAAGCATGACAATGCCGGCTTTCTGACCGGTCGCCAGAGCGGCTGCATAGCAGAACGCGTGTCGGGAGTTCTCGCTGAGGTCAGTCGCAAAAAGAATTTTTTTAATGACGGGAACCATATAAATACTCCTTATGTTTTATAACAGGACACTCCGGAGTGCTAAAATGAAATTTTAGCATCAGTGCTGACCTATCTTATAAAATGGGTCGCTTCGCTCCCCGTTTTTATAAAATGACGCACTCCACTCCGGAGTGTGTGTTGCTAAAATTTCGCCTTGCGGCTCATTTCAGCACTCCGGATTGAACACTCCGAAGTGCTATGACTGCTTAACCAGGACCCAGAAGCAGATTGGGAATCACGGTGGAAATCCATGGCACAAACGCGATAATAAACAGCGCGACAATGTAAATAATCAGAGGTCCGTAGATGGCTCTGGTTACCTTGACAAAATCCAGCCGAGTAATTGCCTGCGCCGTGTAAAGCAGCAGTCCCAGCGGCGGTGTGATATACCCGATACCAAGTCCCACCGAGAAAAGAAGGCAGTAGTGAATGGGGTCTATACCCAGATGATTGGCGATGGGCATCATGATAGGCACCAGAATCATAATCGCGCCGATCTGATCCATGAAAGTTCCGATAATGAGCAATACCACGCAGGTGAACGCGAGATATACCGAGGCATTGGGGATATACGTCATGGATATTTCCAGCATCTTCTGAGGAATCTGCCGGAGGATGATATACTCGGAAATGACGCCTGCCCCGGAAACAGTGATCACCAAGGCACCGCTGATAACACCTGATGAGATCAGGAGTTCTTTCAAATCTTTCAACGTCACGGCTCGATAGATGATCATCTCGACAACGAGTATCAGGACACAGGAGACAACCGAGGCTTCGGTGATAGTAAACGCGCCTGAGTAAATGCCTGCAAAAAGTACCGCGATGATGAAAATTGCGAAAAAAGCATTTTTACCGGCAGTGAGAAGTCCTTTAAAATCAAAGTGTTCAAGCGTCTCTCTGCCCACGCCTTTCCGCCGCGCTTCCCACCATGCGTAAATCGAAAGCATGATCATAATCAGTATTCCCGGCAGATAGCCTGCTGCAAAAAGCCGCACAACAGACTCGCCCGCAGTAAGCGCACACACGATCATGATGATGCTGGGGGGAATAATGATGCCCAAAATAGCCGCAGCCGTGACCAAGCCTACGGAAAAGTCTTTGGGGTAGCGATACTTGTCCATGTGAGGAAACATAACGCCGCCGATGGTGACCACAGTGGAAATGGCGGAACCGCTGATTGCTCCGAATACTCCTGAAGAGACAACGGCGGTAATGCCCAAGCCCCCGGGCAGCCATGAGACAAATTTCCATGCAAACTGTACTAAACGCGTGGCAGACTGTCCCCGCACCATGACCGCGCCCATCAGAATGAAAAAAGGAATACTGAGCAAAGAGAAATTGTCAAGCTTTTGGAGCATGGTCTGCGCCACGAAGGTAAGATCCATGCCGGTGAAAATCCACAGTCCCAATACGCCGGTGAGATAAAGGCAGATATAGATGGGGATACGCAGCAGCAGCAGTCCGAACAGGATAAAAAGAATAATGATTGATTCCATTGTCTAAAGCCCTTTCTGGCGATGTTCCCGGATGACCTGCCACAGACAGTTCACCGAGCGGATAGCCATGATGAATCCGAAAAAGGGAAACATAGCCGCGACAATACTTCGGGGGATAAGCAGGATGGGCGTGACTGTTTCCATATCCATCTCGATCAGCACAAATTTCCAGCCTGAATAGATAAACGTGATGCACACGCCTAATCGGACGATATGCAGCAGCAGGTCTAAGCGAAAACGCCATCGGGGCAGCATTCCGTAAATGGCGTCCACCTTCAGTTCCATGCCGTCTTTGACAGATGCGCTTGCCCCCAGAAAGGTCATGAGTATAAACAGATAGGTGGTCAGTTCATCGGGCCATGTGAGGGGATGGAAAACATAACGGGTGATGATGCTGAGAGTCAGCGCCGCCAAGCTGACAGAGAAACAGATCAGAATGCCCCAATTTTCCAAACGGTCCAAAACGGACATAATAACTTTCATCAGAAACTCCCTTTGGAATTGAGAAGTGAGAAGTGAACACTTCCGATTTCTCACTTCTCACTTCTCACTTCTCACTTCTCAATTTTTTCATTTCTCAATTGTAGCCGTGAAAGCCTTGATCTTGTCCATCCAATCTTTGCCGATTTCAGGTTCAAATTTATCCCATACGCTCGTCTGACTTGCCTTGAACTTTGTCATTTCCTCCGGGGTAAGCTCAGTTACCGTAACGCCTTTTTCCTTCAGCGCGGCATCAGCTTCCTCGGTCAGTTTCATGCTTGCCTGCCGGGCTTTGGCAAGGTTTGCAGATATAATTTCAGACAGGGCGTTCCGGGTATCCGCATCCAGACTGCTCCACCATTTCTCATTGACCATGAAGAAAAACAGACCCAGCATGTGACGGGTATGAGTGAAATATTTGCAGACATCTGCCAGACGCATACGGGCAACATTCTCGGTCTGATCCGTGCCGTCCACCACGCCCTGTTTGAGAGCAGGAAAAACATCGCCCCATGCCATGGGCAGGGGGTTCATTCCCATTGCATTCCAGAAAGCCAGCGGATAACGGGCTTGGGTGGTACGCATTTTCATGGGTTTCATCTCTTCCAGCGTTTTGAAAGGCTTGGTCGTTGCAATGCCGTAAACGCCGAAATAAGCCATGTCAAGTACGAGAATACCCTTATCTTTCAGGCTGGAGAATAATTCGTTTCTAAGTTCCTGATTTTTCAGCAAACCTTCCCACTTGGCGTAGGAATCCATACAGTAGGCAAGTGTGCCGATGCCGAATTTGGAATTGAGTTCGGGGGCATAATTGCCGGTGCAGTACGCGCCCTGAAGCGCGCCCATGCGGACTTTTTTGACGATTTCGATTTCATTGCCCATCTGACCCGAGTGGAAATACTTGGCGGTGACTTTATCCTTCAGTTTTTCATTCACATCTTTTTCAATCCACTGTCCGGATTCGGGTCCCGGTTCAATCGGGTTGATGAAGTGAGCGAACTGAAACTCCACGGGTCCTGCCTGAACCGTGACGGCTCCGAAGCAGAGAATCATAGCCGATACAAAAACTGCCAATGCCTTGTTCATGTTATCTCCTTATTGTTTTGTTGTGGCGGGGCAAGCCCTCGCCGGTTATTGGGTTAGTCATTTGTTTCTCGCAAAGCACGCAAAGAGCGCAAAGAAAAGTAGAGCGACCCAGGCTGAGAACAGATCAAATCGCTTCTGAAGCGACCCAAGCTTAAAACAGATTCTGTTTTAAGCCGGGCGCTTTACTGAGACCGCTTTGCGCCCTTTGCGCCTTTGCGAGAGACATTTGTTTTTGCAAGATACATCACACCTTGCGCTCCTGATTCTTCCAGTAGTCATCCCGCAGCACCCGCTTCAATATCTTGCCTGTCGGGCTTTTGGGCAGCGCATTGCTGAAATCCACTGTGGTGGGCTTCTTGTAGCTTGCCATATTTTTCTTACAGAAGGAAATCAGTTCATCCGCGGTCGCGGTTTTTCCCTCTTTCAATACGACGATTGCCTTGACCGACTCGCCCCAGTGCGGATCGGGAACGCCTATAACCGTTGCCTCCAGCACAGCAGGATGGGTGTAGAGAACTTCCTCCACCTCTCGGGGGTAGATATTTTTGCCACCGCTGATAATCGTGTCGTTTTTGCGATCCACGATATAGATAAACCCCTGTGCATCTTTCTTGGCAAAGTCTCCGGTATGAAGCCAGCCGCCTTTCATCAGCTTTGCTGTTTCTTCAGGCAGTTGCCAGTATCCGACAGTCATGGACTCGCCGCGAACCGTGAGTTCTCCCACCTCGCCCTGAGCCACCTCGTTGTCGTTTTCGTCCACAATGCGCGACTCAAAATGCAGAGCAATCCGTCCGCAGGAGAGCAATCGCTGCTGGTCTGCTTCGGTTTCTGTGCGGTGTTCGGCAGGCGGCAGCACGGTTGTCATGGGACCCGTTTCTGTCTGTCCGAAAAACTGCATGAAGCCGGTGTTCTTAAAGCGTTTCATTGCCTGTTTGAGCAGATTCACGGGCATGGGCGCAGCCGCGTAAAGAATCAGACGCAATGCGCTCAGGTCGTAGTCTTCGATGGATTTCTCCTGAAGCAATGTGCTGATCATGGTGGGAACAAACTGACACACGGTAATGCGATGCCGGGCGAGCAGTTCCAGCACTTCCGGCGCTCTGAAGCTGCCTGCCGGACGCATCACGATGGTATTGCCCCGCAGAATGTGACAGAAACGGTCTTCCAATGTCACATGATAAAAGGGAAAAAGAAGCAATACCCGGTCATCAGGCTGAAGCGACAACTCAATCGCAGCGGCATGAGCGTTGAGGTAGTTGTGGCGATGGGTACGCATGGCGCCTTTGGGCTTTCCGGTCGTGCCGGAAGTCAGAAAGATGCTCATCA
>JFJP01000337.1_pt1 | contig 13109 bp, 11 predicted proteins | sample 431651 | NCBI WGS metagenome assembly JFJP01 (sample SAMN02602958, study PRJNA72255) | Microbial mat metagenome, whole genome shotgun sequencing project. | biome: fresh water; feature: sink hole; material: water; isolation source: purple microbial (photo- and chemosynthetic) mats found in...
ACCATCCAAAGGAGACTCCCTTGAAGATCCTGATCGTGGACGACTCATCGACGATGCGCCGCATCATCATCAACACGCTGTCGCGCATCGGTTACTCCGATGTGATCGAGGCGGAACACGGCAAGGCCGGTCTTGAAAAGCTCGGCCAGGGTGGCGTGGAGATGATCATCACGGACTGGAACATGCCTGAAATGGACGGGCTGGAGTTCGTCACCACCGTGCGCACCACCAATTCCAGCATCCCCATTCTCATGGTGACCACCAACGCGGCGAAAGAAGACATCGTCGCGGCCCTCCAGGCCGGCGTGAACAACTACGTGGTGAAGCCCTTCACCCCCGAGACCCTGAAGGAAAAGATCGAGTCTCTGCTCGGTTAGTGACCTGGGGGTCCCATGGATCAGTCCGAAATTGACGCCCTTTTGAACACCGGCGGAAAACCCGCCAGCAAGGGAAAGAAGGTCAAGGAGGCGCCGCCCGCGGCGGTGCCTGCGCCTGCCCCACCTGCGGCCAAGGCACCCGAAGTGGGCGCCGACAAGAGCGGCCAAGTGATCTCCGAGATTGACGCGGTCACCGCCGTCACCGAGCGCGAAACCAACAAGGTCATGGACCAGTTGGACGTGATCAGCCAGCTTGTTCTGAAGCAACAGGACCTCATCACCCAGGTTATGCAGCAGCCCGGCGCCCAGGACGGGGCCGTTCAGCAATCCCTCCACGAGATCATGTCTGCCGGGAGAACAATCCAGGACAAGGTCTTCGAGGCCATGGACCTGATGCAGTTCCAGGATATCACCCGGCAGAAGCTCGAGCGGATCGTCTATCACCTCCGCCAGATCCACGACTACATCGTGGATCTTTTGGGCACTGGCCTTAAGAGCGAGGGCGAGCGGGCCAACATAAGTCGCACCATCGCCCAAACCGGCACCACCCCCGACGAGCGGAAGTCCCATGCGGACTCCGTCATCGAGGAGTTCAAGCGCAGCCAGCAGAAGGGTTAATCCATGGCTACTGCGGACCCCCAGATTCGGAACGCTCGGGACGTCGTCCCCTCCGGTCAGCTTGTTACCTTTACCCTGGATTCGGTGGAGTTCGGGCTGGATATTGACCGGGTCCAGGAAATCACGCCCCGCTCCAGCATCACGCCCGTGCCTGGAGCTCCGAGCTTCGTACTTGGGGTGGTAAACCTGCGGGGGATTATCATCCCCGTGCTAGATAGTCGACTCCGTTTTCATCTGGCTCCAACAGAGCCCACGCCCCGAACCCGCATCATCATCCTAAGCCTTGGGGGCAGAGCTACTGGTCTACAGGTGGATTCCGTGTCTGAGGTCGTGCGCCTGGAGGATCTGACAATCCGTGAGACTCCTCCGCTCGTGGCGGGGATTCGCAGCGACTACCTGGCAGGTATGGTCACCGTCGGAAATCGCCTGATCACTCTCATCGATCTGGACAAGATCCTCGACAGCCCGGAATTCAGCCAGCGCAGTCTGCTCATGGAAGGCAACAGCGGCGCTCCCGCTTTTGGCAGTGGAGGTCTGGACGCTTCCCTCGAGCAGATCGAAAACGAGATTCCGTATGTCACCTTCGCCATGGGGCGCGAGTCCTTTGGCATCAATCTGCAGCTGGTGGAAGAGATCATCGAACTGCCACCAGTGACCAAGGTGCCGGATGCGCCGGATTACGTGATGGGCGTGATCTGTCTGCGGGATCAGGTTCTACCCCTCCTGGACTTCATTCAGCTCCTGCCCGTGGAAGATGACGGCCATGTCGCGCACCGAGAGATGGTCATCCTCCTGTCCTTCGGCGAGGCCTGCATTGGCATCGCTGTGGATTCCATCCAAGAGATCATTCGGGTCCGCGATGGCGATGTGCTGCCACCTCCCCACACCCTGTCTGAGAACGAAGCCTCAAAATTCGAAGGCGTGGTGGTGCGCTCGGATCGAATGGTCAGCCTGCTGAAAGTGCTCGACGTGATCGCAGGCGAGGACCAGGAAAAGATCGCCGCCATGGGTACAACTCTTACCGAACGTCGCAGCCAGGAAGCGATTCAGGAGAACCACGATCTCCCACTCGTGGTGTTCCGACTGGGTGAGGAAGCCTACAGCCTCCGACTGCATGAGGTCCGAGAAATCATCATGGCTGGCCTTGTCACCCCCATCCCCCGGGCACCCTCGTTTATCGAAGGCGTACTGAACCTTCGTGGGGAGGTCATGCCCGTCATCGACCTGCGGGACCGTTTCGGTTTGCCTCGCCGGGAGCGCACCAGCCTCACCCGAATCATCATCACGCCCATCGGGGGGGTATCCACCGGATTGGTAGTGGATTCGGTGGATGAGGTCAAAAATGTGGATCAGCGTCGGCTCGAGGAACCCCCAAGGGTCACAGCCGCCGGAGCCAACGCCTACATCACCAAGGTGGCTCGAACGGAGACTGGTGTGGTCTTCCTCCTGGACATCCAGCAGCTCCTCACGGACACGGAAGGCCGCCAGCTCGAATCCTTCCAGGGCAAGAAGAGGGCTGAATCATGAGTGACTTTTCCCTGGACGACCCTAGCTTCTATGAAGATTTCCTGGTTGAAGCGGGTGAGCACTTCGAACTCATCGAACAGAATTTTCTGGTGCTCGAGAGCAATCCCGGAGATCTGGACATCCTCAATGGGATCTTCCGCAGCGTGCATACGATCAAGGGCGCCTCTGGTTTTCTGGGCCTGCCCAAAGTCCAGTCGCTCGCGCACATCGGCGAGAACATTCTGGACGAGCTGCGCAAAGGGCGCATGGTGGTCTCCCCTGAGGTCATGGAGCTGCTCTTCGAAACAGTGGACATGCTCAAAGTCCTCGTGGATGACGTTGGTGTGAACCTGCGCAAACAGGGCACACCCGCGGATCCCGACACTTCCGACCTGATCCAGCGACTGGAGACCCTCCGAAACGGTGGCACGTCTCCAGTGACAACAGCCCCCGCCGCAGCCCAGGCCAAGGCCCAGGGCACGCTGGAATTGCCCGCTGCGCTCCGCGATCTAGACGCGCCTACGCGCAGAATTATCGAAGATACCATTGGCCAGGGCGTGACACTGGTGGCCATCAAAGCCGAGCTGCAACCCGAAATCCATGGCACGGCCTTCAACCCTCTGTCCATGCTCTCCATGGCCGACCTCGTGGGGCGCCTTGTTCATTCTTCTCATGTGATGAAGGAACCCACGGATCTGGACGCCTTCCAGGCCGATCAGTTCCACTTCGATCTGGTGCTCTTTGTGGAGGCCACGGACTCGGTCGAAACAGTCCAAAAGATTTTCGATGGTGTGAAGAATGTCCGCATGGATTACTTCCTGTTGAGCCCCGAGGGCACGAAGTCACTATCCGAAACCGCCCATCCGAAGGCCGCTGCCCCGAGTCCTGCCCCCATCTCTCTCGCCCTCGACACCCCTGAGCCGTTGGCACCCCCCGCTGCGGCAGACTCGGGGAACCGGAAAGCCGCGGCCACTCCAGAAAAGGCCGACAAGGGTGGCTCAGACACCATCCGCGTCAGCCAGGCCAAGCTTGACGCATTCATGAATACCGTGGCCGAGCTGATCATCTGCAAGACGATGATCAGCCACGTAGTGGACCGCTGCGAGGTCGAGATCACCGAAGGGCCCGCCAGCGACCTCGTCAAGGAACTTCGCAAAAGCAGCGTCTACCTGGATCAGGTTTCCAAGGAGATTCAGGCCTCCGTGCTCGGCATCCGCATGGTGCCCGTCAAGACCATCTTCAGTAAGTTCCCCCGCATGCTCCGGGATTTGGCCAAGGCCAGCGGCAAGAAGATCGAACTCCAGATGATTGGCGAGGACACCGAAATCGACAAGAGTCTCATTGAGGAGCTCAGCGATCCTCTTATCCATCTCATCCGCAATAGCGCAGACCATGGCGTGGAAATGCCAGAAGCCCGGCTCAAGTCCGGCAAGGCCGAAACGGGCACGGTCATTTTGCGCGCCCGGCACGAGGGTGACTCCGTGCTGGTGGAGATCGAGGACGATGGTAAGGGCATCGACCCGACGGTCATCCGCGCCAAGGCTGTTGAGAAGGGCCTACTGAGCACCGAGCGCGCCGAGGCGATGTCCGACGAAGAAGCCATCAACATGATCTTCCTCCCTGGCTTCAGCACGGCCGCCAAGGTGACAGACATCTCTGGGCGCGGCGTAGGTATGGATGTAGTGCGGTCCAATGTTCGCCGCCTCAACGGCCACGTAACCGTGCAGAGTGTGGTCGGAAAAGGTTCTGTCTTCACACTAAAACTGCCTCTCACCCTAGCCATCATCGATGCCCTACTGATGCGGTCGGGTGGGCAGGTCTTCGCTCTTCCCGGCACCGCTGTGGAGGAGACCCTCCTGGTCACCCAAGAGACTCTTTCCCATCTCACCCGTCGGAAGGCTATCAACCTCCGCGGCGAGGTCCTGGGGGTAACCCGCCTCCGGGAGTTGCTCAACTTCAGAGATGGAGACGATGCCAAGCACCCCGAAGGAGAAGAGCTGCCGGTGGTGGTCATCTCTACGGCGGGGCGACGCATGGGCCTAATCGTGGATGCCTTTATCCGCCGACAAGAAATGGTCATCAAACCCCTGGCGCCCTACCTCGCCAGCCTGCCCGGCATTTCCGGCGCCAGCGTCATGGGTGATGGGGGCGTTGTCCTGATTCTGGACCCGGCCGAACTCATGACCCTGGCGGTGCAGGAGGCCCTGTGAGTCTGGCTGAGGCGGGTGCGCTGCACGCCCACAGCGGTGAGCGGGAGCATATCGGCACCCATCAGTATCTCACCTTCGTCCTGGAGGACCGGGCCTACGGAGTACCGCTCCCCCAAGTTGCCGAGATCTCGCCATACAGGGAACTGAACCGCATGCCCCACATGCCCAAGGGGGTCGAGGGCCTGCTGGATCTCCGGGGAACCGTGGTGCCCGTTGTCAACCTCCGGGTGCGCCTCGGTTTCCCTGCCATGGAAACCCACGCGGACAGCAATATTCTCATCCTGACCCTGGCGGGCACCCTCATCGGCATTCTCGTGGATCACGTGGATTCTGTTGTCACTGCCACGGCGGATCAGCATGCGCCCTCGGACCCTATCCTGGCGGGCAAAGACGGTGCTTGGGTCTCTGGCTTTCTGCTGCAGGGAGATCGCGTCACAACGATCATCGATACGTCCTTGGTCATCGCACTTGGGGGGGAGCGGGTTGCCCGTGTCTCCGCTGAAGAACTCGACCTTGAACGCAAGATGGACGACACGCTGCGCCAACTGATCGAGATGGCTCCCGAAAAATCCAAGCTGGAAACGGGCCGGATCATCCCCCAGATGGAAGCTGCCATTCAGCACACCGAGGACGAAATGGCCAAGGTCGTGGCCCGTATCGAGAGCATGCTAGCGGGTGCGGACTCGACCTTCCAAAGCATGGTCCGCCTCAAGCAAGAGGCCAGCCTTGGGCGCCTTCCGGGCCAGGAGTCCCTCCTGGCAGAGCTGGAAAAGAATACCCAGGCCATCCAGGACGAACTCTTCGGCCTGCTGCAGCAGATCCAGTTCCAGGACATTGCTCGGCAAAAACTGGAGCGTGTGCTGAACCACATCCGCGGCCTGCAGGCCGCCATCGGCCAAAAGTTCAGGGACATCGGTGGCAGACAGGCTTGAACGTCAGCCCTGAGGGTCCGGGGACAAAGTGCCCCCTCCGCGATGGATTAGGCCATTCTCCCCGGAGCCACGCTAGGCTTGAATGGAGCCTCGCCGCTCATCCGGCGGCTTTGCATTCCATCCGGAGTATCTATGAAGCGCGACACGATCAAGGCCATCCTCGCCCGTCCAGCCGCAGGAGGCGACGTTACGCTAATGGGCTGGGCCCGCACCGTGCGTTCCCAGAAGCAGGTCCTGTTTATCCAGATGAACGATGGCTCCTGCCTTGCTGATTTCCAGGTGGTGGTGCCCCCCCAACACCCAGACTTCGAACGACTGAGCCATCTCAACCAGGGCTCGGGCCTGGCGGTCAAAGGAGAACTCGTACCCTCGGCGGGGTCGGGGCAGAAGTTCGAGGTAGTCGCCCGGGAAGTCCAGATCTTCGGTGAGGCCGACCCGGCCACCTACCCCCTCCAGAAAAAGCGCCACAGCCTGGAATATCTCCGGGAGGAGATCGCCCACCTGCGCCCCCGCACCCGCACCTTCGGGGCAGTGCTGCGAGTGCGGAACGTTCTGGCCCGGGCCATTCACGACTTCTACCAGTCCAGAGGCTTCCTCTGGGCCCACACGCCCATCATCACGGCCTCCGACTGCGAAGGCGCCGGGCAGATGTTCCGCGTCACCACCCTGGATCCCGCCAAGCCGCCGCGCCTCCCCGATGGCAGCGTGGACTACAGCCAGGATTTCTTCGCCAAACAGGCCTATCTCACCGTGTCGGGGCAGTTGGCGGGCGAGACCCTGGCCACGGCCCTCTCCAACATCTACACCTTCGGCCCCACGTTCCGCGCCGAAAACAGCAACACCACCCGCCACCTGGCCGAGTTCTGGATGGTGGAGCCGGAAATGGCCTTCTGCGACCTCCAGGACAACATGGATCTCGCGGAAGACTTCCTCAAGCACCTCTTCCGCACCGTGCTCAACGAATGCGGCGAGGACATGGCCTTCTTCGCCGAGTTCATCGAGAAGTCCGCTGTCGAGACCCTCGAGCACATCGTCGAGAGCCCCTTCGAGCGCGTCACCTACACCGAGGCCATCCGACTCCTGGAGTCTTCAGGCGAAACCTTCGATTTCCCCGTGAGCTGGGGCATGGACATCCAGACCGAGCACGAACGCTACCTGGCGGAAAAGCGCATGAAGCGCCCCGTGATCGTCACCGACTACCCCAAGGACATCAAGGCTTTCTACATGCGCATGAACGACGACGGCAAGACCGTGGCCGCCATGGATGTGCTCGTGCCCCGCTTGGGCGAAATCATCGGCGGCAGCCAGCGCGAAGAGCGCCTGGAAGTCCTCGAGGCCCGCATGGCCCAGATGGACCTCGACCCCGCCGCCTACTGGTGGTACCTCGATACCCGCCGCTTCGGCTCAGTTCCCCACGCCGGCTTCGGCCTCGGCTTCGAGCGCACCGTGCAGTTCGTGACAGGGATGGGCAACATCCGCGACGTCATCCCCTACCCCCGCACCCCTAGGGCGGCGGAGTTCTAGAACCTCACAACTGCATCACGCAGCCAGGCAACGCATGGATTGCCTCCCGCAACGGCCGTTCGGCACCCTCATCCGGCAGCACTACCCAAAAGGTGTAGGAGATGTAAGCCCCCTTGCTATGGGCGGTAGGACGCCTGTCTCCCTCTGCTTGGGGGCCAAGAAATTCTTGAATCAACCCTGCGACTCTACCCGGGTCGAGCGCACCCTCTTTGCCCAGAATTTTCAACGGCACGCGACAGGGGTAGGTAATTTGTGGGCGGGGACACACGTCCATATGATTATATGTTGCCACCGTTTTGATCAATATTGATAAGCTGCTTGCCGGTTGGATCCGTTCCACGGATGGAATAAGTCAGACGATCCGCATTCACAGTGAGCGTGAACTGCATTTTACTGGCATTTTTAATTACAAAGGTAACACCGGGAATAACGGGGGCTGTGCCATCGGGCAGCCAAGTATAGGTACCTGCAGCGGGATACAACCCCGTATCCGCTTTTGAAGTCTCAAGTGCCATCCGCAAAACCGCAGCATTCGTTCGGGCATCACCCACTTGGCGAGCATATTCTCGCGCACCGAGGAACCGCGGAATGGCGATAGCGCCGATGATGCCCAGGATGGACAGCACCAGCAGCAACTCAATCAACGTGAATCCCCGGGTAGGCCGTCTCGTCGTCATCACTTCTCCTCCACATCGCCGAACTGCTGGACTTTCAGAAATGCCCTATAAGGGTAGGGTGGTTTCGGGGCTCTTGGGTAAAGTTTCGATGATCGTGGTCCCCTTCACCCGCAACCCATAGCTTATCTCTATGATGTAGAGCCCCCCCGGATTGATAGGCCTCAGGCCGACCTCTCCCGCCCGGGTAGCCCTGGCACCAAAGGTGTACACTCGCCGGGACGTATCGAAGGGGTTGTTGATCCAACCAAATTCTGGCCTAGCCCCAACCGCCGTCAGCGTCTGGGTAATAGTGGTGGCACTGGCGAGATCCGCTGCTGTGCGCTCCGCCGGGGGCTGCTCCACTGTATCCAGGGCATTCTGAAGGACGCCCGCGATGTTTCCTGCGTTTGTTTGGGTGGCTCGGTTTCGCGCAGCCTCCCGCTGGCCAAGCAGGGCCGGGATGGCAATGGCGCTGATGATGCCGATGATCGCAAGCACGAGCAGGAGTTCAATCAGGGTAAAGCCTCTGTCCCATTTCATGGCCACCTCAAACCCAAATCAAGCAATACGTACGGACAGACCCTCTTCCAGGCAGCCTTCGGCCAAGTGAATTAAATCGGGGCCACATTACCGTGGCCCCGATTCTATTCACCCGAAGCCGAGTCAGTGGCAGGCTCTGAAGGAAAAGCGTCAATGGCGAAAGCCAACCCTCAAAGCCTAATTGCCTGTGGCAACTAAATGGCCAGGGAGGACTCGGGAGACTTGGGAAGAGTCTGGGTCACATTGGTGCCCTTGACCTTGGTCGTGTAGGTGATCTGAACGACAGTCTGACCGTTTACAACGGTAGGCAGGCAGCCCACGGTGCCAGGCACAGTGGAAGCCGCGCCAAACCCGTAGGCGGGCGAGGCAGGCGTGAAGGGGTTCTTCATGTTGGAGTATTCAGGCCGGGCCGCAATGGCCGTCATGATGTCACTGATGTCGGTGGCAGCATCGAGATCGGTGACGGAGCGGCTATTCAAGGGCTGGTCCTCGACGATACCGATAGCCACCTGGATGGCGCCGGCGACATTGGAGGCGTTGGACTGGGTGGCGCGGTTACGGGCGCTCTCACGCTGTCCCAGGAGGGCCGGAATGGCGATGGCGCTGATGATGCCGATGATGGCGAGCACAAGCAGCAGTTCGATCAGGGTGAAGCCCTTTTGATTCTTCATGGTGTCTCCTATTTGGCTTATAGCCGTGTCCACTCTTAGCAGGTTCGGTGCCATCCTGGAAAGCCAAAGGAACAAAACCCCTTCACACCAGCAAGACTCGGCGAAGGCATCGGCTCAGGCGTGTGCGCTCCCGCATCTGAACATAAGTTTGTCGTCAGAAACCTACTGCAGCGCATGTCAACACACCGACATCGCCCCATACGGCAAGCCGGGTATGCATCGGCCACTCCCCCCACCTTCACCATTGACACCGTGGGGCCCCCTCGCGTCACTCGGATTCCGATGTCAGGGCACACATTCATGACGCGGCACGTCACCAATCAACCCATTGCGTCACCCCTTGTCGGAGGTGACGGCTGCGGACAGACTCGCATGATGCCGGGGCTGGCCATCCCTGGCCCCGCCCCTGTCCAGAGCGCCCATAAATGTGAGAATTTTATGACTTTTTTCGGTCGTCGTTTCAAAACCAGACCCAACGGGCAGGAAAACGCCGACGGGTCGCCGCTACGGCCCTCCTCTCCAGATCCATCGGAACCAGGGCTTACACAAAACCATCCGGGGCAGCTCCCCGCATGGCTTTTCTCGACCTGGTTTCTGGGATTCCTCCTCTCTCTGCTCGTCATCCTCGTCTACTCCAACTCCCTCCATGGTGCGTTCCTCTACGACGACTATGTCGATGTGTTGGAGAACCAGGCCCTGAAACACCTCTGGCCCCTCCGGGATGTCTTCGGCGTTCACTCGGAGGATGGTTGGGCCCTGTACTCCCGCCCGATCGTGATGCTTTCCTTTGCCATTAACCGCGCCATCGGTGGGATTGAGCCCTATTCCTACCACCTGACCAACCTGGGCATTCATCTCTGCGCCACCCTCGCCCTCTTCGGAACGGTCCGCCGCACCCTGGCCCTGCCCAGGCTCCGGGATTTCTTCTCGGGCCGCGCCACCCTCCTGGCCTTCGCCATCGCCCTGCTCTGGGGTCTCCATCCTTTGCAGACGGAATCCGTGTCGTACGTCACCCAGCGCTACGAATCCCTCACGGGCCTTTTCGTGCTGCTCACCTTCTACTGCGTGGCGCGGCTACCCGACACCCCCCGGCCCCAGGGCTGGTCGCTGTTGGCGGCCCTCGCCTGTCTGCTGGCCCTGGGCAGCAAGGAAGTCGCGGCTTCCGTACCCTTTCTGGTGCTCCTGTATGACCGCGCCTTCCTGACCACCACCTTTCGGGAAGCCCTGCGCAGACACACCACGCTGTACCTGGGCCTGCTGCTGGCATGGAGCTGCTTCCTGGTGATCCAGTTGCTGACCCCGGCCCGGGGCTGGGCGGGGTTTGAGGGTTCCGTGCCTTGGTGGCGCTACGCCATGAGCCAGCCCGGCGTCATCCTCCACTACCTCCGCCTCTCCTTCTGGCCCCATCCCCTGTGCTTGGACTATGCCTGGCCCCTGGCCCAGACCTGGCGTCAGGCCCTGCCCGGTCTGTGCAGCATCGGGCTGCTGATCCTCTTCTCCCTTTGGGCCCTGGTACGCAAACCCTGGCTGGGCTTCCTGGCGATGTTCTTCTTCCTGATCCTGGCGCCCACCTCCAGCGTGGTACCGATCAACGACCTCGCCGTGGAACACCGGATGTACCTTCCTCTGGCCCCGGTGGTCGTCCTGACGGTGTTGGGGGTGTATCGGGCGGGCACGGCCAATCTTCGGCTGGCCCGCCTGTTGGACACGAAACCAGGCAGCCTCTTGGCTCTGTTCCTCATGATCGGCGTGCCCACCGCCCTGGGCATCCTGACCTATGCCCGCAACGAGGACTACAAGAGCCCCCTCAACATCTGGCAAGACTCTGTCACCAAGGCCCCCGCAAACCCCCGTGCCCGCTACAATTACGCGTATCATCTGGCCGAAAACAGGTTTTACGACGAAGCCCTTCGGCAGTACAAGATGGTCGTCGAGCGTGTGCCCAACTCCCCCATTGCCAACAGCGGTTACGGTCGATTTCTTGAACAATTGGGCCGCTATCAGGAGGCGATTCCCTATCTTAGGAATGCGCTCCTCCTTGAACCCGGAGAAGCGAAACATTATGTAAATCTCGCCGCAGCGCTGTATAACAACAGAAGCATCGAGGCCTCCCTCATCTGCAACCGGCGGGCAGTCAAGATGGATCCCGATATCCCCGAAGCCCACAATGGTCTTGGACTTGGCTACCAAAATAAGAAGAAATACGATCTCGCCTTGTCCCATTTCAGAAAAGCCGTTGAATTGAAGCCAAAGAATACCGATTTTCGTCTAAATCTCGGCACCTTGCTTTTGATATATTTTTCCAAAGACGAAGCCATCAAAGAGTTCAACATCGTGATCAAATTGGACCCCAATAACGTGGAATCCATTTCTCGCCTTGGCTGGATCTTCTATCAGCATCAGGATTTTGCCGAAGCGGTCCGGATTCTCGACAAGGCCCTGAAGATCCAACCCGATCACATCCGGAGCCTCAAGCGCCTAGCCTGGATCCGGGCCGCCTGCCCGGACGCTCCGGTGCGGAACGGCCCTGAAGCCGTACGCCTGGCCGAAAAGGCCATGCAGCTGGATCGCACCCGCTCTCCGGAGTCGTTAAATCTGCTCGCCATGGCTCAGGCGGAATCGGGACTATTCAAGGAGGCCCAAGCCACCTTGAAGGAGGCCCTTCTCCAGGCCACCAACCAAGAAGAACAATGGGTCATCGATGCAAGGGCACGCCAGAAGCTTTTCGAAAAACGACAGGCCTTCCGAGACTTCGCCCCTGACAGCCAGCCTTCCGGCATGCCCAAGAAGGGGGTGGCCTCGTGATCCGGGTCGCCGACTACATCGCCCGCCGCCTCGCCCAACACGGTATTCGCCATGTGTTTATGGTTACTGGTGGCGGCGCCATGCACCTAAACGATGCCTTTGGCCGCAACCCCGATCTCGAGGTTATTTGCTGCCACCACGAACAGGCCTGCGCCATTGCAGCCGAGAGCCACTTCCGGCTCACGGGCGAGTTGGCGGCGGTAAATGTGACCACGGGGCCTGGCGGACTCAATGCCCTAACGGGCCTACACGGGGCTTGGACCGATAGCCTGGGCATGGTCGTCATTAGCGGCCAGGTAAAAAGGGAGACGCTGGTGGACTGGGCGGGACCCGCAGGCCTACGTCAACTCGGCGATCAGGAGGTGGACATCGTCTCCGTAGTGCGGCCTCTCGCCAAATATGCGGCCCAGATTCGCCATGCCGAGGATATCCGTTTCGAGGTGGAGAAGGCCCTGCACCTCGCGACCTGCGGGCGGCCGGGTCCGGTGTGGCTCGATGTTCCCTCCGATATTCAGGCGGCCCTGATCGACCCTGACAGCCTGCCCGGCTTTCACCCGGAACCCATCCCCTTCCCGCCCCTCGCCCCCCGAATCACGGCCCTGCTCGAAATGCTGCGCCAAAGTCACCGGCCCGTAATCCTGCCGGGCGGCGGTGTGCGCATCGCGGGGGTGGAAGGGGCGCTCAGGCGTCTTGCCGAGGCGCTGCGAATCCCTGTGGCCACCGCCTTCAACGCCCATGATCTGCTGGAAGATGAACACCCCTGTCTGGTGGGCAGACCTGGAACCGTCGGGGACCGCAGCGGCAACTTCGCCGTTCAGAATGCCGACCTCGTGCTGGTGCTGGGCTGTCGGCTGAACATTAGACAGATCGGCTACAACTGGCCCTCCTGGGCCCGGGGGGCGCGGAAAGTCATGGTCGATGTCGACCCCCTGGAGCTGATCAAGCCGACCCTTGCCATCGATCTCCCCATTCATGCCGATCTTCAGTCCTTCTTTCTGGCCCTCGATACCCATGGCCTGCCGGCACCCGACCCCGCCCACGCCGACTACCTCGCCTGGTGCCAGATGCGGCGCGCACGCTATCCCGTGGTGCTCCCGCGACACCGCGCGGTGGACAGCCCCGTAAATCCGTACGCCTTCACAGAAGCCCTCTTCACCCACCTCCCGGAAGGAATGATCACAGTGACCGGGGATGGCACTGCCTGCGTGGCCACTTTTCAGGCGGCACGCCTAAAGCCCGGCCAACGGCTTTATTCCAATAGCGGGTGCGC
>JFJP01032843.1_pt1 | contig 13108 bp, 7 predicted proteins | sample 431651 | NCBI WGS metagenome assembly JFJP01 (sample SAMN02602958, study PRJNA72255) | Microbial mat metagenome, whole genome shotgun sequencing project. | biome: fresh water; feature: sink hole; material: water; isolation source: purple microbial (photo- and chemosynthetic) mats found in...
GGGCGAGTTTGCTTGATTTAGAAAAGAAACCGCCGATTTATTCTGAACAAGCCTCTGAATTATTAAAAAAAACCGCAGAAACAACCGCTTATGAACCTCTTCAAGCTGCCCTTCTTCGCCTCGCTTCTCACGTTAAGAAATAATTATAACCCTTTAATTTATTTATGTTTTTTATGATGTATTTGTCGAGCAATCCACAAAATTAACCATGCAAAAATTCCAAAACCCAAACCTACCACTAAGTGCGAGAACATATTCATAAGATGTTGTCCCAACACAGAATTAATCTCGCCGACTAATCCTTTGAGCAAATCGGGCAAATGGTGATGAAAATCTACTTTTGCAGAAATCGCCGCACTTTCTAATGTAGTTGCAATAAACACCACTAAAAATTCAATGCGTTCTTGTTTATCAAATTCGTGTTTTAAGGTTTCTATTTGAGTTAAACCTTGAACATTATCAATGAGTTGTTGAAATAATGGTTGCGCTGGCGTTAAATAAGCAATATTAGTATTTATTTGTTGTTCAAATAAAATGCTTTTTTCTTTATAAAACAATTCTAACCAAGTAATATCATCTTCTGGTAATAAAAAATCGCGCAAATTATTTAATGAAATACTATAATTTTCTCGATTGGCAAAAATAGTTGTTTTGTAATCGTTTAAATTACGCAAATATTTAGCATAATCAACACCTTCTTTGGGAAATTTTAATAACATTTGTTCCAAAGAGTGCAAGCGTTTTCTTCCACGATGTGGCAAATCATGAAACGATGTTGCTTTTTCTTCTAATTGTCGATAGTGTTCTCGTGCTTTCTTGTAATCTTGTTGTGCTGAAAGATAAACTGAGAGAATTTTATGACGTTGGCAAAGCAACTTAATTACAAAGTTATTGGCATTACTTGCTAAAAGTTGCGTTTGTGAATTCTCATTAAACCAAACCAAAATATGGGCAGGTTTTTTGGCATTATCATTTACAATTTCTTCACATTCAAAGATTGAGCTACCAAACAATTTTCCTTGTTTAATTTTAAAATCGGGACAATCATCTTTCCAAAAATTTTTAATACATTCTTTGGCTAATTTTTCGTTTATTTCAACACTATTTTCTATTTCTGCATAAAACAATAACGTTTGTCCAAGTGACGCATTAATATGTTGAGGCAATAAACAATCCTGTGGATTTAATTGAGATAATTCATGAATTGAACTCGCTTTATCTTTAAAAAAGACCGTAAAATCAACTGCATAAGTATCGTGTAATCGTAACGGAATGACATTACAATGCAGTTCCCCATTTATATAGTTTTCATAAATGCAGGGCAATAAATTTAGAAATGCGGAATCAAGATGTGGTTTATCGATAATTTTTTGAGGAAAATTTTTTAAATTTGGAAGATTAAAAGGTTGAAAAAGTTTTGCAACATTTTCCCATAACAAATGAGCATCTTCACGTTGATCGGTATCCGCATCTTTTAATAAATGAAACGCATACAGTGTCAAACTAACATTTTTAAGTGAAATACTCGAATACATTGGATTTTCCTTTATAGTTTATTTCCACAAAAACATATTGGCGATAAAATGTCACCTGTGATTTTACCTGTATTTGCCATATAACCTAACCATGTGGTTGATTCCAATGGTAGTTTATTCTGTGCAGTGGGTAATTTGTATCCTAGTACATTTAACAAACTAGATAGTTTTTGATCAACAATTGTTTCAATTAATTGTTGAAGCTCTTGTTCATTGATTGTTGTTAAAACGGTATTCATTTGTTATTCCTTTATTTTGATTCCGATTCTGAGGGTTTATTTTGAGGTGAAGGAACGCGAATGGTATTGATAATTTCTTGTTGTAGTTTTTTACTTTCTTCTGGTGATACTGGATCGCCGCCACCACCACCTGCACCACGTTGCTCTGATGTAATTTTTAAATCAAGCAATTCATCAATATTTGGATATTGCTCACACCATTCAATGATTGCATTTGATAAATCCTTTAAAGCAATCAAACCTGCTAGTTTTTGATGCAATTCGTTTCTTTGTTCAAAACTAAATAAGTGGAGATGTTCTTTTGATAACTTGTCAAAAGCTACAAGTGTTTCTATGTACATGATTAGGTTTCCTTAATTAAATTCCAGTGACATAAAATGCGCCCCAATAATAACAATGCTGAAACGGTTTATCTTGAGGATTATTTTTACGAAAAGGTCGTTTCTGGGTCGCATCTAATGATAATTGATGCTTCTCAATATACTTCAAAAAATCTTTATTTGTTGAATCTCTTAACCAGTGTTGAGCTTGTTGTAAAGAGAGTGCAATGTTATCAGATTGTTGAGCAAAGTTCTCGTAGAATTTTATCATTAACAGCGCGGTTGAGAAATCACTGACCGCCCACAACGACGCGACCACGCCCGCCACCCCTGCTTGCAATAAACTCGCGGGTAAATTAACCACTTCTTCGGGTAATTTTGTGCCAATCATGCCTGTTTCACACGCCGATAAGGTCACTAAACGAGCATTCAACTTTGCATTTAAGAAATCTTGCACGGTGAGCTTATGCGAACAATCTTTATCATCATTAGAATAATCTACCATACATAAACCTGTTTCTAAAGGGTTTCTAAGGTTAGATAATCCGTGACAAGAAAAATGTAAAACGTTGTAATCCTTTTCAAGTTCATTTTTGACGTTTTCTAAAACTGCTTCGTGTTGAGAAAAAACCTTGTTTTGATTGAAATGTTTTGCAATGGTAGTGGCTTCAATATTTGCGTAATCCAATCTTTTTAACTTGTTGAATGGATCATCGATAATTAATAGTTTATCGGGTTTTAAGGAAGGACGTTTTTTAGCGGTTTCTAAAGAAAGTGCATTCGGTGCATAATTAATAACAAAATCATCTAAAATATAATGTTTCTTATCTCCTTTTTGAGTCCACGCCAAATGTAATGGCAATAAATTCAATAATCCATTTGGAATCAAAGTGATATTTTTTTGTTCTTTGGGTAAAAATTCAATCAAAGGTTGCCAAATTATTTCCCATAACCAACTCGTTGTTTCTTCTATTTTATCTTGCCATGCTTTGAAGTTTTTTGAGTGCAAATTATACACCTTAAAATAGGCTTGTAATCCTTTAGTTAAAACATCATTTTTCAACTCAGGCAAAGAGATAACTTTAATATCATTTCTAAAAACGATTAACGCATAACCGCCTTTATCCGTTGAAAAGATATAAATTAAAGGATGAGTTTGTGCGGCTTGAAAAACTACGTTTGAATCAGTTGCAATGCTTAAAAAATGTTCAAAACCTTTTTGCTGGCGAATACGATTTAATATCTCATTAAATCGTTCATTTTCTGATTGAAATTTTTGCAAAGCCTCACTTTGTCTTTCTAAAGGTGCATGTTGATAAACATACTGGACATTTTGAAGGGATTTAAATTGTTGTTGATAATCTTGATAGAGATCAGAATATTGTTGCTCTAGCTGTTGTAAATCTACTTTAGAACGTGCTAATAATGCAGCACTTAATAAACGCGCCGCACCTTGCTCTAATGCTTCAACGGCTTGTTTTAAGTCGTTTCTTTGAATGTGGGAATAAGCAACCTTTGCCGCGATTCCTTGTGTTTCTTCTAAAAAGGCTTCTTGATGTTCACGCGATAATTGTTTGCCCACTAATGATCGACTAGCGTTTTGCATCGACGGATAACTTTCTTCCATTTCCTCCCAACTATTTCTTTCAAATGCCCAATTTAACCAATTACGTGCAGATATGAGCAAATCTACGATTGGTGCATTTTTAGCTAACTGGAGTGCTTGTTTAAATGCTTCCTTACCCTTCTCTAAATCTTTAATATTTCCCGAGTGCACATAGCGATTTTTTATTCCATTCCCTAGGTTATTAAAATATGAAGTTAAATTAGGAGAATCAGGCATATTTCTTTGTGTAATATCAACGGCTTGTTGATAGACACCAATACCTACTTGTAGGTCTTCTAAGTTGCCTAACAATTTATAACGTTCTTTTAACCCAGAACCTAGGTTACTAAGGCGTAAAGACAGGTCAGGAGAGTCTGGAAATTTTTCTTTTGTAAAATCAACACTTTGTTGAAATAATGCAATAGCCTTATGTAAATCCTCAACGTTATTTAAAAGTTTATAACGTTCTCTTAAACCAGCACCAAAACCATTTAAGCGGTCAGGTAAATCAGGTGAATTTCGATCAGTTAATTCAACGGATTTTTCCCAATTTTTAATTGCGGCATATAAATCATTAACGTCACCTAAACGCTCGCAACGGTTACTTAATCCTCCCGCCAAATTACTAAAATATAGAGGTAAAATAATTGAATTTGGTAAATTTATTTTGGTAAAATCAATAGCTTGCTGGTAGTTTTTAATTGCTGCTTGCAAATCATCAATATTACCTAAGCGTAAATAGCGATTTCTTAAACTATTACCTAAATTATTAAAATATATAGGTAAATTAGGTGAACTTGGTAGATTTTTCTCTGTAAAATCTATGGCTTGTTGATAGCTTTTAATTGCCGCTTGTAGATCATCGACATTCCCTGTATACGCATAATGACTTTTTAGCATATTGCCTAAATTATTGAGGCGTGAAGGTAAATCAGGAGAATTTGGTAAATTTTGTTTTGTAAGATTAACAGTTTGTTGAAAAATATTAATACTTTCTAATAAATCACTAATATTGCCCATATGCTCGTAGCGATTACTTAAACCACTCGCTAAATTATTAAGGTATATAAGTAAATCAGGAGAATCTGGTAAATTTTGCTTCGTAAGATTAACCGCTTCTTCAAATGCTTGAATAGCTAACTTTAAGTCGTTGAAATTAGTTGAGCATTTATAAAACTCCCTTAAACAGTTACCTAAATTATTAAAATATATAGGTAAATCAATAAAATTGGGAGAATTTTGCTTTGCAACATCAATAAGCTGTCTAAATACTCTAATAGCCTCCTGCAAATCTTCAACTTTATCTTGTGCCCAATAACGCTCCAAGTAAGTTCCTGCTCGATCGTTAAGTATGCCCAGCTGAAGCTCAATTTCTTGTTGAGAAAAACTAGGATGTTGTAACACTCGATCCCATAAATCAAGGGCATCACTTAAGCCAGCAACATCTGCATTATCTGAATACCTTTGTTCTGCAAGTTTAGCTCGTTGAATGAGCATTCCAAAAGAATTGCGAATATCTTGCAGCATTTGATAATATTGCTCAAAAAATTCTGCCACTTCCAGTTCACCATTTTCCTTCGCAATTTCTATTGCATTTTCAAAGACAAAATTGATTCTATCTGAAGATAGTTCAGGGTATCGTTGAAGGACTACTTTCATTTCTTCATCACTTGAAATTTGAAGAAAGGCGTTAGCTGCTTCGACTAAACGATCTTGATCTGACATGGTGAAATTCCTTTGTTAAGCAGTTTGAAAGAGTTTTTTTAACACCGATAAACACGGATTTAATCACGGATTAACACGAATAAATTAGGTCATTTATTATAAAGCCAATTTCTTATACAATTCAACGTTTTTCTTTAGCGCATAATCAGTTGCTTGTTCAAAACTTAGCGTCGATTGAACAGAAGGCAAATCTATAGTAATATTATATCATATATAGATTAATTAGAGAAAATGCGTAGCCAAGTTTTCTCAAAGTTAAAAATACGGGTTTTGAAAAAGTCATAACAATCTCCTATTAATTGCTCAAATGTTTCATATTTGTAATAATTTTTTCTGATTCAATTTTTGGGGTGGAGCAATACTCCTGTATTTTTTCCATCCGCTGTTGGATAGGATTTTATAAAAAATTCAATGCCCTAAAAAAAATTTCCGATTGCGCATGATTTTATATCCTCTGATAAATTAATTTTAATACGGTTTTTAGTTTTATGCTGTTGAATCCACAAAAATCCGCCGTGAATGTCAGTCCATTTGAAGTTGGCAATCTCGTCACGATGTTGGGCGGTGATTAAAGCGAAGTCCATTGCATTTTGCAACTAATCGGGTGTCCGAGCATAACGCGAGCATAAATAACCCCGATACGTTGTTTTTCAATCGGCGTTTAAAATTGAGAGGAAATACCAAGTTAGGATTAGAATTAAAAAACTTTTTAGACGCGCTCGAACCAAAACAAGAATTTAATTTATTATTCAATGGATTAAATCAATTCCTTTCTAAAATAGATCATTTCTACATTTTGAAACAACGCTTTTTTTAGCCATTTAAAAAGCTATCCCCTAAATTTGTTAAACTACCACACCTGTCAATGATGTGACACTCGCTTAAATTAAATATGCGTGCTAATCTTGTTTGTCAAAATTTAACATTTCGGAGATTTTTTATGCAAAAAACTTTAACGTTGCTCATTGGTAGTTTATTGGTTGCAAACGCGCCCGCCGCAGTGGTAATTGAAACGACCACCGCTAATCCACAAGGCTCGCAAAAACAAAAGGTTATTATTGACGACAAAAACGCTCGCATTGAAGCTGGCGGCGATGCGCAACAGTTTATGTTGGTTTCATTTGGCGATAAAAAAAGCTACATGATAAATACTAAACAAAAACAAGCGCTTGATATGACTCCGCCTTCAGCACCGCCTGCGGATTTCCTCAAACATTTGCAGCAACAACAACCTCAAAACGTCCCCGATGCTAAGGTTGAATTAGTGAAAAAAGGCGATGGTCCTGAAATTGCCAGTTACCCAACCGTGCATTATCAAATTATTGCAAATGGTAATGTTTGTTCTAACGAATTTATCGCAGAGAAAGCATTACAAAATCCTCAAATTAAAGCCTTTGCAGACTATATGCAAAGTATGAAAGAAGATCGTAAGAAAGCAATGGGCGATTTTATGCCAAAATCCCCCGAACCTTGCATTCAAGCATCAGAGAAACTCGGCGATCAAGTCATGAAACTCGGCTTATCTATGCGCAGCACCGATCACGAAAACAAAGTCCGTCAAGAAGTGTTGAGCATTAAAACCGATGAAAAAATCGATCCAGCACAGTTCAAATTGCCCGAAGGATTTGAAATCATGACCCCTCAACAAATGTTACAAAAAGCAATGCAACAAGGTATGCAACAAAATATGCAACCTCCAATAAATAAGGAAGGAGAAGTTAATCCAGAACAACGCCAAAAAATTCAACAAGAATTTATGCAACGTTTAGAGGAAGCAAAAAAAAATAATCCTCCCCCTAAGTAAAATGTTTGATTCCCGTATTTTAAAGAAAAATGCGGGAATTTTATTATAATAAAAAATTATTTTGACCGTTTTGAAAACTGTTTCTATAACAGTTTGTTCCACTCAAAACAGGAGGAGTCACTAGATATGAGCCAATCCGTTACAACAATTCATAAACAACCTTATTGGGTGTTAAGTGGTTTTATTGCTATTTTGGTCATTATGTTGACTGCAACTAGCATTAGTTTAACCAGTTTAAGTGGCATCAATCAACGCTTAGAACATCTCGTTAAAAAACATAACGTCAAATTGCAATACATGGAAACCATGCGTGGGTTAATTCGTGAAAGAATGTTAAATGTTTTAGTCGCATTGAATTTAGATGATTCTTTTAAAATTGAGGAAGAATGGGAAGAGTTTAGTGAACGCGCCCGAGAGTTTATTTTAACTCGTGAGAAACTTTACAAATTAGACGTAACACCCGAAGAAAAAGAACGTATTGAAATTCAACGTCGTGTACTTGCACAAGGTCAAACTGTAATGTCGCAAGTATTTGATTTAATCCGAGAAAATAATTATCCACAAGCTAAAAATGATATTGTTAATGCGTTAAAAGTGAACGATGCAATTATTGAAGAACTTACCTTAATGATTAAAGTCGGTCATGATGTTTCTAAAAAAGAACTTTCTCAAGCCGCTGATAATTATTTAGAAACCCGTCGTAATGTTTTTATTTTAGATGTCATTGCGGTTCTAGTTTGTTTGTTAATTGCAGTAGTTGTGTTTCGTAATTTGCGCGTAAATCAACAGAACATTACAAATGCCGTTGGCGCATTAAAACAAGCTAATGAAAAACTTGAAGCAAGAGTATTAGAACGTACTCAAGATTTATTAGCATTGCGTGATGAAGCGGTGAATGCAAATAAAGCAAAATCGCGGTTTCTCGCCAATATGTCGCATGAATTACGCACGCCTTTAAATGCAATCATTGGTTATAGCGATATTTTGATTGAAGATGCGGAAGATAAAAATATGGTGGAAGAGTGCGAGGATTTGCATAAAATATTAGCCGCTGGCAAACATCTTCTTGATTTGATCGATGACATTTTAGACATTTCAAGAATCGAAACTGGTAATTTAGATATTGAGTTAGAAACTTTCTCATTTAAACCTTTAGTTTTAGAAGTCATTGATGTAATGCACCCCTTATTTGATCAACGTAATAATCATTTCTCATTTGAATATGATGAAAGCATTACAAATATTTATGCTGATCCGAGAAGAACTCGACAAATTTTATTTAATTTATTGAGCAATGCAAATAAATTTACTGAACACGGACAAATCACTTTAAATGTAAAACAACAATTAATTGAAGACAAAACTTGGTTAAGATGTGAAATACAAGATACTGGCATTGGAATTAGTCAAGAAGATCAAAACAAATTATTTCAAGCCTTTATGCAAGTTGATGCTTCTGCCACCCGTAAATATGGAGGAACGGGCTTAGGATTAGCGATTAGTTTGCGTTTCTGCGAAATGATGGGCGGCACAATTGAATTACAAAGCGAATTAGGCAAAGGTAGTTGTGTTGCAATATTGTTACCTTTGAACATAGAAAATAAGTAATCTTTTTAAATGTTAGGAAACCCTTATGTCACTCAAATTAAACGGGGTGCAAACCCGAGTTTTACTTCCCTTTTTATTTAATTCTCATTCTTTTTCTCCTCAAAATACATTATCAAACCACACTTTTGAAAACATTTCTCTTTGGGAAACTCATAAAATTCATAATTTACAAACTTATGAATTATTAGAGAATGTTCAAAACTTTTTGTTTGAGGAACATAACTATTGGAAAGTTCCCGACGCAACGGTTAATCGGTGGTTTAAAAATGGCGTAGATGTTTATTTCAAAAAAGAACTCATTGGGCATTTGAAATGTTTAGGAATTGAGCTATTTTTATTACCATCTTATGGGGCTGGGTTGCTCTCTTTTAATTTTGAGCATAATTTAGAAGAACATCAGTTAAAAACATTAAATTATCGTATTTCACAACGTCGATCATTTACTGCGCCAACCTTTAAATTACCTATAAGTGAACATCCGAATGCTCCTCAATCGCCTGCAATCGATGTTTCTTTAAAAGAACGTTTAGGAAAAGCGGGAGGAATTTTTTATTTGGAAGAATTACAAAATCTCCTTTTAGAACCTTTTAAATATTCAGAGTTTTGTGTTCCTTATCAACAATTTAATTTATTTAACACCTTAAAGTTTAGCCAACTTACGAACGAAATTGCTCATTTTAACAATGAGAAACTTCGTGAACATTGGCAAAACCTTTTATTTCGTTTAGCACATATCGAAGAAGAAACTCATCCTGGTAGTTGTCAAACTACAAATACATTATTGAATCCGCATCATTGGGTTGCTATAACAAGCCTTTCTACGGTTCATTTTTTAGTCGATCAAACCTTACCACAACAGGATAATAAAATTCCTTTTGATGATCAAAGAATGTCCATTGTTTTTAACAAATATTTTGTGCATCATGTGGTAGTTATTTTTCAACGCTTAATTTTGCAACGATTCTCACAACTTGCCATTGATCTTAACCAGCAAACCTTGCAACCGATTCGTAAGCAATATTTGCTTTTTTCAATTAATGGTTATTTCACAGAAACAAGTTCTCGTGAAGTAATTAATCAATATTATCATCTAACACAACAAGCCTTACGAGTAGAAGAAACCTTTAGAACAACGCAAAGAATTTTTAGAGATGTTGAAGCAAGTAACGATATTGAATTTCAACAACAATTTGCAAATAAAATGGGAGAAGTTGTTACCCAACTCGATCACAGTGCAAAAACAGTTGCCCACGTTCAAGAAAAGGTAGAATGGTTAGAAGTCTTTTTTGTTTCTTATTATTGTTCTGCCTTAGCTTATTACATTTCTTATAGTGCAAAATTTGATTGTGAGTTTGTAGCACATTTAAGTTATCAAGCAATAAGTATTATTGGTTGGGCAGTTGTAGGAGGAGTATTTGCTTTTTTTAAATTACGTCCTGATCTTGGGCATGAGTATAGCAAAACAAAAGAAAAACCTTCTCTCATCTTGGTGATCCTTTGGGTATTAGCAATAGCAATGGCATGGGGGGATTGGTTACTTTACGGTTTAACTTATTTTAGTGGATGTGGAAAACATTAATTAATAAAATAAGAGGTAATCATAAATCATTTCCTCTTATTTTAATTTTTAAAACAAGGAGTGAAGTATGTCGAGTAATAATGAATTAGAAAATACCATTTTAGATCGGTTTCCTTATCCGATAGCCAACTGTTACTATCGTTTTATTAATATTGAGGAATCAGGGACAAGTAAATTTGGGATATTATTGGACGTTGCAGAAAGTTATTTGCACTATTTGGCAACAGTATTATTAAGCGTGTATGCCGTTGAAACAAAACCTCATACGGATTTAACCATCCGTTTAATTGAGAAATTTCGTAAAGGACAATGGGGTTGCGGTGATTATGTAGAAATGATTAGAGAAATCAGTCGTTTTTATCAATCTTCTCCCGATCAACTGCCTTATCCTCAATTAACCCATTTTGTTAAAAATTATTTAAAAGAAATTGAGGAACTTGCTCAGATTAGAAATAAACAATGGGGTCATTTGTCAGGTAAAAGTGATGCCTTTCACGCAAGTATTTTATTAGAAACCCAGTCTAAAGTTGAATTTCTATTACAACAAAGTGATTGGCTAGGAAATTGCCCATTATGGTTGCCTAGAGAAACAAACGAAGAACAAACGTTAATTATTAAAGCGGATAATTATCAAAGTTCCAGAATGTTAAAAGGACGATCAGTTAATATTTCTATTTACCCCGATGACATTACGAAACAACATATTATTTTAAAACGAACTTTTTTGTTAACGGGTGAAAACAAAAAATATTGGATTTTATTTCCAATTACATTATATGTACAACAACATAATGTAGGTCAATTGCTATTGTTACAAAATTTAGATTGGCAAAGCAAAAATAAGAACCAATTAAAGAAATTAACTTATATTAATTATGAACCACTTTGCCCAAATTATGAAGCAAAAGAACCTGATATTTTGCAAGCCTTACAAAGTAAAATTCTTTCTTTATTACAATCATTGCCTCTCGATAAACAAATGGCTTTTGATAAAACAATAGTAAATAAAGAATTAATTAATCCTTACAAAGGGTTAGATGTTTTTAACGTTAAAGACAAACCGTTATTTTTTGGGCGAGATAATATTAATCAAACCATATTAGAACAATTAAAACACCAACCCTTAGTTGTTCTAATCGGAAGTAGTGGAAGTGGTAAGTCATCACTAATTCAAGCGGGAATTTGTGCGAATTTATCCCCAAATGATTGGTATTACACACAACCTTGTCATTTCGGCAAATATCCATTGAGCAATTTACAATCAGTTTTGGAATTAAATACCACTATTTCTGATGAGCATGATTTAATTAATGCCATTCAACAATTAGTGCAAATTCATCATAAACGATTATTATTAATAATTGATCCTTTTGAGGAATTATTTGTTCAAAATGATCAAGAAACTCAAAAGAAAATTATTGAAATATTGTTAAAAACATTACAGTATTTTCATCATGAACCTGTATTTCGTATGTTGATCGGTATTCGTGCAGATTTTTTTGAATTATTTAAAACAGCTTTTACTGATTATCCAGTGACTTGGTTGCCTTCTTTAACAAAGCAACAATTCATTGAAATTATTGAAGAACCTGCAAAACAAACGGGGCTTAATTTAGAATCGGGATTAACGGATCGAATAATTACCGATCTTGGCTTTTCTGAAAAGAGCAAATCTGACGAAATAACTAATCGTTTAGGGTTATTGCCTCTAATTGAATTTGCTCTATCTAAGTTATTTGATGAATCTAAACAACAAGGTAAATTAACGCATGAAAACTATCGTAAAATTCACGGGGTAAATGGTGCATTAATTGAACATATCAAAAGCCAACTTAACCAACTTAATTCTGAAGAACAAGTTGAATTACCTCGTCTTTTGTTGAGTTTGATTAGTATTAAAGAAGAAGGATTTGGACGGCAAAAGCGTTTCATCGCTGATTTAGATGAATTACAACGGCAACTTGCTCAAAAATTAATCACTGCCCGTTTATTAGTAAGCCATCAAGAAAGTGTCGAATTAGCCCATGAAGCATTAATTCAACATTGGGAAGAATTGCAAGGGTGGATTACCAAATATAAAGAATTTAAACAATGGCAACAAAAATTACAGCAAGCCGTGCAAGATTGGCAACTGAATCATCAAGAAAATACCGATTTGTGGCGAGGCGCACGTTTAAATGAAGCTGAACTCAAAATTAAAGGATATGAGCATTGGTTAAGTTCAATAGAAAAGGCATTTATTCAAGCCAGTATTACATTGCGTCAAACTGAATTACTGACTAAACAACGTCAACAACGCCGTTTGAAATTGCTTACAACTGTTGCTTTAATTGTTGCAATTGTAGCTGGCTTTTTTTATTTCCAAGCAGAAGAGCAAAAAGACATTGCTCAACAGCAAACTACCCTTGCAAAAAAAAGTGAGGAGAAAGCCACTCAAGAAAAACAAAATGCACTTGAACAACGTAATGATGCCTTAAAAACTCAATCTTTATTTTTAGCTGATTTATCACGTCAAGAATTAGAAAAAGATAATGTAACGCTTGCAACTCTATTAGCTTTAGAAGGATTGCCAACGCAATGGGATAGTGAAGGCAATGGCTTAGATCGTCCTTTTATTCACCAAGCTGCGCATAATTTGTACAACACTTTAATTTTCCCTTTTAAAGAGCGATTTATCTTTCAGCATGAAAAA
>JFJP01000338.1_pt1 | contig 13105 bp, 13 predicted proteins | sample 431651 | NCBI WGS metagenome assembly JFJP01 (sample SAMN02602958, study PRJNA72255) | Microbial mat metagenome, whole genome shotgun sequencing project. | biome: fresh water; feature: sink hole; material: water; isolation source: purple microbial (photo- and chemosynthetic) mats found in...
CCAACCTTGGGTGAACGGTTGGCAGCACGATTGATATGCCCGGCGAGAGCGGCGGCGGTTTGTGCCATCAACTCGAGACCGTACCAGGCCGGCATGGCTCCATCGGAATTGGCATACCAGGCGTTGGGGTCAACCTGCATTCGGGCGAGGCAGGTATTTCCAGTGACCTCTCCGAGGGTTTCAATCAGGACGATAGGAGGTCGATGGGGCAAGAGTTCTTGAATCATTGCTGTCACGGCAGTTCTTCAAGGGTTGTAATGACGGCTCGGATGGATGCGGAGGGGATTTCCAGGGCCACGACCTTGAATGGGGGCTTGAGCCCATCTCTCTTAAGAGAAAGAACGATGCGCTCTTTCCGGCGCAGGATTCGCGTCACCCCCTCATCCTCAAGTGTGGCGACGCCTTCCAGTCCCTTGCGTACGTCCTCCAGGGGCCAATTGGCCAGTTGGACCAGCGCCAGGAGCAGCCTAGGATCCATCGTTTTGGGCAAGGGAACCCTCGCATCCAGCGTGACCGTTCCTTGCCTTAGTTGAAGGGTGAAGAGCGTCTGCCCCATGGGTGAAGACGCCACGATGCACATGTGGTTCGCATCGTTTTCCAAGGTCGTTACCAGGCGTTCTTCTTGGCCATCAGGCAGCTGAAAAACTACGTAATGGGTGCTGAACATTCTAGGCCCATCCGCCGGTTCTCGCAGGTGGAAGGGGACTCTTTTCTCGAGCTGAACGGGGCCGGAGGCGGGAGGGCGACACCCTCCGAATAGCAGGCTGAGCAAGGGAAAGAGCCAGAGCAGTCTCATGCCGTTTCCTTGGGTTTCGGAGTTAACACCAGGATAGATAGCAGGGTGGAAGCGAGTACGCCCAGTGCTACGACCAGGCCGAACCCCTGAAGGGCAGGCGTGTGACTGCATGCCAACATGCCGAAGGAAATTAACGTAGAGAGGCTGGCTACTTGCACTCCGATGAAGTAGGTCGGATCGTCATGGCCTCCTTGGCGCAGAAAGATTGGGTAGTCCACCCCGTAGCCCAGCACCAGGATCAACGCGAGGGTGCTGAAGAGCGTCATGGGGATCCCTGCTAATGCCAAGCCGGTCAGAGCCAGAAGAATCCCCCCCAAAGATGGCAAAAGAATGATCATCCCAACCCGGGCCCCGTAGACGAAGGCAAGGGCCGCCCAGACTAGGAGAATAGCCCCCCCCAGAGCCCAGGACGCAAGCACGCGGTAATGGCCCAGCAGGCGGGACACGCTGCGCGCTTTGTCCACTACCGTGACTCCAGGGAGCCCGTGGGCGGCTTCTTCCAGCGTCCTCGAATCGGGAGATCCCAGCGGGAATACGACGGAGGCCACTCCACCTCTGGATGTGGGGCCGAGCCAGAGATGCTGGTAGGGGGTCGCGAAAGGGGTCTGCAACCAGGAATCCACGGTGAGTGGATGATTCTCAGAGGTACCCAACGCTCGACTTAGTTCATTGGTGATCTCAGGACGAAACCCAACGGCTTTCATGGCCCGGGAAAGGTGGGGCGCCAGAGCACGGTGGCTGGCGAGGATGGCCGACTGCCGTTCGGGTGAGGGTACAAAGGCGGAGATGGCTTGGTAGTTTTCCCCGGCGAGTCCAGTAGCCGCGTTCAGGCGCAGGCCGAGGGCCTCTTCACGGGCGAGGACTTCCCCTTCGTCCGCGCCTTCGACCAGCAAGAAGATTCCCGAGTTGGAAAAGCCAGTGAGCTTACCAATCCTGGCTTCTTGGATTTTGAGAGAATGGGAGGGCATGATCAGGCCCTGCACTGCATCATCTGCCCTCATTTTTATGAGGCCCAGGACAGCAGCGAGGCTCAGGCAGGCGAGGACGATCCGCGTGCTCTTTTTGTTAGACAGCGAAATACCCTTGCTCAGAATCCAGCGCTGAACCTGCATGAAGCGAGGGTGGCGCGGCATGGGCTTGGGAAGTAGGTCGGGAAGCAAAAAGAGAACCGTCAAAAAGGAACCCACCAGGCCGACAATTGAAAAAACAGCGATCTGTCGAAGTCCGGGAAAGGGTGCCACTACCAGTGCTGCGTATCCCAGCAGGGTCGTGACAAGTCCCATCCAGAGACCTGGGAGGATTTTTTCCATGGCAGCGAAAGGATTCCAGCCTTCGCCTGCATCCAGGTGGGTGGCGAAGTAGTGCACGGTGTAGTCCACCGATACGCCCATCACGCTGGAGCCACAAACGATGGTGAGCAGGTAGAGCTTTCCATAGAGCAGTAGGCAAACCGAAGTGGCTGCCACAAAACCAGCCGCAATGCCAAGGATGCCCAGGAGCAAATGGCGGAGGGAGCGAAAAACTGCAGCAAAGAGCAGGAAAATGCACACCATGGAACCGGTACTGATGAGGTTTGTCTCTCGCTCGGCCGATTCCCGGGCATCGGTTGCATAAAACACCGCTCCCGTTCGCAGGATCTCAAGGTCGGGCCCATGGGTTCGCAGTTTGTTTTCGGCCTCATGGGTCGCTCTGGATACCTGTTTCTGCACCTCGGGATCGAAGGCAGAGCCCCGCAGGCCAGCCGTAACCAGCACAAAGAGACCCTCGGGAGAAGGTGCTACCAGGAGATCATCTTCCAGGGTCAGGCGTGAAGACAGGAGGGGGAGGCCGTTCAGAAAATCTTGTAGGGTGCCAAGGGGATCTGCTGCCAGCCCCACACTGGAAAAACTGCCCTGGGGAGAAGAAAGGCGGGATTCGATCCAGGGTTGCAGCGCACTTGGATTGGCAATCAGGTCTTTCGGAGGCGGCGCCACCCTCCGAGCATGGGGAACATAAAAGCGGGCAACCATCCCGGGGTCCATCGGTGGCAGCTGGGCGGTCACATCCTGAAAGGCTCCTGACTTTCGGAGGCTCGCTGCCAGTTCCAAGGCGGCGGCCTTGCTGGCTGCTGGAACCTGGCCCACTCGAATGAGGAATACCGCACGGTCCCCGGTGGTTTTCGCTAGCGCCTTAATCGCTCGTTCTGCGGAGGGATTGCGTTCTGTGTCAGGGAGCATCTCCAGCAGATCGGTCTGGATCGCCTGACGGTAGGCCAGATGCCAGACCGTGAATGCGGTCATTCCCAATAATGCAAGAGTCCAAAACCAAGCTCTCAGACGCACGGACTACTCGAACGAGAGCAAGCGCTGCTCTTCTGCGGAGAGCGGTTCATCCGGATCGGGACGCTCGAAGGCCAGCAGCATTTTATCTCCGGAGACCTCTTCGATCTGGATGCGTTCAATGAAATGAGATCCGGTGACTCGCACGCCCTTGAGGAAGGCTGCCGTTTGGGGGCGGGGGGCCAGCGTGATTTCCCATTGGCCCGACTTGGTTTTGCCGTGGACTGTGAAATGGGTTTCCAGGGCGCCCCACCTGCCCTGGAGCAGGGCCTGAAGGATGTGTCCCATCTGTGCAACCACAGGGACTTCTTTGGCTGTTCTGACTTTTGCCCTGCCATCGGGACCCATTTCCAGTAATCCCTTGGGTGAGATCACATAGGTGAGACGGAGGGGCTTGCGAACCTGCCAAATGACGCCAAGATCCCGGGAGAGCACCATGCGTCCGGTGGTCTTGAGGGGCCGGGAAAGAGCCGCCAAGGTGCGCGTCTGGGTGAACTCTACATGCAGCAGTTGTGTATTTTTCAGGTGTGCCGTAATGGTTTCAGGTAGCTCAGGGGGTTGGGCCTGAAGATAGGCTAGGGCCACGCAGGCCAGGCAATGCATACGTTTCATGATCAAGACCTCAACGGGGTGTCGAAAATCGAGGGAGGGTTGAGGTCGAGTTCACCGGTTGCGATGTGCACCGCGAGATGGGTGGTCCAGGCTTTGTTCAGGCGCTCACCAGTGACGGCGTTCGAAATCAGGTAGCCCACCTTGACGCGATTTTCGTGCTCGAGGAGGGTCGCCTGGACTGATATTTTCATGCCATAGCGCAAGGGGCGGATGTATTTCATGTGACATTCGACAACGAACCACCCATATCCAGCTTCCTGCATTTGCGGGACATCCACCCCGATCTTGCGCAGCATGGCCGTGCGGGCGATCTCGAGGTACTTCACATAGTGGCCATGCCAAACCACGCCCATCGAATCGACATCGTGGAAAGGAACCTCGATGTCTACGGTATGGCTCAGTGCGGGCCTCATGAGTACAACTCCCATCTCTGCTCCTGAATTCCACTCACCAGGTCACGCAGGATTGATTCCACGGGGATGTCTTCTTCGAGGAAAGGCAGCTGCTGGTGGAGTGTCTCGAAAAAGCCTCGGGCCTCTGGCGCCAAGCGATCCAGGGCGTGCACTCCAGAGTGTCGGCGCAAGGTCAGGGCCTGGGTCGTGGCAAACAGAATCGCGGCTGCGACTTGCTCTGTGAGTTCAAGCACCCGGAGACAGTCTCTAGCGGCGATGGTGCCCATGCTGACTTTGTCTTGGTTGTGACATTCGGTGGAACGGGAGAAAACCGAAGCAGGCATGGTCAGCTTAAGAGCCTCTGCGGTCCACGCGCTGGAACCAATCTGAACAGCCTTGAATCCATGGTTGATGACGGATCTTGGTCCGGTCGCGCCGGAAAGGTTTTGCGGCAATCCATTGTTAAACCGCATGTCGACCAGGAGCGCCAGCTGTCGATCCATGAGATCCGCGAGGTTGGCCACAGCTGTCTTCATGGCATCCATTACAAAGGCGACATGACCGCCGTAGAAGTGCCCCCCGTGCATCAGCAGGCGTTGTTCGCCATCAAACAAGGGGTTGTCGTTGGCGCTATTTAGCTCGTTTTCGAGATCTCGGCGCATCCAGGGGAGGGCATCGCGGAGCACACCAATCACATGAGGGGCACAACGAATGGAATAGCGGTCTTGGAGCCGGACCGAGACCTCGGATTGGGCAGATCCGCCCAGATCCTGGTATATCCAACCGGCCGCTTCCGCCTGCCCTGCGTGGGGTTTTAATTCGAAAATTCGGGGGTGGAAGTGGTCCCGGTTGCTCTGGAGCCCCGCTCCCGCCAGGGAGGTCAAGCGGCAGCATAGGCGACTCAAATAGTCCGCCCGGTGAAAAGCAAGACAGGCCAGTCCCGTCATGACTGCGGTCCCATTCATGATGGCCAGCCCCTCCTTGGGAGCGAGCCTCAGAGGGGAGAGGCCCGCCCGTGCCAAGGCCTCTCCGGCAGACATTGTCTCACCGTCGTAGGTGACCTCGCGCTCGCCGATGAGTGCGGCTCCGATATAGGAAAGGGGGGTGAGATCCCCGCTTGCGCCCACTGAGCCCTCGGCCGGTATTCGGGGCAACACGCGGCGGTTAATGAGTCCAACCAAGCCCTCGAGGAGTTCCCAGCGCACCGCGGAATAGCCCTGACTCAAGGAATTGAGGCGAGTCGCTAGAACCGCCAGAACCTGGGCCTGAGTCAAGTGGGTACCCAGTCCACATCCGTGGAAGCGCGTGAGATGCATCGGCAACTCTTGGACCAAGTCGGGAGGAATTGAGATGGTGCAGTTGTCTCCATATCCGGTATTTACGCCGTAGACATCTGCGCCCTGGTCTAATAAATCGTTTAAAAACGCTGCGCTTGCCTCGACCCGAGCTCGGAACGTTGGGCAGGGTGAGAGTTGGACGGCACACCCATGGGCCACTGCGACCACATCCTCGATACACAGGTGGGACGCGCCGATCATCCTGGGGGTAGATGCGGGGCTTTGTGAAGGGAACTGGGTATTGGGCATGGTCATCTCGTGTGGATCCGGGGCAATTGGAGGCACGCTAAACGGCGTGATACATCAGATGGGTAGATCCGCGATTAAATTGCTAGGTTCATCCTGCAATGGAGAAAATGACCATGCCCGAAGATTTCCGATCCAAGGGACCGTCATAACGGAATTCCAATCTTCCGGCAGGGCGATCGAGCGCTAGGTGCAACTCCAGGCATTCTCCCGGGCGAATGATGCTGGTGAACTTGAGGTTTGAAAGGCCCTTGAAGTCCCCCAGAGGGCCATAGGCAAGGGTCGCGAAGCGAATGGCCCAATCCACTTGGATCACGCCGGGCAGGATCGGATCGCCAGGGAAATGCCCGAGGAATGCCGGATTATCTGGCTCTGGAGTCAGCACAAACAGTTCTTCCGTGCCGGATTCGCGGCGCAGCACGGTGGGCAACACAGTCATTTATCGACACTCCTTGTCAGATCCCAGGTTGCGCAAAGAGGGCAGCGAGGGCTTGAGTCGTGAGCTTGCCCCTTTCATTGTACGGAAGCTCCTCCACGAAGCGCCAGCGCTTTGGAAGTGCTGCAGGCTCGAAACGTAAGGCCAGATGCTGCCGCAGGAGCTGTCCGAGCTGGCGCCACTCCTGAGGTGTTAGTGGGCGAAGATCCTTGTTCAGCACAACAACGCCCCCGAGGCTCACACGTGGAGCTTCCAGGCGAGTCACAGCAGCATGGGAAACCCAAGGATGCTCCTCCAGGGCGGCTTCCAGTTCGGGCAGGGAAACACGTTTCTCTTCCAGTTTGACGATGCGATCCAGGCGCCCAAGGAGGCGGAAACGTCCGTCAGGCATGGTTTCTGCGGCATCTTCCATGCGAAGCGGACCCGACCCCGCGCGGAAGGATTCGATTCGCAATGCACCATCGGCCTCGAAAGCGAGTGAAACATCAGGAAAGGGGGTCCAATGGGCCGAGTCTGGATCTTCTGACTGGATTCGCCAGGCAATGCCGCCGGTTTCCGTGCTCCCGAATACCTCCGTGATTCCGTCGGGTACCCAGCGGCGCCAGGCGGTGGCGTCTCTGGTGGCTAGAGGGCCGCCGGAGGAAAAAATCATTGCTGCGATCGGCCCGGCATCCTCCACATGCAGTAGATCGGGCAGGCGTGACAGGAGTGCGGGGCTGGAGATGATCGTTGCCGCCGGGGTGCGCGCCATGAAGGACTGGATGCGGTGCGGGTCCACGCACTGTTCTGCAACAAACGGTCTGCCTGCCGCGAGGGGCCAAAGTATGCGGAAAATGCAGCCGTAGATGTGCTGGTGAGGAACCGTGCCGAATACAGGTCCTTCTCTTAGGCGGGTACCGAAGGTCTTCTCCAGGATCTGAACCTCTGCGTCCAGCTGCGAAAGGCGCTTGCGAATGCACTTGGCCTCACCAGAACTGCCGGATGTCCAAAATTCGATGACAAGATCTTCCAGGGGGGTCGAGTCAGGCAGGGCGTTGCCTGCCTCGGGAATGCCGTGCCACTCAACAGTCGTCCCCGAGATGGGCCCGGTGGGGGTGCGATTCGATAGGGTTCCGGCCATTTCAGGGCATAGCCGTGCGAGGGTGGCTGGCAGATGGTTGGGAGGGATGGCAACGGTGCACCCGGCCCGCAGTAGACCGAAAAGGCCAACCGCAAACTCGAAAGCGTCATCTGTGGCGAGGAGCCATCGGCCCTTTCCGGCAGTTTCAACCAGGGATGCCACTGCGGCAACGGCCTGGGCAAAGTGGCTGAAGGAGATGGCCCGCTCGCCGATAGTTGCGACACGCAGCCCATGGGGTCTCGGCTCGCTGAAGAGATGAGTAAGTCTCAAAACTTCCACCTCCGGCTCCGTTGGATGTCAGGCCTCCTGGAGCATCCTGTGCACGGTTTCTACGACATCACTCACGGTACGGACGTTCTTGAATTCCTCGGCTTTGACCCTGCGTCCGGTGATGTCCTGCAGCTGGATTGCAAGCTCAACCGCATCGATGCTGTCAAGATCCAGGTCTGTGAAGAGGTGGGTTTCGAGCTGGATTTTAGCTGGGTCGAGTTGGAATGCCTCGACAAGCATTTCCCTTAGTTTGTTGAAGATGTCCTCTTTGGTCATTGTCATAGTAAATCTCCCGATGGTTCTACCGAGTTCAAGCTATTATTATTGAAATAGATTGCTATTGATTTTGCTGTCGCTAAATAATTGTTATTGGTTGGCTTAATATTATCTGTGTGAATTTTATATTTCTTGCGTAGCGCGATGTCGAGTTCCAGCCCATCTACGGAATCCAAAGCGAGACCCTCGACGAATAGTGGCTCGTCATCACCAATGTCTTCGGGTTGGATACCCTCGATGGCGAGAGCCTCGATGAGAAACAACTTGATGTCGTGCGGCGTAATAGCCTTATCCATGAACTTCCTTGATGAAATACCGTTCCAGTTCTCGGGTCAGTAAACGAGCTCCCTGGCGTGCTGGAAGGGCCTCTATTCCGGGCAAATCAAATGCCAGCGGGGGCCTGATGGAAACAGAATACCGGCAGGTCCGGAGGGGAATATTGTACCACTTGGCGCCCTTCTCCAATAGCGGTGGGTCACAGGTGATAATGAGCGGAACAATGGGTGCGCCGCTGCGCAGTGCAATGTGGGCAGCACCGCGGAGGAAGACCAAAGGGCCGTTGGGTTGAGTGCGAGTCCCCTCAGGGAAGACGATGAGACCATTGCCTTTCGCCAGGGTCTCAGCTCCCGCAGCTATAACTCCTTCTGGATCGCGGTTGGGTACATGGCCCGCTGCCCGCACGAGTCCCCCAAAGAAGATACTGTCGTAGACCGGTCCCTTTACGACACAAGCAGCTTCGCTCAACAGGGAGATGATCATGACAACATCGAGGTAGCCTGGGTGATTCGCCAGTATGAGTTTACCTCTAAGGTCTTCAGGCCCAGGAAGGCCATCTACCTCCAGTCTGAGAATGCCACTGACTTCAAGGGCCCAGACAAAACCCTTGAAAAAGAGATGAATCAGCTTTCGCCCACGCTGCTGCTTAGCCCTAGGTCCCCCGGGAGTGAGCTTGACGAATGGGATGAGCAGTATGGAAGCGAAGATGCCGCCGACGCCGAGCAACGAGAACAGAAGGCCACTGGTCAGGATTTTTCCCGTGAGTCTCGCCTGGGAACTAATGGACATTGATGATTCCATTGGTGTGGCCGGGAGAGGGGGGCCGGGGTCGGCATGGGGTCTCACGGAGGGTGGAATACAGGGCTGGGGTCAAGTCCTGGGATACGCTATGGTCCCAGTCTTCGGGCCCGACTGCATTGACATTCATCATAGTTGGTGAAAGATTTAGCCCAAGGAAGTCCTTGGCGGTTTCGCACTTCCCATGGCGCGATGAAACCCGAAAGGCTCAGCTTTCATGCGAAGGAAATGATTGATGATCTGTCCGCTGTCTCCGGCTCATTTCTTCGCTTTGACGGCATTCCAGCTTTTCGCCGTTGGCCTCTTTTTCTCGCCTGGGCTGGCCACCGTTCCCCTTGTGATTTTCGTGCTCACCTGTTTCCTCGCCCCCCTATTTCCAGGGGTTTCCTACTACCTGCCGGTGAGCAGTCGGGGACGCAAAGGTGAAAGGGCCGTGGCTCTCACTTTCGACGATGGTCCCGACCCTGCAGTGACCCCACGCTTACTCGACCTTTTGGAAAAGCATGCTGTAAAGGCGACATTCTTCGTCACCGGCGTGAACGCCAAGCGCTATCCAGACCTCATTCGCGAGATCCTTTCCCGAGGGCACACCCTTGGGAATCATTCCTACCATCACTCCCCTTTCTTGATGCTAAAGGGGAGGCGGGAGCTTAGGGCTGAGGTGGAGTCAGCTCAGGCAATATTTGAGGGTTTTGGGGTCGTACCGCTAGCCTTCCGCCCCCCGGTCGGCATCACTAGTCCCCATCTTTGGGCAGTGCTCCTAGATCTGGGCATGTTTTGTGTCAACTTTAGTTGTCGCGCAGGTGACATGGGAAATCTACGTATCCGGAACCTTGCGAAACGGGTGCTCAACAAGGTCCGACCCGCCGATATCGTTCTGCTCCACGACGTGACTCCGCCCCGGGGCGATGTGGATGTACTTCTTGAACATTTTGACGCCATTTTGGTGGGTCTTAGAACGCGGGAACTGGAGGTCAAGCCCTTAGCTCAACTCATCGGCAAGGATGTCATGCATGTCGCGGAAAATGCTCCTGGAATCAGTGTGGCTGCGCGCTTCTACGATGGGCTAGCCGCAACTTATGACCAGGAACAATTCTGTTCCAATGTTTCGATATCTCGGCGCACCGAGTTGGCTCTTTTTACCTCGCGTATTCCAGAGTATTTCCACGGAGCGCGTCAGGTATTAGAAATAGGCGCTGGAACAGGTATCTTTACCACAATCATTGCCCGGCACTGCGAGAGGGTAGAAGCCCTGGATATATCCGCAAATATGCTATCCCTGCTAGAAAAAAAGTGCCAAGCAGATGGGATCACCAATATTAAAACACGTGTAGGGAATGTAGAGACCATTAACCTGGATGGTCCCTATGACGTAGTTTGTGCCTTCTCGTCACTGGAGTATATTACGGACCTCCCAGCTCTTCTTGGACGGCTCGCCCCCCATGTGAACCCCGGAGGTACGCTCTACTTCATCACCGCCCGGCGTTCTTTCTTTCGTCTCTTTACTCAGATCGGGAATGCAATGCGACAGGGCATATGGCTGAAGGCGCGCAGTCGCCGGGAGTTCGGGAACATGCTCACTCAGGCGGGGTTCACCCCCGTGTCGATCCGTCCCCATCTCTTGAGATGCGTTATATCGGGTGGAATGTTGCTTGAAGTCATCGCTATTAAGCCCCGAGGGGAGAACGATTGAGTTCAGAGGCTGCGCCTGTGCCCTTGCCCAGAGCGATCATCCTGATCCCCGTCTACAACCATGTACACACCCTGCGCGGGGTTGTAAAAGCCTCTCTGCACGCGGGCTTCCAAGTCATCGTCGTGGACGATGGCAGCACGGATGGCAGCCTGGATACCGTTACCGATCTTGGAATTACGACCCACCGATTGCCCGTGAATCGCGGCAAAGGGGCGGCTCTACTGGCTGGTGGGCGACTTGCGGCCTCTCAGGGGTACGACGCCGTCATATCAATCGACGCTGACGGCCAGCATGATCCCAACGAAGCTCACGCCCTTCTGGCAATGGCGATTTCAGCCTGGCCCGCCATCATTTTGGGCGCTCGACAGATGGGGTCACCGAATGTCCCGACATCCAGTCGCTTGGGAATGGAATTTTCTAATTTCTGGGTTCGCCTGGAGTGTGGAATGACCCTACCTGATACCCAGAGCGGTTTTCGGCTCTACCCTGTGGCGCTCCTCACCCGCACTAGGTATTTTTCTCGACGCTACACCTTTGAGATCGAAGTGCTTGTGCGGGGCTCCTGGGCCGGACTTCCCGTTCTTTCGACACCCATTAGCGTGTACTACCCACCCAGCGGTGAGCGCATCTCTCATTTTCACAAGTTCAGGGATAATGTTCGTCTTAGCGTGCTGCACGCTTGGTTGATGACGCGTTCTTTGGTGCCCTGGCCCCATCGTTGCCTCTTTCCTGGGAATGCGAACCGAAAATCGACTCCCAGCCTCCTGCATCCCCTCCGTCTCTTGCGGCAACTAAGCCAAGAGCACAACAGCCCGAGGGACATCGCTACCGCCGTCTGGCTTGGGATCTTTATCGGTTCCCTGCCCATCATTCCCTTTGGCCTCGCCACAATCCTTTACGTCAGCCACAAGCTCCGCCTTAACAAACTAGCTGCAGCGGGCGCCAGCAACATTTGTGTTGCTCCCTTCGTTCCCTTTATTTGCATTGAAGTCGGACATCTCCTGCGACACGGATCTTGGTGGACCCTGTTTACTCATCAGACCCTTGTGGCAGAAGTCCATGAAAGAGCCTGGGAATGGCTGCTGGGAGCTCTCGTTGTTGGCCCTGCATTAGGTGGGGTAGGGGCCTTGTTGGTCTACGTCTTGTTGAAGCATTTGCCCAGATTCACAAAACGGGCAGCCTGAGTGGAATGGAGTGACTTACTTGGCGATCGGTGTCTGTACCGCAGGCTCAGCGCCCTTTTTTACCAAAAGGTCTACCACGGCCTTGAAATCATACTGTTGCGCATAATCCATCGCAGTTTTCCCTTTTCCGTCGGCAAGGCTGGACTTGGCACCTTTCTCGAGAAGCAGTGAAGCCTGATCATCCAGACCGTAGTAGCCCGCAATAATTAGTGGGCTGGCGCCCGTTGTAACAGAACCGTATGCGGATATTCCCTGAATATTGGGATCCGCACCGATCTCCAGGAGGTACTCTGTAATCGGAAGATAGCGGTAAAAAACGGCCCACATGAGTGGGGTCCACCCCCATTTGTCAATGGCGTTAAGTTCTCCAGGAGTCGCCTTGTACTGGGCTTTGACCTCACCCAGGTCGCCTCCGATAACGGCCTTCGACAGTTTTTTAGGCGCGGCGACAAGGCTTGTCGTACCGCACAGGACGGGCAGCAAAACGAGTCGTCCAATGTTTTTCATGACATACCTCCAGGGGGTCAATTTGAAACAGGTAACACGGAACCATCAGTGTAATTCCAATCAGGTCAGGTACCGAGGGGAGTGAGGCTGCTTGGACATCTCCCTCAGTTGGCTGGGGGCAGGCTTAATTCAACCATTCCGAAACCCTCTTCTCCGTCCACCGTGAGACAGGTAATTCGCGCCGCAACCGCAGTGCCAGGAGGAACCACTGTTGCAGAAAAATCGCAATCGCCGGTGGTAGGGTAAGCGCACCCATTTTTCAGCATGAGGGCGCTGATGGCCAGATCAAAGGCGGGACTCGCAGGCATGCACCCGTAGAGTGAGGTGAAGCAGGCAAGTTGGGTGCCCTCGACCAGGGTGGCATACCGGGCACCTACCTCGCGCCGACCATCTGCGGCGATTACCAGAGGTTCTCCTCCAAGGGCATGCCGAAGGGATTCCGGGGTCAAACTTCGTCCAGTAGTGACTGCCCCGAGGCTGCAGTAGGCTGGTTGCGTTTCCTTTCTGCACGAGAGCACCAGGAAGGCGCTGCCTTCTCCGGGAATGGCCGTCTCCCGAGAAATATCTAGGGGGCACATAGGTTCCGGACGGGTCATTCCCCGCTGCCGGTACCAGGTGTATCCAATGAGATCAGAGAGTTCGTCGATGGCTCCGAAAAGCACCCGTTCTACCCGCCCATCCAGGAGCCATTGCCGGGCAGTCAGGAGAGCGGACGCCACGGAAAGGTCGAATTGACTGACCGTGAGGTTAGGGCCGGTGATACCCATGCCGATGGCGATATTAGCTGCGCACGTGCTATGCAGGGAGTTGGCAAAATGGGTCGGGGAGGTGCAGACATCCCCAT
>JFJP01024647.1_pt1 | contig 13105 bp, 7 predicted proteins | sample 431651 | NCBI WGS metagenome assembly JFJP01 (sample SAMN02602958, study PRJNA72255) | Microbial mat metagenome, whole genome shotgun sequencing project. | biome: fresh water; feature: sink hole; material: water; isolation source: purple microbial (photo- and chemosynthetic) mats found in...
CCAAACCCCAAACCCCTCGCATTACCGCAAGTATAATAGTTTTTGCGGCATTGCAGCGATGGCTTCCGGTGAGCTTTCGAATAACATCGTGTTCGACTCCAAGGTCGACCTCTTCGGGACCAGGCTCGCCACGGTGGACTCTAAAGGAGTGCTTCAGATCTACTCCATTGAGCAGAAAAAGAAGCCAGAACCCATTCTCAGCTTCCAAGCACACCAAGGCCCTTGCTGGCGACTGGACTGGTCTCGGCCGAGCGAAGGCACGTTCATCGCCACCTGCGGACTGGACAGGAAGTGCTTCATCTGGTCGGAGAACTCCATGGGCAAATGGGAGAAGGTATTTTCTTTCGACGACGGCGAGCAGTCACTGACCTACGTCAAGTTCACGCCTGCAGGAATGGGTCTCAAGCTCGCATTTTGCAACGCGAAGGGAGCGATCATGGTCTTGAGCTTGGACGGCGACGCCTGGGACGCGGCAAGACTGCTAAAAAAGGAGTGTCACTCAGCTGCAGTCAACTCTCTGTGTTGGCTCGCGCCTGAATTTCTCTCGTCGACTGGCCAGGAGTCGCCTAAACTCGCCTCCGCGAGCTGCGACCTGACCATCAAGATCCACTCGGTGAAGCCGCAGACCATTGAAGAGATCTACTGCATCTCGGGACTGTTCACTGGCAGCATCAGAGACATCGACTGCAACCCGGTGGCTCAAAAAGACTCTGTTTTGATCGCTGCAGGCAGCCAAGACAGGCAGCTGCAGATCCTGCGGATCGAAGAAAACGGAAAGCAGCCCTCGCACACCTCGGTCTTCAGCACGAAGTTCGAGTCGGAGGTGTGGCGCGTGCGCTGGAACAGGACCGGGACCATGCTCGCGGCTTCGCACATCGAGAAAGACCTGTTCAACAAGGTGCACATCATCAGAGCGACCCAAAACGACAAGTGGAGCTACGCCGACAGCATCTACGCCTCTACTAATTAACCACCACTGACTCAGCTCAGCCTGCTACAGCTCGACCTCGTCGAGCGTTATCTTGCCGAGCTTGCCGCTGCGGAAGTCGTCCAGTATCATCTGGCAAGTCCGGTCCAGGTCTGAGTGCAGGTACCGTTCGCGCAGCTGCGAGATCAGCTCTTCGCTGTTGGCTGGCACGCCTCTCAGGTTGTAGGCTTTGACGTAGTCTTCGACGTTGTACTTCTTGAACATCTCGAGCATGTAGTCGATGAGGATTGGCTTACCCGTTATTTTGTCGTTGATGCAGCCGATCAAGGCGAGTTTCACTCCGAGCTCGCCTTCTTGGATCGACGGGAGCATGAGGCCGGGACTGTCGATCAGCCACGCGTTCGGGTTCAGCGAGACTCTGAATCCAGAGATGATGCGGGTTTCTGCAGGCGTCTTCGAGGTCTTCGTGATGTACTTGCCTTTGATTTTGGGGGCCTGCTGCCTCAGCTTGTTGATGACCGTGGACTTGCCGACGTTCGGCATGCCTCCGATGAGCATCCAGCTGCCGACAGAGGTCTCGTGCTTCGGAGGAATCATCTCTCGGGCGAGCGTGACGATCTGCGAGAGGTTGATCTTGTTGACTGCGGAGACTGCGAAGCCTTTCAAGCCGACTTCACGCAGATTCTGGATCGCTTTGAGGGTCACCTGGTGGTTGCATAGGTCGTACTTGTTGAAGATGACTATCTTGTGCTTGCAGGCTTTCTTTATCATGTCATCCACCTCGTAGTTCAGAGTAGAGTACGGCAGTCTCGCGTCGCGCACCTCGATAAATATGTCTATGTCTCGCATAGTCTCTTTTAGCTGACCCATTGCGACGTACATATGTCCTGGGAACCAGCTGATTTTCTCGAACAAGTGGAAAGACTTCTGGACTTTCTGCATTCTCTTTTGTTCTCGGCTTCTTTGGTGAATTCATAAAAATCGAGCAGGAATATTTAAGAAGGCTTAAGTTTATTTTCTGTTGTGCTCACTTTAGTTTCGGAGGTTTTGGTTGCGGTGGATTTTTTATTGCTGGATGTGGTTGCGGTGTCATTAAAGGGTGACTTGCTCGCTTCCTTCTTCTTTTTTTGTGCATCCTGAGAATGTGAAAGCAATAGCTTTGGTTCTTTGCTGGTGCTTGCAACCTTCTTGGTTGCACTTGATGGTTTGGTGTCCTCTGGTTGTGCTTCAGTTTCAGGTTTCTCACTTTTGCTAATGAAAAGGATCTTTGATTTCTTCTGGGTATTTTCTGTTGGTTTTTCTTTGGGAGGTTGGACTTTCTTTTCTTTGTTTGGCGGAGGTCTTTCTGGTTGAGTTGTGGGTTTTGATTCGAGAGTTTTCTTTTCATGTTTTGGTGGAATCCTGGTCTCGGTTTCATTAGGAGATGACACGCTGTCCTTGAGGAGACCTGACTTGAGTTCTTCGATGTTGATTGGAAGGTCCACGATGTCTTCACCAAGACTGTCTTTTTTGGAAAAGGTGAATTCGACTTCTGTCTCCATGACGTCTTCATTTTCATCCAGTCCGAAAACCGAGCTGAGGCTGGTGAAGTGCATGCGGTTGTAGTTGATATCTGTGAAGCTGGTTTTATCAATGTTTTTGGCCAATAAGTCGGTTTGGAATGTATTAGGGGCTGGGTCTGAAGCTTTTTTGGTGGGAGGGTTTTTGGAGCCTTCTGTTTTGTACCTGATTACTTCGAAATCGCTGAGGTCAGGCTTTCCGTAGAGAGCTTCGAGTATGGATGGCAGGTGTTCTTTTTTGTCTTCGGGGAGCTTGAGGTCGATGAGGGCAGGGTTTTCGGGATCCGTGAGGTAGTAGTATTCAAGTCGGTGCGTGGGTTTGTACTTCAAAATGATTTCTTTGATGGCATCGATGATGAGATCTGAGTGGTCTCCGTGTCTGAAATGTATGATGAGCAGGAGATTAAGGATTTCGTCGAGAGTGCGGAGGTAGTTGTAGCACTGGTAGCGTCGCTGAAGGTTGCCGAAGTAAATGTGTATGGGAAGGTGATCGGTGACGACTGCGATGAGCTGGCGGACGTGGTCTGTGTTCCAGTGGATGAGGTTTTCGTTCGTGATCCCGTGCATGAAGTCGATCTCTATCTTCGACGAGCGGCAGAACTCGAAGAGGTACTCGGCGAGTTGATCGAACCACTTTGCATCCGCTTTGGTTTCCTTCGCGATCTCAAAGCATGCTGCGAGGTGAATCATGCAGAAAAGACTCCAGTTGGTTGCTTTGGTTTTATTGAAGCGATTGAAGAATTGGTGCATAAAGCCTGCAATCGAAATCCCATTTCCCATCTTCAAGAAAGCCGCAACAAACGGGAAGCAGAACGAATTGCTCATGAGGACGTTGGTCACTGTAAATTTGATATCTTCTTTTTTCAGGAATTCGAGGATCATGTTTTTCTTTAGCGGGTCTAATTCTGGATGGATGACCGCAATGAGGTGTGCCGTCACAATCAAAGTCTCAAGGGACTTCCAGGGATTGCTGTTGTAGAAATCAACGAGAGTGGACGAGAGGACTTGAGTAGCCTCTTTTTCGAGCTTGCACATGGAGAGCAGCTCAGCACACTGGCGCACCGGGATAATGTTGAACTTTCTGGCGCCAAAAACCAACATTTGGATGGCCTGCGAGATGATCTGGTTCTTCTCAGACCCTTCAAGGATGGTCAGCGAGTAGATGATCATGCTCTGGTCTTGGCAGTTGGTTGAGGGCTGCGAAAACTTGTGAATGAGGTTGTCCAGGAAAGCTTGTTTAAAGGCTGGTAGCACGAAATGGGTTTTGATGACGCCGTAGCAGAGGCGAGAGAAGTTCGAGATTTCCATGTTGGCGAGGTACGGGATGACCAGCGCTTGCAAGGAGTGCCAGTATTGGGGAGAGCCGACCTTGATCTCGCTGAAGTACCAGATGGCGAAGTTGAATGCAGAGTCTTGAAAGATTTTGGTGTTTATTTTTGAACTGATCAGGACCAGGATCGGCCTTTCCATCCTGGACCAGAATTCGAGGTCATTGGGGATTTTGTTTGTGAGGAAAGGGATGAGGCTCAGGTGCGAAATCGAAAGTTTGTTTGAGTCGACACAATGGAGCATGATTTCTCGGAGCTTGTCGACGGAAACCTGGCCTGGGATGTGCTTGTCAATGATTCTGAAGAGGTTGGACGCAGAGCTAAAGTTTTCAAGGTTTTCCATGCGGTCGTAGAGGTTCACTAGAATCGCTCCCCAGAGAAGTTTGTTCTTGAAGCCCATCTTGTCGAAGCAAAACAAGGTCTTGGCTAAGGAGAAGATATCCATCTTGGGGATCCTCGAGATGACGCGCTTTTGCTGGATCAGCTCCTTCGCCTGTTGTATCTGCATGTTGTAGCAGTAGGTGAAAAGTTGGTCGGTGGTCTGCTTAAACGCAGTTCTTCTCATCAGCAATTATTAAAAATATTTGTGGTGGAAATAAAAATATGCCCAGAGCCGGGATCGAACCAGCGACCTCAAGATCTTCAGTCTCGCGCTCTCCCAACTGAGCTATCTGGGCTATCGGTATTTGTCTTTGAAGACTTGTCTTAAGCAATAACTGCCCGACAGGCCGAAAACCGACCCAAACAGCGCTCTCCAGCTTCATCGGCGACCCTGGCCAGCTGCTTCACTCTCTCACGAAGAGCTGTTGCGGAGACTCGCTGGTGGTCGCGGCTGGCCTCGTCGGAGCGCTTGGGAGCGACTCGCGCGGCTGGCGAGACGGACCGAGGTGAAAGAATGAGGTCGGGACGCGGATTACTTATCGAAGGCTTTGGCCCAGAGCTCTGCTTTTTCTTTGAGCGAGTACTTCTCGAGCTGCGAGATGTCTGGTGAGCTGGAGGTTACAGTCGGAGCCTTCTGGCTGCGGGAGGTCTGCGAATGAGACGACTTCGAACCTGGGCCCGAAGATCCTGGGGTTGAGCTGCTTGAGGAGGGGGATGCTGGCGAACTCCTGTTTGCAGGCGAGACTGGACTCGATGTAGGTCCAGACGTGGGTGAGGTTGGGGTTGAGCGAGAGGGCGTTGAGGTGGTAGGAGATGGCTGTTTCGTAGTCGCGCTTGCCGCTGTAGGTCATGCCGAGGTTGACCCAGGGGCGCACGTAGTTGGGTTTGAGGTCGAGGGCTTTGCGGTAGGCCATCCTGCCCATTTCGGTCTCGTTGAGCTGCGCGAGGCAGGCGCCAAGCTTGTTCCAGCCTGAGTAGTTCTGGGGGTCCAGCTCGACGACTCTGTTCATCAGGTCGACGGCTTGCTTGTACTCCCTGGCGATGAAGGCGACGACGCCGTGGGCCATGCAGAACTCGGGGTCGTCGATGCCGCCTTTGAGGTGCGCCTCTTCGAACTTTTCCAGGACGACTCTGTTGATTGCGATGAGTTCTTCTGCTGCGTACTCGCCGAGGAGCAGCCTGGTCTCGTCGAGGAGCTGCTGCCCAGCGAACTGCTTGTAGCGGGGGTGCTGGGTCATCCACTGCTGCAGGTACATGGTCGAGTGCGCCTCGTCGAGCACGTTCGTGCAGCCGACGCCGAGCTGCAGCAGCGTGTGCAGGCAGTCGGGTTTGGCCTTGACCGCCTGCTGGTAGGCTGCGATGCTTTTCTGGTCTTGGTCGTTTTCTTGCAGGAGGCCGCCGAGCATGTTCCAGCCGAGGTGGTCTTGGGGCTGGCTGCGCAGGTGCGCTTCGAGCGCGAGGATGGCTTCGGTCGCGTTGCCCTGTTTGATGAAGTCCAGGAACATGTGCTGGGGGCCTTCGCAGTCGGAGTACTTGTTCTCGGCCAGCGCGTAGTCTTTCTTGATGTTGAGGTACTGCATGTCGTCGATGTCCGAGGCTGCCTGCCAGTGGTCGCTGAAGTTGTCTTCGTTCCAGTCGTTCATCATCGAGAGCCACTGGTCGTTCAGCTTTTCCATCATCTCGGGGTTGTCCGGGTCGTAGTTGTTGATCATCTTCGTCCAGAGCTGCTCGAGCTTCTTCTGCCGGTCTTGCTTCTCCTGCTCGATGTCCTTCTCGACCTGCGCTGTCGAAGACTGGAAGGCCGCCTCCATGGATTCTGATCAGGGAGGCCTACCCAGGGTCTTCTCAGACATCTCCTCGGTGTTCGCGGCTTGTGTGAAGGCTGCGTCCATGGAGGTCAGGTCTGGTGAGCGGCGGGTACCTCTGGACTGTTTAATTTCCTGCGCTTTGGCCTGGTCGAAGGCTGCGTTGAGCAGGTCCGACTTTTCGAAGGCGGTTTGAGGCTGGGCCTTTTCTGGGTGCACGACGAGTTGGTTGTCGCCTGTGATCTCGAACTCGCCTGTCTCTACTTTTTTGAGGAAGTCCAGGAACTTCGAGTTCTGGAACTTGGGTTCGGGGTCGGTCATCATCATGGCGATGAGGCCGGAGGTCGCCTGCTTGTCTTCGATCTCTCGCTTGAGGACCTGGTCGTTGGCTTGGTCGAAGGCTTTGTTCAGGGTCTCTTCGCGGCTGTTCAAGACTTCGTTTTGCAGGAAGTCTGTGCGCCAGCCCGCAGCCATTTCCATCTCTGCCTGCTGCTGCCACTGGTCATTCATGAGCGCCTGCTTGTGCATCATCTCTTGCTCCATCATCTTGCTTTCGACGAAGGCCTGCTCCATGAGCAGGTTTTCGCGCATGCGATGCTCGTACTCGAGGCGCTGGCCTGGTCAGCGCAGGGTACTCTCCGACCAGCTCTGGTCCATCATGGCCATCACGTCGTTCAGCTGCGCCTGGCTCGGGTCCAGGCTCACGAAGCCCGGCATCATCTGCCGCTGGCGGCCGGGGTCCTGCACGAGCTGGTTGATGAAGTTCTTGAAGGGGTTGCTCGACTGGCTCATCGGCGTGCCGTCCGCGTTGCACTGGCCTCCTGTGAAGATGTCTCTGAGTCCACTCATATTAATTTCGTTTTTTCTGGATCGGGGAAATTAGGCAGCTTGGGCAGATTATAATCCTGAACTGCGCTGTCGGTGGACGACTGGCAGCGCAGCTTGCTCCGAGGTAGACCTATGCTGGACGTGTCGTGCTCATCAGGTAGGCCAAAAAAAAAGAGTCCTTGTCACGCTCCACACCCCCTCCTCCCAACAGCGACCGACATCTGACTCACTGCGAGACGTAAGGACGCTAACCCTCTTGCTCCCTTTTTTGTCGAACAAGGCTAACCTGTTCGCTAGGCTAGTTTTCTCGTGTCGTGGCAGCCCTAACTAACTCTCCCGTGCCGATTTTTTTTGCCTCCAGGGCTGCCGCCTGTTTCGCGGTTTTTGGATTCGCAGTTCTGGCCAGCGAAGAAAACGATTGCTGAGGACTGAAAAATAGGCATGTTAATTAGAGGATTAGCAGCACTTGCTTTTTTTCTCTTTCATGGTAGTATTTCTCTTGTTGAGGGTCGTGCCGTCGAGGTCCATGAGTTTCTTTTTATTCGAAGGACCTTCCTCGCTCGATTTGCTCACTTTGAGAATCTCTGCGTCAAGCAGGTCGTACCCATCGTGATGTTCCTGAACATCTGGCCGACTCCCAAGTCTTCCTTGGCCGAAGTCTCCTCGTAGAACACCTTGTTCTGCTCGCTGAACTTGATGAGCTGTTCCTTCGAAATCTTCCGTTCGTTCTCTCGGTCGATCTTGTTTCCGACGATTTGGATGACGATGTCTTTGGGAGCGAACTTCTTCAGTTGCGTGAGCCAGAAGTTGACTTTGTCGAAGGACTCCTTGATGGTTATATCGTAGACGAGAATCGCACCTGGTCATCTGTCGAGTACCGTCCGCGTCTCTGTAGTACATGGGAGCGATCGCGTTGAAAATCTCCTGGCCTGCGGTGTCCCAAATGCTCAGGACGAGTTCTTTGTTGTTGATCGCAATCTTCTTCTCAGAGCACGAAGCGTTGATGGTCTGCTGCCTGGTTTCGGAGATTTGGCCGTAACAGTATCTGGTCACCAAAGCTGTCTTCCCGACTTTTCCTTCTCCTAACAGAACGACTTTGAGCTTCTTGGACATATGTAATAATTGAGGAGTGTTAAATTAGAGCACATTGCTGCTTTAGTGGCAGCGGACTGCGCTTCGTGTCGAGGCTGGTTTCGGCGAGCTGGGAGCCCAGGCCAGCGAAGCGCGACGGAAGAGACAGGGCGGACGAGTTTGCGAGGAGTAACAAATGATTTATTTGGTTATTGCATGCCGTACCTCTGCGAGGCCTGCATCTGGAACGACCGGCTGTTCTGCGCCTTTGCGAAGCTGTTGGATCTGGGTGAGTCGAGCCTACTCGGGCGTGCCGCGGTAGCGCTGCGGGAGCTGGTTTGGGGTTTGGGGTTTGGGGTTGGGTTCGTACTGGTCGTAGTGGTAGTTGTTGGTGTAGTTGTTCGACACGCGGATCTGGGTGTTTTCGTAGCGCGCGTGCTGGCCGGGGTAGTTGTGCGTGGCGTACGGCTGCTGCAGCTGGTGCCTGCCAGACAGGTCTTCCCCGTGGTGCTGGCGGAGCTGCGACTTCTGTCCGTAGTAGCCGCCTGGGTGCAGCGGTTGCTCTTTGGCCTGGTTTTGGGGGTAGGCGTACTGCGCGCCTGGAGGCAGGCCGCTGCGGACGTACGGGTTGGCCTGTGGGTGTATCTTGCCTGTGTTCAGCGAGAGGTGTTTTCCGGACTTCTGGGCCGCGAGCGGGTGCGGCTGCATGTCTCTGTGGTAGTTCTTGCCGGCCTGGTAGTCCATCATCCGCGGGAGACTCGCCTGGGGCTGCTGGTTGCCGTAACCTGCGTTGAGGTACTGGGGCATGCCTTGCAGCTCGATGATCTGCTGGTCGTTCTTGCGGCCGTGCAGGTCCAGGTTCCTGGGTGGCAGGTGCGGCGGCCGCTTGGCCAGGCTGCGGTCGAGCCGCTGCAGCTCGTTGGGGAAGGCCTGGCTCTCCAGCTGCGCGGCGAAGGAGTCGAAGTCGTTCCTGGCGCCGAGCTGGGGGCCCATGAGGTCGTGGGGTTTGAACTGCAGCGCTTTGAGCAGCTTGTTCTTCTTTTCGGCCCTGCGGTGTTTGGGCGACCAGTCGTTCGACTGCGAGATCCAGACGTTCTCGTCCATGGGTTCGTGGAGGACCAGGTCGTTGTCTTCCATGTCGTCTTCGGAGTAGAAGAACTCGTCGTAGTCGTTGACGATGAGTTCGTTCTCGTCGCAGGTGATGGAGTTCTCGTAGTTGTCGTCGACGATCTCTTGCGGGATCGGCTTCGGCTTCTGCAGCAGGTGGTTGGGGTCGATGTTGCGCTCGAGCACGTTGTTCAGCAGCGAATAGAGCTGGTGGAACGTGCAGTTCTCTTTGAAGGGCTGAGGGATCGGCGCGATTGGCGCAGAGTACTCGTTCGTCACGTTGTTTTTGAAGAAACAGAAGCAGACGAAGTCGATCGGCTCGTTGTCTTCGCGGGCGAGGTAGAAGGTCATGTTCTTCAGCCACTCCGGCCGCACCTCGTTCTTGGGGATGATGAAGATCTTGCAGGTCTTGCAGTAGGAGCTGGAGGCGACCAGCTGGTTTTTCTCCATGTACGAGCGAGCCTGTGTGGCCGAGTCTTGGGGGAACCTGGCCCAGCAGGGCAGGATGACGTAGTTTTCGCTCGACAGCGCTTTGATCAGGTACTTGTGGAACTCTTCGATAGAAATCGTCATGGAGAGCAGCAGCTTGTTCGGGATGATCGAGAACTGCCTGATGATCGGCAGGGTGCAGCAGCTGAACAGCTCGACGCCTTCGACTTTCTTCTGGGTTTTCTTGTCGCGCAGTCCGAAAAAGAGGGTTCCTTGGAAGATCTTGAAGTAGTTGAAGGCGGTGCTGTCTTTGCCGATGAAGTTGGAGTCGTTGCTGTCTTTCTTTTTGTTGCTGACCAGTATGTTGTCTTCGAGGGTCTGGAACTCTGCTTTGGTTTTGGGGAAGAGTTTTTCTATGAGGTTCAGGTCGAAGTTTTTGTCTTTCAGGTAGTTCGAGATGGCGGAGAAGCCGAAGAGTCTTTGGATTATCTTTAGGACTTTGCCTGCGTAGTCTTCGTAGCTTTTGGCGCGGTTGAGGCAGCGTTCGAAGATCGCTTTCTCTATGTTTTTCGCTGCTTGCGTGAGGTCGATGCCTGCGAGGCTGAAGACCATGTTTTTCTCGAGGTTCGTCTTGACCGAGTTGATGAAGTTTTGGCGGATTTTGACGCTGCCTGGCCCGTACTTCATCGCTTCTGCGCTGAGCTTAGCTTTTTGGGCGTCGAGCACGGCTGACAGGTCGACCATGTCGCCGAATGGGTTTCGCTCGATGTTCCAGTTGAGTTCTTCGAGGGTTCCGGAGCCGTTGATCCTGTCTTCGATGAACTTGTTGATGTCTTCGATGAGTTTCTGGATGAAGCTGAACCTCTTGCGGATCTCGTGGTCGTCCGAGCCGAGACAGCTGGTCATCTGCTTGGTCTTCTCGGAGATCTCCAGCAGCTCGCTCATCTCGAAGAGCTTTCCGGGCTTCTCTTCTCCGAAGAGTCGTCGCTCGTAGACGCCTTGGATCGAGCCGATTTCGACTGCGAGGAGCTTGCAGTCGATCGAGGGGTTGATCACGTACCTGTGCTGCGCGTACTTGCTTTTTATTTCTCGCACCTCGTTGATGTCTTTGCTTTCGCGCAGCAGCGCAACGAGGTTGGCTTCGAACTGCTGCTCGTCTTTGTAGGCTTGCAGGAAGTCTTCCCACTCTTCGACCTTCACCGGCGTCAGCTCGAACCTGGTCTTCCAGGTGGGCAGCTCGTTGGGCAGCTTCCAGGGGTACTCTTTGATCTGCTGCAGGAAGTCCAGCAGCGTGTTTTTGAGGAGCGTCGGTTCGCGCATTTTTTCTTCAAGCTGCAGGTAGAGCGAGTCTTCGACGAAGATGGGCAGCTTTTGGATGGAGACTTTGAGTTCTTCGAGGCTGCGGAGCGAGCTGGACTTCTGGACGGCTAGTTTGTACTCGTTGTAGCAGTTGATGATCTTTTCGAGGTAGTTCATGGTGTCCTGCAGCTCGATTTCGGACTCGCCGAGCTCGTAGGTGCGCATGATGTCTTTCAGCTGCTCGACCGTCAGCATCTTGGCCTGCTTGGCCTGGGCCTCGGATCCGCCGTTCGGGGTCTGCGTCTCGAAGGTGCGCATCTTGTGCGCCTCCATCAGCAGCTTCTCGGCCATGCTCATCTTGAGCTCCATGTTTTTTAGGATGTCGCGCGAGAGCTGGGAGTACTTCTTGAGCTTTTGGATGATGTTCTCCCAGGAAGAGATGTCGCGACGCAGCTCGGGGAAGGAGATGTTCTTGAGCAGCGCCTGCGCCTTCAAGAAAAGCTCGTTCTGGTCCAAGAACTGCTCGAGGCTGTTCTCTTTGATCTCCAGGTTCAGGTACTCTTCGAGCAGCCGGTCGTACTTTTCGAAGGCCGCCTGGATCACGCCTTTGGTGCACTCGAGGTTTAACAGCGTGCCTCTGGAGTACTGGTTCTCGAACTCGCTGCACTTGGTGCTGAGGAGGTTGAGGTTGTCGATGGCCTTCTCTAGCTTTTCTGTCGGTTCGACGAACTCGTGGATGAGTCTGGTGTCGACTTTCTTGAATCCCTTGAGGAACTCCTGGGCTTTTTTGCACTCGATTCTTGGGATCATCTGCACGTCGCGCAGACTCTTCTTCTCTTTGAGCGTCTCTCTCGCCTTCTCGTTTCGCTTCCAGGTGTAGTCGACCTTCTCCTTGTACATTTTGGCCAGGTCCACCGCAGTGTTGTGTGATTTGACTTCATCGAGCAGCGGGTAGCCTTTGTTGTAGATCTCGAACTCTCTCGTGAGCTTGTTCAGGTCTTCAGACTTGATCGAGTCTTGGTTGAAGAGGTTCAGGGTCTCCTCTAGGTTTTCTATCTGCTTCTCGACTGTCTTGTCGTTGAAAAAGCTTTTGGACTCTTTCACGAACTCTTTCACGTCTTGTCTTTGCTGGATCAGGCCTTCGATGCTGAGAGACCAGAAGTGGTTTATTTTTTCTTTTATGCGCTTTTCTGTCTGCTTGGCTGTTCGGATGCAGTGCAGCCTCTCCCTGATGAGAGCGTACTCCATCGAGTTTGTCTCTGGCGCTTCTTTGATGCAGGTTTCTAGATTTTTTTCGTTTTCGTCGTTTTTAGTCAGGATGCGTGTGGCGTTTGACTTCCATAAGAAGCCTTGGAGCTTCGAGCAGAAGCTGAATAAGGTCTGGTCGTCGTTGAGGTCGCATTCTTTGACATGCAGAGGCAGCATCTGGCTGACCTCTCGACAACATGCCTCAGAATACTCATCGAAGTTGTTGAAGAAAGACTCTTTGTTGCTTTTGAGGTGATTTATCATCTGATCTAGCTTTGCGTTGAGCTGGTTGAGGATGCAGTCTGGCGTTTGGTGAATCATCTCCTCGCTGATCATGAACGAGTAGAGCTTGTTCAGAGACTCTGCTATTTTGACCAAAGATTCGAGCTCTGTTACTTTTTTTACTTCGGATTTGTGGTGCTTGATGTCCTGGATCAGTCCTTTCAGCTGCGTTTCGTCGATGTCTCGAAGGTACTCAATTTTAGGCAGCTTACTGAGCTTTTCGTTGGCGTATTCGATCTGATTTTTCTTTCGTTTGAGGCTTTCGATGACATCGTAGTCGACAACACCGGGACATTTGTCAACTTCGATGAGCAGACTGTTGAGGGTCGAGACGGTCAGCTGCTGTGTTTTGAGTTCCTCTACCCTGAGGTGGACGTCGATGTGGACCAGGAGTTCCTCGACCTCTCTGAACTTGACTCCTTGGGCCAGGATATGAACCGCAGAGTGCTTGAGTTTCTTGGCAGGGCCTTGGTCTTTGACGGGAAACCACTTCTTGACTGACTTGACAGCATTCAAAGTTTTAATATGGAAATCGACGAGCCTGTCGTAGACTTCGTTCTTGTCGTAGATGTCGTACATCTCTGCCTCGTTTATCACCTTCTCGAGCTCGTGCAGACTCACGCATCGACGCAACAGCTTCTGCACGAAGTCGAAGGAGATTCTCTCCTCTTTTTCCTCTTCGTCGGCTCCGTACTCGTTTCGCACGTCTTCGATACACTTCAGGTACTTCTCCGCTTTCGTCTGCCACTTGGTTTTCGTCGGCGAGCTCGAACTATCGCTCATACCTCACTTCGTAATAATTCTTGACTAGCCGCAAACAGAAAACAGGAGCAATTCTAA
>JFJP01020513.1_pt1 | contig 13104 bp, 11 predicted proteins | sample 431651 | NCBI WGS metagenome assembly JFJP01 (sample SAMN02602958, study PRJNA72255) | Microbial mat metagenome, whole genome shotgun sequencing project. | biome: fresh water; feature: sink hole; material: water; isolation source: purple microbial (photo- and chemosynthetic) mats found in...
ATCGGCTCCATGATGCTGAGCCTACCAAGACTCGTCATGGAACCCAGCACAAAGTTCGGGTATCGAGGTTACCCGCGTGAGCAGTCACGAACAGTTTTTCTTCCTGGCTGTTGGCGGTGGTCTGCCATTCCCAGTAGCGGTTGGGCAGATCGCGCAGATCGACGCCGCGGTAGAGCGCCGCCAGATCGCGCAGCATGTTCATGCTCACCCAGCCCGGAGCGGTCGAGGCGCCGGCGAGACCGGCCTGCGCCGGGCCGATGACCTCGGGCACGTAGTCGCTGTGCGAGCAGCCGTAGCGGTGCAGGCAGCGGCGGGCGGCCACCGCCAGGTCCTGCGCGACGTGGGCCGGATCCAGGCCCAGGTCGAGACCGATGAGGTCGAACAGCGCCTGGGTGTTCGGCGTGTAGATGTGGGCCGCATCCCAGCCCGGGATCGCCGCGAGATTCTCGCGCGCCTTGGTCCAGGGGTTGATGATCTCGCCCCCCTTCTCGATCAGCACGGCGTAGTGATCGCCCTGCCAGGCGTTGCGTTCGATCACGACGCGCAGGCGCTGGGCTCGGGTCGTGGCATCCGCAGCGGCAACCGTCTCGCCGAGATGGGCGAGGGCCAGGCCCGCCGCAGTCCAGGCGCCCAGCGCCTTGGCCGCCAGGTAGGTCTGCTTGCGGCCGAACTGAACAGCCGGGGCACCGTCGTCGATGGTGTTGGCGACGCCACGCTCGGGCACGCCATCGGCATCGGAGGCTGCGACGAGGAAGGCGAGGAAGCGGCGCAGCGTGGCCGGATGGCGGCGCAGCAGGGTGTCATCGCCAGTACGGCGCCAGTGCAGGACCAGCAGGATGATCCAGTTGGCAGTCTCCTCGACCTCCATGTCGTGCGGGTAGCTCTGGCGATCGACGTCGAGGGTGCCGCCGTAATCGTGCGACAGGAAGGCGGTGCCGGCCCCGACCGGGCCGAGGCAGCCGGCGCCGTCCTTGGCGAAGCGCGTCCACTGGTCGATCTCCAGGGCCAGCAATTCCGGCCACAGACAGAGATAGAACGGAGCCTGGGTGTACTCGACATCGACGGTCGAGTGGAAGTAGCAGTTGCCCTCCCACACGCTGAACCAGTCCACCATCCACCAGGTGTTGACCAGCCAGGCGTGCAGGGTCTGGGCAAGCAGGCGGTTCACCGCCACCCCGGCGTCGTTGGCGGCGATCAGGCCATCGACCCGCGCAGCGTTGGCGAAGAGCTCGGGCAGGCGGTGACGCGCCCAGTCGGCCACCGCATCGAGCGAAGCGAAGCGGCGGGTGTAGTCGGGGCTGCGGTTCACGCCGTTGATGCACAGGCCATCAGCGGTCCAGGTGCACCAGGCGGCATCGAGGCGGCCGCCCGTGGCGACGGTGAAGCGCTGCACGAAGGTCGTGCCGACGCGCTGCGCGCCCGGGGCCAGCAGGCGGTCGTGCTGTCGGGCAAAGACGCCAGGTGCATCGCCCGGCTTGGCCGGGGTGAGCGGCTTCCACGGCGTACGACTGCTGTCGAAAGAGAGGTCAACCGCGTCCGCACCGTACGGTGCGATGACCGCTGGCGTCGCCTCGCGCAGCAGACCGGGATCGGCGGCATCGACCACTTCCAGGAACAGTTCGGCCTCGTCGGCGACGATGCTGGGCGGCGACCAGCGGAACTGGCCGGGGATGCGCGAGGCGTCGAGGCGCAGACCGATGACCGGCGTGGTGCTGAAGTCGCCGTCGCGCGGCCGGAAGGGATGCACCAGGGTCAGGCGTACGCGCAGCCCGGCCAGGGCACACATGCCGGTAAGCACGACGCTGCACGGGGTGGCCTGCTGGTCGAGAAAGGTGAAGTCCTCGCCGCCCGGGCCGAGTGGCAGGACGAACTCGCGCCCGCCGATGCGCAGCCCGGCGCGCAGGCCGAAGCGCTTCTGTTCGGCAAAGCGATCGAAACGCAGCATCGACACCCGGCGCTCGCTCGGATTGATGATCAAGCCGTGGCGGGATCCGAGGACGGCGACGGCATCACAGATGGGGTGCATGGGACTCCTTCGCGGTTGCCGGTCTGCCATTGGATCATGCCGGCCTGATGGGTCCGCGAACCGTCGCCGTTCAGGGTCCAGACCCAACGTTCGGACCTCGGCAGAGCCGGTTCACTGCCGGCTTTCTCGGTAGGCGCGCGGCGTCAGGCCGGTGGCGCGGCGGAACTGGCGCGAGAAGTAGGACGGATCGCTAAAACCCAGTTCGGCGGCAATGGCGGCCAACGGCGCGCGGTCCTGCAGGATGCGCTCGCGGGCCCGTTCGAGGCGCGCCGAGAGGGCGTAGTCCCGCGGGTTCATGCCGCTGGCGGCGGTGAAGCGGCGGCGGAAGGTGCTGGGCGGCATGCCGCAGTCGCCGGCCACGCCCGTCACGGCAATCGGAATAGGCGCCTCGGCCAGCAGTTGCCGCGCCTTGGACAGCCACGGGGCGCCGCCGGGAACACGGCGGGCGGCGACCAGCGCCAGAAGCAGACCCTCCAGGCGGTTGGCGGCCTGCCGGCGGTCCCAGGCCCCGCCGGCGTGCAGGTGGCCGAGGACGGCATCGAAGCCGGCCGCCACGTCGAGACCAGGGGGCCACGGCAGCGGCTCCTCGGGCCACAGGCCCTCGCGCCGCCACGACTCGAGCAGCGGTCCGCGCACCGCCACATAGCGGTGGCTCCAGTGCTCGTGGCCGGTGGCGGCCCGGAAGCGGATGCGCGGTCCGGGCAGGCAGGGCCATAGCCAACCGGGTTCCAGCCGCCAGTGGCGCTGGTTCACCCACAGATCTACCATGCCGCGATCGATGCACTGCAGCGAACTGTAGCCGACGAAGCGCTTGTCGACCACCGCCCGGCAGCGGGGGGTGGCCGCGCCATGCAGGATGCTTAGATCATCGAGCCGGGATGACATGAGCGAAAAGTACCAATTGTGGTAATCCTGTCCATCAGCGAAATTTCTCGCATGGGCATGATAGCCAGCATGAATCCAACCCCCCTCCCCCTCGACCCGTGCAATTCCCTGCGTCTCACGGCCGAGCAGATGGCCCAGTTCCACGACCAGGGCTACGTCATCGTGAAGGGCCTGGTGCGTCCCGAGGCCATCGCCGCCTTCCGAGACGAGACTCTGGAGATCGTGCGCGCCCGCAATCTCGACAAGGCCTACCTGGGCCAGAGCTGGGAATACCTCGCCAACGGGATGATCGACCGCTGGCTGCACGGCGGCAACCTCAAGGCCCTGGTCGAATCGATCCTCGAGGGGCCGGCCAGCCTCTACCTGCCGTTCACCGCCGTGAAGGGACCGCAGCAGGGACGCTTCACCTTCCACCAGGACAACCAGTACACCGCCTGCCGCGGCCCGGCCCGTCACATCGGCCTGAACGTGTGGACCGCCCTGGTGCCGATGTCGGTGGCCAACGGCTGTCTGCAGATTGTCCCGGAGTCGCATCTCGCCGGCACCCGCGTCAGCACCGCCTCGGCCGACTGCCCGGGTCACAAGATGGTGACCGAAGAACCGTCATCGTGGATCGATTGCATCATGGAGGCCGGCGATGCGGTGATCTTCGACCGGCTCAACGTCCACGGCTCGGGCGAGAACCGCACCGACGCGCCACGCATAGCCTACGCCGTGCAGTGGCACCGCCACGACACCGAGGCCTTCATCGACGGCTCCTGGGATCTGCTGTCGCGGCGCCCGGCCTATCCGCTGGCCCAGCGCCCGGTCGCGGCCCTGACTACTGAAAAACAGCGGGGCGAGTGATGGGAGTCCTGCGCGTCGATCTCGCCTCGATCACCCTCAGCGGGCTGCCGGAGTGGTCGTCATTCCCCAAGGTTGATGGTGCAGCCTGGTACCAGGCCATCGCCGCAGCCGGCTTCGGCGGCATCCAAAGCGCCGATCCCGTCGCCTGCCGCGCCGCAGGCCTCGACGCCACAACCGGCGGACGGGTGGACACGCCTACCGAGGCCTACGACCTGGCGCGACACTGGCAGGATGCCGGCTACACCTGCGCCACCCTGCATGCCGGCACCGGCCTGGAGGATGAGGCGACCTGCCTGCGCCTAGCCGAGTCGATCGTCGAGGCGGTGCGCCGCACCGGCTTCCCGCTCTTCCTCGAGACGCACCGCGCGACCATCACCCAGGACATGTGGCGCACCGTGCAACTGGTGCGGCGCCTGCCCGACCTGCGCTTCAACGCCGACCTGTCGCACTGGTACACCGGCCAGGAGATGCGCTACGGCGGCAAGCCGATCACGCCGATCCTCGACTTCATCCAGCCGGTGCTGGACCGCATCGGCTTCTTCCACGGCCGCCTGGGCAACGGCGGTTCGATGCAGGTCGCCATCGATCCGGTGCGCGACGCCGACAGCGTGCATCTGAAACATTGGCAGGAGATCTGGACCCGCGCCTTCCGCGCCGTGCGCGCCAACACGCCGCCCGGCCAGGTGGTGCCGCTGGCGATCGAACTGCTGCCCGCCGCCAACCACTACGCCCGCACCTTCCCCGGCCCCGATAGCGTCCTGGGCGAGGAGTCGGACCGCTGGCAGCAGGCCCTGGTGATCAAGGAACTGGCCGAGCGCTGGTGGGCGGCGACAGCTTGAGGATCAGCCAGCCTACATTGCTCCTTTGGGTTCGACGTTCGGCGTTCGACGTTCGGTGTTCCGCAGAGGATATCCTTGATTCCGGCATCTGTATCATGTCCCCCAGAGGGTGATCCCGACGGTTCATGTAACTTCTCTGTCTAAAACGCCGAACTGAGGAACAAGGGTCAGGACAGGGCGAATCGCCGTGGGCCCAGGATACGTAACTTCCCCGAGGCCAGCCAGCGCTGCATCCGTTCCTGGTCCAACCGCATCAGGGCCTGCCACTGCGCCTCGTCGTGGGGCTGGTCCTTGCGGCTCTCCAGGCCGACAGCCACCCGCACCGCTGCCGAACGGGCGCGGGCATCCTGGCGGACGGCATCGTAGGAGAGGCTTCTCATGACCGGGCGATGGCCTTGGCTTCGGCCTGCACGGTGTGCGCGGCATCCGCGATGCCATTGGCGTTGGCCAACGCATCCACGGCGCCCCAATCGATGCGGTCATAGTGGAGGACACCTGACAGCCAGCGAAGGACAATCAGTGGTTGAGGCCCTGCCTGAAGTTCAACCAACGCGCGGCGGCTTGACCAGGGGCGGCAACTGGCCGCGCACCACCTGGGCGTAGCGCTGCTGCCACAACGGCGTGCCGTCCAGCCGCCGGGTCTGCGGCGTGGCGTACTGCATGAAGAAGCCACGCCGCGGCCGGTCGGTGTGGTTGAGCAGGCTGCGGTGCAGGGTCAGGCCGGTGAAGGCGACGGCCTCGCCGGCCTTGAGGATCGCCGGGATGCCGTCGCCCGCGACCGGCACCTCCATGTGCCAGGAATCCTCGCGCACCTTGGTGTGCGGCAGCAGGCCCTGGCGGTGGCTGCCGGGCATGACGTAGACGCAGCCGTTGCGCTCGTCCACGTCGTCGAGGGCGACCCACACCGTCGTCTGGTCAGCGGTCGGCACGCCACCGTAGCCGTGATCCTGATGCCACGGGAAGTCGGAGCGCCGGGAATCGCCGTCCGGGAACTTGGTGACGAACTGGGTGTAGGTGAACACCAGATCAGGGCCGAGAAGATCCTGGATCATGCTGAGATGCGGGCCGTTGGTGACCACTTCGCGCACGATGGCGCTGAAGGGATGCACCTGGCTGCGGAACAGGGTCTTGGCGCCGGGAACGTCCTGATCGTACTCCATTTCGAAGCCGCGGAAACGCTGCTCCTCGCTGCGGATGGCGGCGATGGTCGCATCATCGATGATGCGGCCGAGCAGGCACCAGCCGTCATCGCGGTACTGGGCGATGGCCTGGGCCGGCAGGTGCGTGACGGGGAGGGATCGAGGCAGGTTCATGCCGGCCCATCATGCGGGCTGGAGAACTGCGGCTTGGCTTCCGGCGGGAATGAGTGAGCCTTTTCCGGCATGCCGCGCACCTACCGCCATCGTGACCCGGGCCGCAGCATCGGCCGCGAGCGCCTGCCGATCCCCGAGGGCTGGCCCGGCATGGTATGGGCGCACGAGGCCTCGCCGCACGGCCATCCACGCCACACCCACGACGAACCGGAAGCGAATCTCGTGCTGCGCGGCCAGGCCACCTACCAGATCGGCGCCCGTGAGGTGACCCTGCGGCGTGGCGATCTGGTGTGGCTGGGTGGCGAGGTCGAGCATGTCCTGGCCGAGCAGAGCGATGACTTCCACATGTGGATCATCGTCCTGCGCCGCACCCCGGCCTGGCCGGCGGGTCCGGCAGGCATTCCCGCCGAGGCCGCCGTCCGGCACCTCGATCCCGCCACCTTCCGCCTCGCCAACCAGACCTGCGCCTGGCTTGCCAACCATGCCCAGGTCGGTCATGCCCGCACCGCCATCCCCTGGCTGCTGACCCTGCTGTGGCAGGGCTTCGCCAGCGCGGCGGCGGCGACCGTCACCGGCCACCCGGCCGTGACCCAGGCCCGCCGCCTGCTGGAGTCGGGCGATCTGCCACTGGCCACGGTCGCGCATCGCACCGGACTGACGCCCGACCGCCTCGGCCGGATGTTCCGCGCCGAAACCGGAATGACCCTGGTCGCCTTCCGGGCCCGCGCCCGGTTGGAACGCGCCCTGCGTCTGGTCGAGGACCGCGGGTTGTCCCTGAGCGAGGCGGCCAGCGCCGCCGGTTTCGGCAGCTACTCGCGCTTCCACCGTGCCTTCCGTGCGGTGCATGGCACCGGCCCGCGCGACCACCTGGCAAGCAGCGATCCGCACGGGGGCTGACGGAAAAGGCCAAGTCGAAGACGGAGGAGGGCGAGATCTTGCAGCCGGGGCGGCGAGGATGCGCGGTATGAAACCCGCCACCATGTCCGCATCTGCATCATACCCAGCCAGCGTCAGCGCCGACGCCCGACGCCGCCTCGAGGCGTTCTGGGCCGGCAGCAGCCTCGGCGGCCGGCCGGCCCTGCACATCACCTGGAAGGACGCCACGCTGTCCGCAGAGCCGTGGACCGGGAGCAGCGATCCGCTGGTGCGCGACCGCGATCCGGCCTACCAGGCGCACATGGCCCGCATGTCGCTGCGCGAACGCTGCCTGGCCGAAGCCGTGCTCCGCACCGGCATCCACTTCGGCTCCAACATCGCCCTGCTGCCGGCCCTGCTCGGCCATCCCTACGGCTACACCAGTGGCACGGCATGGATCCATCCGGTGGAGGGCATCTACGACCTGCCCATCCCGGCCTTCGATCCCACGCACCCGCTTATCAGGGATCTGGAAGAAGGCATGCGCCAGGCCGCGGCGGTGATCGGTGATCAGGCCGCCCTGGTGCCGCCGGCCCTCGGTCTCGATGCCCTCACGGCTCTGTCGCTGCTGCGCGGGGCGGAGACGATGTGCGAAGATCTGGTGGACGATCCCGAGCGGGTCGAAGCCTGGCTGGTGCCCGTCCGCGCGTTCTGGCGCGAGCTGGCCCGGCACCTCACGGCGACGGCGCGCTCGCTCGGCCATGCCGGCGGTGCCTCGTGGCTGCACACCTGGGCCCCGGGCAGCTTCGAGGCGCTCCAGTGCGATGCTGCCGTCCTGCTGTCCAAGCCGATGTTCAAGCGCTTCGTCCTGCCGGAACTGACCGCCGCGGCGACCAGCTTCGACTATGCGCTGTACCACCTCGACGGCACCTGCCAGATGCGCTTCCTCGACCAGATCGCCGCCGTGCCCAATGTCCGCGGCATCCAGTGGAATCCGGAACCTGGCGAGAACCGCATTGAGGATCCGCGCTGGATCGAGAGCTTCCGCGCCATCCGTCAGCGTGGTCTGCTGCTGCAGTTCAACTGCTGGGAAAGTCGCACCGTCGAGCAGGTCATCGCCGTCGTGCGGGCCCTCGGCCCCGACGGCCTGATGTTCGCCCTGCCCGCCTTCGCCAGCGAGGGCGAGGCGGTCGCCGCGCTGGAGCGCATCGAACGCGAGTGTCGCTGAACCGCGGGACGTTCACCCTGGGAAAAAAACCTTTGGATTCACACGGAGGAACGAAGGCAACGGAGGCGACATGACGTGGATCACAGCCTGCCGCTCACCCAACGGGTATCTGCCCTATCCCTCGCAATGTCTTAAGGCGAACTCTGTTGCCTCTGTTCCTCCCTGTGAAATGCGCTGTTTCGGATGACGTCGGGCGCCGTGCCCGCTGACGGCGGACGCGGACCCGGCGTCCATTGACAGCGTGTGCGCAGACGCCTACGATCGTGCATATCGTGCGTCGTGAAATCAGCGGTTTTACCATCATAGAACTGCTGGTGGTCGTATCGATCATTGCCGTCTTGGCGGCGCTACTGCTGCCGGCCATCGGGATGGTGAGGTCGTCGGCGCAGTCCGCGGCCTGCGCCTCGGTCCATCGCCAGCTCGGCATAGCACTGCAGGGTTATCTCGCCGACAACGACAACATGGTTCCCCCGGCAAGCGCCCCGCCGCCATGGAACAACAGCGCATCGACCTCAAAGAGCTGGCGCATGTTCTTGAGTCCCTATGTGGAAAAGGACACGACCGGCACCAATGACTGGGAGCTGAAATCGACCTCTTGCCCGGTCATGTATCAGCGGAATGCGAATTGGCGCAATCGGACCAACGGCCCCGCTGGCACCACCGGGCAATGGGATGGCGGCATCAGCATGAACCCCCGGCTGGAACTGCCGATACGCTCGACGCCTTCCTTGGACTATTTCTGGTCTGCCGCACCGTACACCAACTTCATCGGTGGCATCTCCATCTCCAAGGTCACCCACGTGTCGCGACGGGCGTTCCTGCTCGATGGCAACAGTTGGGGCACCGCCACCGTAAGCGGGTCAGGACCATACACCTTTGGCAATCACCCGGGCAGCGTGCCGAATCCCGATGGAACCCTATCGCAATGGGACGCCACACGCCATCGCCGGTTCGGCAATGTCCTGTTCCTCGATGGCCATGTCCAATCCCTGTCCGCTACCGATGCCGCAGCTGCGATCGGAAATCCGGCGCTGGTCCCGTAACAAGAACTGCATCGCGGCCTATCTGGCATGCCAGACGATGGTGGCGGTCCCCCGGCGGTTGCGCTGCAATACCTGATGGTCGGCGAGACCGGTGTCGTGGCGCATAGGGACTTAGCGCGTCATGGTGTCGTCCTGGAGGCGGCACTGGATGCGGGTTAGTCCGTCCTCGGTCTGATACAGGACGCTTTCCGACGTCGGGGCAGGATCGGCATCCGAGGTAGTCATGGAACCAGAGCTGGAGGCTCGGCAGCGCGGCGGCGGGGGAAGTGGGATGGTCTCGCACGGCTCAGGTTCACCGGATCGAGAGTCACGATCCGACAGCCAAGCCCAGATATCGTCCCTGAGGCGATCTCAGACAACGCAGGTCGAGAATGCGGAGCGTCTGCGCAGCGATCAGCCTGTGACGCGCGCCTCGACCGCGGCGAAGGCGTAGGCCGGCAGGGTCAGACTGATCCGTGCACCGTCTGCCGTCACCACCAGACCGCGCGGGGCAACCTCCTGGGGCTTCTCCCAGGTGTTGGTCGCCATCAGATCATCATGCTGGACCTGGGTGGCGCGCACCTCGTCCGCCCGGCCGAGGCCGCTCAGCGGCACCTCGACCGATAGCGGCGCGCCGGTGCGATTGACCAGGAACACCGCCAAGCGGTTCCCTTCAAGCACCGCCGCGGCATCGAGATCGGGGCTGGACACCTCCTGCTTGCCGTTCTCGTCCACATGCTTGCTGGCGTTGCAGACCACCGTCGGTCGCAGCGACACGCCGCGACCGAGGCGGGCGATCAGGGCGATGGGGTGGTAGGTCGGCAGCAGCAGGAGGCCATCCTTACGCGTCATGATCGGCGCGATGACGTTGACCAGCTGGGCCAGGCAGGCGGCGGTGACGATGTCGGCGTTGCGCAGGAACGAGCAGAGGAACTGGGCGCATACCAGGCCATCGACGTGGGTGTAGTATTCCTCCAGCTGGTGCTTGGCCACGCCCCACTTGGGACCGGGGTCGGGCGAGAAGCAGGTGTTCCACACATTCCACTCGTCGAAGGACAGGCCGACCTGCTTGCTGCTGTGCTTGCGCCCGCGCACATAGCCGAGCAGGCCGCGGTAGTCGTCGAGCATGCGGTCGATGCGCACGCCTTCGCCGAGGAACCAGCCCTGGCTCGACTTGCAGCGCATCGCATAGCGGTGGATGCTGAGGTAGTCGACATCATCCCACAGCTCTTCGAGGATGGTGCGGTCCCATTCCAGGTAGGTCCCCATGCCGGTGCCGCTGCTGCCGCAGACGATGGTCTTGATCGACGGGTCCAGGCCCTTCATCAGCTTGCCGGCCTGCCGCGCGCGGCTGGCATATTCAGCCGCCTTCACATGGCCAGCCTGCCACGGGCCGTCCATCTCGTTGCCCAGGCACCACAGCTTGACGCCGTAGGGTTCGGGGTGGCCGTTGCGGGCGCGCCGGTCGGACCACGTGAAGCCGGTGGGCAGGTTGACGTATTCCAGATACTCGGCGGCATCGCGTGCCGTGCCGGTACCGAGGTTCACCGCCAGCATAGGCGTCGCGCCCAGGCGATTGCACCAGGACAGGAACTCGTCGGTACCGAAGGTATTGGGCTCGGTGGCGCCCCAGGCGTAGTCCGGCCGCCGCGGCCGCTGCGCCACCGGGCCGACGCCGTCGCGCCAGTCATAGTTGCTGACGAAGTTGCCGCCCGGATAGCGGCAACTGGTGGTGCCCAGCCCCTTGACCGCCTCCAGCACATCGAGGCGGATGCCCGCCGCGTCGGCCTTCGGGCTGCCCGGATCGTAGATGCCCTCGTAGATGTGCCGGCCGAGGTGCTCGGCGAAGCCGCCGAAGACCAGCGGATCGACCGTGGCGACGGCGTGGTGGCGGGAGAGGTGGACGGTGGCGTTCATGCCGGCAAGCATATCCGGCTGACCGGCGGGTCGATGGTCCTTGCAGATCATTAGGTGGACGATCCTATCGAACCATGGCCATCCTATTCCACGTCGCCGGCTATGGCTTCAGGCATCCCAGGGCCTTCGCCATCGACCGGCCGCGCGGGCTGGCGGAATGGGTCCTGCTGCAATTCACCCATCCGGCGCAGATCGCTGACGGGGCCCAGCGGATCCTGGCGGAACCGGGCAGCGTGGCGGTCTTCGCCCCCGGCCAGCGCCAGCTCTACCGCGGCCACGGCGTCGGTCTCGGCAACCATTGGTGCCACGCCGGCGGTCTGGAGCCGTTGGTGCGCGATCTGGGCATCAATACCGGCATTCCCCACACCGTTGTATCACCGGCTGCGGTCGACGCCATCTTCCGCAGCCTGGTCGAAGAGGAGCGCTGCCACCGTCCGGGCTGGGAGGCGGAGACCGCCGCCCTGCTGGTGCGCCTGCTGCGCAGCCTGGCCGGCGGCGGCCCGCAGAGCGGCCTGCCACGCCTGCGCGGCGAGGTCATGGCCGCCCTCGACCAGGCCTGGAGCATCACCGAACTGGCCCGCCGCGCCGACTGCAGCATCCCGACCCTGCACCGCCGGTGGCGGCAGGCCTTCGGGCGCAGCCCGCTGGATGATCTGATCGCGGCCCGGCTCGAGCGCGCCCGCTGGCTGGTGGCCGTCGCCGGCCACCGCATCAGCGATGCCGCCCGCGCCGTCGGCTACGACGACCCGCGCTACTTCGCCCGCCTGTGCCGTCGCCATACCGGCAGCGCCCCGTCCGCCTGGCTCGATGATGAGGTCGGAACCGCCTGAGCGCTGCCGCTCAGGCGGGCCGCAAGCACAGGCCGAGGATGGCGTTGGCCGCATGGGTCCTGACCCAGAGGTTGACGTCCCGGCTGCATCCTTCTTGGAAGCCGTCCCGTCCGGATAGCGTAGCGGCATGCCCACCAGCCGCCCCGCCCGATGCTCGCTCGCCGATCTGCGCAGCGAGGCCCGCCGCCTCACCGCCGCCATGAGCCTGGAGGAGAAGGCCGGGCAGATGATCTTCACGGCACGCTCGGTCGAGCGCCTCGGCATCGAGCCGTACAACTGGTGGAACGAATGCCTGCACGGCGTCGGCCGCGCCGGCCGCGCCACCGTCTTCCCGCAGGCCATCGGCCTCGCCGCCACCTTCGATGACCGTCTGGTCGAACGCGTGTTCGACGCCGTCAGCGACGAGGCGCGGACCAAGCACGAGGCGGCGAAGCGCAACGGCTACCGCCGCATCTATGGCGGCCTGACCTTCTGGACGCCGAACATCAACATCTTCCGCGACCCGCGCTGGGGCCGCGGGCAGGAGACCTATGGCGAGGACCCCCTGCTGACCGCGCGCATGGGCACGGCGGTGGTGCGCGGCCTGCAGGGCCGCGACCCGGTGTGGCTGAAGACGGCCGCCTGCGCCAAGCACTTCGCCGTGCACAGCGGCCCAGAGGCCAGCCGCCACGGCTTCGACGCCATCGCCAGTCCGCGCGATATGCGCGAGACCTATCTGCCGGCGTTCCAGGCCCTGGTCGAGGCCGGGGTCGAATCGGTGATGGGCGCCTACAACCGGGTCAACGGCGAGCCGGCCTGCGCTTCGCCGGCGCTCATGCGCATCCTGCGGCAGGAGTGGGGTTTCTCAGGTCATTTCGTCAGCGACTGCGGCGCCCTCGACGACCTGCACAACCACCACAAGGTGACCGCCGATGTCCTCGGCTCGACCGTTCTGTCGGTCAAGCAGGGCTGCGATCTCAACTGCGGCGAGACCTACCGCCAGATCCTGACGGCGGTAAAGCAGGGTCTGCTGAGCGAGACCGATATCGACGTCTGCGTCGAGCGCCTGATGCTCTGCCGTCTGCGCCTGGGCATGATCCGCCCGGCGAAGCTGCCGTGGAAGGCGCTGCCGGCGAAAGAGGTCGATGGTCCGCGCCACCGCCGGATGGCCCGCGACGCGGCGCGCAAATCGATCGTGCTGCTCAAGAACAACGGCGTGCTGCCGCTGCCGCGCGACGCCGGCGGCTATTTCGTCACCGGCCCGTTCATCGATGACACCAGCGTCATGCTCGGCAACTACAACGGCCACAGCGGCCGCGTGACCACCATCCTGCAGGGCATCGTCGGGGCGGTGTCCGAGGGCA
>JFJP01027397.1_pt2 | contig 13104 bp, 18 predicted proteins | sample 431651 | NCBI WGS metagenome assembly JFJP01 (sample SAMN02602958, study PRJNA72255) | Microbial mat metagenome, whole genome shotgun sequencing project. | biome: fresh water; feature: sink hole; material: water; isolation source: purple microbial (photo- and chemosynthetic) mats found in...
TTGCAATGAAAATTTTTTCGATTTTGTCACAGAAAATTTAAATAATCACCCAAACATAGAAAATATTGGAAATAGCGAATTCATAAAATATTCCTCACATATTTTGATTTTGAGAAGACTTATTATTGAAGGCCCAGATTATCCTGATTTCTTATTAAATCTGTTAGAAATTCAAATGATGAAAGAATTATTGAATTTTCATAGAGCATTAATCGAAAAAAATGAGAATGATATGTTTTCTGAAAAATTCAATTTGCAAATTTTAGCCTACCGTTTTTTTTTACATGAAAACAACACACAAATTTTAGAAGTTCTTTATTTAACACATGTCAATGATGAAAACTTCTTAATTTTGAATTCAGAACTGAATTATACTTTGAAAAAGAATGAAAACAAAACAAAAAATAATGAAGAGAAGTTCATACTTCTAAGTTCAAAGCTGCTAAATTTGAAATTTAACTATTTTGAATCGCTTGATTCCTTCTATGGTTGTCTTCAAATCTTTAAGAATAAAAATAACGATGAAATCAATTGTATTCTGGCCCCTGAGAAAAATTTCCAAGAGAAAAATCTTAGACAAATATATATGAAACCTTTATACTTTATGAGAAAAATGCTTGAAGATAAAAAAACCATCACTCGAGAATATATTTGGTTTTTATGTTGTATTGGCAAAAGATATCATCAATTGAGAGAAGTCACCCAATCTTTGAAAATATTTGAAGAAACCTATTTTCTACGTTCTTTGGAATGGGGAGAAAACACAAGTGAAGTAGTTGATTCATTAAATAGAATAGCCTGTGCTTTATTAAGGAAAAAACATAGTAAAAATGTCAAAGAAATTTTTGAAAGAGTGTATAAAATCAGAAAAACTATATTGGGAGAAGCTCATAATATTGTTGCAATAAGTCTCTATAATTTAGGAATTGCTTCATTAAGCTCGTTTAATTATCTTGAAGCCAGCAATTATTTCAATTCTGCTATTAAAATTTATTCGAATATAAAGAAATTCTTTGAATTAAAACTTGCAGATTGCTATCAAGCTTTGGGAACTACATTGATGAAATTGAAATATTTTGATGAAAGTTTGAAAAAACTGCAAGAATCGTTACATTTGCATAAAAATAGGTTTGCAGAACCTCAACTAGCTTTAAAATGTGCAAATATATTTAATACCATGGCCTTAGTTTATGATAATAAAAAGGAAATGGTAAATTGTTACATTTATTTGCTAAAAAGTTTCATTATTTTCAATTCAATCAAAGGTGAGAGAAACGAGGTTTTTGATTATAAAACGAAATTGAAGAAGTTTCGAGAAGAAAATAGAAATCTAAATATTCTGGAAATTGCTTTCACTTTAAAAAAAAAACTCAGAACTGTTTTTAAAAGAAATATAATCATTGAAGACATTCTTATTTGTTTTATAAATAAATAATTTTAGAAAATATTTCATTTTTTAAATTAACTATTTTTTCATTTATAATTTTTATTAAAAAACTTTAAATTATCGTATAAGTCTTAATTTTTAATGGCTTCTTATGCTTCAAAGAAATCAGTTGTGGAAAAACCACAAGAAAATGAAAACAAAAAAATAATTGGAAATTATCTTTTAGGTTTTATTTCTTTTTCTTTTTTTCTTTCAAACACATCAGAAAAAAACTTTTTAAATTATATTCACAGGAAAAACGTTAGGCCAAGGAACTTTTGGCAAAGTTCGATTTGCAATTCACATGCCTACAGAGGAAAAAGTTAGAAATTCATTTAAAATACTTGTTAATTTTTATAAAAAGGTTGCAATAAAAATCTTGGAAAAAAATAAAATAACTGATCAGTCAGATGTTGTGCGTATTACACGTGAAATCGCCATATTGAAAAAATTGAAACATCCCAATCTCATCCAATTATATGAAATTATCGAAACTGGTAAAAATATTTATTTAGTTATGGAATACGCACCAAAAGGGGAGTTATTTGAATATATTGTTTCAAAGACAAAACTTTCAGAAAAAGAAGCTGCTAAATTTTATCTGGATATAATAAATGGAGTCGAATATTTACATGATCTTAGAATAGTTCATCGGTTAAATGCAATTTATATTGAATTTTCTTATTTTTTGTTTAAATTTTTTAGAGATTTAAAGCCAGAAAATTTATTGCTTGATGAGAAAAATAATATAAAAATTGTTGATTTTGGTCTTGGGAACTTATATGAAGAAGGTCAATTGTTGCAAACTGCATGTGGATCTCCTTGTTATGCTGCTCCTGAAATGATTGCTGGCAAAAAATACAAAGGGATTGAAACTGATGTATGGAGTAGTGGCGTCATTCTCTTTGCAATGATTTGTGGTTATTTACCTTTTGAAGACAAGATCACTTCGAAACTCTATGCTAAAATTATGAAAGGGGAATTTATTATTCCCAATTTTGTGTCAAATGAAGCGAAAGATCTGATTGAGAAATTATTGAATATAGATCCAAAAGCAAGAATTAATATAAAGCAAATAAAATCTCACTGTTGGTTTGCATCATTAAGAATCAAAATTGTGGACAATGAAGAAATTTTAAGGAAATTCAGCTCAGCAGAAGAAATGAATATGAATGAATTCGTTTTAGAGAAAATGACTAATTTGAATGTGAAAAAGGAATACATTCTAAAATGTTTGAAAGAAAATAAGCATAATAATATCACAGCAAGTTATTTTTTGTATTTGAAGCAGATTGAAGGATTGAGACAAACAGATGAATTCACAAAAGTCAATTGTAAAATTAGTGCAATCAGTGAAGAAAAAAAAGAGAATTCTGAAAAAAAATCAAACAGAGAGTCAGTTAATAAGAAAATTATTATTGACAAAGAAAGATTCAATAATTTTATCAATTCCCTCGCAAAAAAAAGTGATTCAAAAAATGGTTATTCAACAAATATGGATTTTAAAGTTAAAAATATCCCGAAAAGCTTTGATATCAGTTTCAATCAGAATAAAGGCTATTTAGAAGAAATAAATAAGCAAAATCAATTAGATTTGAATAAAAGCTTTAGAATAAAATCCTCTTTTCACAATAAACCGAAAATCACGATTATGAAGTATATTTCATTAATTTTAAAGCACATTTATTCTTAGAGAAGAAGACACTCCTGATTCGGAATTAGAGAAAAAACATAAAAGAATCAAATCAATACAGCCTATCATTGATAGATTTGAAGAAAATGAAAAAGAAGGAAAAAGGTTTGCTCCTTCCACTGTTGGAATGAGAAAGTAAAAAAATTTTATTAGATTTTCTTTCTAATTAATAAAAGGATCAAAGTTTTATACCCAAAAATCAATTTAAATGAATTCGACAAATATTATAAACCAAAATCAATTTCAACTCATATTGTGCCTAAACCTCTTAAATATAGCAATTTAACTGATTTAGATCTTCCAAACAACAGAACTAAAAATCAATCGTCAAATCATGCTTATTGTAGTGCGAATAATGCTTCAGAAAAAAAAAAAGCTGAAGACTTTAAAATTTTTTACGGAAAAATTTATGAAAAATATCATCCTCAAGATAAAGAAGAAATTGAAATAAAAACAATCCCCAATGAAATTAAGATTGAGAGCAATAAGGAAAATGATGGATTACAATCCCCTGAAAAAAATGAGAATATTCAGAGAAAAATCATACTTTCTCGAATGAAGAAATACAAGGCAATAATTGCAAATAATGAGAAAACCCAACTTTCTAACTATTTTGTTACCAAAAATGAAGTCAGAGGAAAAAAAGAGCATTCTCCTAAAAATCCAATTAGAGCCAGAAAATTTAAACTTTTATTTTGATCATTTTTGCTTTTATTTTTTCATTATTTCAATTTTACTTGTTTTTATAATTTTTCAACCTAAATTTAAAAAAACACATTAAAAACAAAAAATTGGAAAGTGGATATTATTAAAATTAATAAGAGAATACCTATTTACTCTTTAAATCAAACAAATACCCAATTATAATTACTGAATTTATTATAATAAAAAAATTTTCTTAATAATCATTTTTTTAAAAAAATTTGACTTTTGAAATATAAAAAAAATAAAGTTTTGTTTAAATCGTTAATTCCTCATTTAAAAGACATGAATTACAATAAATTCTTAATAATTTTCTTGATTTCCCTGATTTATTGACTCTTTGGTTGCATAATAAATGGAAATGTTCAAAACATTTTGCACATTGATTCTTTTTATCGCACTTGTTTATCCTAATCATTGTACTACAAAATTTACAGAAATATTTTTCTTTTTCTGACAGAATATTTATTTCATTTGATGCAGTCTGAATTTTTTTTGATTGAGAATCAGAATTTTTGTTGTGATCATCATCATTTAACATTTGTTTTGAGATATTTATTTGAAGATTGTTCAGATACACTTGTAATTTAAATAAATTTAATCAAACAATAAAATTTCTACTGTTGTATTTGAATATTTTGATGTTTTTATTTTTGATCTTATCAATATTCTCATTCAGCAATTTATTTAACTGTTCAATCATTCTTTCATTCCTCTTTTGATCTTCTTTTAAAAGCTTTGGTTCATTGATCAAACTCAAATAAATTTCTTGTTTTATTCTAAATTCATCTCTTAATGTAATGTTCTCATCCTTAGTTTTTTCTTAAGAGAAAAACGTTTTCTAATAAAAATTGATTGAAATTTTACTTAGTAAATCATTTAATTTTGAATCCAAGTCTTTTAGGTGTCTATTTTCTAAATTTCCTATTTTTATCTCATTCTCTTTTAGTTTTTCAATCTCATTAGTAAATCTCCATTCAAAATTAATGTTTTTAGATTGAAATTCAATATCTGATTTCAAGATTTTGATTTTTTTTCGAACAGCTTCTAAATCCAGAAGAATTTTGCCGTTTTCTAGACTAAGCTTATCAGAAACAAGTTTAAGGTCATTAAATTCTTCTTCATTCAAAGAAATGTTTTTTTGAAAAATTTCTCCATATTTATCAAAAGATTTGTATTTCAAAAGCAAACTTTCAAGATTTTCTCTCCCATCAGCTAAAAGTTTTTCAATAAAAATGTAGGATTCTTCGAGTTTTAACTAAAAATAATAATAAAAAAATCAAATAATTATTCTTTACTTTTTCTTCTTTAAATCTAAGAAATTGAAAAATTAAACAATTTGAAGATAAATTAATAAAATACTGTTTATCATTATGAATAAACTCTTCGAACAACGACTTGTTCATTGATCGAATAATGCTTAATTCACCATCTTTTTTGCCTAACTATTTTATTTTTTATTTTGTCATAGTGTTCAGGATTACCTCAAAGCCCAAAAGGTTTTTTTCATTTAGTAAATCAGAAATTATTTGATCTTTCATTACCGATTTCTCTTTTTTCAATTTAATATCATCCAAAAACAAAAGCACATCATACTTTTTTAATATTTTTTGTTGAAAAATAATGTTTTTACTTCTTCTTTTAGTAGATTAAAACTTTGATAGAATTCCTGAAATAAGTCTTGTTCTTGGCTGAGTGATTTTGTGAAGACATAATTGTCCATTTATGATATTTTAAATTTTTTCGCATATATTTTTTTGAGAAATAGAAGAGATTAAATTTATGAACTAAAAATAATTCATTTTTCACTTGAAAAATAAATTTTAAAAAAAAAAACTTCAAATTTGAATTCTTAAAATGAAAAAAGTCAAGGGAAAAATTGTGGTTGTTGGTAAAAAATAATAATTCTTTCTGTAGAAATTATTTCGTTAGGTGATAATGCTGTTGGAAAAACAGCACTTCTTCAAATGTACATAACTAATGGTCAAAATTTTGCTAAGGATTATATAATGGTTTCAAATAATGATTTCAAAAAATATTTCGTTATTCTAGACACAAGGAGCTGAAATTTCTTCCAAACTTGTTTCATTTGAAAACAAAAACAGAGATGTTGAATTATTTTTTTTCGACATCGGAGGTCAAGACCTTTATAAAAGTTTTGTTCCAGATTTAGTATTAGAAACAAATGAATAATAAATGAAATACATAAATTTTTTTAGGTTAAAGATGCCAATTTAATTATGTTAGTTTTTGACAATACTAATTTTGAAAGCTTCCAAAATCTAGGAGAATGGTATGCAATCGTTAAAAAGGCGAACCAAAACAAAACTTTACCAGGTTTATTACTCAAAAGAAATTAAATAGATAATGTTTTATTTTTTAAAAGGAGTCATTGTTTCGACAAAAAATGATTTAAAAACATTAAGACAAGTTGAAATCGTTGATGCTGTTGATGCTGGGAAGAAACTTGGACTTGATTATTTTGAAACTGCTGCTGTAAAAATCAAATAAATTAAAAAATAAACTGTTTTTTTATTAATTTAGGCAAGGAATATTGATATTGAGCAGCCTTTTCAATGTTTGGCTGAAAAATTGTTAAACCCCAAAAAATAAAAAAATTATAAAATTGAAATTAACCATTTAAAAATAATTTTGTTTATTTTTTCTGATTAATTATTTATTTAATGTTGGAAAAGCAGTTGTGATTTTAGTGGTTGCTTCATGTTCTTCTTTCCATCTCGCAGTGATTGTTTTCATTTGAGTGAAAAATGTAAGATTGGCTTTGCCATAGAAGTTAAGGTCTCCTCTGAAAGAATCTTTGCTTCCAGTGAATGAAAACATTGGCAAAGGAACAGGAATAGGAACATTAATTCCAATCTGGCCTGGTTCAATTTCATATTGGAATTTTCTGGCATTAGCCCCACTTCTAGTGAAAATTGCAGTCCCGTTTCCCCAATGATTGCTTTTAATTTAATTTAATTATATATATAATTTTAATAATAAAAAGAAACCTATTAATAAGATCAATGCCTTCTTGCATGGTATCAACACAGATAATGCATAAAGCAGGTCCAAAAATCTCTTCTTTGTAACAAGTCATATTAGTATCAACTTCCATTATTGTTGGGCCAACGAAATTCCCATTTGGATAGGCAGGGACGTGGCATTTTCTTCCATCCAGCAAAAACTTTCCTCCTTCTTTTTCTAAAGTCCCAAGTAATGATAACACTCTATCTTTTAGCTAAAATCCTATTTATCAAATAATTAAATAAAATTTAAAATTACCTCACTATAAGCCAATGGGCTAATATCTATACCCTTCTCATGTCCTGCTCCTACAACTAAACCTTTTGTTTTTTCAACTAAACTTGGAATCCATTGTTTGCTCTCTCCAACAAAAACTGCAACTGAAAGAGCCATACATCTTTGCCCTGTCGCTCCAAAAGCTGCTCCAACCAAAGCATTCAAAGCCTCATCTTTGTCCGCATCAGGCATAAATAAAGCATGATTTTTTGCTGCCATATTGATCTGACATCTTTTTCCATTTCTGCTGGCATTCTCATGAATATATTCACCAGCTCTATTTCCTCCTACAAAAGAAATAGCTCGAATTGCATTTTGTTCACACATTGATTTCACTGTAGTGAAACCACCGTGAACAACATTACAAACTCCTTTCGGCAGATTGATTTCTTTGAGCAATCTCGCAATCAGCAAAGAAGTTCCTGGATTTTTCTCACTGGGCTTCAAAATCATGGTATTTCCTGTGGTGATTGATAAAGGGATCATCCATAAAGGAATCATGCAAGGAAAATTAAACGGAGTGATACCAGCAGTAACACCAAGAGGTATTCTATAACTATATGTGTCCATTCCTTTGGCAACATTTTGAACAGTTTCTCCCATTGTCAAAGATGCAATTGAGCAAGCAAACTCAACAACTTCCAAACCTCTTTGCACTTCTCCACGAGCATCTGGAAGAGTTTTTCCATGTTCTTTTGTTAATGTTTCAGCGATTTCCTCGGAAGCGGCTTTTACTTTCGCTTGCAAATCAAACATATAGCGTTGTCTCACTATTACTGGAACATCTCTCCAAGTTTTATACGCTTCAGAAGCTGCATTTAAGGCAAGGTTGAATTCGTCTTTTGTTGATTGAGGACATTTTCCAATCAATTCGTTAGTCGCCTATGCAACATTTTAATTATTTTGAAGAACGAGATAAGACTTACAGGATTTTTGACATCAAAGAATTCTGAAGTTTTGGATTCAACAAATTCGCCATTAATGAAATTTTTATATGTCTATTGAAAGAGATAAATAATAAATTATCAAAGGAATCAAAGAAAAATACTTTCACTGAAAAATGTTTTCTTGTTAGTTTCAGCAAGGCCTTAAATCGATTAAATGAGCTAAATAAAACGGAAGAATACCTTGAATGGGCTATAGTTTGAAAGCATGTTTCGATATCTTTTAATGATTTCAAAAAGGATTCAATTATATTTATTTAATTAAATAATTAAAAATATTAATTTTTTATAAATTAAAAAATTTTGAATTTTTGGAAAACAAATGGAAAGAAAAAAAAATTTAGTTGAATATTCCGATTCAGAAGCTTCAGATAATGAAAACAAAAAAAAGGTCAAAAAAAAATTAAAGAGTTCCAATGAATCACAATATATTTACCCCATTAATTTAGAAGGGAATTTTCCAAGTTTTGTTTCTTTAGATATTGAAGCAAATTCTTTATTAGAATCGATTCAAAATGAAATTTTTCAAGCATTAAAAGGGAAATATGAGCTTATAATCCTAAAAAATATACATATCAGCTTATCGCAAACTTTCTTCTTGAATCTTCATCAAATAGCTGGGTTTTTGAATAAGATGGAAAGTAAATAAATAAAAAAAAATGCTATTAGACTCATTTTTTTTAATATATTCAAGAAAGCTTGTTTTATTTTCAAAAATTCTACATCAGACTAAATTTGCAAGACTTTGATATTTTTCTGAGTCAAAACGGAGATCAATTTTTCGCAATTTTAAAGATTCAAGAAAAAGAATCAATTATTCTAATTATCAAAGAAATCGATCAAATACTTCAATCATATAATTTTCCTCCTCTTTTTTTTGATAATTACATTCCTCATATTTCATTGGTGTCAGCTCAAATAAATCAAGATTTTAATGCTTTGGATGAAAATAGAGCTGTTTTGAAAAAAATAGCCAAAGGATATGTGAAAAAGAATTTTGAATTTAATATCTCTAAAATAACATGCAAAATAGGGGAAAGAACTAATAATTTTAAATTAAAATAATTGAATTTTTAATATTTTAAAGCTGAAATTTTTTAAAAAATATTAAAAATGAATTGGTTTTCGAGCATCAAAGACAAGGTTTTTCTCCAATTTTCCGAATTCCTTTGGTCTGAATAAAAAAATTTCTTAGTCTTTCAACATTATGGGAGAGTACAAAAATGAATTTAAGAATTTCGTGACTTCCTTAAATACTGATTTCACTTCAATTAAAAGCAGTGCTCTTGATTTTTTCTTCATTTCTCACAAATATACATAAAATAATTTGTTTTAGATAAATTTTCCATATCAGAACAACTGAATGAAGAATCTGAATCTTTGAAAAAGAGTGAACAAGAACTTATAATAGTAAAAAGAAAAAATTTCCCAATTTTGAGAAAATTATTAAATGATTTCATTCCATCTGAAACGATGAAAAAGATCAAGTTTTTATTTTTAAACTTATTTTTTGTCATATTTTTTTTATTTAAAAAGCCCAGAAAAATTGGAGATTTTGGTCGAAAAGATAGAAAAAATCAATAATTTCAAAAGGGATCCAAATGAATTGATTATGATTGAAAGAAATGATTTCACGAATTATCTAGTCTTTTTTGATGATTTTCAGAATAATGAATTCCTTTTTGATAAACTTTATGAATTCAACCCCTTTCTCAAAGACCTCAAATTTGAACAAAATGATGAAAGAAAAAAATATCTTCTTCGATACCTTTATTTTATAATTTATGAAGTATACAATGGGAATTTCATGAATGAAATCAGTGTTAAACTCCAAGAAAAAGAAGAAGAACAGAAATTTTCAGGGAATATTTTTGAAGATCCTTCAACTATTTCAAAAAATAATAAAGAAGAAATTAAAAATGAAGATTGTGATGAAGAAATAATTGAAAAAGAGGAAAGTAAAACTGAAAATGAAATCAAAAAAGAAAATGAAGAGCTAAAGACTGATTGGGAGATAGATGATAAATTATTAATATTCTCATAATATATATTTTTTGTTTTTTAAATCAAAATTTGGAACGTAGAAATTGATTTCAAAACTTCTTCTAGAAAGCTCCAAAATTTGAATTTATTTAAAGGCAAAAAAAAATATATCTATTTTTATAAAATCAAATCTAAAAAGAAAATAGCATTTCGAAGAACAATATGGCCAGTTTGTAAAAAAGACCCAAACTAAAAATTCGTTTTAAAAGTTTTTGGTTTATAGACATCCTCCAGTCAAATGGGCTCAAAGAAAAGACAAAATTTTCTTAACAATTGAGCTTAGAGACGTAAAAAATGACAAAATTGAACTCAAAGAAAAGGAGTTGGTCTTCCAAGGAAGTTCTGATAACAATACATATGAAGCCAAATTGAATTTCTTTTCCGATGTTGATCAACAAGTTTGCATATTTTTAACAAAAGTGAAAAGAAAGAAAACTTAAAAAATTTAGGAATCCAAATGGATTAAAAATGATCTTCATATTCAATTCATTTTAATGAAAAAAGAAAAAACTGCTCCTTTCTGGAATCGATTGACCGCTGAAGACAAAAAAAATCAAAATATTCAAATAGATTGGTCAAAATACATCGATGAAGATGATGAAGAAACTGAAGCCAACAAAGGAGTTGGAGGTGGAGACTGGGACCCAGAAATGATGAACAGTAATTTAATTTCTTAATTCATTAATTTTATTTTTAAATCAAGAATTCGGAGGTGGCGGTATGCCAGGAATGGGTGGAATGGGCGGAATGCCAGGAATGGGCGGAATGGGTGGAATGCCAGGAATGGGCGGAATGGGTGGAATGCCCGGAATGGGAGATGACGGAGATTCAGATGATGAAGAAGGTAATTTAACCCAATAAAATTGTAAAATTACTAAATAAAAGGAGAAAAAATGCCCGATTTAGATAAGGAAGAAGAACTTCCCGGAACTGAAGGAAAAAAACCAGAACATGGTGAGGAGAAAAAATGTGAGGAAGGTTGTGAACACAAGCATTAAAAAAAATTTTAGAAATGAAAAATAAAATTTCAAATTTTTTTTTTAAAAAACAACAACAAAAAAAAAAATATTTATAATTATTTAATTTGTTAAATTTTTGGGCGTTTTCCTTTCTGAAGAAAAAAAAAATAAACAAGGTTTTTAATAAAAGTCATTTTTTCCCGGCAAAACGAAAATTTTCTTTATCTTTTCCCCTTTTCTATTGATCCTTAATATTTTAAAATAGAAAAATAATTAAGAATTTTATCCGCACTTTTCAATCCCCAATAAAAAACTATCCTTAAAATGTCAGGATTTGATGGTCCAGAAGTCTTCTATGCTGATCAAAACCAAGCAGCATTCAATCAGGTAATGGTGAACCCATTGCAAGCATTAACCGAAGGTTTAAGTCGATTTAAGAAGTTCTTGCGAGAATGGCAAATAAACCAAAGCTATGTCTACAGAGATCAAATAAAGGATAATGTTGCGAACAACAACTACATCTTAGAAGTCGATTTCGATGATATCAATAATTTTGATTCAATTCTTTCCCACCAATTAAGACATAAACCCTCTGAGTTTCATCCAATCTTTGAAAAAGCTGTCAAAGAAGTTTATTCATCATTAGCCAATATGCAATTAGAATTAATCCCAGATTTTCAAATACAAGTCTTCTCCTATGAAAATCCAAAGCCTCTAAGAGAATTGAAATCAACCTTGCTGAATCAATTGGTCACAGTTACTGGTATAATAGTCACTGCAAATAAGTCTCAAATCAAAGGAAAAAAGCTTATAGTTCAATGCAAGAATTGCAGACATGAGAAAATTTTATCAGTCAATCCAGGATTGAGCTCCATTAATTTGCCTCGATTCTGTGAGGCAGTTCGAGACACTGCAGCAATTCAAAACAATGCTGCAGAGAAATGCCCTGTTGACTGTTATGTCATAATTCCTGAGAAATCAGTTTTAATAGATCAACAGACATTGAAATTGCAAGAAACTCCTGAAACTGTTCCAACTGGTGAAATTCCTAGAACTTTTCAAATTTGTGTTGATCGAGCTCTTGTGAATAAAATAGTTCCTGGAACAAGAGTCACCATAACTGGTATCTATTCAGTCTTAGAACAGAAGACAATCTCATCAAAATCCAACGCAGCTTCCTTGAAAGTTCCTTATATTTTAGTTCTTGGGTACAAACCAGAGACCAGTTCTGGAAGAGGGTTCAACAAATTGTTTAGTGGAGAGGAAGAAGAAAAAATTAGAGCTTTATCAAGAGACCCTGAAATATATGAGAAAATCTCCAAAAGCATTGCAAGTGCAATTTACGGCTCACAAGACATTAAAAAAGCTTTAGCATTGTTGCTTTTTGGAGGTTCTAGAAAGATATTACCAGATAAAACGAAACTTAGAGGTGATATCAATATCCTATTGATAGGAGATCCTTCAACTGCTAAATCTCAATTTTTAAAGTTTATTGAAAGAGTTGCTCCAATCTGTATTTATACCTCTGGAAAAGGGTCAAGTGCTGCTGGTTTGACAGCTTCTATTATCAAAGATTTTCAAACAGGAGAGTTTCAATTAGAAGGAGGTGCTATGGTACTAGCTGATGGAGGCATTGTTTGTATAGATGAATTCGATAAGGTAAACTATATAGAAAATTCTTTAAATATTTTAATTTTTTGATTAGATGAGACCACAAGATCGAATAGCTATTCATGAGGCTATGGAACAACAAACAATCAGTGTTGCCAAAGCTGGAATTACCACAATATTAAACTCTAGAACTTCTGTTTTAGCTGCTGCTAATCCAATATTCGGAAGATATGATGATATGAAAGTGATCAGTGATCAAATAGATCTACAAACCACCATATTATCTCGATTCGATTGCATTTTCATTGTAAGAGATTTGAAAAACGCTGAGCATGATAGAACTTTGGCGAACCACATCCTCAATTTACACATGGGAGGAGGCGGAATGATGGATATCGAAGAAACAGAGATTGATTTGAATTT
>JFJP01032281.1_pt1 | contig 13104 bp, 9 predicted proteins | sample 431651 | NCBI WGS metagenome assembly JFJP01 (sample SAMN02602958, study PRJNA72255) | Microbial mat metagenome, whole genome shotgun sequencing project. | biome: fresh water; feature: sink hole; material: water; isolation source: purple microbial (photo- and chemosynthetic) mats found in...
GCGAAAATCTACGAATTTTACGGCATTGTCTTTGATCATCGAGAGGACGTTTTCACCAGCCATGTTAATTATTACTCCTAAAAATTGTGTTATGAAATGAGAAATTCAGGTGGACGAATCCGTATGGCGATTCAATGACGAAACTTATCGCATTAAACATACCAGATGCACAATGCTTTTGAGAACATGAAATTAGACTTTTTTACTTGAGATCACTTTGCACCACGAACGCACATCATCTACGCAGTTGCACCCATAAGGGGCATCCAATCAATGTAGCGATTTTTGTGAATTTTGAGGATTTCTACGGTCGCGTATGCCCAGCAATATCAAGTGATTCCAAATTACAATTCGCTGTAGCATCCGCCATTGTAACAAGTGTTTCCTCATTGGGAATTTTTAATTCAATCTGAATGAGAATTAACCGAATCACTCTCAAATATCGACGAATTTTGTATGACGTGCAATTTAACTGAATAAAATACTTTGATTCAACAACATTTCATGATACCATACGGTCATTTTCGGTGCCGCCACCGCGTGGTTAAAAAAAACACGGGACAGCATTTTCTGGCGATAACGAACTCATTTTATTCATCTTCAGCACACAGGATTATTATGCCAAAAATTACATTTCTTCCTCATGAAACCATCTGTCCACAAGGTAGAACCATTGAAGTTGAGCCAGGAACCACAATTTTAGACGCGGCATTAGCCCATGAAATTGAAATTGACCATGCGTGCGAAAAGTCTTGTTCATGCACGACTTGTCATGTGATTATTCGGCAAGGATTGAGCAGTTTAATGGAAGCGGGCGATGTGGAAAATGATATGTTGGATAAAGCATGGGGTTTGGAAATGGAATCTCGGTTGAGTTGTCAAGCAATGGTCGCAGAAACAGATTTGACCGTAGAAATCCCACGCTATACGCTGAATATGGTTTCTGAACGCCATTGATTTAATCATCCGTTGGTAGTGCCGAATTGTTCAACATATTCAATTTGTTGGCTAAAACTGCTGGGATTCGCAATGACGATAAATTTCACTCCATCACTTTGGTCATTCAAAAATAATTTTAGGAGAGTTGCAATTGAACCTCTTGATAAATTTAGCACTATCCATGATATCAATCTCAGGGTGAACCAATGCGTCGAATAAAAAATCTGATCATTTTGTTATTGATAGCGATTCTCTTAAATCACCCGGTTACCGCGCGTGATCGTGAACAAACAGCCTTATTACTCAAAGAGTTAAGCGGTTTGAGTTTGGAAGACTTGATGCAAGTAACAGTGCAAGCAGCGTCCGGCATTGAAGAAACCTTGCGACAGGCTCCTGCGGCAATGATCATCATCAGTCAACAAGATATTATTGAACGTGGTTATTCCAGTTTAGACGAAGTGATTGGCGATCTGCCCGGTTTCGATGTCATTGTTGGGGGCGGCAGTGCCCAAATGACAGCTTATCAACGCGGTTATCGCACGCCATTTACCCAACGCACCTTGTTTATGATCAATGGGATGGTCGATAATCATCTTTACACCCAAAATGCAGTGTTGAGTCGGCAATATCCTTTATCCAATGTGGAACGGATTGAGGTGCTCTATGGTCCAAGCAGTGTGGTTTATGGCGCGAATGCTTTTTCTGGGGTGATCAATGTGATTAGCAAGGATGCCAAAGAGTTAAAAAAGGATGAGCATCATCTGGAAGTTACGACCCAGTTGGGCAGTTTCAACAGTCGTGCAGTGGAAATTGCCGCCTTGGGTAAGCAACAAGGCTTTTCTTACAACATTTCCGCACGTTGGTTTGACAGTGATGAAGCCGGATTGGATGATTATCCCAAAAAATGGGACTTTGCCGATTCCAGATGGCTGAACGATAAGCAAGCATGGGGGGCGATGTTGGGGCAAGAACAGCATGGGGTAAAATTTGGCGAATATTATGATCCATCACGCAATTGGGGCATCTTGGGCGAAGCGCGCTACGGCAATTTTACGTTGGGTCTGATTGCTTGGGAAACACAAGAATCGTATGGACCCTACTACGCGTTTGACCGAGTGCAGCCAAATATCCTTTGGAATAACGATTCGCGCCAATATTATCTACAACACAAAACTCAAGCTATCCCAAAGTTGCATCTCACCACCTTGGCGGCGTATCGACAAAATCGGATTTGGGGCGGTTGGGTGGAAGCAATACCGGATTGGGACACGGGCAAGGAACGGGATTCTTACCTCAGCTTCTCACAATGGAATGCCCAAAATAACAGTTGGTTATTCAGCCAAGATTATGATTATACGTGGACGGAAACCTTGCGTGTGACGGGTGGAATCAAGTATCAACAAAAACGCTTGACGGATGTATTTGATATTTGTTCATATTGGAGCGAGTCATTTTGTTCCAATGATGCTGCGGATGACGAAGGGGCGTATGGTTTTGGACCGGGTGTTTTTCATAGCAGTGATCCCGTTGCAGTGATAAAACCTGCGCCATTATCAACCATGCCAGAAAGTAATTTGCTGAATACCACCGACATCGGCGGTTATGTGCAAGGGATTTGGGCAAAAGACCCTTGGCGATTTAACGCAGGTTTGCGTTACGATGAGAACAATCGTTATGGCTCGGTGGTCACGCCGCGATTTTCTGCGATTTATCAAGCCTCGCCCAGCACCACATTAAAATTACTTTACGGGCAGGCATTTCAAGAACCTTCGCAAATTCAACTGGGTGGCGGCTGGAGTGGGCGGATTGCCAATCCCAATTTACAAGCAGAACATGCAGAAAATTTGGAATTGGTGCTCATGTATCAAGCAAAACATTGGTTGCACGATCTCTCGTTGTTTAAAGCACATTACAGCGATGTGATCAAGGAAGAGTCTGAAAATGCGGGTCAGCGGGACATTATCGGCATGGAATATCGCGGGCGGTATGCTTTCCCCAACTTTATCAAGGGCGCGCCGGACATTCACGGCTATGCTTATTACACGTTCACCCATGTTGACAGCAGTATTTATTACGATCACACCGCTCAAAAATGGTTGGAAGGGACAGAAGAATTGGGGGACATTGCTCCGCACAAGTTCAACTTGGGGATTACCCTACCGTATAATGACAAACTGTTTATCAATCTGCGCGCCAATCTCGCCAGCAGTCGCAAGTTATATCTGCGTAATCCATTGCGAGTTCAAGGTGAAGAAGCCGAAGCCTACGCACTGTTACATTTAAACCTCGGTTATCGCACCAAACAGTTTAATATCTCTTTCAAAATTAATAATTTACTCAATAAAGGCTACTTGCAACCCGGTTTAGAACAAGCCGATGCCGGCAATAATTTTGAACAACGCAGTTTGGGTTTCCGCAATTCGCTGGTGCCGGGCGTGGGTCGCACCTATGGATTGAGTTTTTCTTGGAAATTTAAATAATCTACCATTTTCCGCATCATTCTGGAGTAGATTCAGACGCAACAAAACGTAATTTTCCAAATAGTAACTCATTGATTTAAATTACAATTAAAACCTAATCACGGTTGATCATTTCAAAGTAAACTGCGTCACCTCACGTTTCTATGATAGACTAATCTGTTTTTGTTTAATCAAATTTCATTAGCGATAACGGAGGTTTTTGTGAACTTACAACTGTCTGAACGTGTGCTTTCAATCAAACCCTCAAAGCGGCGGGGCAAGATATTGTCGGGTTGGGCGCGGGAGAACCCGATTTCGATACGCCACAACCTATCAAAGATGCGGCAATTGATGCGTTAAAGAAAGGCTTCACCAAATATACGCCTGTCGATGGCACGCCCGGTTTAAAAAAGGCGGTGCTCGAAAAATTTAAACGTGAGAATCAATTAGATTACGGCTTGAAACAAATTTTGGTGTCATGCGGGGGCAAGCAGAGTTTTTATAACCTTGCACAAGCCTTTCTAAATCCGGGTGACGAAGTGATTATTCCCGCGCCTTATTGGGTTTCCTACCCTGATATGGTGTTATTGGCAGGGGCGACTCCGGTGATTGTTGAAGCGGATATTAAACAAGGCTTTAAACTCACGCCGGCTCAACTGGACGCAGCAATTACGGCAAAAACCAAATTGTTTGTCATCAATAGTCCATCAAATCCTACGGGCGTACATTACACCGATGATGAATTAAAAGCCCTTGGTGACGTATTGTTGAAGCACCCGCATGTTTTTGTGGCGACCGACGACATGTATGAACATGTATTGTGGGAAGGAGCACCGTTTAAAAATATTTTAAATCAATGTCCTGCGTTATATGAACGGACTATCGTATTGAATGGTGTTTCAAAAGCCTATGCAATGACGGGATGGCGAATTGGTTATGCTGCGGGGCCCGAACCCTTGATTCAAGCGATGACGAATATTCAATCGCAAAGCACCTCAAATCCGACTTCCATTTCGCAATACGCCGCGCAAGCCGGATTAGAAGGTGATCAAGGATTTATCAAGGACATGGTAAAGGTCTTTAAACAACGCCACGATTTCGTATTGGCAGAATTGTTAAAAATCAATGGAGTGGAATGTTTGCCCAGTCAAGGAACGTTCTACATCTTCCCCAGTTTTCAAAAAGTGATTGCTCGTTTGGGGATGAAAAACGATTTGGAATTAGGCGAATTTCTGATTGAAAAAGCCAATGTGGCATTGGTGCCGGGTTCAGCATTTGGTGCCGAAGGGTATATGCGTATTTCATTTGCAACGAGCATGGAAAATTTGCAGAAGGCGATGGAAAGACTGCAAACAATTTTGAAATAGCTCAAAAAGTTAAATTTTCCTGTCTCGCACGCCGCCACTCCACCAAATCCGACAGGCACCCTCGTCCGAAACCATGCACGGACCAATCGGAGTACGCGGAGTGCAGGCAGCAGCATACAGAGGACATTGATTCGGATAGATTTTCCCCAGCACCACTTGCGCGCATTCACAGCCCGGCGGCATTGCTCCCGCGTATTTACGAGCTTCTTGACTATAATCGAAAAAGTGAGATTTCACGTCTAATTTGGAATTTTTCAACACAAAGCCAGAATTGGCAATTTTTCCAATCCCGCGCCAAGTTGCATCAACCACTTGCATTGTTTCAGCCAAATATTTCTTCGCAGTAGGATTGCCATGAGCCGAGACCAATTGAGGATAGCAATTATCTAAAAAAATATTATTTTCAAGTTGTTGCCGAATTACTGAATAAATTGCTGCCAATAAACTTTCTGGAGTAAATCCTGCCACTGCCACCGGCATTCGATGCTCAGTCACAACAAATTGCCATTCTTCACTGCCCATGACCGTTGCAACATGACCGGGAGCGATGAGGGCATCAAATTTCGCTTCGCCCGTGTCTAACAACATTTTGACCGCGGGATAGGTGAGACGGGCTGCAAGTAAAATCAATAAATTATCCGGCACACCCTGCGCGAGTAAAGTTGCTACTGGAGCAGTCGTCGTTTCAAAGCCGGCAACGAAGAAAATAACTGTTTCATCAGGATGTTGCAATGCAATTTGAACCGCTTCCATCGGCGAGGCAATCGGATAAATTTTGCCACCGTGGGCTTTTGCCTGTTCTAGGGAACGAATGTCTTGTTTTCCTACATTTACCGGCACCCGCAACATGTCTCCAAATGCGACCACGCGTAGTTTTTCTTGGATTGCTAATTGTATCGCGGCATAAATCGCTTCTTCTGGACAAATGCACACCGGACAACCCGGACCGGGAATTAATTCGATCATTGTTGGCAACGCGCCCCGCAACCCCGCCATCGTAATTGCGCGTTCGTGTCCACCACAGACATTCATGATTTTAATCGGTTTTTTTAAATCCAGTGCGTGAAGTTGTTTGAGCCAATGTTGGGCAGTCAGCGACATTTTTTTTCAGACCCTAAGAAATTGCAGTATTTCGGCATAACTCAAAAGATTACATGGAGTTGATGTCAACTTAAATCTCAATTCTATCCATAAACCCTTTAAACACGCCAACATATTGCGGAATCGGCATTAAAAATGCGTCATGTCCGTCGGGCGAACGCACTTCAACATACGTGACATTTTTTCGGTTATGCGTCAATGCTTTGACAATTTCTTCGGAACGCGCCGGCGCAAAACGCCAATCACTGGTGAAGGAAACCACGAGAAAATTTGCCTGCGCGGGTGACAATGCCGCAGCGAGATTATTGTTATGTTCACTGGCGGGATCGAAGTAATCCAATGCCTTGGTCATGAGCAAATAACTATTCGCATCGAAACGATCTACAAAGGTACGTCCTTGATAACGCAGATAACTTTCGACTTGAAATTCAACATCGAATCCGAAATTTAATTTACCTTCCCGTAATTCCCGCCCAAATTTCGAGCGCATCGAATCATCAGATAAGTAGGTAATATGTCCCAGCATTCGCGCTAACATTAAGCCCTGTCGAGGAATTACGCCGCGTTCGTAATAATGCCCATCAAAAAATTCTGGATCAGTCATGATCGCTTGACGAGCAACTTCATTAAAAGCAATATTTTGCGCGGATAGCTTAGGAGCGGCAGCAATGGCGACACAATAACGAACTCTTTCGGGGTAATCAATCGCCCATTGTAATGCTTGCATTCCCCCCAAACTGCCCCCAACCACCGCTGCCCATTGCGAAATTCCCAACGCATCGCCCAATCGAGCCTGACTGTTGACCCAATCGCGCACAGTGATGATGGGAAAATCTGGACCATACGGTTTATTTGTGGCGGGATTGTTGGTCACCGGACCGGTTGAGCCTTTACAGCCCCCCAGATTATTGAGTGAGACGACAAAAAATTTATCGGTATCAATCGGTTTGCCGGGACCAATGCAGGTTTCCCACCAACCGGGTTTTTTGTCTTCGATGCTATGATAGCCCGCGGCATGATGATCCCCACTCAACGCATGACAAATGAGAATGGCATTGGTGCGAGATTGATTCAGCGTACCATACGTTTCATAAACAATATCATAGTTATCCAGGGTACGTCCACAGACGAAATTCAAGGGTTGGTCAAAATGTTGCGTTTGCGGTGTCACTAAACCAACGCTGTCAGCAGGTATCTTGTCAGGCAAGGCAAACTCCTTGAGTATTCAGTAAGTTATATCGCTTGAGAAATCATTGTCAGGTTAAATTAAGGACGGACAGTTATTTGAGATATTCAGATTGAAATATCATAAAAACTATCCGACCTTGTTGACTAATCAACTCGTACTACACGAAATCCTAAATTATCTAGGCGAGTTCGTGGGCTGTAATTATTACGTTTGGTGGTGCGTAAGGCATTCTCATAACTACGAAATGAACCACTGCGTGCCATTCGGCGGGAACAATCTTCGTCGCCCCCCTGCCAGAGATTGCCAGTGACGGGAGCACCGATATAATTTGAACGGAAACAATCGACTGTCCATTCTAAAACATTGCCAATGGTATCATTCAGCCCCAACGGATTTGGTTGAAAACTCCCCACGGGTGCAGGTTGATTATTATCCCATTGACTGCCGCACACGGCACAATTGCCGCGATTACGTCCCAATTCATTCCCCCACCAATACAGCGAATCTTTACCGGCACCGGCGGCATATTCCCATTCACGTTCACTGGGTAGGCGATATTGATGTCCCGTTTGTTGACTCAACCATTTGGTGTAATCCACCGCTTCTTCCCAAGTTACGCTAATAACAGGTTGTTTGCCACGTCCCCATCCCTTATCTTTGGGCAGGGCAAGCCCGGTACTTTCTGCAAAGGCATCAAATTCCTCAAAGGTGATTTCAAAGCGGCTGATTGAGAAACTTTGTAATCTCACTTCATGCGGCGGTAATTCATCTTGAAAAGGGGCAGAAGCCTTCGCGCCCATCGTGAACGCTCCGTCAGAAAGTTTGATCATCACGGGACCTAAACCGCCACGCGCCAAATTATCTTGATACACTTCCAGAGCACGCGGCGGATCATGTTGCACCGCGGGTTTCGATTCTGCGTGAGCAGTTTGCGCGGGAGCAACTTCCTTGGGGGGTTGCTGGGTCGGCGTGGGGCGGACAGCAACGGTATTGCTTATTGGCACAGGAGTTTTAAGACGCGCAATAATTTCAACGCTGTCTAATACTGGGGTAAACCAGATAGTGGCTCCCAAGGCGACAACACTAAGCACACTGATACTCAAGCCGATTAAAATGCCCTTGCCACTTCCAGTCGAACGACGGGTTGCCAGCAATTTTTCCCGTTCGAGCTGCTGTTGTTTTTCAATCAAGGCGCGCGCCGCATCTCGTTGAGCTTTCAGCAATTCGGCATCTTTTTCAGCTTTATGACGGGCAGCTTCCAATTCATCTTTGAGCCGCTGTTGTTCCCGTTCTTTTTGTTCAATGCGCCGGGTTAATTCCTCTTGTAACTTCTCATCATTGGCGCGTCGATCTTTAACACTTTGTTCTGCTTGGCTTTTTAACTTTGCCAATTCCTGTTTTGCACGCGCAAGCTGATCAATCTGTTCCCGCGTCCGCCGTTGCGCGGCTTCAATGCGATTAATTCGCAATTCCAAAGCCGATTTTTCAGCCTCAGCCCGCTTCAAATCTTCCATAGCTTCTTCGGGCGTTTCGGGCTTTTTTACCGCAGTCGTCAGGGTCGAGGGCGTTGATTTTCTAGCCAATGGAGCGGTAGTTGCAGCAGCAACAGACTCTTTCGCTTCTTTCTCCTTGGCTTCCTTATCGCGCGCTTGCAACTTACTGATTGCCGTTTGTAGGGCACTAATTTGCGACACCAGTTTTTCCGCTTCAGTCGCCTTGCGCGCGGCTTCTTCCGCATCCGCTGTTCGAGCTTCAGCTTGTAACTGGTTGTATCGCTTGATAAGTTTCTGGGCTTCCGCTTTAGCTTGAACTATCGAAGACACAATTGTACTCTCAATCTAAACTTGGATTCCGACTTAACACGAGGTTTATGCGTCACTGTTTTATTCTTAAATACCATAAGGTAGTGTGATCAAGTGAAAGAAACAAACAGGTATCCGGACGAACCGCGATGTACTTTATATTGAAGGACATATCTATTGACATTAAAATTGAATTACAACATTTCTTGTGAAAATGAGTCGATTGGGTATATTATCACATTTTATTCACTGTCAACACGGTGTTCAACTTTCTCAATCGCCGTTTTCGCGAGTTTCATTTGTCATGCAAGACGTTGGAAGTCACAGTAAGCACATACAAATTTAGGAATGTATTTCATTTCCTATAGAAATTACGCCGTTGAATGGTTATTCAATTGATTTTATTCAACTATCGAAAAATCATCAAAATACTAACTTTTTGAATAAATTGAAAATTAGATTTAAACTGCGTCATTCCTATCCTGTTAAATTAATTTTACTTTGGTGCTCAAATACTCGCCTACCCTGAAGCCGGGGATTCTCGCCTGATTTTCGCTTTCCATGTTATCATGTACGATTATTCAAAAGTCAGTGCGAACGCTCACTCAAATGACCCACGCTATTTTTTTTCGTTTCATTGCGCTATTGTTGATTTTATTGACACCGCTCGCTTCGGCACAGATGGTCACCATGAATTTCAAAGACATGGACATCAAAATTCTGGCAGATACCGTTGCAGAAGTCACGGGCAAAACCTTCGTGATCGATCCGCGGGTGAAGGGCGAAATCACCATTATTTCTGCTACGCCGATGGAAAGCAAACAGATTTATGAAGTATTTTTATCGGTGCTCAGTGTCCACGGTTTTGCTGCCGTTCCCAGTGGTAATGTGGTTAAAATTCTCCCCGACAGTTTGGTGAAAGCAGAAAATACTCCCGTATTAGCCGATGGCGAACAACGTCGTAGTGCAGAAATTGTCACGCAAGTGATTAAAATTCATCAAGTTTCCGCAGCGCAACTCATCCCCTTACTACGTCCCCTCGTACCTCAACAAGGACATTTGGTCGCCTATCCTGATAACAATACGCTTATTATTTCCGATACCGCTGATAATGTGGCGCGCATGGAAAAAATCATTCAACGTATTGATAAAGTGAGCGAAGAACAAATCGAAGTGATTGTTTTAGAACATGCAACCGCAGCGGAAGTGGCGCGCATTCTCAGTACATTGGAACAAAAAACCAGTAATGCTGCAACGGGCGCGGGAAATAATCCGGCAACAGCACATTCTAGCATTGTGGCAGATGAACGGACGAACAGTGTATTAATCAGTGGCGATAAAACCACTCGGCTGAAATTACGCGCTATTATCAGTCACTTAGATACACCGCTCAAAGCCACCGGTGACACTCAAGTGATTTATTTGCGTTATGCTCGTGCCAAAAATCTTGCCGATGTGTTGAAAGGAATCAGTGATACCATTGCAAAACAAGGTATTGCCGGACAACCGCCGATTGCCGCGCCACCGACAACCACGCAAGATGCGGTAAAAACCACCATTCAAGCCGATGAAAGCACCAACAGTTTAATTATCACGGCAGAACCCAATGCCTTGAAAAATCTACAATCGGTTATCAGTCGTTTAGATGTACGGCGGGCGCAAGTGTTGGTGGAAGCGGTGATTGCTGAAATTTCTGTGGATACGGCGCAAAAGTTAGGCGTACAATGGGCATTGTTCAGCGAAAATGGCGTGAGTCCAGTCGGTATCAGCAATTTTCCAAATTCAGGCATTGGGATTGTCGATGTCGCCAGCACCGCCTATCAATTACGCAACAATGGCAGTGCGACCTTACCCAGCGAAGGTTTGAACGGGGCAACGCTGGGATTGGGGCGATTTGGGCAGGCGGGCTTAAATTTTGGCGTGTTATTGCAAGCTCTGGCGGCGGATACCAATTCTAATGTACTTTCTACACCTTCATTATTAACTTTGGATAATCAAGAAGCTGAAATTCACGTCGGTCAAAATGTTCCCTTCGTCACGGGGCAATATACCAATACCGGTTCTGCGAATACTTCGACCAGCCCATTTCAAACCATTCAGCGGGAAGATGTTGGAATTAAGTTGAAAGTTACCCCACAAATTAACGAAGGTAACGCGATTCAGTTGCAAATTGAACAAGAAGTATCAAGTTTAACTCGCAGCACCGTTGCCACCGCCGACGTGGTCACCAATAAGCGCACCATCAAAACTTCCGTTATGGTAGAAGATGGCAAGATGGTGGTATTGGGCGGCTTGATTTCTGATGATTTACAACAGGTGACGCAAAAAGTGCCTGTGCTGGGTGATATTCCTGTGTTAGGTATGTTATTTCGTTCCGAAAGTGTGCAGAAAGTAAAACGCAACTTGATGATTTTCTTGCATCCCGTGATTGTGCGTGATGATGCCAGCAGTGCCCAAGTGAGCCAAAGTAAATATGGTTATATGCGTGCGAAACAATTGGAACAGCAGACCTCGACTTCGCCCCTATTATCGCCCAAAGATGTACCCGTATTACCCAATTTGAATGATTTTTTGATCAGTTTGCCTGAACGGAAACAGTAAGTTAGGGCATCAGATGGGCAAATGAAAATCTTCAATAGATTGATTTCACAATTGATCATAACAAACACGCTGAACAATAGATGCTAAAATCCACTCCATTTATCCATGAGATTGGGCAACCATAAAATGACTTGTGGAAATAAAACGAGCAAGATGAGACAGAGGACTTGCAAAATTACGAAGGGGATAATGCCTTGATAAATCACGCTAATTTTCATCCCCGGCGGAGCAACAGCTTTCAAATAAAACAGTGAGAAACCAAAGGGAGGTGTGAGAAATGAGGTTTGTAAATTCACTGCGATTAACATGGCAAACCACAGCAGATCAATCTGAAAATGGATTGCAATGGGGGTGAGTATGGGCACGACAATGAAGCAAATTTCTAAAAAATCTAAGAAAAATCCCAAGATGAAAATGAGCAGCAAACTGATTCCAATAAATCCCCATTTTTCACCGGGCAAGTGAGTAAAAATATCATGAATCAGCATATCACCTTGCATTCCCCGAAATACCAAACCAAACGCGGTCGCGCCGATGAGGATTAAAAACACCATGCTGGTAAGTCGGGTGGTATGACGCATTGCATCCAATAAATTTTGTAAAGTCAATTTGTTATGTGACCCTGCCAAGAGTAATGCACACAATGCTCCCAAGGCGGCAGATTCGGTCGGCGAGGCAATTCCGAAGAAAATCGACCCAAGCACCGCGAGAATCAAAATAAGGGCGGGAAAAACACTTTTCATCACTCGAAGTAAAAATGCTCGATCCCATAATTGCAAGGCTTCCGGCAACACTGGGGCAACTTGGGGCTTGAGTAAAGCGATCAAAATGATGTACATAATATAACTTGAAATCAACAAGATACCCGGTATCACCGCGGCAATAAATAAGCGACCAATCGGTACACCCATCACATCGGCTAATAAGATCAAAATCACGCTGGGCGGAATCAATTGTCCTAATGTTCCTGCGGCGGCAATGGCTCCGGTGGCGAGTTGGGGAGAATAGTTATTTTTCAACATGGTAGGTAGGGCGACGATGCCCATGGTGACGACCGTTGCCCCGACTACTCCCGTGGTTGCTGCGAGTAATCCACCCACGATAATGATTGATAATGCCAATCCACCGGGCAATCGTCCGAAGCGAGTAATCCACCCACGATAATGATTGATAATGCCAATCCACCGGGCAATCGTCCGAAGAGTAATCCCATTGTTTCGAGTAAATCTTCTGCCAATCCGGATTTTTCCAGCACAATGCCCATGAAAATAAACAAGGGAACGGCTAATAGGGTGAAATTGGTCATCACGCCCCAAATCCGCAGGGGAAGCAGGTTGAAAAATTCAAATCCTAAAAAAACTGAACCAAAACCGAGAGCTATCGCGCCCAAGCTGAATGCCACAGGATAGCCCATCATCAATACGACAACTAAGGCGGCAAACATGATTAATGCCCAAACGTCCATATTTATTTCTCCACATTATGACCAAGTAAAAACAAGAGGTTCGTTAAACTTTGTGAAATACCTTGCAATAACAATAATGTAAATCCCAACGGAATCGCGGCTTTGAGCAAGTAACGATGGCTGAGACCGCCGGCATCGGAAGAAATTTCTTGATGGAGGTAAGCGTCATAGACAAACGAGT
>JFJP01019809.1_pt1 | contig 13103 bp, 10 predicted proteins | sample 431651 | NCBI WGS metagenome assembly JFJP01 (sample SAMN02602958, study PRJNA72255) | Microbial mat metagenome, whole genome shotgun sequencing project. | biome: fresh water; feature: sink hole; material: water; isolation source: purple microbial (photo- and chemosynthetic) mats found in...
AAACCGGATCGGCGCAGAAATGACATTGAACGGCGGACGTTTGCCCCGCCCTTTCCCCGCCAATAAATTGGCGGGCTATGCGCGAACGTCCCTCCGGGACGGCGACGGATGGCGCTTTTTTATCCCCACCGATAAATCGGCGGGCGATTGACGGATGTCCCTATGGGACAGGGGAAAGAGAGTCATAAAGAACAAAAAAGGCCATTTCTCCTGCGGAGAAACGGCCTTTTAAAATTGGTGGAGATGACGGGGATCGAACCCGTGACCCCATGACTGCCAGTCATGTGCGCTCCCAGCTGCGCTACATCCCCACGTCTGTTGTGGGTGTACAATTATAAGAGCGTCTTTTTTTGTCAAGAAAAAATTCGGGGAAATTTGTCCTATTTCGCTCTTCTGCAATACCGCCGCCGGAACATCGCAGGTCATTCACCAAATCAGGCATCATCGATCCTGGTTATTTGGTAAAAATAACCAGGATCGATGATGCCACGACCGAAGGTTACGTACGTTAAGCCCGCGTGTTAGCGTCCGTCTCAGCGCGATCGGCGTGAGAAGTTACACCGTTTCCCAACTTCCGCTTTTTTCCGAACGGAATAACGCGTCAAGCACTTTCATGTTGGCGACGGCGTCTTCCGGCGGCGTCGGCAAGGGCGTTCCTTCCAGAATAGCTTGCGAGAACAGATCGATTTCAAGCTGATATTGGTGGCAGGTCGGGATCGTAAGTGTCTCCACGCCGTTCTGCGTTTGGAGCGTCACTTTCGTCGGTCGATCTTCCGGCGCATTAAACGGGATGTTAATCTCGAAACGACCGGTTGCGCCGACCAGATTCACCCGTTGAAAGGGCGCTAATTGCGTCGAACAGGTAAACGTCGCATGTCCGCCGGGAAATTGCAGGATCGCGGAACTGAGCCGGTCAATCTGCAACTCCGGATCGCGATCTACGAGCGCCACCACGCGCTGCGGTTCGGCGTGAAACATGAATCGCGCCAGGGAAACCGGATAGCACCCAATATCCATCAAGCCGCCGCTGCCAGCCAAATCGCCGCGATTCCGAATATTTTGCGGATCGCGATTCGTATAGGCGAAAAATACTTGAATCGCCTGCAATGTCCCGATTTTGCCTTCCTTGACAAACTGCTGTGCCATGAGCCATTGCGGATGCGTCCGATACATAAACGCCTCCATCAACAACACGCCGCGTTGCTGGCAGACCGTGACGAGGCGCTGCGCATCTGCGGCATTGACGCCCAGCGGCTTTTCGCACAGCACATGTTTCCCCGCTTCCGCGGCCTTGAGCGACCACTCGACATGCAGATGATTCGGCAGCGGATTGTAGATGGCCTGCACCTCTGGATCGGCGAGCAGTTCTTCATACGACCCATACGCTTGCGGAATCGCCAACTGCTCCGCCACATCGCGAGCGTGCTGCTGGTCGCGTGACGCCAGCGCCGCAACTTCCCCGTATTGGCTGCGTTGGATTCCTGGAATGACATGCTCTCTGGCAATTTTGGCCGTGCTGAGAATTCCCCATTTCACTTTTCGCATCGTGCTGTCCTCCTGTTCGTGGGCGTGGATCGTCTGATGGTGGCTGATGTTATGCGACGCTTGCTACAATTTCCGCCTGCAAAAAATCTGTCAAAAGAAAAACATCTGCTTCGTGAGTTTTTTTCTTGATTTCTTTGACCTCATCGGCAAACAGGAAAGTAAGGCTGTTACTCTGGATTGTTTACTATCGCAAAACGCACAGGAGAGGATACTCAGATGTATAATTTTCGAAGGGAACGGTTGCCAGGGAAAGTGTGGCGTCAGGTCACGCTGATTTTTCGCGTGTCGCGTCATCTGATCGGCGGGCTTTTTGCCCTGACTTTGCTTGCCTACATCGGGATCGCCGTCTGGTTTTACTGGGAAGCCACGCATAGCCCGACGGTCGCCAAAGACACAGTTTTAGTCATGAATTTCCACGGCTTGCTGCAAGAACGGCCGTCGGGGAATCCCGTGAAGGAACGTTTAGCCGGTGCGGCTGGCAATACGCCGCGCCAGATGATCAATAATATTCGGAAAGCTGCGCAAGACCCGCGCATTGTGGCGATGTTACTGAAATTCGAAGGCTACGCGCTGGACCGGACGATGGCGTTTGAGATCAAAGACGAATTGCTCAAATTTCAAGCGACCGGTAAGAAAATTTTCGCCTTTCTTGAAGATGCCGGCTTGCAAACGTATATGTTAGCGAGCATTGCAGACAAGCTGTATCTTAACCCATCGGGCGGCATTTATCTGAATGGGTTGCGCGCAGAGGTGCCATTTATGCGCAAAATGCTCGAGACCATCGGCATTACGCCGCAATTTGTGGCGATTGGCAAACATAAAACCGCGCCGCAAATATTCACGATGGATCACCTTTCCGACGAATATCGGCAATTGCTCACGGAACTGTTAGATCAGCTGTACAATGTGTACGCGAATCAGATTGCGGCCAATCGGCAGGTCTCGCGGGAGCAGGTCGCGCAATGGATTGACGACGCCGTGTATTCGGCAGATGACGCGCTGAAATTCGGCCTGGTGGACGAACTCGTGTATGCCAGCGAGCTCGAAAAAACCGTTCGCCTGGTGTTGGGTCTGCCGGAGAAAAAAGCGTCGTCCCGTGATGCCCCAAAGGTCACGCTTGAACCGACGCCCGCCGCCGCGCAGACGCCGCCGCTGATCGTTGCCGCCGCTACGTCTGTTCCAACCGTCACGCCTGCCGAAACGCCAGGCAATGCTGCGGAAGCCACGCCAACGACGCAGGCTGACGAAGACGTGACCGCGCTGGCTCAACCAACCGGAACGCCGCCGAAGGCCGCAGAAATCACGGCCGTTGTCGTAAAATCCGCGACCCCGACGCAAACGGACGATGAGGATGAACCGAAATTAGAAACGATCTCGAATGGTCGCTACGCTCGCGTCAATGTGAAAGCGCCGAATTTGCATGTCAAAGGGCCGCAAATTGCGGTCATTTACGCGCAAGGTTCCATTGTTTCCGGGCAAAGTGCGCCGCTCGACTCTGGCAATCCGAGTATTGGGGCCGACAGTATGACGGAGTTGCTCGGCGAATTGGCGCAAGATAAAGACATTAAAGGCATCATTCTGCGCGTTGATAGCGGCGGCGGCAGCGCGACGGCGTCGGATATTATTCGTTATGCGGTGACAAAAGCGCGCGCGAAAAAGCCGGTGGTCGTCTCGATGGCCGGCGCGGCGGCGTCGGGCGGGTATCTGATTTCAGCCCCGGCGGACAGCATTGTGGCCTCGCCGTTGACCTTAACCGGCTCGATTGGAATTTTTGGCGGCAAATTCAGCCTCGGTGGTTTGTTCGACTTGATCGGCATTCGCATGGAAATCGTACAGCGCGGGAAGAACGCTGGCATTTTCAGCGGTTCGACCTTATGGTCGGAAAGCGAACTTGAGCGCATTCGCGTGGTGATTCAGCAAGGTTACGATCATTTTCTGGCAATTGTGGCCGAAGGGCGCAAATTATCGGTGGCGGACGTGGATCAGATTGCGCAAGGCCGCGTCTGGACGGGCGAACGCGCACTGGAGCTTGGGCTGGTTGATCAACTCGGCGGCTTAGATACTGCGATTGATGTGATGAAAGCAAAGCTTGAAATTGCGGCCGCGGACGATGTCGAATTAGTGGAATATCCGCAAGCCGAGCCGTCGTTCATGCAAATGTGGCGGCGCTTCATGGATGTCGCCGCGCCCGTCAAATGGCCTGCTGAGTTGCAACGCCTGGAAACGCATTTGGCAGAGCTCAGCCTGTTGGAAAATGAAACGATATTCGCCTGGTTTCCGTATCGTATTGTCGTTACGGAATCAATGAATCCGTAAGACGGGGGCCCCGGCTGCCGCAGGGCTGTTAAGTTCTCACGTCAGATGTCATTGCGAGGAGCGGAGCGACGAAGCAATCCCCTCTCGCGCGGGAGATGGCTTCGCTGAAAAGCGCTCGCAATGACAAGAACTTAACAACCCTGCCCGGATGCCGGGTAGAATTCGTAGGGGCGAGGTCTCCTCGCCCTCTTGGATAGGGAAAACCTGCCCCTGCGCGTTGTTGTAATCTTTCCGATCTCAGAAAACCAGTCGTTCCAAAGAGGCTTCGACATGCATTGGCAAGTTATTGAAATGGGCAGTTCTGCGCCGGTGACGCATCTCCTCAGCGGCCTCTTTGGATTTGCGAGCCTCGGAAGCATGGCGCTGTTGCTGCTGACGGGATGCTGTGCGCTGCTGTTTTGGCGTTGGCAGCAGACGCTCAAACAGCAATATGATTTACAGCTTGAGTTTGACGCGCAGGCGATCAAATTGCGCGAAGCGCTGGCGCAGCTTGCGTCCGCGCAGGAAGGACGCGAACAGGCGACGCAGGCGCAAAATCAATTTCTGATGGACATGGCCCACGAATTCCATTCGCATTTGAATATCATTTTAGGCTACACGCAAATTTTTAACCGCAATCCGCGGATCAGCAAATACCAGCGCCGCACGCTTAATCTTATTTATCAGCATAGCGAACAATTGCTGATGACGTTGGCCGATATTTTAGACCTAACGAAAATTGACGCGCAGGAAATCGCGGTCGAACAGCATGTTTTTCAATTCCGCCGCTTTTTGAAAAATCTTGCTGACATGGCGAAACTCCACGCCGACAACCAGAGTTTAGCCTTTGAAATGACCATCGCCGCAATCCTCCCCAAGCGCGTCTGTTGCGACGAAAAGCGCTTACGCCAAATCTTGCTCCATCTGTTGCACAACGCCGTCAAATTTACGGCGCAAGGCTGCGTCGCGCTGCATGTGACCGCATTGACGCCGCAACGGGTACGATTTGAAATTGAAGATACCGGCGTCGGCATTGCGCCGGAACATCTGAAAGAAATTTTTCAACCGTTTCGCGGCCCCAAACGCGTGCGTCATCGCGAGAGCGGCACGGGCGTGAATCTCGCGATCAGCCATAAATTAGTTCGTCTCTTAGGCAGCGAATTGCATCTCAAAAGTGCGGTCGGCGAAGGTAGCTGCTTCTGGTTCGATCTCGATCTGCCCGAAGTCGTCGCCGCCGATTATCTCGACAGGCGGCCAACATCACATCAGATCAGCGGCTTCAAGGGACGCTTGCGGAAAGTGCTGATTGCCGATGACCGTTACGAACAGCGCGTCATCTTGAAAGAGATGCTGCTGTCGTTAGGCTTTGAAATTATCGAAGCTGTTGATGGCTTCGAGGTGCTGACCAAAGCGGCGCAGCATCAGCCCGACGCCGTGCTGTTGGATCTTAACCTGCCCGTTTTGACCGGCTTTGACGCGATCCGCCATCTGCGCCAGATGCCGAATTCGCGCCGGATCGTCATCGTCAGCATTTCGGCCAGCGTGCTGAAACAAATTCGCCAGGAAAGCTATGACGCCGGCAGTGATGATTTCCTCGCCAAGCCGATTCAATTCGAAGACCTCCTGAAATGCCTCGAACGGCATCTCAAACTCGCATGGGTATATGAACAGGATCTTCCTGCCGGCAGCGACGACGAAGAAATCTGACAAATTTCATAAAAAATAGCTTGACAAAATCCACCGTGTTTTTCAATAGTCACACTCATGCGTGGGCGGGTAGCTCAGTTGGGAGAGCGTCGGGTTCGCACTCCGAAGGTCGCGGGTTCAACTCCCGTCTCGTCCACCAAATCTTTTTTCCCTCATTTTGCCAACCCCATCTATTTTCTTACGAAGCATCACACTACTACTATTTTGTCAAGATTTGGCTGACGGGTAAGTACCTTGGACAAGGCGGCCCGGTATTACAAAAATTGTAATACCAATTGTGGTAAATATGATCATATTCGCGCCTTCACGGTAGAGACGCCCCGGCGGGGCGTCTCTACGGAATTTATGATCGTTTCAAAGGCAATCCGTTCAGCATGAGGGAGCGCAGAGGTCAAACAGCAGCGCTTCTAACAGAATGTTCGGTGCGTTGCTGCTGGTTTTGAGGGCTTTGTCAACGTCGCTCAGGCGTTTGAAGCTGTTTTTGAGTTGGACTTGCGAAAAGCGTTGCACCTGCCGTTGCAATTGCTCGGCGGCATTAGGCGAGACGCCGAGTTTGCCGGCAAGTTGCGGGGCCGCAAGATCGCGCTGGGCGTGGAGATGGGCTTTGGTTTTCCACAACAGCCGAAACTGGCGGCTCATCATGGCTAAAATTTTCAACGGTTCTTCCCCTTCCGTGAGTAATTGCGCCAAAATTTTCAGCGCTTTCGCGACGTCGCGCGTACTCATCGCTTCCATCAATTCAAACACATCCCGTTCGCGCACATCCCCGACGACTTGCCGCACCGCGTCGGGCGTGATTTCTTTGCCGGGCAGAAAGGCCGTGATCTTCTGGAGTTCATTTTCTAATTGACGCAGATCGTTGCCGACTAATTCAAACAAATACGCAGCCGCTTGCGAGGCTATCGTGTAGCCTGCGCGTTTGGCGCGCGCAATGATCCAAGGCGGCACGTCGCGATCAAATAATTTCCAGAATTGCACGATTTCGCCATGCTGCTTGACGGCTTGCGTAAATTTCGTGCGGCTGTCGAGTTTGGTCGCGGTAAACACAAGGCAAGTCGAAGGATTCGGGTTGGACAAATATGCGACCATCTGATTCTGCACGCTCGCGCTGAGTTCCTGCACATCGGTCACGATGACGAGCCGCCATTGACTGAGAAACGGCATCGTCTGCGCCAAATCCAGGACATTCCGAATATCGAAATCGCTCCCGGCGGCAAATTTATCTACGTTAAAATCCGCCGCGCTGCCTTGGATCAGGCGTTGTTTGACGATCTCGACGGTCTCTTCGATCAGAAATGTCTCCTGGCCTTGAAACACATACACCGGTTTTACCGGCGCGTGTTCAAATTCGCGAAGAAATTCTTTGGAGTTTACCGAGTCTTTTTTGCCTGCCATGACCGCGCCTGATTAATTAAAACCCTTCGGTTGATAAAATGCGAATTTTTTGCGCCAGTTCGTCGGCCAGGTCATTCACGGCCTGTTTTTCATTGTCCAGTTCTTCGGTGGCGCTGACGTTTGGCCCGCCGTCATAGTCGAAATCTTCGGTCAGCCCATCATTTTTCCACAGCACTTTATTTTCGATCTGATCTTTTAATTCGACATTGACTGTGATAGTTACGCGATATTTCGACACCTCGTTCTGATCGTCATACGCGACCGCTTCTTTATTTTTATACGACATCACGGTCCCGGCCAACACGGCGTCCGCTTTTGTTTCCGACACTAACTTCAAGCCGCCCTGATTGACGAATTCATTGATGACCGCATTGGTCAGCCGATCTTCGACGCCTTCTTCGAGCGTTTTATTGACGAAAATCGGAATCGCAATCGTCTTGATATGCGGCGGCAGACTGCTCTGCCCGACCATCGCATACCCGCAGCCGCTCAACAGGAAAATCCCCAACCATAACCCCATCCAACGCACTTTACATAACATAAAATATCCCCTCTTAGTAAAATGTAAAAAATAACTTCAATGTTTGCTCAAGACTTCCGAGGTCTTCAAGACCTCGGAAGTCTATGGGCATGGAACGTATTTTTTAAACTTTACTTAGATGACCACATTGACCAATTTATTCGGCACGACGATGACTTTGCGCGGTTTTTTGCCTTGCGTAAAGCTTTGTACGCGCTCATCCCGCAGCGCAATCGCCGTGATTTCAGCGTCCGAGGCATCCGCCGCGACTGTGATCCGGCTGCGGACTTTGCCGTTAATTTGCAATACAATCAGCACTTCTTCCGCGCGCGCGGCGTCTTCATCATACGTGCGCCAAGAGCTTTGGAAAATGCTGTCGGGATAGCCTAAAATCTCCCACAATTCTTCCGCCACATGCGGCACAAACGGCGACATCAGCATGACGGCTGCCTCCATCGCTTCACGCAAGACGCGCCGCGCTACAAAGCGTTCCGGGTTATCGGCGGGCGGCAATTCAAACGCATAAATAGCGTTGACTAATTCCATGACCGCGCTAATCGCGGTATTGAAATGGAAGCGGCCATCCAAATCTTCGGTGACTTTTTTGATGGTGACATGCGTCTGTCGGCGTAAATTTTTCGCGGCGGGCGTGAGCGTTTCACCCGCGAAGGTCCCAACGTTAATCGCGTCAATTTCCGGCAGCACATTATACATCAAGCGCCAGAGCCGGTTTAAGAAACGATAACTGCCTTCCGCCGCCTGATCGCTCCAATCGAGGTCTTTTTCCGGCGGCGCGGCAAACAGAATAAACAAGCGCGTGGCATCGGCGCCGAATTTCTCGATTTGGGAATCCGGGTCAACGACATTGCCGAACGATTTGGACATTTTCCGCCCGTCTTTGATGACCATCCCCTGCGTCAGCAAATTCTCAAACGGCTCATCGAATTCGACAATCCCCATATCGCGCAAAACCTTCGTAAAGAAGCGCGAATACAGCAGATGCAGAATCGCGTGTTCAATGCCGCCGATATATTGATCAACATTCATCCAATAGCGCAGCGTCTCCGGGTCTAACGGCCCGTCCTCGTAATGCGGGCAAGTGTAGCGCATGTAATACCACGAAGAATCCACAAACGTATCCATCGTGTCGGTATCGCGGCGCGCGGGCTGGCCGCATTTGGGGCAGGTCGTGTGCAGAAATTCCGGCACATTCGCCAGCGGATTGCCGCCGGTCGGGGAAAAATCAATGCCTTCCGGCAGCACGACCGGCAAATCGGCTTCCGGCACCGGCACGACGCCGCACGTCGCGCAATGAATCATCGGAATCGGATTGCCCCAGTAGCGTTGGCGGGAAATGCCCCAATCGCGCAGCCGATAATTCACCGTCGCTTTGCCGATGCCTTGCGCGGTCAGAAACTCGGTGATGCCCTGCATCGCGGCGCGATTCGGCTGGCCGTCAAACGGGCCGGAATTGATCAACACGCCGTCATCCGTATAAGCGGCGGTCATGGTGTCGGCGGCCAATGGCTGATCCGGCGCTTGAATGACGATGCGCAACGGCAGGCCGTATTTTTGCGCAAACTCGAAATCCCGCTGATCGTGCGTCGGCACGGCCATAATCGCGCCGGTGCCATATTCCATCAAGACAAAGTTCGCGACCCAAATCGGAATGCGTTCATTGGTGAGCGGATTGATCGCATATTTCCCGGTGAACACGCCTTCTTTTTCGGTGGCGTCGTCCGTGCGCACCGCTTTTTCCAGCAAGCCGACTTTATTCACAAATTCCAGCACCGCCTGTTCTTGCGGCGTGCCGGCGGAGAGGCTGCGCGCCAGCGGATGTTCGGGGGCCAGCACCATAAACGTCGCGCCAAACAGCGTGTCCGGGCGCGTCGTGAAAATTTCCACCGCGCCCTCGGCATCCGCAAACGGAAACAGCACGGACGTGCCGTAACTCTTGCCGATCCAATTTTTCTGCATCGTCAACACGCGCTCCGGCCAACCGGGCAGTTTTTCGCAAAACTCCAACAATTCTTCGGCGTAATCGGTAATGCGGCAATGCCACTGTTCCAATTCGCGCTGCCCAATCGAAGTATGACCGCGCCAGCATTGATCGCCTTCAATCTGCTCGTTGGCTAAAGAGGTGTTGCATTCGTCGCACCAATTGACGATGGATTTCTTTTTATACACCAGACCTTTTTCATACAATTTCAGGAAAATCCATTGGCCCCATTTATAATACGAACGGTCGCAAGTCGCTAACTCGCGATCCCAATCGTAGCTGAAGCCGAGGCGCTGCAACCGTTCGCGCATGTTGGCGATATTGCTCCGCGTCCATTTGGCCGGATGAATTTTATTTTTAATCGCCGCGTTTTCCGCCGGCAGACCAAACGCATCCCAGCCCATCGGATGCAGCACGTTAAACCCCTGCATCAATTTAAAACGCGCGATGACATCCCCAATCGAATAATTGCGCACGTGGCCCATGTGAATTTTGCCGGACGGATAGGGGAACATTTCCAGAATATACAACTTTGGTTTCGTCTGATCCACTTCGACTTTGTTTTGATGGCGCGCTTGCCAGCGCTGCTGCCATTTTTTTTCAATCGCGCTGAAATTATAATTCTGATCCATATTGTCCTCGTAAGAGTTCCGAAGTCTTGAAGACTTCGGAACTCTCTGGCATGGCGTGACATTCTTATCGTTAATATACTGCGTCACATGCGTTATTTCAATTCCGCTTCCAGAAGAGCGTGCGCGCGCCGTTTGCGCTGGTGTCAAGCAAAAAGAACGCGAAACAAAAAATTTACGTACCGACGGACAGCCTTGTCCGTCGAGGGCGGCGGACAAGGCTGTCCGCCGGTACGTAACCGGAACAGCGCTCGTAATGACAACTGCACCGCCGTGCATGCTGGCCTGTGCTGGCAGACAAGTCGGTCTGCCTTATCCGCCAACGAAAATTTTTTTGGCAATATTGTGAAAAAAATGACATATATAATATCACGACCGAACTCACGATTATTCAAAAAACTTACGATTGCATTCAATGGTACGTGCCGATTCTGACGCGCTTGCCGAAAGCGCATAAGTTTACGCTTGGCGAACGGATGATCAACGGCCTTTATACGCTGTTCGACGGCCTGATTGCGACCAAATACCGTCAGAAGAAGTTACCACACCTGTACGAGTTGAATATTCAACTGGAAGTCTTGCGACATCAGACGCGCATGTTGTTCGATTTTCGGCTCATGTCCCCAGATCGCTATGAATATGCGAGCGCCCTGCTCCATGTGATCGGCTTGGAATTAGGGGGCTGGATCAAACAACAACAAGGCAAAAGTTTGTTATGAAACGCTCTGGCAATCTCTTTCATCGCATGATCGCATTTGAGAATCTCTTGAACGCGGCGCGGCAGGCCCAGCGCGGCAAACGTTTTCAGGCGAACGTGTTGCGCTTCAATACTCGTCTCGAAGCGGAAATCTTTTCGCTGCAAGCGGAACTGCGTTCGCAATCCTACCAACCCGGCGCGTACCGCACGTTTGAGATTTACGAGCCGAAACGCCGCTTGATTTCCGCCGCGCCGTATCGGGATCGCGTGGTGCATCATGCACTCTGCAACATCATTGCGCCGATCTTCGAACGCACCTTTATTGACGATTCGTATGCAAATCGCACCGGTTACGGCACGCATCGCGCCTTGCGCCGATTTACCGGCTTTCTGCGGTCAAGCCGGTACGTCTTGCAATGCGATATTCGCAAATATTTTCCGAGTATCGATCATGCGATGTTGAAAACGCTCATCCGGCGCAAGATCAAATGCCGCGATACGCTCTGGCTGATCGATCTGATTATTGATCGCAGCAACCCGCAAGAGCCGGTCGCGCACTATTTTCCCGGCGACGACCTGCTGACGCTGTTCGAACGGCGGTGCGGTTTGCCGATTGGGAATTTGACCAGCCAATTTTTTGCGAATATTTATCTGAATGGACTTGACCATGTTGTGAAAGAGACGCTACACATCACCAAATATGTTCGCTATGTGGATGATTTCGCCCTGTTCGACGATGACCGCGCGCGGTTAGCCGACGTTCGTCGCCAGATCGAAGTGTATCTGGCGACATTGCGCTTGACAATTCATCCTATCAAAAGTCAACTGTTTGAGACGCGGCATGGCGCGAATTTCCTCGGATTTCGCATCTTTCCGGATCGGATTCGCGTTCGTTCGGAGAATTTAAAGCGGGCGCGGCGGCGATTGCGACAGCAGCAAGCCGACTACGCCGCGCGTCAATTGAATCAGCAGGATTTCACGCAATCGTTACTGCGGCAGTTGGATCGCGCACTTAGCGCATGGCAACACGTGGCGTTTGCGGGAACAGATGTTCGCTCGTCTCGTCTTTGCGAGAGGGTGAACACGGGGCCGGCAGTCTGGCTGTTGCGCGGCGGTTCGTGGAACAATCAAGCGAATAACGTGCGCAGCGCCAACCGCAACAGAAACGATCCTGATAATCAGAACAACAACATCGGGTTTCGTGTGGTGCGCGTGCGGTGAGTACTCTTCAATGCCAGAGTCGGCGGCAGGGATGTCGTCGAGCGTGCCAGAAGAGTCCAGACCTGTTCCGGCGATGGCGGCGACGCCATCCGAATATCTAACAACCGCAGGCGGGTTGGTAGGCATCCGCCGAAGACTCGTCTGCGTTTTTTTCGTTCTCGTTCCCCACGGAGTCTGGAACGAGGGACAATAGGAGATTGAACGCGATGGACACGCTTGTCATGACGCAAAAAGTCAATGCGCAGCATCAAGTCGTCATTGAATTGCCACAATACGGCGAAGGGGAAGAGGTCGAAATTACCCTGTTTGTCACGTCGCTCACGCTGGCCGCGCCGCCCGAACAGCGCGTGTTTGACCTTGCGCAATGGGCGAAACAATGGGAAACCGATCTCGGCAGCCAAATCCGATCTGTGGATGTCGCAAGTTTTACCGGGAGGCGTTTTTAAATGCGCCAGCTCTTTCTTGATACCAGTTATCTGATCGCCCTGCTCAACAGTCAAGACGAATATCATGACATGGCGAAAACATGGGCAGACCGGCTGCTTGCCGAGCGCATTCGCTGTCATCTCTCCGTGCCGATTGTGTTCGAAATTGCCGACGGCTTCGCCCGATTAGGCCGTCGCGAAATCGGCCTCAGCTTGCTTGAGCAAATCAGCCATGCTGAAAATTACATCGTTCATCCATTTCGCGCTGCGACTTACCGGAATGCCTATGCCTTGTATCTGTCAAGACGCGATAAAGAATGGAGTTTGACCGATTGCTATTCCTTTGAATTGATGAAGGAACTTGGGCTTGTTGACGCGCTGACTGCCGATAAACATTTTGAGCAGTTCGGCTGCCATATTCTTCTGAAATGAAGAATATGGCATGTTCGCGTTCCACACGGCGCAAGAAATCCCTTGACACGACACGTGCGTCATGACAGCCTCGTGGCGTTACAACATCAACACGACCGCAAACATCTGACAAGGAGGGGCCGCGATGGCGATCGTAACGGTTGGCAAGCGGGTTGACCGCTTAGAAACAGTGATGATGCAGTTGGCTGAAGCCGTGCGCGAAACGCAGGCGCAATTAGCCCGCACGGATCAGCAATTA
>JFJP01039601.1_pt1 | contig 13103 bp, 11 predicted proteins | sample 431651 | NCBI WGS metagenome assembly JFJP01 (sample SAMN02602958, study PRJNA72255) | Microbial mat metagenome, whole genome shotgun sequencing project. | biome: fresh water; feature: sink hole; material: water; isolation source: purple microbial (photo- and chemosynthetic) mats found in...
TGCAAGTTCCACCAAAGGTTTGTAATCGGTTTTGTAGTTTTTCCACAAGCGAGCCAAACTGTCTAATCCTTTATCATCAATTGTTCCTGCCAAAAATTGGTTCAATGCTTCCTGATTATCAGCTTCAAACATTTCAGCACTCAGAATCAGCGGTTTGTTGTTTAGTAACCCTTTTGTCAGCTCTAATTGCAGCCAATGGGCTATAGGGTTATCGTGTTCTTCGCCAAATAAAACAATGTCGGCTTTAGCCGATTGGCTCAACATTTTCTCAAAAGTGGTCTTTTTACCCTTGGCATCAAAAAGTTGGTATGGAACCGTTTTTTGAGCGTGAAGGCTTATTGTAGTTGCAAATAGTGAAAAAATAAGTAATAAATACCGCATAGATCTAATTTTTAGTTTGATTTTCTGTTAATACAATCAGTACCTTATTTTGTTATAGTTTTAAATCATTAGAAGGCATTGCAAATAAATCAAATTTTAATCATAAATAAAAAGTGGAGTTCTTTAACTTTAAATAACCATCGGAATTATTAGCTTTGTATCAGTTGAAAATATTGGGTTTTTTAGCATAATATTCACTATGGAAGAGCGTATAGGGTCAATATTAATTATTGTGGATAAAAAAGATGAAGTAATGAAATTGAACCAGATAATTTCGGACCACAGCCAAATTATTATTGGGCGCCAAGGAATTCAGCTCAAAGAAAAAGGTAAAAGTATTATTTCATTGGTGCTAGAAGGTACCACCGATCAATTAGGTTCGCTATCCGGCCAATTGGGAATGCTTAAAGGAATCCAAGTAAAATCGATGGTATTAAAAAGCAATTAGTATGTGGGGAACCCTTATAAATGCAGGAGCAATAATAGTTGGTAGCTTAATAGGCTTGCTCTTTCATTCCCGAATACCAAAAAAATACATTCAAATTATTTTTCAAGGAATTGGCCTTTTTACTCTTTTTGTGGGAATTGCCATGGCCTTAAAAACAAACAATTATCTGATACTTGTTTTTAGTATTGTTTTGGGTTCAATTATTGGTACGTTGTTGAATTTTGAAAACCAGATAAACGGTTTTTCAGGTTGGATTAAGCAAAAAATTAAGGCCGAAGACAGCAAATTTACCGATGGATTGGTATCGGCATTTCTGCTCTATTGCATGGGTAGTATGACTATTTTAGGGGCTTTTGAGGAAGGCTTGGGGAATCATCCGAATTTATTGCTTGCCAAATCGCTGATGGATGGAATTTCGTCCATAGCATTAACCGCAGGATTAGGAATTGGTGTTATGTTTTCGGTTATTCCTTTAATAATCTATCAAGGGTCACTTACATTCTTAGCTCAAATGCTAAACGATAGAGTTTCACAATTGTATATTAATGAACTTTCAGCTGTTGGAGGTTTAATGCTTATTGGAATGGGTTTGAATATTTTAGATGTTACAAAAATAAAAGTAGTAAATATGTTACCAGCATTAGTAATAGTGCTTGTTTTGGTTTGGATGTTTTTATAAAAAAGAGAGTTTATTAAAGAATGTACCAATGGAAAATAAATTATATCTAAGTTCCGGTTCAAAAACACAAACCGGAAGCGCTAAAGAATTCAATACCGATGCAATGGTTGATTTTACCATTCTCGATGGCCATGTATTTGCCGTTTGCGATGGCCATGATGGGGTGAATGGGCATGGTGCATTATCTTCTAAATTGGTTACCGAAAGTATTAAGAAATATTTTTTTAACCGTTCGTATAAGGATATGGCTGCAGCTCTTACAAATGCAGTGGCTTATGCAAATTATTCACTCTTTGAACTGGCTACTAAAGATCCAAAATATCAAGGTATTGGTAGTACCTTAGCCATACTAATTTACCGGGGCGGTAAAGTTTTTTATGCTTATGCTGGTGATAGCCGGATTTATTTAGTAAAAAATAACGAATTGCAGCTTCTTACCCGGGATCATCTGGTAACCAATGATGAAGCAGCAAAGGCTGAAGTGAGTGTTTTGCTGGGAAAAAATAAGGATGTTCGCTTTGGGGTATGCAAAAACCCTTTAATTGCTGAACCGGATGATTTGTTTTTACTTTGTACCGATGGATTAACCGATGTAGTAAGTGATAGTGAAATTTTAAATTTACTGAACGATAAAAATACATCAGCCGAACACAAAAGCCTTCATTTGATTGAGAAAGTGCAAAGCTTAAATGGAATTGGTGATGCTAGCGTTCAGGTTATTGAGTTTACTCAGGCAGCAGAAATAATTAAAGAAAAAAGATCGGTTAATCTAAAACCGATTATTATCGTAGGGCTGATAGTATTGTTGTTGGGTGCATTCAGTTATTTTGGTTATAAGTTTTATCCTGATATGGTAGCACATAATGAGCTTCCGGAAACGGTTCAAGGAGATGAATCTGAATCTGCTGCAGAAGAAACAGCAGAAACTATACGTAACGAAACTGCTTCGGAGAGTGAGGTGTCATACCCTGATGACATTTCAGAAGGTAATGAATTGGAACAGACAGAATCGGTAAAATCTGAAGAAGTTACCAAAGCCGTCCAAAAAAAGGAATCGAAGCCAAAAGCAAAGCAAGAAACATCCACGGTCCAAAAACAACAAACCGGAATACTCGAACACACCATTCAGGCAGGCGAAAATTTATATCGATTGGGATTACGGTATCATGTTCCACAGCAAGCGATAATTGATTTGAATGGTACTACAGCTACAAAATTGGTAACGGGTCAAAAATTAAAGATTCCCATTACGGCGATGCATAAAGTTGCTGCAGGAGACACATTTAAGTCATTAAGTGCAAAATACAAGGTGTTGGTTAAGCATATAAAGAGTGCCAATAAAATGGAAGAAGAGAATACTTTGGTTCTTGACCAGGAATTAGTAATCCCGCTTCCTTGAAAAAGATGCCAGCAAAAATTTGCTATCACAGTACATTATTATTATTTGCTAAATTAGCTTGAAGGCATAATGCCTCAAAATACGTTTAGCTCAACGCGTAAATGAATACTTTGTGAATATAAAAACACTCCTTTTAAAATTTCTTCCAGGTATTCTTCCCATTTTCATTTTTATAGTTGCTGATGAGTTGTGGGGAACAAAAGTGGGTTTGATGGTAGCCATAACTTTTGGTTTTATTGAAACACTGGCATTGTGGTTTAAAGAACGCCGATTCGACAAATTCATTCTTTTTGATACGGCTTTATTGGTGGCATTGGGTGGTGTTTCACTGCTGCTAGATAACGAGGTTTTTTTTAAGTTAAAACCAGCTATTTTGGGTGTTCTTTTTTGCATCCTGATAGGCGTATCCGTATTTACGCCCAAAAACTTTATTTTATCCATGTCAGCCCGATATTTAAAGGAGGTGGAATTTACTGAAGAGCAGCAAGCTCAATTTACACGAAGTTTAAAAATGCTTTTTTATATAGTAGTATTTCACACTCTATTAGTATTTTATTCCGTTTGGTTTTTGCCAAAAGAAGCATGGGCTTTTATTAGTGGGGTGCTTTTATATATTCTATTGGGCGTTTGGGTATTGTATGAATTTATTCATAAAAAGCAGCAAGTAAAGAACCTCTCCAACGAGGAGTGGCTTCCCCTGGTTGATGAACAAGGGAAATTAATCGGAAAAGCTACCAGAAACCAGGTTCATCAAGACAAAAACTTGTTACATCCGGTGGTCCATTTGCATGTATTTAATTCAAAGGGAGAACTTTTTTTGCAAAAACGGCCTTTAAATAAGTTGATTCAGCCCGGTAAGTGGGACACTGCCGTTGGTGGTCATGTTGGATTGGGCGAAACCATTGAAGTTAGCTTGATGCGCGAGGCAAAAGAAGAACTTGGAATTGAAAATTTTAAGGCTGATTTGACGCTAAAATATCTTTGGAACTCCGATATTGAATCGGAGCTGGTTTTTAGTTTTACTACTAAATACGATGGCAATTTTAATTTGAGTACTATTGAGCTCGATGGCGGTAGATTCTGGAAACTTGCTGAAATTCAACAATCAATGGGTCATGGGATATTTACTCCAAACTTTGAGCATGAATTTAATTTACTCTACCGGAGGTTAAGAAAAAAGGCCTAAAAAAGGCCTTTAGTTGTTATTTTATGTAAATCCAAGTTTCCGGATTAATTTCCCTTAATTTCTTCCATTCTTCTTTTGCATCGTTCCGGTTATAAACCATTTTGTAGGTTACTATATGGAACCCATTACTCCGCATCACTATTTCTGAAGAGTATCCATCAGCAGTAAGCTTTTTATTGTAACGTTCAGCGTTTGAAGCTTTTTTAAAACTGCCGGCAACAATATAATACTTTTTTGTATTGGGGTCATTTTTTACAGTGGGTTCTTCAACAATCATAGGTTCTTCAACAACTGGAGTTTCCACCAGTGCCAAAGTATCTGAATTAGCAGTGGAATCCACAATAGCTATTTCAGTTGCAGCTGTTTTTTTATGAAATATTTTTTCACCCAAGTCAAATATAAAAAATGCACCTGTGATTCCACCAATAATTAGAACTGCTAGAATTGAAATTAAAATTATTTTAGTTGTGTTATTTTTCATTTTTTTAGGGGTTAAATTTGATTTAGTTGAGTTTGGTTTTGATGCTGTATATGAAGAGCTTGCAGGTTGAGCAACTGTTTTTATTGGTGGTTCCGTTTTTTCAACTGCTGCTTTTGGCTTTTCAGTTGATTTTATTTCAGTAGTTTTTTCTTCCTTAACTTCCTTAATTATTGCAGGTTCTGCTTTTTTAGGTTCTGAAATGGGTTTTTCATCCAACACAATCGTGGGTTTTTCATCCGTTGGCAAAACCTTTTTTTCTTGGGTGGAGGTTATTTTACCTTCAAATTTAATATTTCCTTGATTGTCTTTTATTAAGAAGCCAATCCCTTTTACCTCAAAGGGGCTATTTTTAGCAAAACTCTTTTCCACTTCCTTAATAAACTCCTTTATTATATCGGAAGCTTGGTTCTTACTTATTTTTTCTGTTTTAATTATCTGATTTACAAGCAAACCATCGTTAAATTTCAGAAAATCGTTGAAAGAAATTTGTTTTCCTTCCGGAGAATCCTGAATCATAAATGCTCCAAAGTCAGGAATTATGATTCGATTGTTATTCTCTAGTAAATCTTTAAGGTAGCTACTTATCATTCGGCGATTAATTTTTATTTGTGTAAATTTATAATAAAATTTTATTTTACCACTTATAACATTCAATCAAACCTAAAATTGCCATGTCAATTAAAATTTATTTTGCCGGATCTATTAGAGGTGGGCGGGAATCAGCCGATGATTATTTGGCTTTAATTTCAAATTTGCAAAAATATGGAACGGTACTTACTGAACATATAGCAAGCGAAGCACTTCTATCAAAGGAAAAAAAGATGACTGACCAACAAATCCATGATCGGGATTTAGAGTGGTTACAGCAATGCCATGTTGTGGTGGCTGAAGTAACCCAACCATCGCTGGGGGTGGGGTATGAATTGGCTTATTCCATGTTTTTAAAAAAGCCAGTTCTTTGTTTATTCAACACCGCTAAAGGGAAGCAGCTTTCTGCAATGATTTCAGGGCAAAAATATTTTAATGTTGTTAAGTATCATGAAATTGAAAGCATTATTAATGAAATACAACACTATTTTAATAATTTTGATTTCGAACAAACACAACATAATACTGTTAATAAGTAAATTAAAAGAACAAAATTATGGCAAATTTAGCTACAAAATATGCAGGGTTAACCCTATCAAGTCCAATTATTGCATCGAGTTCCGGGTTAACCGACTCTTTAAATCATATCATTGAATTAGAAAAAGCTGGGGTAGGTGCTGTAGTATTAAAATCAATTTTTGAAGAAGAAATTCTAATGGAAATGGATCAGGTAAAACATCAAATGACCGGAAAGCCTTATGTATTCCCTGAAACAATGGATTACCTGGATGAGGAACCCCACGAAGATTTAATACGGGCTTACCTACGTTTGATAAGTGAAAGTAAAAAGGTGGTTAAAATTCCTATCATTGCAAGCATAAATTGCATATCGAACCAAAAATGGACCTATTTAGCACAGGAGATTGAAAAGGCTGGAGCTGATGCCTTGGAATTGAACCTTTTTAACTTGCCAAGTACCACTGAAATGCCTGCTGGTGAAATTGAGGAAATGTATTTGGAAATAGTTGAAAAGGTAGTAAGCTTGGTGAAAATTCCAGTAACAATAAAATTGAGTCATTACTATACGGCATTGGGGCAAATGCTCTTAAAATATTCAAAAACCAAGGTTAAAGGAATTGTGCTTTTTAACCGATATTATTCGCCCGACATTGATATCAATGCTCAGGAAGTTTCCGGTTCGTTTGTGTTAAGCAGCCCATCGGATATTGCGTTGCCATTACGTTGGATAGCTCTTTCCTCAGGTAATTTGAAAGTAGATTTTGCCGCTTCAACCGGGGTGCACGATGGCGAAAGTGTAGTTAAACTATTATTGGCTGGGGCTTCAGCCGTTCAGGTAGCTACTGTTATTTATAAAAATGGTCTTAATTCAGTAAGTGCACTCAACGATTTTGTTCTTAATTGGATGAAAGATAAAAACTACCAATCCATTTCCGAATTCCAGGGAAAATTAAATTATAAGTCACTTAATAATCCGGCATCATGGGAACGGTCTCAGTTCATGCGTGAATTTAGGCATTTTGTGAAATAGTTTTTAACTATTCTATTTTGCTGTGATGATTTGACTAATTAAAATTGGCTACTTTTAACCACGGAAAAGCCGTGGTTTTTTTATGAAAAAAGAGGACTTTTTTGAAAAGTATTTGGAGCTGAGGAATCGGATAGATCTAGTTGGGCAGCGATTGGAATTGCAGCACAAAGGTGAAATGAAATGCCGCAAAGGATGTGATTCCTGTTGTGAGAGCATCGGTGTTTTTCCTTTGGAATTGGATGCTATAAGCTTTTTTATTGAAAACGAAAAAATCCAACTTCCCAAAGAACGTAGGTTTAATAAATACCGTAAATCGTGCAATTTTTTAATAAATGCGGCTTGTTCTATCTACGAGTTTCGTCCTATAATTTGTCGTACCCAGGGTTTTCCATTATTATATCAAAATGCTGTGGGCGATGGTTATGAATTATCGGTTTGCCATTTGAACTTTAAACAGCACAATCCTATGCAATTTAACGAATCCAACGCACTTTTTATGCCTCCTTTCAACAGCCAATTGTTTTTACTGAACCGCGACTATGTAAAGGAGCATTATTCCAAAGAATTAAACTCCAAAAGCAGAGCTCCCATCTATGATATATTTCTAAATCGGGAAAAATTGAAATAGAAACATCCATTAATAGGCTTGCTTGATTGTTTGTCAATTTATTTCGTTTTTAGAACCCTCAAAAAGAAAATCATACTGACAAGGCCAAAAACTAAAAACAGAATTCCAGCCAAAGTAAGTGCCATTCTCAAACTATAAACGTCGGAAAGGTATCCTAGCATGGGCCCAATTATGGCAAATAGTATTCTAATTAAAAAGTTGCGGACAGAAAGCACGGTGGCTCTGACATCAGAATCCGTCATTTTGTTTATATAATCCTTTAAAACTGGGGTTGCAACTCCCCTAACTAAATAGAATAGGAATATAAACCCAATGGCCCACTTGCTTTCAAAACTTCCAATCAAAAGATATCCTCCTGAAATTAAAATCGTAATGAGGAAAATGGTTTTCTTTTGCCCCAACTGTTTTTCCACTTTATAGGCATAAAGCGAAGTTATTCCAACCGATAGATTGAGCAATGTCCATAGTATTCCATACCAAACCAGTGGAACATGAACCAATTTAAAATAGGGTTGTACAAACCAAGCCATTGTTAAGGTAGATGCGCCAATTATTGAAGAAAAAATAATATTGAATCGCAGTTCTTTATTTTCAACTAATGCATACTTAATAATTTTAATTATATGGTTTAATTTAAAGTCTTTCAAGGTTTTGTGGATTTTTGGCTCCAAAAGTGATAAGGATACCGGAATGGCTATGAATGCTACTAACGCCTGAAAATAGTAAGGCATCCGCAAACTGTAGGTTGCTAATAATCCACCAGCAATCCCGGCAAATGCCTCAGCAAAATTACCAATCGAGGTAGCTCTGCCTTCAAATTTTAGATAATCTTTTTCTTTTTCTTGAGCCAATAATGAATCGTAAAGTAATGCTGAATCAGCACCACTGATGAGACTGGCACCCATTCCAAGTATAATTTCAGCGATTAAAAATCCATCAAAGCCATAGGAAAAACTGTAAACTAAGTAACCTGAAAAACCAAGCACACTTCCTGCAATTAGGGATTTTTTCCGACCCATTACATCGGCTAAATACCCCGTTGGAATTTCAAGTGCAGCAACAACAATGGAATAAATTCCCTGAAGGATAAAAATATCGAACTGGGCCAACCCATTTTCGTTGTAAAATAACACCACAATGGGCATTACCAGCATAAACCATTTAGCTACTTTTATTAAATATAGCTTGTAAATATTGTTGGCAATGGTATTCAATAGTCCGGTTTTATATGTTTGAGTTTTTAATTGCAAAGCAACAAATTTTTATGAATTACCAAATCAGAAATATGGGACCTTATTAATTCAGATAATATTTTATTTGGCTACAAATTCTGCATCAACATAAAACTGATATTATTTATTTTTATTGATGAAGATAAAGAATTAAATTATTATTAATGAGTCTGTTGATTGATTCAATGTTTGGTTTATTTAGCATTAAATATGCTTCAAAGTAAGAGTCAACCAACTTTGAATGTTTTGAAAAGTTAATGATTTAGCATACTTTTACAAGGTATTTACAGACACCTTTAGTTTGGCAGCTTTAGCGTATCTTTTGTAATTAGCAATTACAATCATTAAATAATCATTAAAAGGAAAAGCGATGTCAACAAAAAAAATACCTGCATTAAAGATCGGAAACCTTGAAATTAACCCTCCCATTATCCAAGGTGGTATGGGCGTTAGAGTGTCGGGTTCAGGACTGGCATCGGCCGTTGCCAATGAAGGTTGTGTGGGAATAATTGCCAGTGTGGGATTAGGGGATTATGAAAATTCAACTTCGGCAACGTTTGAAAAGGTAAATATGGATGCCTTACGCTCAGAAATTAGAAAAGCGCGATCGCTTTCAAAGGGTGTCATTGGTGTGAATGTAATGGTGGTATTGTCTAATTTTGAATCATTGGTAAAAGCTTCCGTTGAAGAAAAAGTGGATGTTATCATTAGTGGTTCGGGTCTTCCTTTAGATTTACCAAAATTCACAATAGGTACCGATATTAAATTAATACCCATTGTTTCGTCAGCAAGGGCCTTGAATATTATTTACCGTAAATGGAAACAAAACTATAATAAAATTCCTGATGCCGTGATTGTTGAAGGACCTATGGCTGGAGGCCATTTAGGTTTTAATCACGATGATGTTATTAATGGAACTGCTCCAACGTTGGAAGTGTTGATTAAAGAAGTAGTGGATTTTGCCAATACCTTGGAAGAGAAAATTCCTGTTATTGCTGCCGGTGGAATATTTGACGGTAATGATATCGCTAAATTTTTGAAGCTAGGCGCATCAGGAGTTCAAATGGCCACCCGTTTTGTGTGTACTACCGAATGTGATGTTCATGACGATTTTAAACAGGCATACATTTCCTCAAAAAAAGAAGATATTGCCATCATCAACAGCCCGGTAGGGTTGCCTGGAAGGGTTATCCAAAATGATTTCACCCAACGGGTAATGAAGGGGGAAACTATACCGTTTAGATGTTCTTATCACTGTTTACGTACCTGTAATCCGCGTACAGCTCCGTATTGTATTGGTAAAGTGTTGGGAGATGCTTCGAAAGGAAATTTGCTAAATTCATTTGTGTTTGCAGGCGCTAATGCGTATCGTTGTACGGAAATTGTTTCGGTTAAAACATTGGTCAACCAGTTGAAAGAAGAGCTTATTGAAGCTTTATAAATAAAATATTCTGTTTTAGCTGGTATTTTTTCTCGTTAAGTATTGTGGAATTACTCTGCATTATTGTGTAACTAATTAGTATCAAGAAAGGCTTACCAAAAACTGGCAAGCCTTTCATTTTAGCGGAGAGGGCGGGATTCGAACCCGCGGTACCGTTACCAGTACAACGGTTTTCGAGACCGTCCCATTCGACCGCTCTGGCACCTCTCCGTAGGCAAAGATAATTAATAATTGAGTATTTCAGCAACTTGTTATTATACCCTTAATCATTCTATAAACTAATACCTGACGCAAGCTAATTCGAGTATTCTCAATAATACAATAAAAAAGTTTTGTTAAAAAGTTCTTATCTCACTATAATAGTATTATTTTTAAAAAATAATCGATTTTATTGAAAAACTGCCAATTTTATCTGATAGATTTTAAATATAAGAAATTTTGAAAATAAGGATAGCCTTTGTATTTTTTACCGTATTTTTTTTGATGCCATTTTTGTTAGTGGCTCAGGAAAATAAATTGATTGATAGTTTGTTAATCAGTTTGGAAAATACCTTCAATGATACGGTTAAGGTGGATTTATTGAATGATCTAAGCGAGGCCTATCGTATTGCCAAATCACCGAAAGCCGAAACTTATGTGGAAGAAGCACTACTTCTTTCTGAAAAGATTGGTTTTACCCGCGGAATTGCAGACTCACGAAAAATATTAGGAATACAGGCTTTTTATAGAGCCGATTATGTTTTGGCTATCAATTTTTTTGAAAAGGCTATCAATGTATACGGAGATATAAACAGCCAATCAGGAATTTCAGATTGTTTTAAAAAGATTGGACTAACAAATGCATATCAGGGTAATTATTCTGAGGCTATTAAAAACTATGAAAAGGCTTTGGAGATTGATGAATTGCAAGATAATAAGAATGGAATAGCCGTTTGTTTGAATGATATTGGAGTGATGTATAATTATCAGGGTGACCATTCCAAATCAATTGAATACCAAAAAAAATCATTGGAAGTTTGCCGAAATATCGGTGATAAGAAAGCTATAGCAGCACGATTGATTAATTTGGGAGCTTCTTACGATGAACAAAGTAATTATTCCAGTGCCAGTGATTGTTATTTAGAAGCTTTAGTAATAAAAAGTGAATTGAACGATAGTGTGGGTATTTCAATGTGCTATAACAACTTAGGTGAAGTATCTAACCATAAGGGGGATTATGCCCTTGCAATTAATTATTATGAAAAATCTTTAAGCATTGACAAACAGATTGATGATAAAAACGGAATTGCAATTTCATTAATTAATATAGGAACCATTCATTTTAAGCAAAATAATTTTGATAAGGCTCAATCTTACTATAACGAATCGTTAGCTATTGCTGAAAAGCTTGGTAATAAGAGAATTGTTGCCAACATTTTAAATAATATGGGTGAGTTAAATATTAAACAAAATAAATCCAAACAAGGCATAACCAATCTACAGAGGGCAATTGAGCTTAGCACCGAAATAGGAGATAGAAGTGAAGTAGCAAAATCAATCTATAATTTGGGCAACGCATTTTTGGAAAACCGAAATTATAACGGTGCAATTGAGCAATACCAAAAAGCATCAATATTGCATGAAGATTTGGGCGAAAAAAGCAAAGCTGCTGCCGATTATATTAAAATTGGTTTGGCTTTTTACGAAATGGATAGTTCTAACAAATCTGTTGAATTTTGTAAAAAAGGAATTGATTTGGCGCGAGAAATTAACTCGAAAGAGAATATCCGGTTAGCATCTGAAGTATTATCAAAAGCCTATGCCAAACAAAATAGATTTCAGGAAGCGTATCAATACTCAGTTTTGTTTAAATTAACCCACGATAGTTTGTTTTCTATTGAAAGCCAGAAACAAATTAGTATGGTTGAAAATAGGTTTGAATTGCAGCGAAAACAGCAGGAAATTGAACTGCAACGAATTAAGTTGGAAAAGCAAGCGGTTGAAATTAAACAGCAACTTATTAAGCAAAATTCACTTTTGGGAGGATTATTAGGTGTAATAGGAGTTGTTGTTCTAATAGTTATTGGTTATGCTAGAATAAAAAAAGCAAATACAATTATTGCGGCACAAATTAAACAAATTGAAGAAACCAATGAGGAGCTTAACCAAACGAATGAGGAGTTAAACGTTACACTTGAAACCAACATTCAGCAAAAGGAGGATATTATTCAGAAAAACAAAGAAATTACCGATAGTATTCACTATGCTAAATATATTCAACGAGCTATTTTACCAAAAGAAGAGCGTTTAAGTCAGTTATTTCCGGACCATTTTGTAATGTATAAGCCCAAAAATATTGTAAGTGGCGATTTTTATTGGGTTACTGAAATAGAGGGTAGAATAATTCTAGCAGCAGCTGACTGCACTGGTCATGGTGTGCCAGGGGCATTTATGAGCATGTTAGGAGTATCCTATCTAAACGAAATAGTAAACAAAGAGTACATTACACATCCGGGGGTAATTTTAAAGCGGTTACGCAAAGAAATAATTCATGCCTTGCAACAAGAAGGTGTTATTGGGGAGCAGCGAGACGGCATGGATGTGGCCCTTTGTTCCTTTGATTTAAAGGCGATGGAGCTTCAATTTTCCGGTGCAAATGCTCCTTTATACCTAGTCCGCTCAAAAAATGAGGAATCCATCGAAGGAGCCGATGCGCTTGAATTTGGTGATCAAATATTGTATGAAATTAAAGGCGATAAAATGCCAATCGCTCTATATGAAAAGATGGAGCGGTTCCAATTGGTTGAACTGAAGATTATTAAAGGAGATTGCATTTATTTGTTCTCTGATGGCTTTGCCGATCAATTTGGGGGAACCGAAAAAAAGAGGTTTCGATATAAAGCATTTAAACAATTATTAATTGAAAACTCCAAAAAACCTATGGAGGAGCAAAAAAACATCTTGGATTCCACATTTACCGCTTGGCAAGATGGTTTTGAGCAAATTGATGATGTGCTAATAGTAGGAATTTTGGTGTAACTCTTTAAAATATGGAATTTGTAAGATTGACCAGTTTTAAGGAGTTAGAAAATTCATTTAGTAAATGTGAATT
>JFJP01012301.1_pt1 | contig 13099 bp, 14 predicted proteins | sample 431651 | NCBI WGS metagenome assembly JFJP01 (sample SAMN02602958, study PRJNA72255) | Microbial mat metagenome, whole genome shotgun sequencing project. | biome: fresh water; feature: sink hole; material: water; isolation source: purple microbial (photo- and chemosynthetic) mats found in...
GCTGAACTGAATGAAGAAATCATCGGCACCGTCATTGGCGGGTACGATGGACGCCGTGGAATTATCTACCATCTTGCAGTTCATAAAACTGTCCGCGAGCAGGGGGTTGGCGCATTGTTGATGAATGAAGTTGAAAAGCGGTTGCAAGCAAAGGGCTGTCTGAAATGTTATTTGCTGGTTCTGGAAGATAACGAACACGCCATTCAATTCTATGAAAAGCGCGGCTGGTTTGAAATGAATGAAGTCCGCATTATGGGAAAAGAATTTTGATGACCATTCGATTTGGGATTCTGACTCTTTCTGATCGCTCGGCGAGCGGGGAACGCGCCGATGCTTCTGGACCTGCCCTCGCGGAGTTGATCCACGCCCAAGGCTGGTCAATCGTCAAACAACAGATTCTTCCCGACGACGAAACCGCCATCCGCGCCGCATTGATCGAGTGGGCAGACAGCCGCGCAGTGGATGTGATCCTCACCACCGGCGGCACCGGCTTTGCCTTGCGCGATGTCACCCCAGAAGCCACGCGTGCCGTCATCCAACGTGAAGCGCCCGGTCTGGCAGAAACCATGCGCGCCGAAAGTTTGAAGAAGACCCCTCACGCCATGCTCTCCCGCGCCGTTGCTGGCATTCGCGGACGAACGTTAATTATCAATTTGCCCGGCAGCCCAAAGGGGGCTTTGGAAAATTTACAAACGCTATTGCCGGTTCTCCCCCACGCAGTTCAATTGCTGACAGACGACCCCAACTCTGAAACTTCACATTAAGGTCACACTTTGGGGTGGTCGTGGATTTTATCCAAAAATCAGCGAACATCTTCGCCAAGCATACAAAACCGCCAATTCCGGCTGCGGCATTGCTTGGCTCCACTCTGGCGGATTGGATTGCCTTCATCCCGCTGGCGACGACTGAATATTATTATGGCAACCTTCTCAAACAAGGAAAAAATGAGTCGTAAAAGCGATTTGAAAAAAATAGGATATCAGGAAATGCCTCCGCTCTTTATTGTTGTGTGGGGAATGTTTTTTGCTGTGCTCATAAGTTTTGTTGGGACTTTTCCTTATTGGTCGGATTGGTATTTGTTGGTTTCAATTCTGATTGGGATATTTGGTTTTCTAAGTTTTGTCTGGGTTTTTAGAAAACCAAATTTCTACGCAAAGTTTTTCTTTCAAGCCAGCCTTTCTGCCATGCTTGCTTTGGGTGCTAGCCGTTGCTTTAGCTACCTGTTTCCCCAATCTTTTTTTGTCATATACGCGCTGATACTTATTGCCTTTTTGTATACGCAAACCCTTCCCATGTGGGATACGCCCACTGCCGTTTTTATAAGGAACGAATTGATGTCGCCGAAAACAAGAGGAGGGAAAATATTTTTTAGGGCAACATTGGTGTTCGCTTCGATCGGTATGCCTTTGGCTTTGGTGTTGGGACACTATGCAAAATCGAAAATCAGCATATTATTTCTAGGCACGTTATCTTTGTTTATGTCCATGGCGTTTCCGTTTTCTGGTCGAGTTCCGAGTTCCCCTTGGGAAGCCAGCCCGCCCATTATTGATCAGCAAGACAATAAAAAACAAGAGATAAAGGAAAAACACCCTTTGTCGTTAAAAAAAACGTCTGGACGCATTTCATCTAAGAAAAGAATCGAGAAATAAAAAAACAACTTATGTTACTATGAAAGACGGTTTGATTTTCCATCTACAGTGTCTTGCAACCTTGAATCCGATCACAATGGCAGATGAGTAAAATGTCGCCGATTCAGATTATGACACTGTACCTACTTTCCTGTTTAGAGCAACCTAAAATTATCTATGCATCTCTTCCTCAAAAAACACGCCCTCATCTTTTCCGCCTTGCTCTTGTTGTCCATCCTTGGCGCAAGCCCGTTTCTTCCTTCTACCGTTCCCGCGCTAGGCATAGCCATGCTTCTTTTCAGCCTTGCCATAGCCATCTCCTCCATTTTCAAGAAACACAAACAAGCTGAAAACCCACGCCCCAAAATTGCCAAGGATATTTTGATTTTGGTCATCACCCTCCTGCTCATCATATTCCTCGGCGGGTTGGCGGGGATTTTTGCCAATCAATATGCAAATCCGCGCTTTGTCTCTGCAATCGCGGCAAGCCTTGCGGTGGGGTATTTGGTCAAAATGGGAGCGGGGAAATTGAGCAACAAATGAAATCGGCTATTACAACCTATCCATGACCTGCAACTCATTGGTATAATCCGCCCGCTCAATAAATCAAACAAACCCATAAGGAAAGTGCAAGCATGATAGATGTAAATGAACTTCGCAAGGGCGTCACATTTGAACTGGATGGTAATCTGTTAAAGGTGCTGGATTACAGCCACAACAAAACAGGGCGCGGTAACGCCAATATTAAAGTCAAAGCCCGTAATTTATTAACCGGCTCCACCATTGAACGCACATTCAGCTCCGGACAGTCTGTGCAAGATGTCAACCTCGATTTTGCCAACGTTTCGTACCTGTACAGCGACGGCGACCTGTACTACTTCATGGACAACGTCACATTTGAACAGCCCGGCATCAAAAAAGAATCCCTGGGCGACAGCGCTCAATTCCTAAAAGAAGGCATGGAAGTAAAACTCACCTTCTACAAAGGCGAAGCCATTGACATTGAACTGCCCACCTCTGTAGATTTGAAAGTCGTCCAAGCCGATATGGCTATTCGCGGCGATACCGCCACCGGCGTCACCAAAAAAGTCACCACCGAAACAGGCGTGCAAGTACAATGCCCCAACTTTGTGGTGGTCGGCGACACCATCCGCGTGGATACACGCACAGGCGAATACGTCACTCGCGTCTAACCCACATCTCATGAAAACCCCTGCCGGGCGCGAATGTCCACACTTCCACGGTGACTATTTTCGTGGTCGCAATATCGAAGAATGTCGTTTGCTAAAGGCAAATGGACAGGATTGGTCGCGTGACTTATGCGCGACCTGTCCTATCCCTGATATTGCCCGCGCCAACTCGTGCAAACACATGCAATTAAAAGTTGTGGTCAGCCGTTCCATTTTTACATTCTTTCAACGCCGCGTACAAGTCAGCGCATTTTGTGAAAAAACACAACGCAACGTAAATGAGCCGCAAATCGGCTGTGGAGAATGTCACGACCTGCCCTTCAAATTTGAAATAAAAGAATAATCCTGACTCCGGGGGGAGTCAAAAAATATGACACTCACCCTACTGCTTGATCTTGACGACACCCTGCTCAACACCAATATTGATTCCTTCATCCCCGCTTATTTTCAGGCGCTGGCAAAAGAACTTGCGCCGCATGTCGCGCCAGAGATCATGATCCACGCCTTAATGTCTGGCACAAAACGCATGATGGAAAGCGATGATTTTTCGCAAACGCTGGAGCAGGTATTCAACGCGGCGTTTTACCCAAAAATCAACACGCCCTACGAAAAAGTTGCGCCCGCAATCGAAAATTTTTACGATCATATTTTCCCAACATTGAGCGGCGTAACCACCACCAAGCCCGAAGCCAAACCCTTTGTAGATTGGGTCTTCTCACAGGGCTATCGCATCGCCATCGCCACCGACCCGTTTTTTCCGCGCAAAGCCACCTATCACCGCCTGCGCTGGGCCGGCTTCGATCCTGAACAATTTGAAATCGTCTCATCCTTCGAACATTTTCACTTTACCAAAACGCACCCCGCCTACTACGCCGAAGTTCTTGGGCGCATGGGATTTCCAGACGGGCCCGTGCTGATGGTGGGAAATGACCTGGAACGCGATATTCGTCCGGCGCAAATGCTTGGGCTGGCAACCTACCACGTGGATGACGCCCCCGCCCCCCCGTCTGGACCCGAAGCGGATGGACACGGCAATCTGGCTGATCTACGCCCGTGGCTTGAGTCCATTAATCCCGCATCCCTTGTTCCATCCTTCAAATCAGTTAACGCCGTGCTGGGAATTTTATCTGCCACCCCCGCAGTGTTGAACGGTTTATTACATGGGCTAAACTCATCTGCCTGGCTGCATGAACCAGCCCCGGAAGATTGGAATTTAAGCGAACTTGTTTGTCACCTGCGCGACACCGAACGCGAAGTCCACCAGATGCAAATTGAATTATTCAAAGAACAGAACGAGCCTTTCATCCCGCGCCCCGAGACAAGCGTCTGGAGTCACGAGGATGTTTTGCATGGAGATGGCGCAGTGGCATTAAAGGAATTCAACGACGCAAGGCGCAAAACGCTGGACATGCTCAAAGAGATCACGCCCAAAGATTGGGAACGCAAAGCGCGTCACGCCATTTTTGGACCCACAAATTTTCTTGAAGTTGTCGGCTTCATTGCAGAACATGACCGATTGCACATTCAACAAGCCTGGAGCGCGCTAAAAAGAGTGTAGATTTTTGCGTGTCTTCCCGCAGTTACCAGTGTTATTATGAGAATGAGGACAAGTTTTATACTTGTCCTTTGTTTATTAATTACCTTACGCAACCTGTCAGATGGTTTTATCAAGTACAACGCAATGATAACCTGCGTAATGGTTAGACTAATTTTAAGGAGAACACGAATGAGAAAACGTGTAGTTATAACGGGACTTGGCTGTGTAAGCCCGGTCGGAAATAATGTAAAAGACACCTGGCAGGCTTTACTAGCTGGGAAATCTGGCGCGGCTCCCATTGCCGCGTTTGATGCAAGCGCCCACAAAACCAGGTTTGCCGCAGAAGTAAAAGACTTTGACCCCGTTGCTTTATTTGGCACACGCGACGCCCGCAAAATGGATCGGTTCACACAATTGGCAACTGCCGCCGCGCTGGAAGCGCTTGCCCAATCAGGCTTGCTTATTGACGAATCAAACCGCGACCGCGTAGGCATTTTAATTGGATCAGGCATCGGCGGCGTGATCACGTTGATCGAACAATATGAAGTGATGAAACAGCGCGGTCCTGACCGTGTCAGCCCCTTTCTAATTCCGATGATGATCTCTGACGGCGCGGCGGGCAACATTGCCATTCGGGTTGGCGCGCGCGGACCCAACATGTCACTGGCAACCGCCTGCGCTTCCGGCACAAACGCGCTGGGCGAAGCCGCAGAAATGATCCGACGCGGCGCGGCAGATGTGATGATTGCCGGCGCATCAGAAGCGGCGGTCAGCGCGATAGCCATGGCGGGCATGAACGTGATGACCGCCTTATCCACACGCAACGATGATCCGCAAAAAGCCTCGCGCCCATTTGACAAAGATCGCGATGGATTTGTCATGGCAGAAGGCGCGGGCATTTTAATTCTGGAGTCGCTTGAATACGCACAGGCGCGCGGCGCGAACATTCTGTGCGAGTTCACAGGCTACGGCACAACCGACGACGCGCATCATATTTCTGCTCCGGCGGAAGATGGCGCGGGCGCAGCCAACTCGATGCGGCTTGCGATGAAAGACGCGGGACTTGGTCTTGAAGAGATTGATTACATCAATGCGCATGGCACATCAACCTATTTAAATGACAAGAGCGAAACCAACGCAATCAAAACCGTCTTTGGCGCTCAGGCTTATAAAATTCCTGTTTCGTCCACCAAATCAATGACCGGTCATTTGCTGGGCGCATCTGGCGCATTGGAAGCCGTGTTTTGTTCCATGGCAATCCTGGAAAACATATTGCCGCCCACGATCAACTACGAAACGCCCGACCCCGTCTGCGACCTGGATTATGTTCCCAACCAGCCGCGCAAAGCCGAGCCTAGAAATATCATGTCCAATTCGTTTGGTTTTGGCGGACACAACGCCACCTTGATCATCAGCCGCTACGAATAAAGGAGAAAGAATGCCATTCGCGCATATTACGGGCTGGGGCATGTACGTTCCAGAACCGATACTGACCAATGAAGACATATCCAAACTTGTGGATACCAATGATGAATGGATTCGGGAGCGCACAGGAATTCGCGAGCGTCACATTGCCCGCGAAACCGATTTTCCATCCACCATGGGCGTGGAAGCGGCAATCAGAGCCTTACAGGTTGCCAACCTCGCCCCCACCGAATTGGATTTAATCATCTGCACGGCATCATCTCCTGAATATATTTTTCCTGCCACAGCGTGTATTATTCAAGATCAAATTGGCGCCACCAAAGCCGGCGCATTTGACCTGCAAGCCGCCTGCACCGGATTCATATTCGCAACCAACATGGGCGCGCAAGCCATCCGCAGCGGATCGGTAAAAAATGTGCTGATTGTCGGCTCGGAAGTTCTTTCGCGTTTTGTAAACTGGAAAGATCGCAACACCTGCATTTTGTTTGGAGATGGCGCAGGCGCATTCGTTTTGCAAGCCAGCGAAGAACCCGGCGGCATAATGTCCTCGGTCATGCACTCAGACGGCTCCGGCGCAAACTCGTTAATTATCCCCGCGGGCGGTTCACACCACCCCGCAACAGAAGCCACCCTGCGGGAAAGCAGTCACTTTATGCAAATGGACGGAAAGGAAGTTTTCCGCTTTGCCACGCGCGTAATGGGAAAAGCGGTTGTGGAAACCCTGGAAAAAATAAACCTGACCACCAACGACATCCAGTGGATCGTTCCGCACCAGGCAAATTATCGCATCATTGAAACCGCCGCAAGATACCTCAAAATGCCGCTGGATAAATTTGTAATCAACGTGGAACGCTACGGCAACACATCCACCGCCTCCATTCCCATTGCCACAGTTGAGGCAATCCAAAATGGACGGATCAAGCCCAAAGATAAGATCGTCTTCGTTGGTTTTGGCGGAGGTCTGACCTGGGGCGCGATGGTCGTCGAATGGACAGGTCCACTGCCCGCCAAGAAACACATCCACCCCGAACAATATCGCCTATTTGCTCGTTTGCGCTCCTTTGTGCGCCGCACAATCCGCTTCATTGAAGGCTTCTTCTCACGCAAAGAACTTTAGAGAGCGTTTCTTAAGTCCAAGTTTGTACGAGAAAAAAGCATTAACCACAGAGAACACTGAGGTCACAGAGATTTTTAGTAGTTTTTTCTCAGTGATCTTCGTGATCTCAGTGGTAAAAAGCATTGGACCTCTTGCATAAGGAAAGCGTTGTAAACCACAAAGTCACCAAGACACTAAGTCACTAAGTTTTTCCCTTTGAGTCTTCGAGACTTTGTGCCTTTGTGGTCAAAAATAGACTTTTGCAAGAGGTCTATTTAAGAAACTCTCTCTTAGACAAATTTTAAGCAATTTGTAGTATGATGAAGTTAATATCATAAAAGGAGTTAGAAATGTTCAAATTAGGCACCACAGAATTAATCATAATTCTTGTTATCGTTATCCTCTTGTTTGGACCCGGGCGCATCGGCAAGATCGCCGGAGAACTTGGGCGCGGCATCAAGAATTTCCGTGACGGGTTGGGACCCAAAGAAGATCAGGCTGAACAGCCTGAAAATTCAGAAGAAAAAAAATAATAATAAAAAAGAAGGTTGCCGATCGGCAACCTTCTTTTTTTATGCGCTTGCGTCTTCAGCCATCTTTTTGGCAATCCGTTTAATAACCTCAGCCACGCCGCCAAGTGGATTTTTCAAAGTTTCAAAAGCCACTTCAACGATTTCAGGCGCCATGCGGTTAAGGTTGCGAAAACGCCGCGTGATGAAGTTCTCATCGGGCTTTGGCTCTTCGAGCGCAGTTTCAATTTCTTTAAGTTCTTCCTTTGCATCCTGCTTTTTTCCAGCCTGAAGTTTTGGGTGGGCGTCTACAAAATGATAAATGGTTTGAAAGAGCGGCGCGACATTAATATTTTGATTGGAAACCGTGTTATGGCTGCCGATCACCACATTACTGCCCTGCACATTTCCACCAATGACAATACTCCCGTCACCGGCGCTCAGACCTTTTTTCTTATTTTTCTCTGCCATGGTTCCTCCAATTTTGATTGAAAACTTACAAATCCTTCGGCGCAATCACCACTCGAAAACCGAGGTCATCATTAAACATCAGCGGAATAGACCAGTTGCAAAATGAGGAACGCGCAAACCACTGATACCCGATCCAGGAGCCGCCGCGCACAACACGATATTTCTTATCTTCATCGTACCACGAGCGCGTCCACTCCCAAACATTCCCGCTCATATCCCATGCTCCATCGGGGCTGACGCCCTGCGAAAAAGTACAAACCGCCGTCGTGCCGCCAAGACCAGTGCCCGTTGAGTCACTATCCCATGTGTTGGCGGCGGCTTTATCAAAACCTTCACCCCAGGGGTATTCGCGTCCGTCCCTGCCGCGCGAAGCGCGTTCCCACTCGCCATCAAGCGGCAGGCGAATGGTATACCCATCAGGCACAGCCACAATTTTTTTGGAAAGCCAGTTGCAATAGGCTTCCGCTTCAAACCAATTCACGCCCACAATCGGCACAATCGGATTACTCAGTTCAATGCTGTGCCAATAGTATGGCATATTACGTTTTGCAAGCGGACGATGCTCCAGCCAATCTTGAGCCACGGCTTCCAGCGTGCGCGAATCAAATTTTCCGGTGCGCCAATCCCAGCCATCGGCGCTCCAATATTCCTGCTTTTGATAACCATCCTCTTTGACAAAACGCGCAAATTGGATATTGGTGACGGGATACTTCCCGATGAAATACATGTACGGGATTTCCTTCGCATCTTTCTTAACCCCAGCCTGATACTCACCCAACGAGATTTCCGCAAACCGATCAAGATCTGAAGGACGCCACCCAAGCCTGCCCAGCAGTAAACCCGCATGACGCCTCAACTCAGGGCGAATATCGCCATCCTGCATGGTGGTTTGCAGCGCCTGAACCACATAATCCTTGCTTTGTAGAGATACCCCCCCCGGCCATGTATCCAGCACTGCGTCACCGGCAAGCACCACAGCCTCTCCCGGAGGACCCGGCTGATTATTAACAAGGGATTCAACCACCTCGCCTGCAACCCTGGGCAATTGCTGTCGAATGCCAAGATACCCAATGGTCAGCAAAGTCACTTCACGCCAAGCCTGCTCTCCCACATGCGCGGATAATGTTTCAATAATCGGCGCGGCATTGCCCTGACCTTTCAAGGCAAGCGCAACGGCCGCAAGATATTCCTCAAATGTTAAGTGAATGAATCCATATTCGCCGGGGCCGCGCTCCAGCAAAAGAGCCGCATGTTCGCGCACATCCGTCAAAAATTGACGAGCCGCCTGATGCGGCGACGCCTCACTGCGCTCCATAAACAGTTCTTCGAGTTTACGGCGCATATCTTCGCGCCCCACCAAACCCACACCGGGGCTTACTTCGTGCATCCACAACGCGAGCGGCGCAAGGATGCGAACGGTTTGAAGTTCATCAAGATCACGGCCGGGCGCGCGTCCGCTGAGACTGCGGGCGCGATTCCAGGTTGAGAGCAGAGTATTTACATATTGATCATAAAGTTGAACCCGCCGCTCAGGGAGTGAAACCCCCTGCCGCTTCATCAGGGCAAGAATGGTGAGAAGCAAAGGCGTGGATGCCAACTGCCGCACGCCCGGATTCTGCTGAATGGAATCAAGCAGTTCGCGGCGATCTGTTTCTGCGTCTGCGCGGGCTACAGCCGTGTTCCCTTGCGCCTGTTTTTCAATTGCCGTTGTCCAATACTTGATGAATTCTTCAATCTCGTCTTCTTCAAAATCAACAATGGTACATTCAACAAGGTCTTCAGCAGAAGGGCGAACCGAGCGATACCCAACCACACGGCTGGTCAACACAAATTTATTGCCCTCACGCCGATGGAATGCGAAGAAATCCACCACACGCTCGACAACAGTATTACGCATATTAATATCGCGCACTTCGTCAAGCCCATCCAATAAAATCAGCGCGCGGCCTACTTTCAACGCCTCGCGCAGCATGGGACCAACAGGTAAATCTGCGCCAATGCCGGCAAAATAGTCCGCTATGAAATCATCAAGCCGAATCTCGCTGGTTTGAAGCGCGTTGGCAAATGCCGCCAACGGCAGAAGGATTGGCAAATAATCGTCAAGCCCAATCTTGACCCCTTCGCCGCGCGCAAGGCGCAATGCCAGATATTTTACAAACGTAGTCTTGCCTGCTCCAGGATCGCCCAGCACAATTACACCGGAATGTTTTTGTAAAACTTTCAAAAGCGGAACCGGCTCGCCGAAGTGTAAGAGTTCCTGGTCATCATTGGTTACGTCACGCCCCGCCAGGCTAAGATCGCGTTTCCAGGTGTCTCCTTCAGGCAGTTCCATACGCGCTTTGAGCGGAACGTACAGATCAAGAAGTTTCAGCCTTAATGGAACACGATCAGAAATTCCCATGCCTTTCAGGCTGAGATAATAGTGTCGGTCTGTTAGATACCCCAGGTAAGCCGCTGTAGCCTCGCGCAATTTTTCGGCTGGCAAAGCAGGCTTGAGGTCGCGCCAGAAGCGATCAGCAAGGACTATTGTTTGCCCATGGATGATGGCGCTATCTGTAACAGCCCCACCAACGGCGATGCTCTGGTCTCCTGCTCGAATATCCTGTTCGCTTTCGGTTCGTTTTACGGTCTTTTTGGGAGCAATTTTCTTTTCGGTCATACCCTGCCTCATAAATTCTTGAAGCGAGTATACAGTAAATCCCTAACTCGGACAAGCCGAAACCAAAAAGGCTTTGAAACACGGCGACGTTGAGAAGGGACCTTAAAAAAACTCCGCGCCTCTGTGGTTATACTGAACGCGGTCATAAATTGCGGTTTTTACACGATTGATTCGGCGGGCTAAAGCCCTGCCTCAGTTCGTGGAAGCCCTTCGGGCTAGTCGGCTAAAGCCGACTTTTATGTACTGAGCAAGGGATTTATCCCGATGCGATACGAATCCCAAAAAGCGCAATTTGTGCCCGTGCCTCTGTGGTTAGCAAAAATTCTTGCCTATTTTGTAGCGCGGGATGGCAATCCGCCCCACGAAAACCAAGTTTATGAAATTTGGCGAAGGTATTGATTTTATTGACATTTTATTCGTTCTGCATATAATCAGCCAAAATAAATAAGGCGATGACGAGGAAAAGTACGCTTGTACGACGGTTCAGAGAGCAGGTAGAACACGGTGAGAGACCTGCCCGAAACGACAAAGCCGAATGGTCCTTTGAGCTGGAAAGATGAAAAGGCAATTGCCTGAATATTCTTTTTCGGGACGCTCCCGTTACAGAGCAAGAGCATAAACCTTTTGGTCGTGCTTGATAAAGTGAGGCTGGCTTCCCGTTGCTCATAACGGGAATTTTTCTTATATGCCATTTGGTCAGCCTAAGTTGGGTGGCACCGCGGATGCAAAGTAAATACAGCATTCGTCCCAGTTGGGACGAATGCTGTATTTTTTTAACCCACCCACCCTTCAAAAAGGATGGGGCATAACCAAAGGAGAAAATATGAATCCCATGCCTCAAACAGAACCGCAGGAAGTAAACGTGCAGGAACGCGCCGTCGAGACCCTCACGGATAATTCCCTGCCCGCCGCGCAAGTAATCGAAGATCAGAACGATGCCGCAGAACAGAATTCTGCGCCGCGCTTCATCCCATAATTTTTTGGAGGAAACCCATGTCTGACCAAACCCGCTTTCAATTAAACGAATCTGACCTGCCGAAATTCTGGTACAACATTTATGCTGATAGTCCGGTTCCGCCGACGCCGGTTCTGCACCCTGGCACGATGGAGCCGGTCACCCCCGACTTTTTATCTGTGCTATTCCCAATGGATTTGATTATGCAGGAGATTAGCACAGAACGCTATATTGAAATCCCTGAGGAAGTACGCGAAATATATAAACTCTACCGCCCCACGCCCCTTTTGCGCGCGCGCAGGCTGGAAAAGGCGCTTGGCACACCCGCGCATATTTATTATAAAAACGAGGGCGTTTCACCTGCTGGAAGTCACAAGCCAAATACTGCGATCCCGCAGGCGTACTACAACAAAATCGCCGGCACAAAAGCAATGACCACAGAAACCGGCGCTGGTCAGTGGGGTTCTTCGCTGGCTTTTGCCTGCGGAGTATTCGGGCTTGATCTTGAAGTTTATATGGTCAAGGTTTCCTATCAGCAAAAACCATATCGCCGCAATTTGATGGAAACGTACGGCGCGCGCGTCTACGCCAGCCCCACAGATCAAACAAACTATGGGCGCTCTGTATTGGCAGAAACGCCCAACAGCAATGGATCGCTTGGCATTGCCATTTCCGAAGCAGTCGAAGCGGCAGTGGCATCCAATGGCGCAAAGAAATATGGGTTAGGCTCGGTGCTTAATCACGTTTTGTTGCACCAAAGCGTCATCGGTGAAGAAGCCTTGAAGCAAATGGATCTGGCAAATGAATATCCTGATGTTGTCATTGGTTGCGTGGGCGGCGGATCAAACTTTGCGGGCATTGCCTACCCATTCCTGCGTGAAAATCTCAAGCACGGCAAGCGCACGCGTCTGGTTGGAGTGGAACCTACTGCAACACCTACATTAACCAAAGGCGTGTACACCTTTGACTATGGAGATACCGCGAAGATGACTCCCGTTGTTAAAATGCACACGCTGGGTCATGATTTCATGCCGCCCGGCATTCATGCAGGCGGTTTGCGCTATCACGGAATGGCGCCCAGCATCAGCGCCTTGCATGATGCCGGCTACATTGACGCAGTGGCGGTCAAACAAAAAGAGACATTTGAAGCCGCCGTATTATTTGCAAAAGCAGAAGGCATTGTGCCAGCGCCCGAATCAGCACATGCGATACGCGCTGCAATTGATGAGGCATTGGACGCAAAAGCCAAGGACGAGAAACGCGTCATTTTGTTCAATCTTTCAGGGCATGGCAACTTTGACATGGCGGCGTACGAATCCTACCTCAATGGAAATTTGGAAGATTATGAATATCCTGCCGAGGCGGTGAAAGAGTCGATGAGTAAACTGCCCCAGGTAAATCTATCCGCTTAGAAATAGTTTCTTAAAATCCTTTTATCACAGAGATCATAAAGAGCACTGAGAAAAACCATAAAAAAACTCTGTGACCTCCGTACTCTCTGTGGTTAATTCTCTTTTCTTACATAAATTTAGACTTAAGAAATACTCGCTTAATCTGATCCAAAACAACAAGAAGCCCGACTCGGTTGAGTCGGGCTTCGTCATTTAATCATTTTGGATTTTATTCCGA
>JFJP01023582.1_pt1 | contig 13099 bp, 8 predicted proteins | sample 431651 | NCBI WGS metagenome assembly JFJP01 (sample SAMN02602958, study PRJNA72255) | Microbial mat metagenome, whole genome shotgun sequencing project. | biome: fresh water; feature: sink hole; material: water; isolation source: purple microbial (photo- and chemosynthetic) mats found in...
GCCAGGGAGAAAGCCGAGGAGGCCACGCGGGCCAAGTCCGACTTTTTGGCCAACATGAGCCACGAGATCCGCACGCCCATGAACGCCGTCATTGGCATGAGCCACCTGGCCCTGCAGACGGACCTGACCCCGAAACAGCGCGACTACCTGACCAAAATCGACAGCTCGGCCAAGGCGCTCCTGCGCATCATCAACGACATCCTCGATTTCTCCAAGATCGAGGCCGGCAAACTCGACATCGAGAAGACCGAGTTCCACCTCGACGACGTCATCGACAACCTGGCCAGCCTGCTGACCGTCAAGGTCGAGGAGAAGGGCCTGGAGCTGCTCTTCCGCATCGACCCCGACGTGCCCGTGAACCTGGTGGGCGACCCCCTGCGCCTGGGCCAGATCATGCTCAACCTGGCCGGCAACGCCGTCAAGTTCACCCAGAAAGGCGAAATCGTCATCGCGGCCAACCTCGTCGAGAAAGGCGAAGACGCGGCCCTGATCCGATTCAGCGTCACGGACACGGGCATCGGCCTGACGCCCGAGCAGCGGGGCAGGCTCTTCCAGTCCTTCACCCAGGCGGACACGTCCACCACGCGCAAGTTCGGCGGCACGGGACTGGGACTGGCCATCAGCAAGCGCCTGGCGGAACTCATGGGCGGGGAGATCGGCGTGGACAGCGAGCCCGGCGAGGGCAGCACCTTCTGGTTCACCGCGCGGATGGGCCTGCACGCCACGGCCAGGCCCCAGCCCAGGGTTCTGGCCAAGGACTTCCGCGGCATGCGGGTCCTGGTCGTCGACGACAACAGGACCTCCCTTGAAATCCTGTCCGAAGCCCTGGAAAGCATGGGCTGCGCCCCCGAGACGGCGTCCTCCGGGCAGGAAGCCATCGAAAAGCTCGAAGGGGCCCCGCCCGAGGCGCCCTTCGAACTGGTGCTCATGGACTGGAAGATGCCCGGGATGGGCGGCATCGAGGCGACCAGACGCATCAAGGGCGACACCAGGCTTTCGACCCTGCCCACGATCATCATGGTCAGCGCCTACGGCCGCGAGGAGGTCATGCACCAGGCCGAGGCGGCCGGAGTCGCCAGCTTCCTCATCAAGCCCGTCAACCAGAGCGTGCTCTTCAACACCATCATGGAGGTTTTCGGCCATGACGTCGGCCCCAGCCGCCACGAGGACCGCTCCCAGGGGGCCGTGGCCGGACTCGAAAACATCGCCGGCGCGCGCATCCTGCTGGCCGAGGACAACGACATCAACCAGCAGGTGGCCCGCGAGCTTCTCGAAGGGGTCGGGCTCCACGTGACCATCGCCGGCAACGGCCGCGAAGCCGTGGAGCGCGCGCAGGCGGAACGCTTCGACCTGGTGCTCATGGACATCCAGATGCCCGAGATGGACGGCTTCGAAGCCACGGCCGGAATCCGCGACATCTCCCACATGAAGGACATCCCGGTCCTGGCCATGACCGCACACGCCATGGCCGGAGACAGGCAGAAGAGCCTGGACGCCGGCATGAACGATCACGTGACCAAGCCCATCGACCCCCGGGAACTCTTCACGGCCCTGGTCCGCTGGATTCCTCCCAGGCATGCCGAGAGCGCCCCGCAGGCGCCGCCGGTTCGAACTGCGGAACGGAACGATGTCGAGCTGCCCGAATCCCTGGAGGGCTTCGACATGGCGGGCGGCCTGGCCCGCGTGAACAACAACCGCAGGCTGTACCGAAGCCTCCTGGTCAAGCTGCACGACGACTTCGCCGGCGCCCATGCCGAAATTCTCGCCCTACTCGACAAGGGCGACAACGGTGCCGCGCAGATCCTGGCCCACACGGTCAAGGGCGTGGCCGGCAACGTCGGCGCCACGGGCCTCCAGGCCGCAGCGGCCGTCGTGGAATCTGCCCTCAAGCAGGGCGGCCGGCCGGACCCCGACGAGCTCGACGCCTTCGCTGCCGCCCTGGCGGCCGTGACCCGCACCCTCTCCCCCCTGGCCGCACGCTCGCCGCAGACCCCGCCAACCTCAACGGACGGGCCCTTCGACCTGGCAAAAGCCAGGGATGCCCTTGAACGGCTCTCGGTGCAGGTCCGGACGCGCAAGCCCAAACTCTGCGCCCCCATCCTCGACGAGATGTCCGCCCTGTCATGGCCGCCCCCCGCCGCCGACCGGGTCGGGGAACTCGTCACAATGGTCAAAAAATACAAGTTCGGCGACGCCCTCGCCCTCATCGACAACCTGCTCAACGACCTGAAGGAGTGAACAATGGCCGCAACCGGCGAAAAGCCCCTCGTCCTCATTGTGGACGACACGGAGACCAACATCGACCTGCTGGTGGAGGTTCTCGGCGACGAATATGAACTGAGCGTGGCCATGAACGGCCCTGACGCCATTGAGGCCGTGAGCGAGACGCCTCCGGACATCATCCTGCTGGACATCATGATGCCCGGCATGGACGGATTCGAAGTCTGCCGCCGGCTCAAGGCAGAGCGGGCCTGGGCGAAGATCCCGGTCATCTTCATCACCGCCATGACAGACGTGGAGGATGAAGCCAGGGGCTTCGAGATGGGTGCCATCGACTACATCATGAAGCCCATTTCCCCGCCCATCGTGCAGGCCCGCGTGAGAACCCATCTGGCCCTGGCCGACCAGCAGCGAGCCTGCGAACGGACCGTGGAGATGCAGGTGAGCGAGATTCGACAGGGACAAAAGGCCGCCATCTACATGCTCGGTCAGGCCGGGCACTACAACGACGACAACACAGGGGTGCACATTTGGCGCATGGCCTCCTATGCCCAGGCCCTGGCCAAGGCCGCCGGCTGGACCGTGGAGCAGCAGGAACAGATGCTGCTGGCCGCGCCCATGCACGACACGGGCAAGATCGGCACGCCCGACGCCATCCTCAAAAAGCCGGCCAAGCTCACGGACGAGGAGTGGGTCATCATGCGCGAACACACCACCGTCGGGCACAAAATCCTGTCTGTCAGCCAGGCTCCCATCTTCGAGCTGGCCTCCGAGATCGCCCTCTCCCATCACGAGAAATGGACCGGCGGCGGGTATCCCAGGAATCTCAAGGGCGAGGAGATCCCCGAATCGGCACGCATCACGGCCATCGCCGATGTCTTCGACGCTCTGACCATGCAGCGCCCCTACAAGGAACCGTGGAGCGTGGACAAGGCCATGGACTATATCAAAAACAGCGATGGTCACTTTGAACCACGTTTGGCGGAACTGTTCGTGTCCATTCGTGACGATATCGAACGCATCAGAAACTACTGGAATCTGCACGAAAAGGAAGAACTCTTTAGCGTCTCACCGCAGGCCACGTAATGATGCACACGACGCAGATTCACGGGAATGCCCATGCCTGAACAGATCCGCCCCTCTATCCTGATCGTGGACGACGTCGAGGTGAATATAGATATCCTCGTCGAATTCCTGGACGAAACATACGACATCAGGGTCGCCAGGAGCGGCCCCGAGGCTCTGGAAAGCGCAGCCTCGTCTCCCCCGGAGCTCGTCCTGCTGGATGTCATGATGCCCGGCATGGACGGCTTCGAGGTCTGCGCCAGGCTCAAGGCCGACGAAAAGACCTCCGACATCCCCGTCATCTTCATCACCGCCCTCGACGACGTCGCCGCCGAGACCAGAGGCCTTGTGCTGGGCGCCATCGACTTCATCACCAAGCCCTTCAACCTTGCGACGGTCCGGGCGCGGGTCGCGAACCACGTCGCCCTGCGCGAGGCTGCACGTCTCAGGGAGGATGTGGAGCGCATCATGCGCCACGACCTCAAGTCCCCCCTGACCACTGTGGTCAGCCTGCCGCAGCTCATGCTCATGGACGCCAACCTCACCGCGTCCCAGCGCGACATGCTGCAGCGCATCGAGGACGCCGGGTACACCCTCATGTCCATGATCAACCTGTCCACCACCCTTTTCCGCATGGAAAGTGGCAGCTACGAACTCAGGCCCGAAGACATGGATCTGACCGCCGTGACGCGCAAGGTCCTGGCCGGCTTCGCGGAGACGGCCGCCATGCGACGCGTCAAGCTGGTCATGCTTCCCGGCGAAGCGGACGCTGTCGTTCCCTTTCGGGGCGAGGAGCTGCTCTGTCATTCCATGCTCTGCAACCTCGTGGGCAACGCCCTGGACGCCTCAGACCCGGGCGGGACGGTCCGGGTCTGTCTGGAGCCGCAGAGCAGATGCGGCGCGCGCATCGACGTCGTGAACAGCGGAACGGTGCCCCCGGAACTCAAGGACAGATTCTTCGACAAATACGCCACCTTCGGCAAGAAGCGCGGCACGGGCCTTGGAACTTATTCGGCCCGGCTCATTGCCCAGGCCCACGGCGGAAACATCGGCCTGAAAAGCGAGGAGGGGCTCGTGACCGTCAGCGTGTGGCTGCCTGACGAAATCAGGTGAGGCGGCGAGAGAGGATTCTTTTGAGCTTGCGTTCGAGGGTCGTGGGCGTGAAAGGCTTGACGATATAATCGGTCACTCCGTGCTTGACAGCCTCGACGATGTACCGTTGCTCGGCCTCGGCGGTAATGGCCAGTATGGGCACGTTCGCAAATTCCTCTTCCGAGGAGCGAATGCGCTGCAGCAGTTCGAGCCCGGTCATGCGGGGCATGCTCCAATCCAGAAGCAAAAGTTCGTAGCGATGGCTCTGGATCATTTCCCAGGCCATGAGGCCGTCTTCGGCGAAGGCGATGTTGGCGAAGCCGAATTTTCGCATGACGTCGGCGATGGTCTGGCGCATGGTCGGATAATCGTCGACGATCAGTATGGGAATGGCGGAGTTCATGTCAAAATCCTGGTTGCGCGTTTCGGCCGTCAGCATTTTGCCTGGCGCGGCTCCGTGTCCGCGCCAAGCTGCGTGCCCTTCTGTTTCCACGATTTCGTATAGATTGCAACGAGGGGCGACTATCGCCGCCGCCCTTGCTTAAACGCGAAAATCCCCCGGATTGGAATCAACCCAGGGGATTTTTCTCGCGAAAACAGGGGGTCTATTTTTTCCGTTCCAACGTCAGCGCATGTGTCGTACATGCCGTCACACACGCAGGCTCCAGCCCGGCATCAAGCCGATCCATGCAATAGTCGCATTTTCCAACAACGTTGCTTTCTTCATGCAACACCGGGATATTCCATGGACACGCAGCAATGCATGACTCGCACCCAATGCAAAGCTCTTTAATCACATAGACCAGACCGTCGGACTCCCGACGCACCATGGCCTCAGTGGGGCAGGCCGCGACGCAGGCAGGATCGTCGCAGTGATAGCAACTGCGGAAAGACGCCTTCATTACAATTTTGCCGTCCTTGAGCTCCGGCTTGCCGGAGGTATGCACGGCGTACTTGATGCCCACTGGATTATTATTCTTAACTTTGCAGTGCACTTCACAGGCTTTGCAGTGAATGCACCGCTTCTTGTCCAGTTTCATTCTGTAATTGCTCATTACTGCCCCCTAGATTTTGCGCACGCCGACAAAATGTTCCTGCATGGAAATACCTCCACCCCCCTTGTCCCAGCACTCAAGACCGCCGGGCATGAGTTCATGGTCGGCCGCGCCCTTGCCTATGGCCCGGGATTCCACGGGCAGCTTGTGCCCGAATCCGTGAACCATGAACAGAGCTTCCGGGTGCACACAATCGGTCACAAAAGCCCGAATCTTGCCGGTCTCGCCCCGGACGGAGAAAATCTCGATGAACTCGCCGTCGACAATGCCCATCTCGGCGGCACGGCTGACATGAATCCAGGCCACGTTCTCGGGCATCTGTTCGGCCAGGAGAGGATTGTTGACCGTGTGGCCTTGGGTGTGCACGCCGACACGGCCAAAGGCGATGCGGAACATGCCTTTCGGCGGATGCGCGGGAGAGACGTACGCAGGCAGGGTATCGTGGCCGGCCTTGGCCCACTTGCCGCTCAGCATCTCGATCTTGCCGGAAGGCGTGGGCAGCTTGATCTCGGACATGGGCCGGTAGAGCGGCTTGTCAGCGAGCTCTACAAACCCCTTGTCGAGAAAGTCTTCGATGCTCACGCCTGTTTCCTGCAACTGGTAGTTCCAGAGATCCTCGATCGTCTCAAAGGACAGGGCCTCAACACCCAGCCGTTTGGCCAGGCCGCAGATGATCTCCCAGTCGGCTTTGGAATCGAAGGTCGGCTCCTGAGCCCGGTGCCGGACAAAAAACTGAGGCTTGAGTCCCGCCTTGCCGGCGATGATGCTCTCACGAGAGAGATAGGTGGACAGGGGCAGGACCACATCAGAGTTCCAGGCCGTGTCGGACCAGGAAAAGGTGATGCTGACCAGCAGATCAAGCCCTTCCCACTTTTTCTTCAAGGCCTCGGGGTCGGGCATGGCCATGAGGGGATCGTGACGGAAACAGAGATAGGCTTTAATGGGATAAGGCTCACCGGTGACGATGGCGTCATAGGCCAGGTTCACGAGGCCGGGACCTCCGTCGAACTGCGGATATTTCCAGCCCACGCCATCGGCCCGCTTCTCTTCGGGCTTGGGAAAAAGATCGACCAGCTTCTTGAGGCCCTTGCGGCCCACTTCCTTGGCCGTGTTGACGAAGGGCAGGCCGCCCTTGGCGCCGACGGAACCGAGCAGGGTATTGATTATGTACGCCGTGCGGCAGACTTGGAAGGAGTCGTTGTAACGGGCGACCATCCATCCCGGATGCCAGACCACGCTGGGAGCGGCCACCGACAGTTGGCGGGCCAGATCGACGATGGCCTCGGCCGAGGCGCCGGTCTCATCTGCCGCCCACTGCGGCGTGTACGGTTTGACGAACTCTTTGAGCCGGTCGAATCCGTCCACGAACTGATCCACATATTCCTTGTTGTAGAGGCCCTCGTAAATGAGCGCATGAATCACGCCGAGGTTGAAGGCATAGTCAGTGCCGGGGCGAATGAGGAAGAAGTTGTCGGCCTTGCTCGCGCTGACATTGGCGCGGATGTCGATGACGGTCAGCTTGGCCCCCCCGGCGATACCGTCCAGGGTCGCGTTGACCTCGGCCACATTGATGGCCTCCATGATGTTGCGTGTCTGGAGGATGATGTGCTTGGCGTTGCGCAGATCATAGGCCACCATCTTGCGGCCCACGCCAATGACCGACTGCGCCCCGTGCTGCACGTTGCGGGCACAGGAGGCGTCGTGGTTGCAATAGTTGGGCGAACCGATGCCACGCATGAAAGCCTGGTGCAGATCCGGAAAGGGGCCTCCACGGTCGGACCAGAGCACCGAGCGGGGCCCGTGTTCGGCCATGATGCCCTTGAGTTTGTCCGCAACGTAACCCAGGGCCTCGTCCCAGGACACGGCCTTCCACTTGCCCTCTCCGCGCTCACCCACTCGGATGAGCGGAGTCTGCGGTTTTTCCGGGTCCTGCTCCAAGGCGATGCCGGCCGCTCCGCGCGCGCACAGCCCCTTCTTGAGCGGAGAAAATTCGTTTCCCTGGACGCGAACGGCCTTGCCGTCCTGCACATCCACCTGAATTGGGCAGCGCACGGTGCACATGCCGCAGACACTGAACACAGATTTTGTTGCCGTCATGGCCATCTCCCGCTGATAAAGCGCGGAACCCGAAATCGGAATCCGCTGATGGTTATTCAATATGATTGTTTGTCACTACCTGTAGACGGGGGGCAAGGAAAATATACCCCTGTAATGGGCTTTTTTTCACAATAACCTCCTGGACGATCCGGATTTCAGCACCGGATTATTCCAAAGATTGTATCAATCCGGAATAACTCATGTCCATCTGGCCGACATAGCCCTCGACCACGGACCGGAACCTGCCCAGCAAAGAAGGCCTTCCGCTGCGCTGTCGCACTCCCGGGACTACTTCTTGAGTGCGGGAGTATCCCCGCCGACAAGCGTCAACCCGCGCACCTTTTCCAGAAAGCCGCCCCGGCGCACATCATCGCGCTCCTCTCCCGGTCGCAGGGTGGAGATGACAAGGCGACCGACCACGGCCCGTCCCTCGCCTCCGTTGGGCAAGGCGGTGCGCACGCCCCAAAGGTTGTGCAGCATGAGCGGTTCGCCCCGAGCGTCAGTGCCGAGATAGAGCCCAACATGTCCCGGCAACGAGATCAGAGAGGCAAACGCCCGGCCCCGAGTACGGATGACAGACAGTTTGGACTGGACATCGAGCCCTTCCAGGGAAATCAGCTCCCCCCCCAGCTTGGCCTGTTGCGAGGAATTGCGCGGCAACCATATCCCGAAAGGAAGAAACAGATCACGCATGGTAGAGGAGCAATCCCGGTTCTCGAACATGCCGCCCCACCCATACAGCTGACCGGACATGACATCGGCCAGCTCCGCCACAACACGGGAAGTCAAAGGCAGGGGCATGAGCGACGCCTGCGGATAGCCGAGCTCTGCCGGAACTATTCTTGCCTGGCCTGCGCCATCCCGTACCGGCACCCTGACCGTGAAACCCTGGGCGCCGCGGAAATGCAGGGGAAAAATGGCCCCAAGGTGGGTCTGTCCCAGAAACATGCCCTGCCCCACAAGAGACACCTCATCCTTGCGCAGGGCCACCATGCTCTTCGACTCATACTGCGCGCAAAACTGCCTGTCCGCCAGGGCCACGTCTTCGCCTCGCACCCAACCGTTGGCAAAAGCCGTCTCGACGTAATACCAGGCCCGGTCCAGGGAAGCATGGGTGATGAAGACCGGAGTGCCCAGCCACAGCGCGGTGTTCTGGAAATAATCGAAAGGGAAACCTTCGCCGGGCTGGGATGGATCCAAGAAAAAAGGACGGGTCGAAGGCAGCACCCGCAAGGCGGTGTTGCGCACGGTGATGGCCGCAAGACTCAGGGAGGGATAGTTGGGCAGGTCCTGTAACGACACGACATGGATCCATCGATCCTGGGGGAAGGGTTGCAGGTTTTCGGCGTACCCCTGTTTGGCACCCAGACTCCTCACGCCCCAGGAAATCTCGCTTGCCGACAATGACGCGCGCGTCTGGCGCCACGGCGCAAAAAATCGTTCCAGGGCACGCTCATGCATGGCGAACTGCACTGCCGGTGCAAGAAGGGGCTGATCCGAGACAGGCACGGCCTGACTGACCCGCTGTGGCACATCAAGCACAACCTCCGACAACAGGCCTGGACCCCAGGGGGCCTCCACCGTCTCGACAACCACCGCCGTGGATGCAGGCCCGGATTCAGGCCTGGGGGTAGGCTTGGCCGCGCAGGCACACACGAGCGCGCCCGCAAGTATCACGCCCATCCAGGAAAACAGACCGCGCAAAAATCTTTTCATGTTCTTGAGTCTATGGGTTGAGGTGTCGAGGCGGCCGTGCATTCCGCCCGTGGCGGCAACCGTTCCGGATGCCCCGGATTCAATACACTTTGCGCCGGGAAAAGCCCTTGCCTATGACATTGAAGGTGTTCTCGAAAATGACGAAAGCCTCGGGATCCAGCGTGAATATCAATTCCTCGAGCTTTTTCTGCTGTACGTTGTTGACCACGGTCATGACCACCTGCTTGGGCTGCCCGGTGTATCCTCCGCGCCCCTCCAGCAATGTTACTCCCCGATTGGCTTCCTTGATGATCGCGTCCGAGATGATCTGGGCGTGGTCAGAAATGACGAACACAAGCTTGCGCTGATTGAACATGCTCAGAACATAATCCATGATCTGGCTCGTCACGAAAACAAGGATCAGCGAATAGAGCACCACGTCCGTCTCCAGAAGCGAGAAGCTGACCGTGAACAGGGCTGCGTTAAACAAAAAACTTACCTGACCGATGCGGAACCCGAAGCGCTGATGCAAAATGATGCCAAGGATGTCCAAACCGCCGGAAGACCCCAGGGACCGCATGCTGATTCCTGCCCCGGCACCGAGCAGCGCCCCGCCGGAGATGGCGGCCAGCAAGTGATCGTTCACGGGGAGGGTGAAGGAGATGATTTCCATCCAGGCGGTGATGGCAATCATGCCGTAGGCAGTGTAGAGCAAGAACCGGCGGCTGACCATGATCCATCCGACCACGGCAATGGGGATGTTCAGCAAAAAAAGCCACAGCCCAGGGGTCAGAAGCCCGCTGAAATAATAGATCAAAAGCGCTATGCCCGAGACTCCTCCGGACACGAAACCATGCGGCACCGCCACGGACTTGATGGCCATGGCCACGAGAAAGCTGCCCACAGTCAGCAGGAACATGTTCCACGGCACTGAATAGGTGTACATGCGAAGTTTGGAATTCATGAAGGGCAACATGCCGCGTTTAACGGAAATGTCCAGCCTTTTGCAGCGGGCCGTCGTCGGACACGCTCGCGACGGAAAAATTGACTCCTGCGCCAGCGCGCCCGGGCACCCGAACCTCTTCTTGTCCTCTCACCCCACCCTGCGCTAGGCTACATCAAATCCATCTTCGGAGCACCCCATGAGCGTCACCGTCACCACCCACATCGACTTCAAGGCCATGACCCGGATCTTTGAACAGGCCGCACGCAAGGGGCGGGATACCCTCTTCGAGCATGAAGTCTACAGCCTGCTGCGAAACCTGGGCTCCGAAACGCCGCCCCGCAACCTCCTGCTTCTGGCCGGGACGAGACCGACGGATGAGGAGCTCATGGCCCTGCCCGGAGACAGGGTCGTGCTCAAGATCGTCTCGCCCAGCATCGTACACAAAAGCGACGTGGGCGGAGTGCGCATCATCCCCAAGATCCCGGACAAGATCCGTTCCACCTGGCGGCGCATGATGTACGAGGTCGCCGAGAATTATGCCGACCGCATCGAACGCCGTCCCGGCCACGCGCCGACCCACTACCAGGGCCTGACCGGTGACGCGCTGATCTCGGCCATCTCCCAGGACATCCAGGGGGTGCTCCTGGTCCAGTTCATCCCGCCGGACACCAACACCTTTGGCAATGAGCTCCTTGTCGGTTTGCGCGCCACGCGCGAGTTCGGCATGATACTCACCGCCGGGGTGGGCGGCACGGACACGGAACTGCTGGCCGACAACTTCCGCAAGAATCGCAGCATCGTCTCGGCCTCCACCGAATTGAACGATGGTGAGTCCTTTTTCGAAATCTTCCGGCGCACCGTGGCTTACAAGGTGTTGGCCGGCAAGACCCGTGGCCAGAAACGCGTTGTCGCCGACGAGCAGCTCATCGAGTGTTTCTCCGCGTTCATCAAGGTCGGCAACCACTTCTCACCCACCTCCGCCGGAGCCCCGTTCGTCATCGAGGAGCTCGAAATCAACCCCTTCGCCTTTTCGGACTTCATGATGGTGCCCCTTGACGGAATGTGTCGGTTCTCACCACCACAGAAGGCACTGGCCGCTCCCCGTCCCGTGGAGAAGATCCACACCTTGCTGCACCCGACCCGCATCGGCCTGATCGGTGTGTCAACATCCCGCCAGAATTTCGGACGGGTCATCCTGCAGAACATCCTGGCTCATGGATTCCCGGCCGACAAGGTAACGCTCATCCACCCTTCCGCAACGGAGATCGACGGCGTGACCTGCGCGCGGGGGCTGTCAGCTCTGGACGAGCCGGTGGACCTGTTCGTGGTGGCCGTGGCGGCCGACAACCTTCCTCCTCTCATCGAAGAGATCATGAGCTCCGGGAAGGCCGCTTCCGTGCTGCTCATTCCCGGCGGCCTGGGAGAAACACCGGACAGCAAGGCCATGGCCGAAAAAATAATGGGATGGATCGACGAAGGGCACCGGCGGGGCGACGGGCCCGTCTTTCTGGGCGGAAACTCCATGGGCGTCATTTCCCACCCTGGGAACTACGACACCTGGTTCATCCCCGAAAGAAAACTGCCCAAAGGACGGGGACAGCACCGGCGCAACTCCGCCTTCATCAGTCAATCCGGAGCATTCATGGCCACGCGCATGAGCCGCACCCCGGAGTTGGACCCGGCCTACCTCATCTCCATTGGCAACCAGAATGATCTGACCCTGGGCGACCTGATGGCCTATTTCAAGGATCATCCGGACACGGATGTGGTCGGCGTCTACTGCGAGGGCTTCAACGACCTTGACGGAGTGCACTTCACCCGCGCCGTGCGGCAAGCAGTCCTGTCCGGAAAGGAAATTGTCTTCTACAAGGCAGGCCGGACGCCCGAGGGCAAGACCGCGACGTCGAGCCACACGGCCTCCCTGGCCGGGGACTACACGGTATGCGAATCCTGTCTGACCCAGGCCGGAGCCATGGTGGCCAGATCCTTCAACCAGTTCACGGAACTCTACATGCTGGCCAAGGGGCTGCACGGCAAAATCATTGCCGGCAACCGCCTGGCCGCCGTATCCACGGCCGGATACGAAGCCGTGGGCATGGCCGACAACATCGAGGCCGACGACTTTGAACTGCGCATGGCCGCCTTTCGACCCGCGACGCGACAGCGCATTTTCAATGCCCTGGAGGCCTGTGGGCTGGGTCGACTGGTGGAGGTCAAAAACCCCCTGGACATGAACCCGGCGGCCACGGATGGACTTTTCACAGAGGTCGTCGATGCGCTGGCCTCGGATCCGGGGGTGGACCTGGCCGTCATCGGCATGGTCCCGCTGACCCCATCCCTGTCCTCCCTGGACATGGACGCAAGCCAGAATATCGCGGAGCGGATCGGGGCCATCGCGCGGCAAAGTCCCAAACCCATCGTCGCGGTGGTCGACGGTGGAGAGCTTTACAACCCATTCGCTGCCATGCTGCGCGAGCGGGGAATGCCCGTGTTCAGGGATGCGGACCGGGCCGTCCGGGCCCTGGGACTTTATGTCCAGGCCCGGTTGGGGGCGGAAAATCTGCGCTGCAGGAGAGGAGGGAATTCCTCAGAAAAGAAGACTAGTCCGCGCCCCCACGGCGCAGGCTCTTGAGACGCGACTGTCTGGCCTTGGACGCCAGTCGCCGCTCCTTGGAGGCCCGGGTGGGCTTGGTGGCCCGGCGGGACTTGGGACGCACTGCAGCCTGGGCCACCAGATGAATCAGACGCTCCAGAGCCGCCTTGCGGTTGGCCTCCTGGGTACGATGCGACTCGGCCCGGATGACAAGTTCCCTCTCCACGGTGAGGCGTTTACCGGACAGGGCTTCCAGCCGGGCAACCCCGTCCTCGTCCAAACCGCGGATTGCGTCCAGACGCACACGCAAACGCACGGCCGTGGCGACCTTGTTTA
>JFJP01015310.1_pt1 | contig 13098 bp, 9 predicted proteins | sample 431651 | NCBI WGS metagenome assembly JFJP01 (sample SAMN02602958, study PRJNA72255) | Microbial mat metagenome, whole genome shotgun sequencing project. | biome: fresh water; feature: sink hole; material: water; isolation source: purple microbial (photo- and chemosynthetic) mats found in...
GCGATCGCATGGACAACCGTTACCCTGTCACTGGTAATGATTGGAATGCAACTTAGTCAACTAAAAACCCTCAAAAATATTAAAAAAGCTCTTACTTGTTTATCAATCAAAATGTTGCTTACCCCCTTAGTGGTCGGTACAGGATTAATGTTTTTCGGCATTACAGGAGAGCCTCGGCTGGCAATGGTTTTACAAATGGCAATGCCACCAGCCTTTTCTACCCTTGTAATTGCTCAAGCCTATAACCTCGATCATGATTTAACCGTAACAACCTTAGCTTTTGGGGTCGTGTTATTGCTATTTACGATCCCCATTTGGCAATGGCTATTTTCGTAAATCTATTAATAAAATTGCAGCGCTTCGCGCCTAATTAAATTCCAGAGAAATTTTGGGAAGCGCCGCTTCCCAAAATTTCTCTGCACTACTCAAAGCCTTAATAGGCTGTAATAGATCATCAGCCATAAATACCTATGCATATACGAGTATTCAGGTAAAAATATTGACATTTAGGCAAAGATTAATCGGATATCCAATATGCCCAAATTACTGATTAGTACTTCATCTTTCGACTTACAGAACAATCGCATCTTGCAAGACTTGCAGCAGCAAGGATTTGAAATTGTTTTAAATCCTTACGGCAGAAAGCTAAAGGAGACAGAAATTCTAGAATTGCTCAGTGATGATGTGGTGGGGGTGATCGCGGGAGTGGAACCAATCACCCGCCATGTTCTTGATGCTGCTAAGTCCTTAAAAATAATTTCGCGTTGTGGAATTGGAACCGATAGTGTGGATCTAGTAGCCGCCGCAGAAATGAATATTCCAGTCCATATCACGCCTACGGCTCCAGTAATTGCCGTTTCTGAGTTAGCTGTGAGTTTGATTCTTTCCAGCTTAAGACGCATTTCCGAAGCCGATCGCAATCTGCGTGACGGGACATGGAAACCCCTGATGGGAAAACTATTGGCGGCTCAAGTTGTGGGACTGCTAGGTTATGGAAAGGTGGGAAATCGGGTGGGACAACTTTTAAAAGCTTTTGGGACAAAAGTAATTGCCTATGACATCGTTTGTGGTTCACTATTTGCCGACACCGTTTGTGTGTCATCTTTGGATGAATTTCTAAAACAAGCATCTGTCGTTAGTATTCATATTCCCTACAACAAAGCTAATCATCATTTGGTTGATCAAGATTTTATCAACAAGATGCAAGCGGGCAGTATTTTAATCAATACTTCTAGGGGCGGGATTATCGATGAAGAAGCGTTATATGACGCTCTTGTGTCAGGGCATTTGGCAGGCGCAGCCCTTGATGTATTTGAAGAAGAACCTTACTCTGGCAAGTTGCGTAGTTTGTCGCAAGTTATCTTGACTCCGCATATGGGTTCCTATGCTAAGGAAGCCAGAGTGCAAATGGAAGAAGAAGCAGCCCAAAATCTATTTGATAGCCTCGTAAATTTGGGCTTGGCTCAATAATCAATGAGAAGGATTGGCAGCGCTTCGCGCTGCCAATCCCTGTTTAGATAAAAAACCAAGAAATTCTATGAAAAAGTATGATGCGATCGTGTTTGATTTTGACGGCGTGTTAGTTGAATCAGTTGATGTCAAAACTAGAGCCTTTGCTGCCCTATACGCTGAATATGGCGATCGCATTGTTCAGCAGGTTGTGGACTATCACCTTGAGCATGGCGGTGTATCGCGATTTGAAAAATTTCGTTACTATCAAGAGGTGTTACTCGGCAAAATCCTAACCAAAGAAAAGGAAGTTCATCTAGGCGATCGCTTTTCGGAATATGTAGAAGATGCCGTCGTAGAATCCGCCTATGTGTTAGGAGCCTATGAATTTTTGGAAAATAATTATCGATCAACTCCTTTATTTGTTGCCTCAGGCACGCCCGATCAAGAATTAAAACGAATTATTTCCCGTCGTAACATGACCCATTATTTTGCCTCTGTTCATGGTTCTCCCGCTAAAAAAGGCGCTATTATTGGAGAGATTTTAACAACTCATGGATTAAACCCCGATCGCGTATTAATGGTTGGCGATGCGATCGCTGACTACGAAGGAGCAAGTGTTGCGGGTGTAAAATTCATAGGCAGGGTGATCAAATATCCTGATCCCGCCCCCTTTATTTCAGGAACTATGGTTTTGCCAGACTTAACTACTTTAGAGATTTAGATAATATTTCGCGCTATCTAAACCTCTTGGCAAATTGTTGGGCTTCATTTCTTAATCTTAAAAATCTATGCGTCGCCGTCAGTTTAATCAGCTATCACTATTGTTTGCAGGCTTGGGGTTAGCCGCCTGTAGTGATTCCGCAGTCTTAAATTATCGAATTCCCGAAAAAAACTCGAAATTTCGCGTCTGGTGGATTCAAAGCTTTTATCCTGCCGAGACTGAAGCACTTTCGCAAATTGTTGCCGAGTGGGAAAAAAATAATAATGCCAAAGTCGAAATTACTTTTTATAATGATGGCTCGGTTAATCGTGATGCCGAAAATGCTCTGAATAACGGCAACCCACCCGATATCTTATTTAGCAATACTGCCGAATTTGCCCTCTATCCCAAACTAGCGTGGCAAAACAAGCTGTTAGATGTAACCGATGTTGTCGCACCTGTTAAAGGTTTGTTTAGCCCGATCGCCCTAAAAGCAGTGTCCTACAAAAATAGTGCCACAGACCAACGCAGTTACTATGCAGTACCGATCGCCCAACTGTCGGCAGGATTACACTATTGGCGCGATCTACTTGCAGAATTCGGTTTGAGTGACACAAATATTCCTAGGGATTGGGATGGGTTTTGGCAATTTTGGGAAGCGGCTCAGGATCGCGCCAAAAGTAAGGGCAAAAAAGATATTTACGGTATCGGTCTACCCATGTCGGCGGAAGCCACCGATACCATTTTTATGTTTGAGCAATTCCTCGAAGCCTATGGCGTGGATTTGCTAGATGATAATGGACAACTCCAAATTGATAACCATCGCCAAGGTATTATCACCGCCCTAAGTAAATACGCTGGCTTCTACAAAAATCAGCATGTTCCACCCAAAGCAGTGCAATGGACTGACGCAGATAATAATCAGGTCTTCCTAAGTCGCAATTCATTTATGACCACCAACCCCGGACTTTCGATCCCAGCCTCTCAGCAGTTTGATCCTGTGGTCTATAACAAAAAGCTCGTCACCACAGAATGGCCCCTAGCTCCTAGCGGTAAACCTCTCAACTATTTAGTTGCCGTGAAACAGGCGGTAATTTTTGCAAGCACCCAAAATCAAGCTATGGCTAAAAGTTTGTTATCCCATATCATCCAGCCGAATAATTTGCTTACCTATCTCAAAGGGGCAGGGGGCAGATATTTTCCGACTATGCCAAAATTATTAGAAGATTCCTATTACAAGGACTCACAAGATCCCCATATTCTTACAACAACTAAACAATTTCAAAATACCACTTCCTTCTATACAGCGCAGAACCCTGCCTATGCGGAAGTCGGCGCACAACAGATCTGGGGCAAAACAATCAGGTCGGTCGCTAAAGGAACGGAAACACCTGAACAAGCTACCGAAACAGCGATCGCCCAAATTAAAAATATTTTTGCTCAGTGGAAATAGAAAATGTTTAACCTATTTAAAAAACGTTTGCTGCTTCAGCTTGTTGGCTATTTCTCGCTCCTATCGATTGTGACGGTTTTACTGGTGGCGGTGAGTGCCAATGTCCGCAGTCGTGATGCCCTCAGACGTTCCGTAATTGATCGTTTAGATGTTGCCACATCGCTGAAAGAGTCTCAAGTAAATCAATGGGTTGACAATCAACGCCGAGATGTGATTTTGATGACTCAGTTACCCGATTTTCTGATCAATTCAGAAGTAGCTTTTACTAAAGATCGAGAGTCTTTAGAGTTTAAAGCTTCCATTGATGGATTGAGAAAGTTTATGACCGATATATCATCGGTAAAGCCGAATATTCGCCAAATCTCAATTCTGACTAATAATGGAATCACGATCATTTCCACTGATAAACAAAAGGAAGGAAAATATCAACCGTTAGGGAATACGACTACTTATTTTACGCGTGACCAATCGCGGGTGATTGTCCCTAATTTTTATATTTCGCCGATTTCAGGTAAGGCGGCGATGACCTTTGCTGCGCCTTTATCCAATAAATCAGGCGATCGCATTGGCGTTGTGGCAGTTGATCTCGATCTGCAAGGGGTAGATGACATTATTCGTCAAAATACAGGTTTAGGCAAGAGTGGCGAAACCTACATCGTGGGTAGATTAGCGTCTAAAAATATTTTGCTATCAGGCGGCGGAGCCGATAATCAGGAACTTGCCAAAGATATTAAAAGTGAAGGGATCACCGCCGCCGCGATCGGCAAAGATGGAGAGGGACTGTACCGAAATTATAAAAACGTGCCTGTGTTAGGGAGCTTTGTCTGGATTGATAATCTCAATTTGGCTTTAATAGCGGAAATATCTCAGTCAGAAGCCTTTGAACCAGCCGATCGTCTTGCGCGTGATATTTTACTGATTGGATTGAGTTCCGCAGGTATTTTGTTAACGGCGGTATATTTAATTGCCCGTCGGATTTCCCAACCAATTTTAGCGATCGCTGATGCTGCTAACCAAGTTGCTGGCGGTAATTTGAACTCGCAAGCGCCTGTGCTAACTGAGGACGAAATTGGGATTTTGGCGATCGCCTTTAATCAAATGACCTCGCAGCTCAAAAATTCAGGAGAACAGTTAGCCGATTACAGCCGCACCCTAGAGCAGAAGGTCGAACAGCGCACCAGTGAAATTAAAGCGATTATCGATAACATGGTCGATGGCTTAGTGGTAGTTGATGGCGAAGATCGGATTACGCAGTTTAATCCAGCCCTTGCGGGGATGATTGGTGTGAGTAGTAAAGCGATCGCCGCCTCAGAGAAATACAATGACATATTTAAATATCAGGAAATCACGAATATTATTACCAGCACTAGAGAGAATCCTAAACAGGTCTTTACTGCTGAATTTGCCCTGCCCGATCGCCGCACAGGTAAAGCCGTAGCAACTTCCATTTTTAGAGAAAATCATGGAGTAGTCACTGAATTAACAACCAACTACCTCGGTACGGTCATCTTAATTCGTGATATCACGGCTGAGAAAGAAGTTGATCGCATGAAGACGGACTTCATTTCCACCGTATCCCATGAATTGCGAACTCCCCTTACCTCTGTACTCGGTTTTGCAAAATTAATTCAGAAGAAACTTGATGAAACTATCTTTCCTTTGATCCAAACTGACGATAAGAAGGTAAAAAGAAGCGTGCGTCAAGTTGCAGAAAATATCGAAATCATTGTTTCCGAAGGAATTCGTCTGACTAAACTGATCAATGAAGTCTTAGATGTTGCCAAAATCGAAGCAGGTAAAATGCAATGGAATATGGATAAATTAGCAATTACAGAAGTAATCGATCGCGCTTTCTCGGCAACTTCGGCGTTATTTGAGCAAAAGGGATTAATACCCATCAGAGAAATTGATGCAGACTTACCGAATATTAAAGGTGATAAGGATCGCTTGATTCAAGTTGTGATTAATTTAATCTCTAATGCCGTTAAATTTACCGAACAAGGTAGTATCACTTGCCGCGTTAAACATACCGACCAAACAATTACTGTAAGTGTGGTAGATCAAGGCGTAGGTATTTCGGAATCTGATCAGCCTAAGGTATTTGAGAAGTTTAAACAGGTGGGCGATACCCTCACCGATAAACCCCAAGGCACAGGGCTGGGCTTACCTATTTCTAGGGAAATTATTGAGCATCATGGCGGTCGAATTTGGGTGGAAAGTGAGATTGGGAAGGGTAGTACCTTTTCGTTCACATTACCCATATTTCAAGATAAAGAAAATGATCATAAACCCCAAATCCCTGCAATCAATTTTGATATGCTCATTGATCAATTGAAAAAACGGGTAATGTTTGAGCAACAATCTGAGGATCAAATTGCCAATGGATCTCCCAAGAAGATCCTTGTAATTGATGATGATGCTAGTATTCGGAGTTTGCTGAGACAGGAACTAGAATCAAAGGGATATGAGGTATATGAGGCAGAAAATGGTCAAGCCGCGATCGCAAAGGTGCGGGAAGTTCGACCTGATCTAATTACCCTAGACATTATCATGCAAGGCATTAATGGCTATGATGTGGCTTCCATTCTCAAATCAGATCCTGTCACCCTAGATATTCCCATTATTATGGTATCTGTAATTGATGATAAGAATAAGGGTTTACATTTGGGAATCGATAGCTATGTGACTAAGCCCGTTGATATGGCGATTTTAATGCGAGAAGTTGACTTATTGTTGACCCATAAAACATCTATAGGCAAAAATATTTTAGTGGTTGATGATAACTTTGTCTCGATTAGTTTGTTAGTAGAAATGCTGCAAAATCAAGGCTTTGTGCCTTCAATTATCTCGCCTCAAGATGATTTGCGATCGCGCGTCACGACATTCCAACCCAATGTGATCATTGCTAGTATTAAGCTTGCTCAGACCATCCAATCTCTGCGTAACGAGCAGAGTATGAAGCAGATTCGCTTTTTATTGATTTCAGAAAGCTAAACAAATGCATAAGAAATGGACACAAATAGCTATAGCGATCGCCTTATTTGCTCATCTTCCTAATCTGGTTAGCCCTACTCACGCCAAGGCCGAAACCTATATTAACAATCGGGTTTGTCCTTCAGACTTCCCTAGTTTAAGTAATGCCCTAGCTAAGGACTTGCGAGATTATCTCAATCGCACCTATATGCGTTTGCGAATCAAGCGCGAAGTTATGGCGGTTAGTCAACCAGAGCTAGAACCTTTGCCCCTTGCGCCCGATCAGTCTGGCGATCGCTTGCCAAAGCAGATTTTTTTATCGATGTTAGAAAGGCAAACGGGTAAGGTCGCCACTTCTCAACGTGCTTACTGGTTGTTTGTGGTTCCTACTACTAACGGATGGCGATTATCAATGGCATTTATGCGAATTGGTCAGGCTCCACCCATTGATGTCAGTGATGGCGCGATCGCTGATGCTGTAAGTAAATGGTTACGCGACTATTGCGATCCTCGATATCAACGTTAGTATAATCAAGAAGCCAAATTAATTAAAAGTGTCGCAAAGCGACACTTTTAATTAATTTGGCTTCAAAAAGCTTGCAAAGCAAGCTTTTTGAGAATTTATCTGGGTTTGCTATATTTTGGAAAAATATGTCTTTATTGGAAACTGTGCGATCGCAAATGCCTCCAGAAATCCCAGCGCAATTAGAGCGCATGGATGCGTTTTGGCATAAATATCGTCAGTTTGATCAAGAGATTCCTCAAGTTGTCGATACTTCTCAAAGCAGATCTCAAAATAAATTAGGGGATCACGATTTTGATGTGATCGTTTGTGGTGGCACATTGGGGATATTCATTGCCTGTGCATTGCAGCAACTTGGTTGGGATGTAGTTATTATCGAGCAAGGGGCTTTGCGGGGTCGAGTCCAAGAATGGAATATTTCACGACAGGAATTAGAGATATTTCTAGAGTTAGATTTACTAACGGAAATGGAATTAGAAACCGCGATCGCCACAATCTATAATCCTGCGCGAGTTGGCTTTGAGGGCGGTAAAGATCTATGGGTGCGGGATGTTCTCAATATTGGTGTTGATCCTGTCTATTTATTAGAAACTCTCAAACAGAAATTCCTTGCTGCGGGGGGTAAATTATTAGAGCAAACCATATTTAAAAAGGCGATCGCCTATCCTGATGGCATCGCTGTAGAAGTAACTCATAAAAACGATAATGCAGTTAATCCCCCCATAGAAAGACTTACAGGACGATTATTACTAGATGTGATGGGGCATTTTTCGCCGATCGCGAAACAAGCGCGATCGCAGGTACAGGGCAATCTTAAACCCGATGGAGTCTGTATGGTGGTGGGTAGTTGTGCGAAGGGAATGTCTGAAAAGCCCTATGGAGACTTGATTTATAGCTTTACGCCAATTCAAAATCAATGTCAATATTTTTGGGAAGCATTTCCCGCCAAAGATGGCAGAACCACCTATATGTTTACCTATGTGGATGCGGAGCCGCAGCGTCCTAACTTTGCCCAACTAATGGAAGACTATCTTTTTTGGTTGCCGAAATATCAAGAAATAGAACTCCATCAACTAAAGTTTGAGCGCGTTCTGTTTGGCTTTTTCCCTTCCTACAAACAAAATCCTTTGCAAACTCCTTGGGATCGGATTTTACAGGTGGGGGATAGCTCAGGAATGCAATCTCCTCTTAGCTTTGGCGGATTTGGCGCAATGGTGCGGCATTTGCCACGCTTAACCGATGGGATTAATGCGGCTCTGCATGGTGACTGGCTATCGAAACAAGACTTGCGATCGCTGCAACCCTATCAACCTAATTTATCGGTTACTTGGCTATTTCAAAAATCGATGAGTGTTGCCGTTAATCAGAAAGTTCAAAGCGATCGCATTAATTATTTGCTGGCTGTCACCTTTATGGCAATGGAGAAATTAGGCGATCGGGTTCTCTATCCATTTTTGCAAGACGTGGTGCAGTTTGTGCCATTGGCTCAGACAATGTTAGCCATGTCCATTGCCGATCCTGTGCTGGTTCTCAAAATCATTCAACAGGTGGGAATTGGAACCTTAGCTAATTGGCTCAAGCATTATCTCAATCTAGGAGCCTATAGTTTTTTAAATCAGCTTGGTCAAACCATTGAGCCAGCGATCGCCAATTTATTACCCGAACAGCAATATCAATTACAGCGTCAGATTGACGCATGGAAATATGGTTCAGGCGGAGATTATAAGCGATAAATTTAAATTGCAATTTCGGGAATATCTTCAAGATTATTGCTTGTAAATTTGGTGAGCATCTCTCCGCGATCGCAGCGATCGCGAAACTCACAATATTTACAATCAGAGCTATGAACATCCTTTAATGTGGGATATTCCTGAGCCTGAGCAATTTCCCTTAAAATCCCTTGGATCTTTTTGCCAGTGCGTTCATAATCAGTTTGCGAATAATTAATAACCACCGACTCAGCAGTATTCGCAAACCAATAGGTCATCGATAGCTGCTCAGGTGCATAGTTAGTCGTTTTTGCTAACAAATATAAATATAGTTGCGTTTGCCAATTAGCGATTAACGTATCTTTTGCGATCGCCACTTGGTGAGTTTTCCAATCGAGGATTTGCGCTTGGCGATCGCCCAAAATTAACAGGTCATAAATTGCAGTTAAGACAAAATATCCTTGAAGGTGATCGCTATTTTGATGATGATCCGACAGAAACTCCTGAGATATCTCTAAGGTGCGGCGATGCTCACAGAGGCGATCGCCCTCAATCATAACTGGGGGATGATCCTTAAAAGCTGCTAACCATGTTTGCAATCGCTCATCACTACTTGCCAAATCAGATACATCTAAGCCTAATTGCTGTTGTTGCATCAACAAGTGAAACTCTGAACCTAACTGCAACTTTTTTTTGCGATCTAAATCCGCTTCTGGTAAGCTCAGCACCTCTAAAAATTTATATTGATATTTACGCCGACAAGTTTCCCAAATATTGAGATTTCCTTGTGAAATTGAAGTGATGGGATAAATAGCTGTCATTGCAGATTTGCGTTCTTGTAGTACCATATCGTCAAACGATCGCCATCACCTATGAGTGCAACTGCTATTTCCGACTCTAATTCATCGATGCGCCGCTTTTTAAAAATCGTGAACCTGCGTCCCGACGAGGCTGAACGCACGTTTTTGATGTTTTTATTTTATTGTGCAACATCGATCGGAGCAGTATGGCTTGAATATTCTAGCTCTACCCTATTTCTCGAAGCCTATAAAGCCGAAAATCTTACTTGGGTATATATCGCCACCGCCTTTGTGGTGACAGCTTTTGGCGTTTTTTATTCATGGTTACAAAAGCTCTTTCCTTTGCGTTGGGTGATGCTGGGCATCTCCTGTTTCTTAGCTTTGCCATTACCCTTGGCATGGATGGGGCTAACCCAAAAGGGATCATTGATCTACATGGCGGCTGTTTTTGGCATTCGGCTATGGGTAGAGGGAATTTATGTACTTAGTAATATTAATAACGACATTGCCGCCAATCAATTATTTAATATTCGTGAAATTAAACGTGCATTCCCTTTAATTAGTACAGGCATTATCGTTGCCGAGATTTTGGGCGGATTTTCCTACCCATTTTTTGTGAGCTTAGTGGGAGTCACCAATATGACCCTCGCTACTTGCTTCATGCTCTTAGTGGGAGCATCTTTATTGTTTTATCTCAGCACTCGCTACCGCCAAGCCTTTCCCAATTCCATCTACAGCGTCACCGAAGATGGAGACATGGCCACGCGATCGCTACAGGGCAATCTGCTCAAATATGTCTGGTTACTATTTGGCTTTTTTATTGCTGCCCAAGTTTTGTTTTTTATGATCGAGTTTCAGTATCAAACCCAACTGGAAATTAATCTCAAAACTGAAGAGGCGATCGGTAGCTTCCTAGGCATTTTTGGCGGCATTATGGGTGTCTTTAAGCTGGCGCTACAGCTTTTTGGTTCTAGCCGTATTATTGAACGTATCGGCGTGTTTTTTGCAGTACTCATGCCGCCAGTGGGGATTATTATCACGGGAACATTGGCGGGATTTGCGCCCTTTGGTTTGCTAGTTGGTTTCGTGGTTCTGAAATTTTTTGATGAACTATTTCGATTTACGATTGTCGCCGCCACAGCACCAACCCTATTTCAAGCCATCCCCGATCAGTTTCGCAGTCAAATTCAATCCTTTGTCAGAGGGATTGCCGATCCATTGGCAACGGGTGGTGCAGGGGTTTTAATTTGGATTGTCAGCGAAATCTTTAAAAAAAGAGGCGTTAGTGTCGATATTTCTTCCCATTGGTTCGCGGCGGTAATTGTGGTGGTTGCCTTGGTCTGGGTGGCAGTTATTTGGTTGCTGAGACGCGGATATTTAGAACTATTAATCCAGAGTGTTGAGCGAGGACAGTTGGGGTTGATGGCAGTGGATACTCGCGAGATGCGCCGCGCTGTAGCCGAGTCAATGGCAAGAGCCGAAACCCAAGCCGAGCAATCTATTTGTATTGATCTGTTGACCCAAATTGCACCACAGGCTGTGGGTGAGTCCCTTGCCCCTATGCTGTCACAGATGACTCCAGATTTACAGGCTCAGAGCATTGAGGCTATGCTAGAAAATCCTGAGTCGAAGTATTTGCCCTATATCAGTGAGGTGATGCAATCACCCAATGCTTCACCACAGGTACAGGCTTTATGTTTGCGCTATGTTTTACTAGCTGATGAAAAAAATCGAGATATTGATAGCCTGAGACATTATTTAGGTCCAGAGCAAAACCCGATTATTCGGGGTACGGCGGTGGCGCTGATGATGCGTTTGGGGGCTTCGTCACAGGTGGCTGAAGCAACTAATACTTTGCGGCATATGATCACTAGTTCCTCACAGCCTGAACGAGTATTAGGCTGTCGGGCTTTGGCGGAAGCGGCTTTTATGCAGTCTTTGCGTTTTTATGTGCCGCAATTATTACAAGATCCTTCGATAGAGGTGCGTTGTGCTTTGCTTAAGGCGATCGCCGCTACCCGTACTAGTGAATATTTCCCGTCGCTTGTGCGGGGGTTGCATTATAAAGTGACCCGCAAAGCTGCCCATGAAGCATTAATTACCCTTGGTGATGATGCGATTAATCCATTGCTAGAGTTTGTCTATAGCGATCGCAGCCCCGATCATGTTCGCATCCAAGCATGGGATATTTTAGGGGAAATTAGAAGCCAAACTTCAATTTCAGTTCTTGCCAATAATTTATTTAAATCTTGGGGCAAACATCGGCGGCAAATTTTACGAACTTTAATTCGGATACCGCAAGAACATGGGATTGAGGCTGTTTTAGAATTGATCGGACGTAGCGGCATCGAAAAAATGGTAGTTCAAGAATTAGGGATCATGACTGAAGCATGGGCGGGTGTAGAAGATATGAGTCTAACGCCTATTTTGAATGCGGAAGTGGAACTATTGCTAGAGTCTTTGCGAAATGAGGCGAGCGATAGCTTAGAACGCATTTTTCTATTGATGAAATTGTTATACTCGGCATCGGCGATTCAGGCGGCCGCTTTTAATATTTTATCTGGCTCGAAAAGTAGTCTTGCTCGCGGGATGGAGATTTTGGACAATACCGTTGATTTAAGTGTTAAACAAATTTTATTGTCCGTCGTCGATAATCGCTCCATCCCCGATAAACTGACTGTCCTCGCCACCATTCACCCCTACAGACCCCTCGCTCCCGTTAAAAGACTGCAACAGATTGTAGAGTTGCGCCATTGTTTATCGGATTGGACTTTGGCTTGCTGCTTTCATGTGGCACGGACTCAGTTTTGGAGTTTGTCAGCCGAATCAATGCTGAAATGCTTAGAATACCCCACAGGATTTGTCAGGGAGTCAGTGATTTCTTATTTGCAAGTTGCCTCACCGCGATCGCTAATCAGAATTTTGCCGCGTTTATTAAAGGATCGTGATTCTTTAGTATTGGCTCAGGCAAGGGCGATCGCCTATTATTTTGAAAATAATGACAGAAACACCCTAAATCTAAGTGATAATTCCCAAGTAAGAACCGATATAGATACCGAGATAAGAACGAGAATGATCGGCAAATCAAAGGGTCATGGGGAGTTGTAACCAATGCTAACCAGTATTGATCGTTTGTTATTGGTAAGAGGTGTTCCGATCTTTAAGGAGTTACGGGACGACTTTTTGGTGCGTCTAGCTTCAATTATGAATGAGGTGTCCTATCCATCGAGCAGAATGATTTTCGCGCAAGGTCAAGAGGGGCGATCGCTATATATTGTGGTGGCGGGAAAGGTGCGGGTGCATTTAGAGGATAAGGATTTGGCAATTTTAGATAAAGGCAGTTGTTTTGGGGAAATGTCGCTCTTTGACGCAGAACCGCGATCGGCTTCGGTGACGGCGATTACTAGCTGTGATTGTCTGGTGCTGACTCAGCAACAACTCTATGAGGCGATCGATGAAACCCCTGATATTGCCGTAAATATTATTCG
>JFJP01027398.1_pt1 | contig 13098 bp, 19 predicted proteins | sample 431651 | NCBI WGS metagenome assembly JFJP01 (sample SAMN02602958, study PRJNA72255) | Microbial mat metagenome, whole genome shotgun sequencing project. | biome: fresh water; feature: sink hole; material: water; isolation source: purple microbial (photo- and chemosynthetic) mats found in...
AGTTAAAAAAAAAATTGAATTTTATTAAAGAAATGCATCATAAGGAGAAATCAGTGGCTTTATTAGAGAAATTGATGAAGTTTTATCGATATTAAAATAAAATTTGTATTTTATTAAAAAAATAACATTTATGTGCTGAAGAGAGGGTTTTATATTATTTTTAAGAATCTGATGTTTAATTTTTAGGCTGGGACCAATAGAAAAAATGTGTGATATCAGGATCATCCTTTTTTAAAAAGCTTCTTATGGTGATTGCCTTAAGTCTTTTTTTTACAATAATGAGATATTTTAAGCGAAGGAATGGGAAAAAATTATAAATGCAAATCGAAAATGCTGAAAGATAAGAAACCTTTTATAAATAAAAAAAAATTTTAACAAAAATTTTGAATTTCTGAAAAATTCCTAAAAAAAAATAATACGCATTATAGCATTATGCACGATTAAGCATTTATAAAAGGAAAAAAAAAATAAGATAATTCCATAAAATATATATCTAAATTAAATGAAATCCCTGATTTTTTTCTCTTTGTTGATCATTTCGGCTTTCTGCATCACCGATGATAGTTTCCTCTCTGATCCAACTCCATCTGTTGAAAACCTTGAAAACCTTGGAGTTTCAAATATCAATATTCTAAGTCTCCTCGCAAACTATTGTAATTCTTATTGTGGTTACGGCCAATGTGATTCTTGGTCAACAGGAAATTCCATTGATGGCAATAAAAATCGAATTTATTGCAATGGAAATGGTGTATTTTGTGACTCATCCACTTGTTATTATCCATGCATGGATAAATCTCCAGATACCAAAGTCACACATTTTGCCTATGGAACTCCTTCACCTAAAAAAATTTTGCCTCAAGTTATCATCAGTCATCATGTAGATAATTCCCAGTCTACTGCACAAACTGGCACTTATGCTTTTTCCCAATCAATCCAAAATTCATATTCATGGTCATGGAGCACCACATTGACTACATCACTTTCATTTAGTGTTTCAGCCGGAATTCCAGATGTTTGTGATTTAAAAGAAGATTTTTCAATTTCAGTTTCAAATACACAGAGCCAATCACAATCCAAAACTACGACAAAAACTTGGACTACGACAGCAAATTATGTCGCTCCTGCCAGAGCAACTTTGGCTGTAGATTATATCGTTAGTAAAGTCCAATATGTTGTCCCATTTACAATGACTATTCAATTTGGGGGTCAACTAGCTATGTGGTGTGTAAACCAAGTCAACGGTCATTGGTTTTGGATGCCTAATGTTGGACAAGTAATTGGTGGACAACCTAATTGCAACAATAATGTTTGTACCTTTACCGGATATTTCACAGGTGTTCAGGGTGTAAGTGATCAAATAAAATATAGAACTTGCAAACTTGGAGTGGAGTGCTAAAGAAATTAATGCAATTAATTAATATTTTTTTGAAAAAACTATTCAACAGAAAAAAAAAATCCCTTCCTAATTATAATTATAGAAAAAAAATCTCGAAAGGCTTTATTTTAAACTGCAAAAGACTCCATAGAAAAATTTATTGTTAAAGCGACCCTGCGCTTATTTGATTAATACATCAGATATCAGATGAGATAGATGGCTTTTAACAATGTTTAATAATGGATATTGAGAGAAATTTTGGGATTGAAATATACAGAAGATTGATTAAGCCTGAATAAAAATTGCAATTTTAAGAGAATGATTTTTGCAATGAAAATCCAAATTTTGTTACAAAAAAACTTTTTATAAAAAATTATAAAAAGCTCTAATTTTTTATATTATTGATTATTTTTTTTTCCCCATTTTTTACAGCAAAGTGAAATTCTCAAATATCTGAAGAATTTCATTGATTTTTCTTTCCATGATAAATTTATCAGTTTTTTCTCAAAAAAATACAGTTAAAAAAAAACTGAATTTTATTAAAAAATGCATCATAAGGAGAAATCAGTGGCTTTATTGAGAGAAATTGATGAAGTTTTATCGAGAAATAAACCAGAAACGTATTTTGTCAATAGCAAAGAGTTTTTGAGTTTTTCTCAGGGTAAAAAAACGAGTATCGACAATGAAAAAAACAAAGAAAAAACCATGAAAAATATGAATATTCAAGAACAAATTGATAATTCTTTCAAGAATTTGTCTATTCAAACGATTAATGCGTTGATTAGCTTGAAAAGTGATGTAAATAATAAACAAACTCCAGAATTCGAAACTGCGAAAAGTTTAGCAAAAACTCGCAATAGAACAGAGAAAACCGAAGAAAACTTAAAGTATTCCGCGAAAAAAATTGCGGTTTACAAAGGAAATACACCAGAAAAGTCTTTAAATAAGTCAAATTCCTCCCAAAAAAAGGAAAATTACAAAGGAAAAATCCCATTAAACGAGAAAAACGTGAATGAAATCACTCTAAATGCTCAGAAACGCATTGAAGAAATGATGAGAAACTTGAAAAGCTCTAAAAGTCTTGATGATTTAACTAAAGGACTCAAAGAAAAACTCCAGAATTTTGAAGAAGCTTATGAGAATATCAATCATAAAATTGATGATCTTTTGGTAAAAATGAAGCCTGAAAACAAAAGTCCAAAGAAAAATGAAACATTAGGTGGAGATTTCAATACTTACACATTCCAGAAAAAGAAAATGAATAGTGGTGAGAAAGTTGCTAAAAAGTTTGAACCATTTATGAATTAGAAAGTTTTTATGGATCTAAACATGAGGGAATATTAAAATAAAATTTCAATTTTAAAAAAACAAAGGAAAAATTATTATTATGTTTATTTTATAATTATCACATGAAATATTCTTTAATTAATGCAAATCAGAATTTTTTTAATTTTTTTGCTTTACATAGCAGGGAACTTAAATATAATTACATAAAGTTTTTTTGTTTTATTGATTCCAATATTTTTTCCTTTGAAACAAAACAATTTGAAAAATACAATTTAAATAGTTTTTATAAATTTAAATAAAAATCTTGATTTAGAAATTTATTCATCTCAATGCAACAAGACATATGCCCTCACATGAAATACGTCTACCCCACCAATGATGAAAAATTTCAGAATAAAACTTTTGAAGTCAACAAAAATAGTTTTTTCATTTTTTCATTTATCTTTTTAGAAAGCTTTGGCAAAAATGGCTTTCAAATGTTCTGTTTGTTATATGGCATCATCAAACATTTGGATTTGTTTGCATGTGATCATTTTTTTTTAATCGGGCGTTTATATCCATATTTAATCTTTCAGGAAAATTGCAATTTTTATGGGTGTGGTCAATTTCCCAAAGGTCAGTTGCAACACATATACAATCATTATGAAGGTTTCTGAAAAATCAATTTTTTTTGATAAATATAATTAAAAATTGACTTTTAGATTTCAAAATGGACAATTCCATTGAAGAATTACATTGCATTTTTATCAACCCCTTCACAACCGAAATAATATGCGTTGAATGTGATATCGAAATCTATGATTTTGAGCAGTTGATGATAATAATAATATTTATAAAAAAATCTTTTAGATATGGGCTAACAGGCAATGAAAAAATTTTGGAAAAATGGTGCAACCCCAGACGAATAAGAGATCTATTTGCAGATTCAGACCAAAAAAATAGAGACAATATTTTAGGTTTTTTTTAAAAATTAATATTTCATTGTTTGTTTTTTAAAAATTAAAGTCAAAACACAACTAACAAACCCTAAAAGCCATTGGAAAAACAATAAAGGATTATGTGGATTGTTTGACATGGGAAACACAAATTTCATGAATTGCATTTTGCAGATTTTATGTGGCACGCCTTCATTGAAAATTTTTTATGAGAAGATTTTCAATATTTATAATGAAAATGGAAGTATTTCGGAAAATGTGCCAAAATCCTTTTCGAAAAAGTCATAAAAAAACAAACTTTTCTTGCAATTTTCTAACTAAAACAAAACAGAATTTCCTATTATTTTTCTCAGATTGTTCATACAATATGGAGCGGGCAATTGCGTGCTTATAAGCCTCAAGTTTAACAATTTATATTAAAAATACTTTATTTTATTTGAAAGGAATTTGCTTATCTTATTTATGAAAACAACGAGAATTTTAGAGGCTATGGGTTTAAGGACCCTTATGTTAAAATAATTGATTTTTTTTGTAAATTGACAATGAAAAAAAAAAAATATTTCAGGAATTGTTCAAATTTCTTTTGAATTGTTTTCATGATGAATACAAAATATTAGTTGATCGTCAAATGGAAATCGTAAAAAAACAGGAATAAAAAGAAAATTTTTCATTAATAATTTAGGGAAAAGGTTCGATTGTTATAAATGAAAACCCACAAGAGGAATGGCCAATGATGTTCTTTTTTTAACCATTTCCTCAGAAATTTAAATTAATAATTAGATATGATATTAGAAATTATACTGATACTTCTTTAATTTCAGATACATATAAAGGAAAGTTGTGTGCAAGAGTGAAATGTCTCAATTGTGCTCACATAAGCATTATAGAAGAGGATTTTATGGGCATCAGTTTGAATGTCCCAGATCCAGTTTTCCATAAACAAATGAAATAATATAAATTCAATTATAATAGGAACCAAGCAAATTAAATGAATGGGGCATCAAATATGAAAGTGAGAACTTTAAACCAAAAAAAGATGGGACTTGGAAATGGATTACGAGGTGAAATAATCAAACAAATTATAATCAATCAATGTCTTTTAGTTTTTTGAGCAGTGATCTAACAAAAGTGACATTATATGAATGTTTCATTTATTTTTGCGAGACGGAATCCACATCGGCTCAGAAAAAGTTTCATTTAGTTTTTAGTTTCATTCCATGATTTATTTTAAAATATAGCTTTTTTTGTGACAAATGTAAATCAAACGTCTTCACTGAAAAAACATACGCTTTCTTGACTTTTCCGAACGTTCTTTGTCTTCATTTTCAAAGATTTAAAGCTGAATTCGCTGAAAAAGTGAACCAATTAATTAAAAATTCAAAATCAATTTTTTAAATTCTCTATTCACCAGGATAAAACTTATATCGATTTTCCTTTGGATCAACTGGATTTGAGTTTTTTTCTGAAGGTAAACTACCTATTAAATATTTAAACTAATTAAACCCAAAAATTTACTCATTTTTTTAACTTCGAACAGAAAGCAGCAAATTATGATCAATCAACAGGTTTATTTGAATTTTTAGGCTTAGTTGAACAAATCACTGAAAATGGTCGTGAAAGATTTCGTTCTATCTTGAAATTTCCAAAGAATCGTGGCTATTACTTATTTGATGATGCTTCTGTCGTGCGAGTTGATGAGAAATTTGTTCGAGAACGTGAAGCCTATATCCTCTTTTACAAACAAAAGATCAATACCGAAGAAAAAATCCGACATAATGTGAAATCCCAAATGAATCTAATCAAAAAAAATGAATACAAATTAGCAGAAGATTCCTTTTATTATGTTCCAGGCTTCTGGTATGAGAAATTGTTAACATTAAGAAACCCTGGAATGATCCATACCGCTCATTTCTTATGTTATCATGGCTTGTTAAAACCTGATTATTATGATTGTTTTCCTTTAAAAAATCAAGGAGGAGCAACTGCACAAAAAAGTCTTATGAACAATATTATGATGTCCAATGAAACGAGTTTTATCGACCAAAGCGTGATGTATGATTATAACATCAATGAAAACGAATGTGAAACGAAAATCGCTTTACAAAACCTACTACATCAATGCATCACTTTACCAAGAGAGATCGTAGTGTATCTTAGAGAAAAATTTGGAGGAGGACCATTTATTAAAGACCTTACAATTTGCCAAAATTGCCTTTATATGGCAAGAAATGTAAGAAGAAGGAAAAAATTGGAAAGAACATTAATTGCGAAATATGACAATAGAAGTAAAATTAAAGGGATTTGTTAAAATATAGTAAAAATTGACAGTTTCTAATACTTTTTTCATCATAAATGAAATGTGGATGAGCCAATGGAAGGATTATTTATATTCGAACAAGAAATTCTTAAAGAAAAACTTTATCAAAGGTCTTCCAATGCCCCCGCCTATTGATAATAAGATTCTTTTGTTGGACGAAGAAAATGAACAAAGCAAAAATGAGGAAATCCCGATTCCTAATCTAAAAAAAGTATTAATAAATTGATTCAAATCTATTATATAATCTAAGGGTGCTAGCTATCGAACCGTCAATATATATATCTGGAAGATATTTGAGAAATTATATGGAGGAGGTTTTTGTTATTTATGTGATATAATAATTATAATTGATGACGGGTTTTAGGACCGATGATCGCAAGAAATGAAAACACTATTTATGGGAAAAATGTGATACCTCCTCAGGTAAATAAATTGATCAGTTTTTATAATGTTTAATTTTATGAAATTTAAGTATGAATTGCCGAAATCGGATCAAGAGTTATTGGAGGAAATGCTCATATTGGTCGATGAGAAAAGGGCATTTGAAGGGGCGAAATTGCTTGCGAAGGAAATGAGGGAGCCAAATGAAGAAGAAGAGGAGATCAAAGTTCAAGTGGAAGAAATTATGATTGAAAAACAAATCTAAATTTTTATAATTATAAAAAAAAAACTTTTTGAAAAAAAAAATTGTTTTTAAATAAGTTTTATTTTTCGAGTGATAGAGAGAAAAAAAATGGGATTTAAAATTATGAAAACCTAGAAATTTATTTTAAAAAAAAAATTCCACCAACTTTTTTGATTTTGATTTTTTAAAAAAAGGATAACTGGAACTTGGATAGAAGCAAAAGTTAACTCTTGCGATAAATATTCAATAATTAATTTTATTTAACTGAAAGAGATTTTTTTAATGTCTCTCAAAAAAAATGAAGGTATTTCTGTGGAGCAAGAGAGGTTTGCTTTAAAAAAAAAACATTCATTCATCTATTTTTTTTGAAAATAACTCCAGGAAAACCATAGAAAAACTCAAACAAGAAAGTGTTATTTTAAAAAGCGGGCTGGTAAAAAAATAAATATAAAAGAAACAAAATTTAAACATAAAGCAAAATGAAATTCGTTCAAGCTCACTTGCTTTCGATAGTCAATCACTTCAAATCACGAAGCATCAGCAACAAATTTCCAATTTTAAGAAATTAAATGAAGAAGCTCTCCAAAAACAAGTTTTATAAATGATAAAAATAACTAATTAAAAATAAAAAATAGAAAGAACTTGAAAATGAAATACAACACTTCGAAGTTTTACTTCTAGAAAAACGCAAGAAATTAAATAGTGCAAATGCAGCAGAAGTACCTCAGCTCACAAAGAAAATTTCGAAATTACAGTATAAATTAGAACAAACCCGACAAAACCACAATCAATTATTGGACGAAATCAAAACTTTAAAGTCAGAAATCAATGTTTTGAGAAGAGATCGAGTGATTTTCGATAATGTTTTCAAGGATCTTGAAACCGATTTGAAATTAAAAGAAGTGAAGTTTAAAAAAGTTCTTTATGAGTTTCTTCAGGTGCAACTTGAAAAGAATGTTGCTGAACAGGAACTCGAAAAGATCAAAACTGAATCAGAAAAGGAAATGAAAAATTTTTCAAATCAATACGAACAGGCTTTTTATATGTCTAATAAAGAAAAAGGAACTCCCAAGCTCAAAAATGAAGAATATTTTGACAAAATTTCAATTTTGGCTCTTGTAAAGTTTGAAAAAATTTTAATTGAATTTTTAAACTAAGGATGCACAACACAATGATAAAAAAAAGAAACATATAGCGTCATCACCCAAAGATTTAAAAAAAAGCAATTCAAATGCTTTCAGAAAAAGGGGAGAAAGTACTGAAGTACAAGTTGAACTGGTTAAAAAACAAGAGGTTTGAATTCATAAATTCTTATTAATAAATTTTTTATTAAAAAATTTAAATTTTTTTAGCTCGCACAATATGAATTAGTGTCAGAAAAATTAAGGAAAGAGGCAAATGTGAAAAATATTGATGAGTTTATTGAGATTTACAAAACACAAGAGCACATTAATGATGAACTGTTCATGTGTTCCAATGATATCAATGATGAAGTGAATTTTTTCAAATATTAGACAAAATGATCATTTTTAATAAAATATTTTTAGATTTATTTGCTGGAAAAAGAAATGAACGAAGTCAATAATGAAATCGTGAAATATTCAGCTCAATTTGAAGGTCAGGAGATGTTGATGAGTCCAGAAAATGCTTCAATTCTTGTAAGAAAATATTCAAATTAAAGATTAATTTTTCGGATTCCGAAGAAAGATGTAAAAGCAATAAAGGACAAAAATTCAATTATTGAGAAGAAAAATGAAGAAATAAAAAGTGAATTGGATCTGACAATAGCACGATTTTTTTATGAGTTTATAGTTTTAATTATTTTTGATTAATTTAAGAAACAATTGCCAAATGCTCTTCAAGAATTAAATTTGAAAATTTCGGATATTGATAATGAAGTAAATTTTAAGTTAATTAATTTTTAAAAAATTCTAGAATATAAACGTATGGAATATGGAAAATTATCTTATTTTGCTTGAAAAAGAAATTGATAAAATTGTTGATGCTTCCAAATCAAGCGACCAAAATGTTATTCTTTTTTTATGATAATTCCATTAACTTAGCTTATTTTTTCTCGCAAGAGCCTTTTTAAGCAAAAAAATAATGAATCAAACATTAAACTTATGAAAAATTCACATGAAAATGAAAAGCGAATAGAAGAGATTTTGGAAGGAAGTTGCAAAAAAAGCATTTTTAAGAACTATATTTATGAATAATTGTTTAGTTGACAAAGTTAGAGAATCAGAGAAAATAATGAAATTGAAGGAATTCATTGAAAATAGCGAAAAAGTGAACAATTTTTCGTTTAAATTTTCGATTTTAAAAAAAATAAAAACAAAGGAAATTTCGAAAGTTTTGACAAAATCTTCACCAAAAGCCAGAAGAAATATAAAGAAAAACTAATTTTTTGAATTCAATCATAAAAAGTCGTGGGTTTTTTTTAATTTTCCTTTTAAAAAAATAGCGGAATTTTTAAATTTAAAATTATTATTTAGCCTTCTTTTTTTTTTAACAGCAGCCTGATTTTTTCTCTTTTCCATGATTTTTTCCATCTAATTTAAACAATTCTCCATTTTTATCAACTTTATCAACTTTTTTCGTTTCCTGAAGATATTTTTCCTTCAAATAGTTCAAAAAAATATCAAAACTTTCCTTAACATTAGTTTTTTCTAAAGCGCTTCCCTCGAAATATAATATCGGATTCTCAGGATTCTCTCCATTGATTTCTGTGATCTTCTCTCGTATATCGCTTTCATGCACTTGTCGACAATCAGGGTCTTGTTTAACTTTATCTGATTTATTTCCAAAGAGAATCCTAATGAATTTATCCTTTTCAGATTTATCTGAATGAAGTTTTGTCTCTCTTAAATAATATTGTATCTCTTCAAAACTTTCTAACTCAGTCAAATCGAAAACTATCACTGCTCCTATTGCATTCTTATAATATGTCTTATTTATTGTTTTGAATTTCTCTTGACCTGCTGTGTCCCAAATGTCCACTCGAACTGTAAAATCTTGATATTGTTCTTTTTTTGTTCGGAAATCGATGCCTAAAAAATTTGTTTTGATGAGAATTAAAAGAAAAATTATATATTTAAACCCATTGTAGATTGAACTACTGTGCTGAATTTATCGTCAACATAACGTGTAATTATGCTGGTTTTGCCTACTTTGGACTTGCCCAAAAGAATTATTTTACCCTTGATTTCGTTCAGGGATGCCATTTTTTTTTTTATTGTAGAGGGGAATTTATAATAGGAGCCTTTTGCTTATATTTTGAAAATCAATAAATTTGTTTTTTTTTCTTTCTCTATTTTCATATCAAAAATCTAAAATTTCCATTTAATAAAACTATAAAAAAATTTCAAATTTTTTTTTATTTCAAAATCTAAAAATTTTTCATTTTAATTTTTTTTAAAAAAAACGATAAAGTAAGAGAGACTTCATTTTCCTCCCTCTTAAAAAAAAATTTGACATGATAATTAAATTTTTTTACTGCCATTAAATTTCTATTTTAATGTCAAATTTGAAACAAAAAAAATTCCCATAGAAAAAAAAAACCTTGCTGTTTTGCTTTTTGACGTCATTCCCCTATTAATATTTATTTTGTAAACAAAAAAAGAACCCTGACAAATAATAAATATCTCACAAAAATAAAAAAATCATCAAATGAGTTTCAGCTCTTCAGATTTTCAATATTATCTTGATCACGATAACCATGACACTCGAGCCAAATGGAGGCAATTCACCACTGCCGACATTTTCAAGCCCCGATTTGATATTTCTCTCAAAGAAGCCAAAGATTTGGCTTTTGAACGATTAAAAGTTGTGGCTGAAAACAAGGTGTTTTCAGCTTTCGACTTCCTGAAAAACCCATTAAACGTTTTTGCGAACCATGAAATGGCTGGTATTGTTGACCATTCCCTTGCAACTAAAATCACTGTTCAATTGAATCTCTTTGGAGGCACAGTAGTGACTTTAGGCACCGACCGTCATTTGCCCATAGCAGAAGGCATTGATGATTTGAGCACAGTTGGTTGTTTTGCATTGACAGAATTGGGGTATGGAAACAATGCTGTCGAAATGGAGACCACAGCTCAATGGGACGCCACCACAAAGGAATTCATTATCAATAGTCCTAGTGTCTTATCACAGAAGTATTGGATCACTAATGGAGCTTTACATTCAAATTTTGCAGTGGTATTTGCACAATTGTTCATAAATGGACAACATGAGGGAATTCATGCGTTTTTGGTCAGAATCAGAAACAAAGATATGTCTGTAAGACATGGAGTCTTCATTGAGGATATGGGGCATAAGTTGAGTTCAAATGGAGTTGATAATGCTAGGATCTCTTTCACAAACATCAGTGTCCCAAGAGAAAGCCTTCTCAATAAATATTCAGACGTCGATATCAATGGAAATTACCACTCAAAGATCCCTAAAAAAAGAGAAAGATTCCTTAGAGTTGCTGATAGATTGTTATCTGGTCGGTTGTGTATTGCAGCCATGCAAATTTCAAACACAAAATCAACCTTATGCACTTGTTTCCGATATGCTTCGAAGAGATTGGCAATGGGTAAAACAGGGAAAAGTGATACCCCGATCATGGACTTCCAATTATTCCAAAACGCTATGTATCCTTTATTGGCGAAAAGTGTGTGTTTGAATATCGCATTCAATCAGATTAAGACCATCTATTCACAAAATGCAGTCAATGAGCCAACAATCGATGTGATTAGATTATGCTGTGTGATCAAACCAATGATCACTTGGAATTTGAAAGATGTTGCCACAAGATCAGTTGAGAGATGTGGAGGACAAGGCTATTTGTCCTGCAATAGATTGGCTGAAAGCATTGGATTTTCTCATTCAGGTATAACTGCTGAAGGAGATAACAGTATTTTAATGCAAAAGGTCACAAAAGAATTGATGGGGTCAATTGAGAAAAAAAATTACAAATTCCCAGAAATGACTCAATGTCCAATAAGAGAAATACCAAAGAAAGAGAAAATTTCTGACATTGAAACTATGTTGAACCTATTAAAGTGGAGAGAATTGTTTTTAATCAAGGAATTAACGAAAGTCAGCATTGAAAAAATCGCTAAAGGAGGTAAAACTGTATATGATGTTTGGATGATCGAAAATAATTATTTGGTTCAGAACCTTGCTCATGCTTTTGGAGAAAGGGTTGTGGCTGAAATTTGCTGCAATGAGTTAAGAATTTGCCCAAGCAGCATTAAAAAAGTCCTAGAATTATTGGTCAGAACTTATTTGCAACATGTTGTTGTGGAAAATTTAAGCTGGTTTTTGATACATGATACCGTTAACAATAAGGCTGCTGAGGAATTGAATGTTGCTTATAGAGAAAACATCAGAGAAATTCACCCACATGCTTTAAATTTGGTCAATTCCTTTGGAATTCCGGAACATCTTTTGACTGCACCGATAGCACAGAATTATGAAGACTTCAATAGTAGACCTAATGGCGGAGAAGTTTATAGAGCAAAGTTATAAAAGTTTAAAGGTTTTGAAAATTAATTAAAAAAAAATTATTGAAAAATAGGAAGAAAAAAATTTTTTTTTTTTTGAAAAATTCATAAGTTCATTTTTTTTCTTGTTGATTTTATTGTTTTGCTGAAATGTAAAAAACAGTAAAAACTAGATTTTAAATTTTTTTTTTTTTAATTAATTAATTAAAAAAAATTAAATTCAAATTCAAAAGCAAAATACAAATTATTCATTTATTAAAAAAAAAAAATTAAAAACTTATTTATTCCCTTTTTTCTTTTTTTTCAACAGCTTCAACACCATCTCATTCAAATTTTTATGAGTTCCTGCTCTCGTAAAGAAACTCTTCCAATGGTCTTTTTTCTGTTCATTTGATCCCTTTCTCTTTGATTTATTCCTTTTCTCTATAGATTTCCTCTTTTTTTGGATCTCCGAAGGCATTTTCTGCCTCATTTCATCCAAGAAAAACGTATATTTCATTAATCTCGCATTCAAAGCCTTCTTATTATTTTTTTTATGTTTTTCCCCATTGCATCTCTCAATAAGCGCCTTGCAATTACTCATTAAGAAATAGTTTTTAAAATTATGAACTTTTTTGAAACTTTCATTGAATTTCTCTACATTTGTAACATTTATAGTTGAAATCTGCTGTTTATTAGTATTATTCACCATAAAATTGTTATTGGAATTTATCGAAGAGCCATGATTATTCGATTCTTTTTTCCCATATTTTCTGAATTTAATGTTGTCATTCTCAGATAAAATTTGCAATTTTGATTGCGATATTCTTTTTATTGAAACTTGAGAATCTTTTGTTTTCTCTCGGGGGTTTTCTAAAAACAAATGCCTTTCCGCTATTTCTTCGAAATTCTTATCGAATTTTTCTAAGGATTTCTCAATTTTTTCTGGGTTTTCGCTTCTTTTCATGACTTCTGTTAAGATTTTCTTGTTTTTGGCTTGAATCTTCTTATTTTCTTCCAAAGTCCTTTTGTTCTCCATTTGAAGCTACTTGCAATGTATTCTAAGTCATTCACAGAAGGAAGAATGC
>JFJP01020749.1_pt1 | contig 13097 bp, 8 predicted proteins | sample 431651 | NCBI WGS metagenome assembly JFJP01 (sample SAMN02602958, study PRJNA72255) | Microbial mat metagenome, whole genome shotgun sequencing project. | biome: fresh water; feature: sink hole; material: water; isolation source: purple microbial (photo- and chemosynthetic) mats found in...
GGTCGGCGTAGCCGAGCAGGTCGCGGGCGGCATCGCGCAATGCCGCAGCCTGGCCGGGCAGGGCCTTGAGATCGTAGTCGCCGCCGAACAGGCGCGGGCGGTAGCGCCGGGGATCCTCGCTCAGCGGCAGGATGGCGCGCAGCTCGGCGAGATGGCGCGCCAGCTGGTCGAGATGGCGGTCGCAGGCGCGCACGGCTGCCGCCGCTGCAGCGGCGTCGATCTCGAACTCGGCGGGGATGCCGGATTCGTGGCGGGCGAGGGCGGTGTCGCGCGCCTTCAACTCTTCGAGCAGTTCGCGGCGCTCGCCCGACAGCTGGGTCACCTGGGCGCGCAGCTCGGCGACCTGCTGGGCCAGCTCGACGCGCGCCTCGCCGACCCGGCGCACCGCCTCGACCAGGGCCTCGGCGCGGCCGGGCAGGGCCTTGCAGGCGCGGCCCTCGATGGCGGCGCCGATCGAGGCGAGGAAGGCGGAGAAGGCATCGATGGTGGCGCGGGTGTCGTGCTCGGCGTGCTCGCGGCGGGTGCGTTCCTGGGCGAGCGCGGCGGACAGCTCCTGGGCCGCCTTGGCGCCGCTGGTCTCACCCAGCCGGATGAGCTGCTCGCTGACCTGGGCGTGGTGCGCACGCCAGAAATCATCGAGTGTATCGACGACATCGGCGGCCAGCGCGGCGTCCGGACCCTCTCCCGGCACGGCCTTGGCCAGGCGCTTGTTGAGCGCGTCAGCGTCGGCGCGGAAGCGCGCCACGGCGCCGCCGCCGGAGGGGTCGAGGCAGCCGAAGAAGGTCAACCACAGCTCGCCAACATTCAGCGCCAGGCGGCGGGTCTCGGGATCGTGCGCGCACAGCGTCTGCAAGGCGAGGTACGGATCGTCGCCGGCGAAGCCACTCGCCGGCGAGCCGCTCCCACTCCAGGCGGGTGGCTTCGAGGGCGCGCAGATGCTCCTCGCGGATCTGGCGTTCGAGGCGCAGCACCGTGGTCTTGACCGGCATGGCGGGAGTGTCGGGCGAGGCTGGCGGTCTCAAGTCGGGGTTGGCTGGGCGCCGGGCGCCGCATGCTGCCGGCATGGCGACGCTCTACATCGACATGCCCAGCGGCGTTGCCGGCGACATGCTGCTGGCCGCCCTGCTCGCCTGCGGCGGCGACCGCGAGCAGCTGGAACGCGACCTTCTGGCGCTGGAATGCGGGCCGATCCGCATCCACGCCAAGCCGGTGATGGCCGGCCCGCTGGCCGCCACCTTGGTCGACGTCGATGCCGAGCAGGAGCCGCGCTGGATCCAGGGGCCGGTGGGCTTCCGTCCGACCACGCAGCCGCCAGCGCATCAGCACCGCCCCTATGCCGCGATCCGCGACCGCCTGGCGCGGGCGGCGCTGCCGGCGCGCGTGATCGAGCGCGCCCAGCGCTGCTTCCGCCTGCTCGCCGAGGCCGAGGGCGCGGTGCACGGGGTCGCCGCTGACGTGGTCGAGTTCCACGAGGTCGGCTCGATCGACGCCCTCGCCGACGTCGTCGGGACCTGCCTGCTGCTTGAGCAGTTGGGCATCGAGCGGGTGGTAGCCGGGCCGATCGTGCCGGGCCACGGTACCGTGCGCTGCGCCCACGGACGCATGCCTGTGCCGGTTCCGGCAGTCGCCGAGATGCTCAAGCGCACCGGCGCGCCGACCCTGCTGCTGGGCAGCGACACCGGCGAGCTGACCACCCCGACCGGCTGCGCGCTGATCTGCGGTCTGGCCGACGCCTTCGTCGGCGCCGCCGAACCGCTCTCCGGCCGCGTCAGCGCCAGCGGCAGCGGCGCCGGGCACAAGGATATCCCCGGCCTGGTCAACGCCGTGCGCTGCCTGGTGCTCAGCGGCGAGACCGCCAGCGCGCGCGTCGTGGTGATCGAGGCGACGATCGACGACATGACCGGCGAGGACCTCGCCATCGCCGCCCAGCGCCTGCTCGGACTTGGCGCGCTCGACGTCTGGCTGACCCCGGTGGTGATGAAGAAGGGCCGGCCGGGCCATATCCTCAGCGTGCTGGCGCAGCCCGCCGAGCGCTCGCGCCTGGCCGAGGCGGTGCTGCTGCACACCACCTCGATCGGGGTGCGCTGGCATGAGGCTGGACGCCAGGTCCTGCCGCGCGAAGCCGGTGCGGTGACGGTGCGCGGCGAGCGCATCCGCGTGAAGACCGTGTCCCTGCCCGACGGCGGCACGCGCAGCAAGCCCGAGGCCGACGATCTCGCCGCCGCCGCCTCGCGCCTGGGCGTGGCGGTGGACGTCCTGCGTCGTGAGATCCTTGGCACTTCCGCCCCGCCCCACTAGGTTTCCGACCATGCGTACCGCCACCATGCTCCTGTTCGCCACCGCCCTCTGCGCCGCAGACGCAACTCCCGCCGCGCCCGAACTGGCCGCGCTGCCGAACAACGTCTCGCGCAACAGCAACCTGTGGTTCGAAGAGGGCAAACTGCGCGGCGGCCAGGACAGCCTGCAGATCGGGCTGGACGCCAAGATGGTCGAACGCCTGCGCGTCATCGAAATCATGAGCGTCGATCTGATCGAGGCGGTTGGCGATGACGGCAAGCCGCTGACCCTCAATGAGAACGGCGGCGGTGGCGGCGGTGGTGGCGACCCCGGCCAACTCGACGTCTCGATCAACCTCAACCCGCCGCCCGGCCACGTCCGCGTCCTGCGCACCCTGGTGGTCTCGGTCAAAGCCCGCGTCGCCGCCGAGGGTCTACGCCGCGCCACGCTCAAGCCGGCCAAGGATTGGATCGCCAAGCGCATGCGCATCGACGGGGTGGCCAACGGCGAGGTCGAACTGGAGAACCTCGGCGCCGAGAGCCTGACCCTGGGCATGACCCCGGCACTCGAAAAGGCGATCGAGAACATCAGCTTCAAGAATGCCGCCGGCGATGACATCGAGCAGCACGGCACCAACGACAGCCAGGAGCCAGGCTGGATCGCCCGTGTGGTCGAGGCGAGCCTGCCCGCGGACGGCCAGATCGTCCTCGATCTGCGCCAGGACATGGGCGAACGTCGTTTCATCCTGCGCGCCAAGGATGTGCCGATCGCCCTGCCCGACCGCTCCAAGGAGCCGGCCGGCGTGCTCAAGACCGAAGAGATCAAGGACCTTGAGGCGGGCGCGCCGGTCCAGGTGGTGCCGATGCCGCAGGCACCCAAACCCGGCTTCTGACGGGATTCCACCGCATTTCAGCGGTCTGCACCCGCGGCGCGTTCATACCAACCCTGCGAAAATTGCGGGGTTGGCGTTGCGTGTCCACCAGCCACGGGTAGGACCCGCGGCCCATGCCGGCACCAGACAAGCACCTTGAACGGTGGGACGGCGCCGATGCGACCAGTACCGACCAGCCCCGTCGTTGGGACGGTGCCGAGCGCACTGACGCCGGGTCGGCGGCAGCCTCCCCACGCCAGGTGGCGATGCCGGCACCGCCCGAAGACGATGGTTGGCACCGCCAGGGCCAGCGTGGACCGCTGACCGGTCAGGTCTTCGCAGACTACGAGATCGGCACCGTGCTCGGCGAAGGCGGCATGGGCATGGTCTACCGCGCCCGCCAGAAGAGCCTGGGGCGGCGCGTGGCGGTGAAGACCCTGGCCAGCGCAATCGGCAACGAGCCGCTGCAGCGCGCACGCTTCGAGATCGAGGCGCGCGCCGCCAGCCTGATCCAGAGTCCGCATGTCGTCGCGGTCTATGCCGCCGGCAGCTGGGATGGCACCGCCTACTTCGTCATGGAGTACGTCGAGGGCAAGGATCTCGGCAGCCTGATCGCGGATCAGCAGGGCGGCGGACTGCCGCAGGCGCGCGCCCTTGAACTCGCGCTGCAGGCGGCGCGCGGCTTGTCCGCCGCCGCCGCCAAAGGCATCGTCCACCGCGACATCAAGCCGGGCAATCTGCTGCTGACCAACGATGGCACGCTGAAGATCGCCGACTTCGGCATCAGCAGGATCGGCGGCGACCACAATCTCACGCGTACCGGCACCGCCGTCGGCACGCCCAGCTACCTCGCGCCCGAGCAGGGGCGCGGCGATCCGACCGACTCGCGCAGCGACATCTACAGCCTGGGTTGCGTGCTCTATGAGATGCTCACCGGGCGGAAGCCGTTCCTCGGCGAAAACGCCGACGCGGTGATCTACCAGCACAACTACGCCGAGCCGCAGCTGCCGCGCAGCCTCGACCCCAGCATCAGCGAACCGGTGCAGGCGCTGGTCGTGCGCTGCCTGCAGAAGGATCCGGCCAAACGCTACCAGGACCCCGACGCGCTGATCGCCGACATCACCGCGGTGAGCGCCGGCGATGTCTCGGTGACGGCGCTGCTGCAGGCCCGCTATGGCACCGGCGCCGAGGAGCAGATGCGCCGACGCCTCGGTCGACGCTACCGCTGGGCCCTGCCGCTGGCCGCCGCCCTGGTCATCGCCGCACTCGCCGCCGGACTGCTGGTGTGGCGCCAGAGCACCACCGAGGGCCGCCTGCTCGCCCAGCGCCAGGAGGAGCAGCTGCGCGGCCGCCTGCGCGATGGCCTCGACCGCCTCCAGCCGGTGCCGCCGGCGGCGCACGACGACCTCGCCGCGCTCGCCCGGCTGAGCGGCGGCGACGACGCCGACGTGCGGCGCTGGCAGGGCAAACTGGCGGCGATCAACGCCCTGGATGCGCGTTTCGCCCGCCTGCACGGGGTTGAACTGCCTGCCCTGACCCTGCGCAACGAGGCCACCACCGACCTCGCCGAGCTTGCCGCCCTGGTCGGCGCAGCTTCGCCGGCGGCCAGCCGCACTGAGGCCCGCCTGGCCGAGACTGCGGCGGAGATCGCGCGCTTGCGGCAGCAACTCGGCGAATTCGATGCCAACGCCGAAACCACCCTGGCGCAACGCGAACGACTCGCCCCAGCGCTCGACAGCCTGGTCCGCCTGGTCGGTGAAACCGACGCGGCGGTGGCGCGCTGGCGGCGGCGCGTGGGCGAACTCGACCAACGCGTGGCCGGCCTGCGCCAAGCCATCGCCGTCCTCGATCAGCCCAAGCCGCTGCCCGACGAGCCGACCCTCGACCGCGTCGCCAGCCATCTCGACGAGTTCGCCCGGCTGCGCGCCAGCGTACCGGCCGACGCCAACGAACTGCGTTGGCGTGCCACCCTGGCGACGCACCGCGGCACCATCGCCCGGCTGCGCGACCACCTCGCCCGGCTCGATGAGGCCGAACGCCCAGCCGAAGCGCTGCTCGGCCAGCTCGATCCCGAGCTGATGGCCTACCACGGCCGCGTCCTGCCCGACGACGTCAGGCTGCTGCGCTGGCAGGGTGCGATGGAATCCAACCGCCGCCGCCTCGGCGAGCTGCGCGCGCGCTGCGCCCTGCTCGACCGCGCCGGCGAGCTGCCGCAGCAGCGCCTGGCCGAGGCGCGTGACGCCCTTGCCGACCTGCGCCCACTGCTCGCGCTCGACGACCGCGAAGCACTGCGCCGTGAACAGGCACTGGGCGAGGCCGAGGCCGCGCTGGCGCGCTGGCGCGAGGCGCTGACCCCGCTGGCCGACGCCCAGCCGGTGCCGCTGATCGAGCAGACCCTGGCGCGCACCGCCCTGGGCGAGCTGATCCGCCGCCAGGCGATCGCCGCCGACCCAGCCCGTCAGGCCGAGGGCCGCCTGCTTGCCGAGGAACGCCGTCTGAGCGAAGTGCGCGGACGCTGCCGCAGCGCCGATGACGCCAGTACGCGGGTTTCCGCCGGATTGGTCGACGACATCGTGCTGTACGGCCGGCTGATGGGCGAGAACGATGCCGACTACAAGCGTTGGCGTCTGCGCATCGTCGATTTCGTCGAGTTGCGCCGGCGTCTTTCCGCCCTCGACCGCGCGGTGGCACTGCCCGACACCGTCGACGGCGACCTCGCCGCGCTCGCCGCGCTGGTCAGCGACGGCGACGCCATGATCACAGCCTGGCGCAGCAAGGTGCAGCGGGTGCGCGCTTTGGTCGCCGCGCTGGCCGTGCTTGAAACGGCGGCGCCACCGCCCGAACGCGCCGAGGCGGCGATCGATGAACTGCGCCAGCTTGTCGGCGCCTTCCCGCAGGAACCGGCCTGGCTGGCCAAGATCGCGCGCGTCCGCCGGCTTGAGGCAGGATGCGCCGCGCGTCTGGGGACACGCAACGTGCTGCTCGCCGGCGATGCCCTGACCACCCTCGGCGAGCTTGAGGCTGAAACCGGCCCGACCCCGGCGACCATGGTGTGGCGGGCTCGCGCCGGCGTCCTGGCAGGCCCAGCGCGCCCGACCTGGGCAAGCGAGCACAGCGTCGATGCGCGCGGCCCACGCGCGGTGCTGCGCCTGCCCGGCGAAGCGCCACTGAGCGTGGCCTTCCGCCACATCCCAGCTGGCTCGTTCACCATCGGCAGCCTGCTCGACGAGCCCGGCCGCGACAGCGACGAACTGCCCGCCGAGATCGTACTGTCGCGCGGCCGCTGGATGGGCGAATGTGAAGTCAGCCAGGCGCTCTACGAACGCATCACCGGCAGCAACCCATCGGTACAGCGCGGTCCCGAACTGCCGGTGCACCGCCTTGACTGGGCCGCCGCCACCGCTTTCGCGGCGCGCTTCGCCGAACTCTGCAAGGTCCCCGCCCGCCTGCCCAGCGAAGCCGAATGGGAACACGCCTGCCGCGCCGGCGGGCTCGAGCAGCCTGAACTCGACCGCGCGGCGTGGTACCGCGAGACCAGCGACGACACCTGCCACCCGATCGGCCGCCGCCCGCCCAACCCACTCGGCCTGCATGATCTGCTCGGCAACGTCTGGGAATGGTGCAGCGACCGCTACGGCAGCTACCCCCCGACCGGCGCCACCGACCCGCTGGGCGGGGAACGCGACGAGCGCGTCGTGCGCGGCGGCTGCTGGGCTGACGCCGCCAAGCTGCTGCGTCCGGCCAACCGCGCCGCCCTCGCACCCACCACGCGCAGTGTGCAGATCGGGCTGCGGCTGGTCATCGAAGCGGATTGAGCCGCGTCGCCTCGCAGCCCCCATCGACATCAAACGCCTTCTGCGGTTGACAGGAGGGGCATGAATCCAAGCATGTCGTAGATTATTCCGTCCCGTATTTTCACCTGGATTGACTACATGCGCACTGTTTTTGTCTTTTTTGCACTTATTAACTGGATACAGGCGGTAGAATTAACCGTAAACAGCAACTTTACCGACCCTGAAGATACCGCGCTGATCTTCACCTACGACCAATTGCTGGCCAAATGCACGGTCAGCGTAGTGCCTTCCGGTTTCAAGATTTCGCTGATCGGGACCGACGGAACACTCGACGTCGGCAACTCCGCAGGCGGTCCGTGGGGGGTGCCTGCCCTCAATTCATCGCTGATTCCTGGCCAGTTTGTGCGCTTCATTCCAACGGCCAATCTCAACGGCGCCGGCGTGTTCATGCTCGCGATCAGAGCCACCAGTGGTGGCGTTGATTCCACACCTGCCCGCTTCGTCAATGTCGACATCGCTGCGGTCAACGACGTCATCACCGCCGTTTCTGGCAGTTTCGTCCAACCGGCAACCAAGGTGACGGAGGACGTGCAGTACGGCTTCACCTGGCAGCAGATCCTGGATACGCTGCAGGTTGTCGAACCCGACCCGCAGGACTGGACAATCCGGATCACCGGAAAGCTCAGTGGCACGCTGAGCACACCTGGCGGCACCGCCATCACCACCTTCCCGACCGACCTTCCGATCGGCCTGCTCAGCGCTGTCGCCCTACGCTGGACGCCAGACCCCTACGCCTTCACCAAGTCGACCGAACCAGGCCTCCCGGTGTTCAGCGCGATGGTCCAGAACGTGCCCCTGGGCGACCAGACCGCAGTGGTGACGTTCTCGACCCCAGTCGTAGGGGTTGATACGTCGCTCGGAGTCATGACCACCCTCGGCAGCATCGATCCCCTACCAGTGAACCTGGTCACGCCGATTGCATTGAGCTACGACGATGTGCGCAACCTCATGCGCAACACCAACGACTATGACCGCGACGGGGCGATCAACCTGTGGTTCAGCAATCCTGGTATGGCTGGGGTGATCGTGCGAACATTTACCTGGTCTGGCGGAGTTTTGATTGGCTATTCTGACCAAAATCTGCCATCGCTAACTCCAGTAAATCTCGGCACAGGCAACAGCATGACAATCATTGCACCTGCCGGCATGGCTGCTGGATTACACGCCGCCGGCACAGGCACAATCGACGCTGGGGGGACTATTGGCCCTGCAAGTCCGCAACCATTTTCCATTACCGTTGCGTCTGTTGTGGGCGGGACTTCGGGAAGCGGCGCTTCTGGTGGCGGTGGTGGTGGCTGCGGAGTTGGCAGCACTGGACTCGGAATCTTACTTGCAGGCATACTCTGCCTGCGTGCGCGCCGACGTCAGCCATGCTGATCCTGAGGTCCGTTCTAGCCTGGATGGTTTTGGCCATCATCCCCCTTCACGCCGTGAGTCTCACTCTTGACGCCAATCCACTCTGGATCCGTCCGGGCGGACAACGAGACCTTACCTGCACTGTTGGAAACACAAACAAGTCGTATGTACTATCATGTTCGGCACCACCAACAGGAGTGACCTTTGATTTCGTTACGCCCGAAGTAGTCCGCTTCAGCGCCGCTGCAGGGCTGGCATATTCAACTACAGCGATCACCGTTACTGTCACCACGATAGACCTTAGTAGTACAACCGATGTGCAATTCAGTTTAATCGTCAAACCGCCTCCCTCCTTAGACGCACAGACTTCTATTTCTTTCGATGAAGACGCCTCGTTTTCTGCGCTTGTCATACTTACTGACTCCAGACAAAACGCGCTCTCCATTCCGTCCTATTTCGGCGGCTCCCGCCTCTCGATTACGGCTGCCCCATCAACCAACGGGCTGCCTGACAAGCAATTCCGCGTCCCGCTCCTGGCCAGCAGTGCAAACTTCAACGGCCCCACCTCATTCTCCCTGACCGTCCGTGACAGCATGGGCCCAGGCTTCGACACGGTCATCTCCGTGCCGGTGACGGTGAATCCGCTCAATGATCCACCGACGCTGGCGCTGACTCCTTCGCCGGCGCCGAGCGTCGATCCTTCAAATGGGGCCCCGGTGACATTCGTCGCCGGGCTTGGGATCAGCGATCCGATCGATGGCAGTGTGCTGCTGGCAAAGAATAGCACCACCCTGGGACTCGTCGCCAGCGTCAGCGGGGGCGTCAATGGGATCGATGTGCTCAGCCTGCGCGGTGATGGCACCTATCGCATCGACGGGGCGAACCTCGTCGCCATCGCCAGCAGCACGGTGGTCGCGACCTGGAGCCGCCCGGTCGGGACGCAGCAGGTGGCGATCAGCCTGGCCGCAGGCCAAACGGCCGCTGTCCTCGGGCAGCTCGCCACGCTGCTGCAGTACGGCTATGTGCTCAGCCCGAGCAGCACGCTCGCCAAGTCGATCGCGCTGACGATCAACGAACCCGACGTCAACGGCAGCAGGACGGTCACCTGCGCCTGCAGCGCCGCCCGCCGGTCGTCACGCTCAATCCGCTTGAGGTTGAACCGAGCGGCAGCCGGCTGCTCGACCTCAATGTGCAGGACAGCGACGCGATCACCGTCAGCGTGGTCAATGCGCCGCTTGCGGGCAGCATCACGCCGGCCTCGTACCATGGCTCCAGTGCCGGCGCCGCCACCGCCCTGACCTACACGCACACGGCCGGCGATCTCAGCGAGGACAGCGTGACCCTGGCGGTCAGCGACGGGGTCAACCAGGCCGTGCTGGTCACTGCGGCCATCACCGTGCGCCTGCGCCCGGACCGCGTCTCGATCATTTCCGATCCGCTGTTCGAGGTGACGCGCGGACAGCCGGTCAGCCGGAGCATCCGCACGGTGCCAAGCACGAACGTCACGCTCACCAGCCTCGCCTATGGCCATCCCCTGCCGCCGCTGTGCGCCGGGGTGGTGCTCACCGGCAGCATCCTGTCGATCGACTGGAGCCTGGTCCCCAGCGGCACCACCTGGCTGGCCTTGTCGATCCAGGCGGTGAGCAGCGACCTGAGCTTCATCCCGGCAAGCCGGCGCACAGCGCTGCAGCCGATGCTCATCCATGTGCTCGATGCGGCGCCGGTCGGGGCGCCGAACTGATGCGCCGGATCATCTGGCTGCCGCTGCTGATCCTCGTCGGCTGCCAGGCTGGCGGCACGCCGGCGAGCGGGGACCTCGCCTCGGACGCCGACCTCGTCGCCTCCAACTGGGTCGCCCTCGATCTCACCTCCGGCGCGGTCGTGCCGGTGACCGGGACGATCGATGACCAGGCGGTGGAATGGCGGCGGACCCGCGTGCTGTTCCGCCAGATCGCCGCCGGCGAGGCGGTGCTCGGTCGAGCGGTCGCCGACATCAACGCCGAGGACGATGAGCACCCGCTGCGGCGGACCTCGCTGGAGCGGGTGTGGATCGCGGTCCACGAACTGACCCAGGCGCAATGGCTGGCGCTGAACGGGACGCGCCCGTGGCTCGCGGTCCTGCCGGTACCCGACATGCGGCCGTGGATCGGCGACGACCTGCCCGCCTTCGGCCTCAGCCCCGACCTTGCCATGGCGGCGTGCAGCAGGCTTGCTGGTCAGGATGGCTGGCAGCTCGATCTGCCCGATGCCGAGGAATGGGAGCGCGCCTGCCTGGCCGGGGTCACCAGCAAGTTCGCCTGGGGCGAGAGCCTGGATGGCGCCGCCGGCTGGGCGGTGTGCGCCAGCGACCGTCCGCAGGCGGTCGGCGGGCGCAGCGCCAACGCCTGGGGACTGCACGATATGCACGGCAATGTCTGGGAGATCGTCCGCGACGGGCTCGCCTGGCAGGTGCGCGGTGGAGCGTGGGACCAGTCCGCGATCAGCGCGCGGGCGAGCAACCAGGCCACGATCGGCGCGACGACGATCGGCTGGAACGTCGGAGTGCGCCTGGCGCTGCGGCGATGAGGACTGGACTCGCCCTATTCCTCGCCGCTGGAGCCAGCGCCGCCGAGGTGGCGCGCCGCGATGTGGTCGTGGCCCTCGAGCTCGGCGACGGAGGTTTCGCCTACCAGCTCGAGGCGGATATTGGCTCGTTCAGCGGCGACGACGCCTTCGAGCGCATCGCCGTGGCCCGCCTGGGCGGGCGCTGGGCCTGGGCCAGCGCCGGCAGCCCGCTCGCCCCGCTCATCGGCCTCGATCTGACCAGGCTCGACGCGCCGATGTCTGGCGGCGGGCTCAGCGGGTACGGTGCTGAGCTGGCCGCTGGCGGGACCTGGGCGATGGCCGAGCCGCTCGCGCTCGACCTCGAAGGCTTCCTCGGTCAGTACCGTGTGAATCTGATCCTACCCGGAAGCGGCGGGACCAGCGGTCTCAGCGGCGACGGCAGCCTGCAACGTGGCGGCGTACGCGCCCGGCTGTCCTGGCATGTCGCCCGGCATTGGAGTGTGGCGCTCGAGGGCGGCTGGATGATATGGACCGCTGATATCGCTGGCGATGGCAGCCGGACCCTCGCCTTCGATGGCAGCGGGCCGCTCGCCGGCCTGGCGCTGTCGTGGCGTCCGTCGTCGCGCCCCGGCAGCATCGAATGAGGTGGCTCGCTGCCGTGCTGCTGCTCGGCCCGCTGGTGGCCGGCGAGGTGCCGACGTTGACGCGGCCGGACGGACCGCTGGCGCTGACCTACGATCTCGGCGCCACCGCCCCGTGGATGCCGCTGCTGTGGGAGCGCTGCCTGCTGACCCTGCCGGCCGGCACGACGCAGTGCCAGGTGAGCGTCACGCTCAAGGCCGGCGCCGATGGCAGTGACCTGCTGACCCTGCGCGAGGGGCACGGCCTGAGCCTGACCGCGACCACCCTGATCGTGGCCGGCATTGCCGGGACGTGGAGCGGCGTGCGCAGCTTCGCCACCCCGACCAGCCTGACCGCGACGCTGAACGCCGCGCCGGGCCATACCCTTGATGCCGCCAGCGTCCTGCTGCTGTGTCGGCAGCTGCACTACGCCAACCTTGGCGGCGTACGCGCGCTGGCCGTGCGCCAGGTCGGAATCACCCTGCTCGCCAACGGCGTCAACCAGAGCGCGGAAGTGCTCATCGGCATCAATGAGGCCGTCACCGACCAGCCGCCCAAACTGCGCTTCGACAACCTCAGCGTCGCCTTGGGCGCGAGCACACCGGTGCCGCTGCTGGGCTGGTACGATGGCCGGCAGCCGGCCTCACAGCTGACCTGCCGGATCGCCGCGCTGCCCAGCGGTGTGACCCTGAACGCACAGGCCCTGCCGATGCCGACGCTGCTGGGTCTGGTTGATTTCGAAGCCACCCTGCCGCTTCTGCGCGGCAGCGCCTTGCTGGCGCCGGCCGCCTGCATCGTCGCCTTCAGCGATGGAGTGAACCTGGACAGCGTGGCCTTCAACCTCGCCGTGACAGCGCCCATCGGCGACCTCGAGGTGGTCGGCGACATCCCCTTCCTGGTCGGCCAGCCGACCACGGTCACGCTGCACGCCTCGCGCGCGGACATCTCGCTGGTGAACGTCCTGGCCCATCCCGGCGGCGGCGGCGTACCGCCCGCGGGCGAGCGCTTCACCACCACGCTGCATGGCGCCGACATCGACGTGCTGATCAATCCGGGCGCCACCACCGGCTGCCTTGAGTTCGTCTGTCCTGACGGTTCATTCCGCCTGCCCTACCGCGTCATGCTGCCGGGCGCGCCCAACTGATGCGCCTCCTCTTCTGCGCCCTGTTCGTCCTGACCGGCTGCAGCAGCGGCAATGGCAGCCTGCCGCTGGATGCCGCCATCGCTGACGCCACCTGGATCGAAGTAGACCTGGACACCGGTACGCTCGCAGCTGTGGCCCTGCCCAATGCCCGGGCGCTGGCCCAATTGCGCTGGCGCACCACCCATATGCTGTTCCGGCGCATCCCCGCCACCTCCACGGCGAGCGACCACAACCTGCTGCCGGCCGGTGGCGAGACCGAAGATGCTTCGACCGCGAGCAGCGATGGCCGCTCGTTCCTCGCCGTCTTCGAATTGACCCAGGCGCAATGGGCGATGCTCAACCGCACGGGCGGCGGCAGCGACCTGCCCCTGATCGGCGTAGCGGCCGAGGCGATCGCCGACACCATCGCCGGAGTGCAGCTGTCGCGCCT
>JFJP01027399.1_pt1 | contig 13097 bp, 15 predicted proteins | sample 431651 | NCBI WGS metagenome assembly JFJP01 (sample SAMN02602958, study PRJNA72255) | Microbial mat metagenome, whole genome shotgun sequencing project. | biome: fresh water; feature: sink hole; material: water; isolation source: purple microbial (photo- and chemosynthetic) mats found in...
CACTGGATTGGGGTTAGAGATAAGAAAATATTATTCTACGCCAAAGACTTTTTCCAGAAAAATTAAAACGACTAAATAATTTTTTTGTTTCATTTTCGAAAATGATAATATTTCTTATTATTTAATATATTATACATAAATAAAATGCTAAAAATTTTTTAGGGCTGGCTATCAATCAGTTTATAATAATTCGAGTGATTTGAAAGAATTTGAAATTAAAATATCAATTTCAATTTCTTTTTTCATTTTTTTTTTTATTTAAAAATGAAATTCTTATTTCATTAGTTGGACTGTGATAATTCAAATGGGATTTTTATTTGAAATATTGTTTAAAAAATTATTAATTTTTGTTTATAAAATAACAATTTTTTAAAACTTATTAAAAATGTCAAATATTTCAGTTGCCAATAAAGAATTAGAACTTTTTAACAAAACCCTAAATTGTGAAAAACAAGGTCTTTTATACCCCTTTCCCCACTATTTACTATATTTCCAATACAACTAAGGCACCTTGGTTGGGAATTGGTGGGAAGAACGAGAATTAAGAAATGCAACTGGTGTGGGTCGAACCTTGCCTCATTCACATTTTCCAAAGAACCATGGGGATTTATTTAAAAAGCCTTTAAATGAAGTGGACTTCCTACAAAAAAGAAGAGTGGAAGAGCGACTTGATGATACAAATGAAAGAGTTCTCGGAAGGAAGTTCAACGAGAAATACAATTCAGAAAATTCTGAGTAAGTTACATCATAAAATATTTTGTTTATTTTTTGTATATAAAGATATGGAAGAGGAAAAAACAAGGCTTTAGAGCTTCCACAAGTTGGGAAAAAGCATGAATTATTAGAAAAACAAGTACATAATTAAGAATTTTATATTGAAGTTGAGATGTTTCCCACAGTTTTTCTCAACGATTACGGGTGAATTTAACCAGCAACAGAATAATTTCGAGATTCAGCAAAAGATCAGGCATTTTCAAACAACAACTTTTTCAGATTTCGGGCAGAAGGTTTTCGATAAATTTATAACGTTTTTTTTCTTTTGGAAAAATTAAAAATTTTTGCGATAATTTAACAGAGTTTGAATTCGAACGCAATCGGCAGAAGAGTCATGAAAGATCAAAACCTTAATGCTTTGATTCCTGATGAAAGAGATGAGGATCTTCTAGTTGAATATGGCATGATGAAAAGGTATATTTTTTTTTATATTTCTATATTTACTTCTTAAAAAATATAATAGAACGCCAATTATATCAAAAGATGAATTAAAGGAACAAGTTAGTTCAGCACCATATTATACTCAAACTCCGGTAACTTTTTACACTGAAAAAATGAATGATGGATGCTTTTACATGTCGAACGCAGGAGCGAATCGAAACCCTTTTGGTTTGAACAATCAATTCGTCAAAAAATTTCCGAATTATAAACATTATAAAGACTAATTAATAAAAATTTGACAAATGGGTGATTAGAAACGACAAAATAAAATAATAATAAAAAAAGTTTTATATTTTATTAAGAATGCTTATATGAATAAATCCACATCTCTCACTTTGACTTCCTTTACATAAGCTTTACATTTAGCAGTATTTATATTATTATTCAGGAATGATACTTTTTTAATTGCTAAACCATTTTTCTTGTTTAAAATCATTTTACAAAAAGAATCAATTGATTTTTCTGTAAGATTATTATATTCGAAATTCATTGTTTTGATATTTTCGTTCTTACGAAACGCTTCGATTAAAATCGCAAAGCCATCGTCTGTGATTTTATTCTTTTTTAGTTTTAGCACTTTCACGTTCTTAGAATCTACCAGCAAATCTGCTAAATGCGATATCGCTTTATCTCCTAATTCTATTCAAATTAATTTGATTATTTTTTGTTTTCAAATCAAAATATTCCATTATTTAAATTGAAAAAAAATAAAAATAATAAATTTGACAACAAATTTTAATAAATATTTCAAACAGTTTTCAAATAAAAAAGAATTATAAATTAAAAGTATCAAATAATTTAAAATAAATTCAAAAAAAACCTGCATTGCTGAGATCGACTTGTTCAAGCCTGTCATTTTTAAGTTCATCGAATATAGCCTTATATTTTTCCGGAATCTTCAATTTGGCAAGCGTGCTTTGTTTGTTCATGATGTTCTTCTCAAAGACACTATGTTTCTTGTTGGATTTCAATTGTGGGGTGGTTCCTAAGCTCGTTGGTCTTAATAAAATATCGTGATTTGATTTTCTTTTCAATTTATCCAAAGGATAATAATTTGAATGAGAGTCACTTTGTCCTGTTTCATCATTAATTTTAACTCCATCTTTAATATTTAAAGAACTAAGATTTTTTTTCACAGTTTTAACAGAATCATAAGAAATATCATTTTGATTTAAGCTCAAATATGCATTATTTTGATTTTTTTTCAGAGATTTAAGTGGGCTTTTAGATAAATAATCAATAGAATTAGAACCTTTATCTAATTCGACAAAAAATTGTGATTTTTTATCTTGACATACAACTGAAATTGATAGTTCTTTTTTGGAAAATAAATCATCAGAAGATTCTATTATATCATTGAATAAATTGTCGAAGTTGATGCTTTCCCAGAGATTTGGCAGATGAATTTGATAGAAATTTGATTCTATGGATTTGATCAAAAGCTCATTGAATTTCAATTTGATTTCATCAACTGATTGCTTGAATGATATTAGAGGAATTTTTTTTAATTTCTCTAATTTTTCAATTAATTTATTGCCATCAAAAATCAAATCGATGCCTTTTTCTTCAAGAATTTCTGAACTTATTTCATCTTTTTCAGTTTTCTGACTTAAAATAAACAGTTTTTTTTTCACACTATATGAATTTTTAAAAATCAATAAATAAAATAAAAAAAAGAACTCTGCTTTCCAAAGATCCAATTCAGATAACATTTCTATTATCGGAATTTTATTCAATGAAGCTAAGACTGATTGCAATTTATTGAAATAATCATTGGTTTTACTCATTAAATTATCCTGAAGTCTTGTCAGAATTTTGGAAATTTCCTTAAAATTTTAATAACTATAAATTGTTTAATAATTCTTGTAAAATTACTGAGAATTTATCCTGAATAAAAGATGTGATATTTCCCCTTTTTATCAGGCAGTTTTCAAACAATTTTCCAATTTCGCTCAATGAATTTATTTGTTTTTCATCAAATCCTTCAATTTTCTCAAGGATTTCCAAAAGTTTCTCAGCTTTTGCGTTAATTCTCTTCAAAACTTCTTCCTCTTCTTCTATTTCATGATTTTTATGATTTCCGAATAAAGCACAATTGGTGCATATCCTCTCCCTATCTTCCAAACAAAACAAATCCATTTTCTTCTTATGAACTTGACATATTTTATCATCATGTACCGTACTCTGTCTGAATGAATTTCTATTGAAAACTGGACTCGATGAAGAATTGTTGATGTTTCTAAGCTCTTCTTTAATTTTTTGAAATGGGTTTATGCTGGATTTTCGCTTCACATTATGCAATGGAGTTTGTAAATGAACTGGTGACAAACTATTTGCAGGTGAATGCCGGTTGAAGTTTAAAGTAATTGTGGATTTTTGCATTTCTATGATTTGAAGCAAAGCGAAGTTTTTGGGAAAACTCAAAACAGTTTTTTTATTCTGATAAACAATGCTTCAAATTTAAAAAAATATCAAATGAAATTCATAAAAAAATCTACTAAATACTTGTCTTCAGGGCAAATTAAGCCATTATCGTTTTGATTGAGCAAGGTTTTTAAACAATGTGAACAAAATGTATGACCACATTCTGGTAACATTCTCGGAAGATTAATAGCATCATCGTATTTGTTTTGGCATAATGGACAAAATAATTCATAAAGCTCGTTTTTTTCCATTTTGATTTAAATTTTTGGGATAATGAATTACAATTTTTTTATAGGAAATGAAAGTTTTTTTATAAGGAAAAAATACTAGGAAATATCAAAATTTTTATTTGATCAGTTTTTAAAAGTATGCATTAAACGCTCTCATTAAAATTTTTTTTTTTGTTAAAAAAAATAACTTTGTTCAAGAAATTATTTTTTATTTGAATATTTTTGAAATAAAAAAAATAATATTTTAATTAAAAAAGTATATAGGAAAATCTTAAAATAATGAAATCCACATTAGAACAAATCGAAACAAAGCTTTCTTCAAAATCTATTCCAGCTGATAAAAATCTCCAGGCAAGCTATTTCTCGAAACTGCTTGAATCATGTCAAGACCTTTTGAACAAAATACAAAAAATTTCCAAAGTTTTAAATTTTTTATTTCTTAAAATAAAAATTATTTTTTAGGAAGAAATAAATCAAAATTATAAAAGACTTGATGCAGTTTTGACTCAAATCCTTCATTTCAATTTGGGAGATTTCGTTAATATTGACCCTTTTGCAAGTTTTGTCGGGACTTTCGCTCTGATTTTGATAAAGAAAGACTCTTTATTATCATCTAATATCTTCCAAATTTTAAACAATTCATTGAATTCTGGCAAAATCAAAATGACTTCAAGGCTGTAACATATAATAATTTGTTTTTTAATATTAAATTTCACAATAGACTAATTTTATCTGCTATAAACTACATTGTTTCAAAACGAGAAGAAATTGAGATTCTTTCAATGATGATTCTTCAAGACATATTGAATAATGTGATAAAGTTTATTAAATCCTGTGGAAGCAGTCATCCAAATGATTTGACTTTCAAACTGGTTTCCATGAATATCCTCAGGCATTTAATCGAAGAAAAAGTTGCCAATAATTTCGCTAATAGACAGGATATTTACAGAATGATCCTGAAATTTATCAATGTTTTGTTTTTTAATTTAGTGGATTATATTTATATAAATCTTTACAAAATTAAGGATAAATATGAGGATCTTAAAGCTGTGGCTGCCAATGGATTGCTTAATTTTATAGAGAATGTGGACCCTAACTTTATCAATCAGAATTTTGAAAATATTCAAACCCTTTGTTTTAGAGTAAAATCAAAAAAAAAATATAAAATAATTTAAATAATTTGTAAAAAGATTTTAGAAGAATCGACAAAAATCAGCTCTCAAAAAAAAGCTGTGATGATATTGGCTAGTGTTTTAGACATCCATTTTCAAATAGATAAAGAACTTTCAGGAAAGGAAACTTCAAAGATTTCTCTTATTTTACTCAAGAAAAAGAAAAGCAATTTGAATATAGATCCAAATGAATTAAAAATAAAAGATAAAATTTCAGAAATTTTGAATTTCATTGCTTTCACTGTTTTGAAATGTTTCCAAAAAATTGAATTTTTCATCAATTTATTTCAATTCTTTTTTTTAATTTATTTAATCTTTTAGATCCAAATATCAAATTCTTCCTGTTTGAAGTTTTGTTTATTTTTCTTGAAAAAAACAAAGAGAATCTTACAGAAAAAAACCTTGAAGAAATAATGGAGTTTTGCTTCAACTCCATTCAAAAATTTGTTAATTTTTATTTTTATCTATCTTTAAATTCAAAAAAATTTAGGTTCCTGTAAATACAGAAAATGATTATTTTAAATTGAGAGAAGCGATGGGTATTTTGATAAGTGAGCTAATAAGATTCTTGAATAAACCGCAAATAACCTATTTATATTTCATAACTACAAAAAACCTTATTGAAATACAAAAGGAAATGAAATTGGATTATAATCATAAACTGAATAGAAAATGGCAGATCTCCGATCATTTTATTCTTTTCCTATTACGAATATTTTTGAATTTGATTCATTCTTTGGGAACCTCTATATTTGAAGTCATGAAGAAAACAAATGATTTAGCTGATTTATTATGTCCTTTTCTTAAACATCCTCATATTTTAATCAAATTAACAAGTTGTCATATTTTTAAAATATTCGCAGAAAAAAACCCCAAATTGAAATCCAATTTGTTATCGTTGATTCTTAACCTTATAACAGTTTATTATGCTGAGGCTGAGGGGTTGAATGATATGAACCTGCGCGAAAACTCTGAAGGAAATGTGCATGAAACCATTCATGGTTTATTTGGGCATTCAATTTGCTTGTCACTTTTGCTGAGAAACACAGATTTCAATTTGCAGTCTATTCCCTTCGATATTGCGAATTCCATATTTGAGACTGCTAAAAGTTAATAATATCTTTTAATTTCTCTATAGATTAATCTTATTAAATTGTTGTTTTTATTTCATTCATTACATTTGTTGTTTTTATTTCGTTCATTACATCGTTTTCTTATATATTTATTTTTATTTTTATTATATTTTTTATCTTTTTTTTTTTTTTTTTTATTTATTATTTTTATTTTATTTATTATATTTAGTATTTTTATTAAATTTATTTTATTTAAATCAAAGACTTGATCAGCACCCATCGCAAAGCTGAAAAGATAACCTCAAAATATGAAGAAGAATTGGCCTATTTACAAAGTTTGAAAGTGCAAGCGGGCTGGGTTATGATGGAACAACTATTATCCTTTGATATCCATTGGGTTGGTAGCAAATTAAAAGCTTTGTTTGGATTATGGCAGCTACAATTCAGTTATGAAAATGCCGAATTTAGTTCTTTAGATGAACAATTAAATGAATTGAGAATTAGTGTTCCTTGTTTGAAGACCCTTCGATCTTTTTTAAGGAAATGCAAGACTTTACAAACTGATCATGTGTTGAAATTACTTGGAACTTATTTGATGAATTTTTTCAATATTTTCATGACAGATACTGAAAAAGATAAATGGAAAACAGCAAATGAAAAACAAATAAATGATTATAATTTAGCAAAAATTGTAAAAAACTTTTTAAAAAAGAGAAATTTTTCTTAAATTTCTTTAGGAATTTTTCAGATGCATTTGCTCCATATCCCCTCGATTTTATCAGCAAAAACTAAATTTATTAGTTCAAAATGCCATGGATGATATTTTCATCACTAATTTCTGCAATCTGACTGGAATTCTAAAGAAATTCGTTGAAAATGAAGATCTATTAATAGGTAAACAATCTTTAAAAAAAGCCTGAATTACATAAAATATTTTGAAAAATTTAGCCAAAAATCTCGAAAATCAAGTTTATAAAAAATCTATTATTTATAAACCAGATCGTCTGAAATCCGAAATCTCTATTGAAAAATTTGAGCAAATAATTTTCGAATACGATCAAAGGAACCTTATTTTTAAAGAGAAAGATCATGCCTTGAAGCAAAACCTTTGTAGAATTTTGATTGAATTCCTGGGTTTAATCTATTGTTCAACTGCCTTCACAATAAAAAACAAGAATAATCTTTTAAAATACCTGAAATCAAATCTGAAATCAATAATTTCAACCAAAGAATCCCAAGCAAAAAATCTAAAAATAATCCCATTTTTATTGATAGGAGTGTCAATAATACTAAAAATAAGGAAAATTCCAGAAAATGATGGGATTTATGATAAAGAATTCACTGATAATTTGAAAGAAATGAGTGTTTTATGTTGGCCTGTTCAAAACAATTATATAAGAACTCTTACTTCTATTTTGTATGCGAATTTATTTGGTTGGCGTGTTGAAGGATTTTCATTTGAAAGTTTAATGAATCCTTTATATGAAAACATCACAGAAATTAATCATGCTTCAACAATTTCTGCCACAATAGGCTTTATTTGCAAATACAACGAGCATTCAAAACTAAAGGATTATTATTTAGAACTTTCAAATACATTTCAAAAAGCCAGCAGGTCCAATGATTCGAAAATCTGGCTGCTGAATTCTTTGAAACTGGCTTTAGAAAATCATAAGGAAAATGCTTTGATTATCTTTAAAACCTGTTTTTCGTTTGTTATTTTGCAATATTTCTTAGAAAATGATATAAGCAATCTCCAGCATTTTCTTTATTCGAATATTCTTGATAAATGCATGGAAATTGTCAGTCACATGGAATCTTCCAAACAAATGGCATTTCTTACACCACAATTTCAAGCATTTCTTTTGGATATTTATTGCAAATATTTGCCTAATGATTCACATCTCTTTAAGAAAAGCAAGCTTTTATTGGTAAATGCGAATTTCAATTATTTATTCTTGAAAAAGGAACAAATTTTCAAACATACTGACCTCAAATATTTGCTGAAGAATTTTGTCAAATGGGATATTTCACAAAAGAAAAATCTTTTATCGATAATAGAAATTCTGATTTTTGCGATCCAGAACAATGAATTCCTGAAGATTTCAAGCATCGATCCTGATTTCCATAGAAACATCCTTCAGAAATTCAATTCAATAAATAGTTCGATCAATCCTTGTCGAAGATTAGAAGAAAATATTATAGTTTTATATAATAAAGTCCTTTTCGAAGAATTGAAATTAAAAGTGTCAACTTTTGAAGAAAATTTCAATTTTTTCAAAGAAATACTATTTTCTGACAATTTTCTTTTCAAAGAAACTTTGGCTGCAAGACATTCGGGTGAAAAAATTATGAGTGATACAAAAGAAATTGAAAAATCTAAAGGGAATTCGATAAGAAAAATCTACAAAAATATAGTAAAACATGAATGTCCTTTAGAAATCGAGATATCGGCTCATACAAGAGTGTTTATTTTGAGATGTGCAGAACAGTTGCTGAATATGATAAATTTGGCTTTGATGAAAAAACAAGGTCTTTAATTCCCTTTTTATTTTAATGTTTTTAAATATTACAAATAGAAATTGTGAATTTCTCATCTTTGATTATAACATTTCTATTCAAAATTATCACTTCTAATTTCGAGGAATTGAGAGAAATTGGCTTAAGATTATTCATATTTACTTTTAAAGTCTTTTTTCAATTTTTAATTGGAAAAAATTAATAAAATATTTTTAATTGCCTAATAGAAATTAAAAAGATATAGTGAAAATGGGGAAATTATTAAAGGAGAGAGTTATGATCCTAACCAAGCTTTGATTTTACATCAATTTGCCGTTCAAATCGATGCAGTCATTAGTGTTAACATCAAGAATGAACTCACAAATACCCCTGAAATCAACCTTCAAACATTCAAATTATTTTACAAATTTTTCAAAATGTTCTTAAATTTTGATCTTCAAAGCATTAAAAAGCTCTTATCTCTCCTCTCAAAGCCAATTTTTAACAATTTACGAAGTAAAATCTTAAAGAAAATTCTTCAAAATTTCATATTTTTTTTAAGTTCAACCTTCCTCTTATTTTAATGAAAAGGCCATAACATCAGTTCACATCAAGCGATTAGAATGTTTATGCAAGATATATTTTTATATTTTCAACAACTCAAGAAATTTTGTGAATGATGATGATCAAGCAAACCTTCAAGAGATACAAGAAATTTTCTCACCATTGTAAATTTTATTATTTTAAAAACATTTTAATTGTTTTAATACTTAAAAAAAAAAAAATTTATTAAAATTATTATCTGAAAAAGGATCAAATATTACTTTTCGCAAAATCTTTGTGGCTGTTTACTTGATGATTGTGTGATTTTGACAAACTCTCGGACTGCGATAAAAAATTACCATAAATATTACTTCGTTTATAACGGGGCAAAATCGTCATATGATTTGAAAATTCATTATGAAACTCAAAATCTCTTTTTGAAAACCTTTTTTTTCTTAAGGGAAGAAGTACAAAACGAAAATTTCGATGAAGAAACTTATCAGAATCAAAAGAACCTCATAATGATGCTCAGAAATAATGATAAAATATTACCGAAACCTGAAGAAATGATGAAGCTTTGCTTCGGTTTATTGATCTATAATTTATGTTTTAGTGAAGCTTATGAACAATCCAAAGTTCAAAACACAAAAAAAGAGTCAAAATTCCTCAAAAGCCAACTCTTGTCATTTTTTTATTCCAAAGTTCAAATCCTTGAAAATCTGAAGAACTTTACAGGAAAATATATTAAATTTGTTGAAAATGATAGTCTTAAAGATTTATTAACAATTTTGAAGAAGTTTTTAGAATATGGAATTAGTGAAATCGATCAATTGATCATTGACATTCTCGCCAATATTTCAAACCAGATACCATTTACCAATGAAAATATTGAAATATTAATTAATTTGACCTTTATTATCGAGACTGTTCTCCTGAGATTTAAAGAAAGCTATTCTCAAGGAAATAATGATCATTTAGACTCTAACTTGATTAAAGCAATTAAAATTCAATGCAAAAATCTGAAGGAAATGATAGAGAAAGGACAATTTTCGTTGGCGAATTGCAATGATATCCAGGAATTGGTGAAAAATGAGAAATTTACGTTACTTTCAAATTTCATCTTCTCAATATTGGATATTTTCAACTTCCATAAAAATGCAAATATTTGGTATCAAATAATTTCTCCAATAATTGTCGCTATTTTTGAAAGATTGAATGTTAATTGGGCAGAAATCAAATTAAAAGAAGATTTATTTTATCTCTATCTTTTAAACATTTATGATATTTGCAAAGAAAACCACTCATTCAAACACTATATGATCCTAATATTCTTATCAATTTATGGTGTTTTCAGAGCATCAAATTCAAATGAGCTAAAAGAAGAAGATTGCAAGATTTTTCAATTATATAGTTCAATAATATCTATCCATAACTTGGCATCTGATAAAAAGGAGTTCAAGGATTTGTTGTTTTTGTGTCGAAGTGTCTGGCAAGAGCAAAAAAATCTTGAAATAAACTGTTCTTTGCCTTTATTGGAAATTTCTTTTTCACATATTCTTCAAATAAAGCAAGAAATTACAGAAGACATCAATAAAATTGATCAGAATTTCATCATAGAAATAATGAAATTTTTTTTGGCGATTTATTTATTCTTAAATGAAGAAAAAAAGGAGAATTTTTTCTATCCTTTAATCGAATTCGTTTTTTTGTTTATAAACAGGAGTTTCCCAAATCAAATACTATCTTTAGCGAATCAGATCTTGAAACACATTTTGAAAAGTGCTAAAGAAGAATTAATTAGATCAACAATGCAAAAATTGCCTGAGGAACTAAGAAATGTGGTTGATGGGGTGCTTCAAATGGAAAAGATGGGAAGTCAAGATCATAATGAGAAGAACAATGATGAAGGAAAGAAAACAGATTTTGAAGAAAGGAATTTGAATAAGGAAGAAAAAAATCAATCAGGACAAGGAAAAATTAAATTGAAGTTGTTTGGTTCAAAAAAAAATTAACTTTAAAAAAAAATAAAATTCAAATAAAATTTTTTGTTTATTTTTGGGATTAAAAATAACAATTTTTATAATAAAAAACGTTATCTAATGGAAAAACTGGTATTTTCGAACACTTTTTATTTATAAAGCTTAAGTAATTTATTATAAAAGCTCAAACAAGAGATCAAACAAAACAATTATCAAAATTCAAGCTCGAAAAGTTTTTTCGGTTCTTCTGAATATCAAACTCCTCAATTATTTAATATGGAGGAATCAGAAGAAATCATGAAAAGATGTTATAATAAAGTCGATGATGTATAAAAACTATCAAAATTAATGATTAAAACAATTTTAAAGTGGATGAGACAAGAAGATGATGAATTTTTCAATAAATGCTTGGATAATTTAGGCTTATGTGAAAAAAAAGGACTTGATGGACAAATAATGCTCTATCCAATAAAAGCCAAAGAAAGAAAATTAGAAAAAGATGAGTTTTATGAAATGATAAAAAGACTTTATAAAGTGAAAAAAACTGAAACTGATTTGACTAATGTATAAAAAGATGATTATGATCAATATTTATTTCTTTTTTAAAGCTGAATGAAAGTACCAAAAATATCATTGTGTTGCACCGAGAAAAACAAAAAATTCAAAACGCCAAGCTCAAAAATAATAAAAAAACAAAACAAGCTCCAACCCATGTTAATTTAAACATTTAAGTCAAATTTTGAATATAAAAAAAAAAACTTATTTCAGATTTTTTTTAGAAATTTCTAGGAAACTTTTTTAAAAAAATAAAATAAAATAAATTTCTTACTTTTTCCATTTAAAAACAAATGGCAGAAATTCAAAAAGCAGAAGGTGTGGGCTCTGTGTGGAATGTGAACTCTTGGCATTGGTTTTTTATTTCTCTTATTTTGTCGATTAAACAAAACTAAAAAATTAGGGAGCATAAAAATTACACTGAAATTGCAAAGCAAATAATTTCCGAAAAAATCTTGAATCTTAAACTGATTGAAGGAGATTTAACTGTTTTCACTGTGAAACTCTCCAATATTAAAGGAGAGGTATTGATTGCAATATTCTAAAATATGCACAAATTTTTTGAATAATGTGTATTTTAAAGGCAACAATCAATATTAGAAAGGGGAAGCAAATATTATGCTTTGAATTCAATATTGAAGTCACTTGGAGAGGTTAATATATATTTTAATTCAGATTTTAATATTATTTGTCATAACTAAAGGTGTGGACATTGATGAAGTTGAAGGAACCTACAAAATTCATGATTTAAATGAATCTGATTTGGATTTTGAAGTCGAATTTTATTAAAAATAATATAAAATTAATATTTTAATAATATAGGTAATTGAAATAACTTGCAAGGAGGATAATGAAATCGGAAACAAATCGAGAAAATTATTGAAGAAAAGCTTAAAAAATGAATTATTGAAACTTTTTAAAAATTTAAATCAGGAATTAACCCAATTAGAATCCGATCCTAAAAAATTAGAAGAGGATAAAGTCACTTTTATTTATTTCATTTTTAAATTTTTTTTAATTATTTTACATGCAGATTAAAAGAGAAAAAGCCACAATGGAGACTATGAAAGCCAGAATTGAAAATGGAGCAGAAAAAGAGAGATTGCTTGAAGAGCAAAGAGCCAAAGAAAAAAAAATGAAAGAAGAATTTTCGAAATGGAAACAAAAGGAAGGAGAGGATTGTGCTGAACAAAAAAATTAAATAAATTGGAAAATTCATAAAACTTAAAAAGAAAAATAATTCAATTGGTTTTTTCAATTATTTCCAAAATCTGTTTATTAATTATGTTTATAATTGTTTCAAAAGTTACATTTTTAAATTTGCAATCAAAGTTGTATTTTTGAATTTTTTCATTAGAGATATCGATTTTCTTCATAAGTTCATAGTTTGTTTTTGACAAAAAATCA
>JFJP01039603.1_pt1 | contig 13097 bp, 13 predicted proteins | sample 431651 | NCBI WGS metagenome assembly JFJP01 (sample SAMN02602958, study PRJNA72255) | Microbial mat metagenome, whole genome shotgun sequencing project. | biome: fresh water; feature: sink hole; material: water; isolation source: purple microbial (photo- and chemosynthetic) mats found in...
CGCTGCCAACCAACCCCAACCAACTCCTGAAACTCGAAATAGCTTGTCATTCCGAGCAAAGCGAGGAATCTCAAATCTTTTACCGGACAACGATGATTTTTTTTCAAAAATCAATCAATTTGCAATTTTGCCAGGCATACTATGGTGCTCTGCAACCAATAACCCCATATAATCAATTTTCTACAAATATTACGGTGCTCTGCACCTTTCATCGCCTTCTTCAAACTAATATCTACAAATATTTAGGGTGCTCTGCACCTTAGGCTTCTTCCATAAACCATTTTCTGCAAATATTCCTGTGCGGTGCATCTTATAATCCCACATATTCTTTTTTCTACCAATAATCCGGTGCTCTGCACCTTTCATCGCCTTATTCATAGAAATATCTACAAATATTTTGGTGTGTTGCGTTTTTTGTTTTTCGACAATTATTTAGTTGCGCCCCTCGTGTCGCAGATGATTTAGCAGAGGTACGGTAGCTTTGACCGCAATAGCAAAATTTTGCCCAAGCGGCAGAGCCGCGTAATATTTGTAGAATAACAATGGAATACCACGACGAAAGGTGCAGAGTACCGCAACATTTAATCCCATTTATAAATGTCATCAAAAAAAATCAAGAATCAACAGAGATAGCTCTTTGAAAATACTTTGGACGAAGTGCCGCGTAATATTTGTAGAAATTACGCAAACTAAAATAAGCTAAGGTGGCGCTTCTGCTTGCCTCAGGGACATGCGAAAAGCAGCAGCGACAAGCTGAGAGCATGCTTTCACCTTGCAGAAACTTGGTTCCGCCGGGTAAAACTCATAAATTAAACAAAGGAATTTACCTGATTTCCTGGCCTTTACAGAAAACATGCTCCAGCAGGTCGGTTCCGAAAGAATAGGGAATATATTCCAGTCCTGGAATTTCGTGGGTAACAACAAAAGAAGCGAATTTGCCTTTGGTAATACTGCCGCTTGTTACATCAACTCCCATTGCATAGGCTGAATTCAGGGTAAGAGCATTCAAGGCCTCTTCGGGAAGCATGCGTAGTTTTATACAGGCCAGGGAAAAAATAAAGTTCATATTTCCCGAAGGAGACGAACCTGGGTTAAAATCGGAGGCCAAGGCTATGGGAAGGCCGGCTTCAATCATTTTTCGGGCAGGAGCGTATCCAATCCCCAGGAAGAAAGACGCCCCGGGAAGCAGTGTCGGCATTGTACGGCTTGAGAGAAGCGCATTGATTTCTGATTCACCGGCAAACTCGAGATGGTCAACGCTAAGCGCATTGTGCTCCACCCCTGTCTGAATTCCCCCTGAAAAGCCAAGCTCATTTGCATGGATTTTTGGTCGAAGCCCATATTTTATTCCGGCAGTGAGCATCCGGGCAGTTTCATCGGGAGTGAAAAACCCCAGGTCGCAGAACACATCAATATAATCGGCCAGACCCGCCTCAGCAACAGCCGGAATCATCTCGTTGATTATCAAATCAACATACTTGTCCTGCCGGCCCTTGAAGTCAGCAGGAACAGCATGAGCGCCCAAAAATGTAGACTTCACCGTTAAAGGAAATTCCTCTTTGATTCGGCGGATGACGCGGAGCATTTTCATCTCGTCATTCGGGTTCAGACCATAGCCGCTTTTTATTTCCACAGAACAGGTTCCCTGCCTCATGATTTCGGAAACTCGTTTCGAAGACTGTGCGAAGAGCTCATCTTCCGGGGTATCGTGAAGAAGTCGGGCAGAATTCAGTATCCCCCCTCCCCTTTTCGCAATCTCTTCGTAGCTAAGACCTTTAATTTTATCTATATACTCCATTTCGCGACTGCCGGCATACACCAGATGGGTATGAGAATCGCAGTAGGCAGGAAAAACGAGTCTGTCTGAAGCGTCAACAATTCTTTGGGATGAAAGGTAGGATGAGGGCAAATCTTTCATCTCCCCAAAATCAACGATTTTGTCGTTCTCTGAAAACAGAAAGGCATTTTCGAGGAAGGGAAGGCTTTGCATTTCCTTTCCTGCACGAAACTCAGGAGGTTGATCTGAGACCTGCAGGAGTTTTTTTATATTCTGAACCAAAAGGGACATATGTCGTTTTTTCTCAGGTAAAATGCTTAAGCACATAAGCCACAGCCACACCAAGGTAATTACCTATTGCATAACCGATTATCCCAATTATAAGTCCGGAAATAACAATCATTTTGTTCTTGAGAGCTGCAGCAACAACCGGAACAAAGGGCGGCGACATGGAAAGGGCAATTGAGGTAATGAGGAAATTATCCACGTCAATTTTGAAGATCCAGGAAAGCAGGGCGTGAAAAAGCAGAGACCCCACAACTGCCAGAAGAATATAAAGGAAAATCGAGACCAGAAAAGTGGAATTGTAGCTGCTGAACATCTCGCTCAGGTTGGCCATTGAGGCGACCACCAAGCTAAAGACAAGAATAAAATACATACCCAGCTGAAAGGTCTTTTTAATCCGGTTCACCGCAGCAAAAGTGCTCGACACGATTCCGAGGCTGGTGATGGTAAGGATTGCCACTACCGTTTGATTATTCTTTGACACAAGCATACTGAGTCCTCCCCCGATAGCAAAGATGAGAACAGTAAGCCCGAAGCCTTTTAGAAGAGGCAGAAAAACCGGTTTGGAAAAGAAACCTTCATAGGACTCGAATTCGTCAACCATTTCAGCGGTGTGATTCTGGAATTCAATTCCCTCGGGGGATTTGAATGGTCGCATAAAAAGCAGAAAAAACCTCTGAGCAAATGTAAGCATGAAGAGCAAAACGAAAGCCCCCACCACAAGGTCAGCTGTATGAGTAAGGATATATATTTCATCATCGACATCAAGCATAGTTGCGATCGCAGCCAGATTAGGAGTTCCCCCGGTATAAACACCGATTAGTAATCCCGAAATTTTCCAGGCATCGGGCATGTTTGAACGGAAGATAAAATAACCCAGCACTACCATCACCAGGACGGAAAAAATCCCTAGAAGCAAGGATAAAAAAGTTTTGCGGGCCATTTTAATCCATTTGCGGATATCCTCGGAAAACAATAATAATGGAATCGCCAGAGGCACAGTAACCGAAGTCAGAATATCGTGCATCCCTTCGAGGTTTCCGGGGAGTACGCCAATATTCCCGATAAACAAGCCTACGACATAACATACAACAATTGATCCGATTTTGCGAACAAATGAGAATGTATGTCCGAGATAAAGCACAAGAGCCGGAAAGAGCAGGTAGAATGCGATTAGAATAATCTTTGCCACCATGTAGATTTTGGTTAGTTAAACAGGGGTTAAATTAACTAAGATTTCAGGGGAAATCCAAATAGTTCTCAATCCCGTGAGGGCTGTTTTAGAAAAGCAGGGAAAATCCCGGCGCACCGTTCCTGTATTTTTTCAATTCCGCCATGTAAAACTTAATCTGCTGGCGACAGACAAATCCCCTAAAAACCTCAAGGTCTGAAAGAGACTCGGTTTCATTTAAAGAATCGATATATTCTGCACGATCTTCCGTGAAAATTTTAATAAGGGGCTCCCGATGATATAACTGGATGTAGTTCATCAGCAAGCGTGCCATTCTACCGTTTCCGTCGCCGAAGGGATGGATATTCACAAAATTATAATGAATGTCGGCAGACAACTTCAGAATCTCATTACTTTTCACGCTGTCAATCCGGTCATTTACGTTTTCTACCATTTTGTTCAGCAAGTCGGGAACTTTGGCGAAATCAGGGAAATACTTTTTATCAACATAAACCTGAGCCAATCGCAAATCCCCCCTGGAGGTGTCAAAATTACCTGAAATCGCGCTTACTTTGCCCCCAGTGGATTTCATAACGAGAGATGCAATTTCCTGAATGAATTCGATCGAAAGCTTTTGTTTTACTGCAGCCAATTCTTTTATTCTGAGAAATGCAGTGAAATGGTCCTTTACCATCAAATGATCCGTTAAGGGTTTTCCCAATGCAGTGATATTGTTTTCAAGAAGAACCCTGGTGTCGGTTTCCGACAAGGAACAGCCTTCAATCTTTGAGGAATTGAAAACAATTGAAATCATGCAGAATTTCTCATAATCGAGCGACTCCATTATACCTTGGTCGAGATACTGGTTTCTGAGCTCTTCCAACTTTGTCCACATGGCCTGTGTTTTTTTGCAAATATAATAAATTTGACCTGAAACAGGAATGAGGCTGGCAATGCCGATCGTCATTATTTTAAATTATTCTAAATAATATTTGCCCATAAACGCTTTTGATCTATCTTTGCGACGAAAATTAACCAATTCAATTCTGTATGTCGTATAATTTACTCAAAGGAAAAAAAGGAATCATTTTTGGTGCATTAAATGATCAGTCTATTGCCTGGAAGGTTGCCGAAAAAGCCCACGAAGAAGGAGCACAGTTTACACTTTCCAATACTCCGGTTGCCCTAAGGTTAGGCTCTTTGGATGAGCTAGCCAAAAAAACAGGATCCGAGATCATTCATGCTGATGCTACCAATGTTGCCGATATTGAAAAAGTATTTGAAAGAAGTATGGAGATCTTTGGTGGTAAAATTGATTTCGTCCTTCATTCTATCGGTATGTCGCCTAACGTAAGAAAAGGTATCCCGTACGACGATATCGATTATCCGAATTTCCTGAAAACCCTTGATATTTCAGCACTTTCGTTCCACAAAATGCTGCAGGTTGCCCGCAAGATGGATGCCATCAACGAATGGGGCTCTGTGGTTGCACTCAGCTATGTTGCCGCACAAAGAACCTTGTTTGGCTATAACGATATGGCCGATGCCAAATCACTCCTGGAATCCATTGCGCGTAGTTTTGGTTATATCTACGGGCGCGACAAGAAAATCCGCATCAACACCATTTCGCAGTCGCCAACACGCACCACTGCCGGCAGCGGGGTATCGGGAATCGACACGCTTATCGACTTCACAGAGCGCATGTCTCCCCTGGGAAATGCAACAGCAGAAGATTGCGCCGACTATTGCATAACGATGTTCTCCGACCTTACCCGCAAAGTCACCATGCAAAATCTTTTCCACGATGGAGGCTTCTCCAGTATGGGCATGTCGTATAAGGCAATCACACAGTATAACAAGAGTTTTGACGAGTGTGAGTAATTGGGGATTTGGGGATTTGGGGATTAGAGGATTTGGGGATTTGGGGATTTGGGAATTAGCTTTGATGGGATCTCCTAACTTCAAAATTGACAATATTGCTCATTTACAAATTAACTTAGAAGCTCCTTGGCATTGGCCAGTGCCGCATCGGTGGTCTGTTCGCCGCTGAGCATCCGGGCGATCTCAACCAGGCGGTCGTTTGTGGCAAGTTGCTTTATCACTGTAATGGTGCCGGATTCCCGTTCGTCCTTGTAGACCAATAAATGCTGATCGCCTTTGGCTGCTACCTGCGGGAGATGGGTAATAGCAAGCACCTGGCGGTCGGCCGACATTTCTTTCATAATTTTCCCAACGCGAAAGGCAATCTCCCCCGAAACCCCGGTATCGATCTCGTCAAAAACAATTGTGGCAAGTCCGAGCGAACCGGAAATAATCGATTTGATGCTGAGCATGAGTCTTGAAAGCTCACCGCCCGATGCTATTTTGGCGATATCCTGCAAATCGGTTTTGCGGTTGGCGGTAAACAGGAATTTAACCGAATCATTCCCCCACAAGCCTGGCTCGGGCAGTTTGTGATTTTGAACTTTGAACTGTGCATTGGGAATCCCCAGTTGAACCAACAAATCAATAATAGTTGATTCCATGGCAGGAATAGCTTTTTTCCTGTGATCGGAAAGTTTGGATGCAAGCTCACTAACGATCGCCTCCTGAACTCTCAATTCCTTTTCCAAACCTACAATCCTGAATTCAGCAGAGCTTAAGGATAAGATTCTGTTATCCATTTCATCACGAATGGAAATCAGCTCACTCAAACTTTTCACACGGTGCTTTTGCATGAGGGAATACAGCAGATTCAATCGTTCCTGAACCTTCTCGAGCATTCCCGGATCCACTTCGGTTTTGTCGGCCAACTTTTCCGTTTCCGAGCTTATATCGCGGAGTTCAATCACGGTGCTGTTAATCCGGCTGCGAAGTCCGAGCGCGGAAGGGTAGAATTTCTCAAGGCGGAGCAGTGTGTTTTCTGCTTCCTTGAGAAGGTTCACCACATTGGTATCCTCCCCCGATACCGTCTGGTAAACAGAGTACAATCCGGATTTTATTTCTTCCGCATGACTCAGTATTTCGAGATGTTGTTCGAGCTCCTCCATTTCGCCCAATCTAATTTTCGCTCCATCGAGCTCGGCAAAGGTGAATTTCAGGAAATCGAGTTCCGCGCTTGCTTTCTCAGATTCTGCTTTAAGCATTTCCAACTCTTTGGAAACAGCTACAAACTTGCGGTATTCCAACTGGTAAGTGTCGAGCATGAGTGCTGAGCCCGAATAAGCATCAACAACCCCAAGCTGGTAAAGATTGTGGTTCAGATCAAGGTTTTCGTGCTGGGAGTGTATATCAATAAGATAATCGCCAGCTTCTTTGAGAACCGGCAAGCTTACGGGCGTATCGTTGATGAATGCGCGGGATTTGCCGTTGGGACTGATCTCCCGGCGCAAGATGACAGACGAATCGGCATCAATATCGTTGATTTCGAGAAATCCAAACAGTTTTTTATTCTTTGATCCGAACACGCCTTCAACCACGCACTTAGCCTCTTTGTTTTTCAATACAGCAACGTCACCCCGATTTCCCAGGATCAAACCCAACGCACCCAATAAAATCGATTTTCCGGCTCCTGTCTCCCCTGTAATAGTAGTGAGTCCGGCCGAAAATTGAATCTCCAGTTCTTCAATGATAGCGTAATTACTTATCGAGAGTGAGAGGATCATAGATTCAGGGAGTTGAAGGGTATTAATTTTTCGCTTCTGCTATTACTTTGTATTTGGAGGCATTGGCCTGATCGATTTCATTAAGGATAGCCGCAACCCTGGCGCGTTCTTCGGGAAACGACTCGGAAAAGACATTCACAAATTCATCGGCTTTGGCGTCAAAGAGCACGTGCATGGGATGCATAAAAGGATCCGGTTTTTTGCGATACACAGATTGAAGCAGCTCGAGATCCGTGGATATGCCGGCGCGTGATTCCACAGGCTTTGAATCCATTGCATCAAGTCCCTGACGGTGATAGCGATAAATAAACTCTCTACAAGGGGCATAGTCGGAATCCAGGATATCCTTAACAAGCCAGTACCTGTTTTTATGGCTGGTGTTATCGAAAGGCTTCCATCCCTTTTCTGCGGCGTTTTGGGCGTTGTCGACGATTTTTTCAGCAGCCTGGAAAAACGGGCTTCCCCCTTCGAAGCCAAAAGAGTCGTAATCCATTCCAAGGATAAAATAGGCGTAATAAGCAAGTATGGAAGTCAGATTTGAAACGTGAGATGTGGGGTCAAATTCCAATGGCTCAAATTCGATATAACGAAATTGAATGTCATTGTCCATGTAATTCATCATCACGGTGTTGTAGTTGGTATTAAAAACCGGGCGGCGCGACTGGACTGAGAGGGTACCCCTGAACTCGTCCGCCGAGATTTGCTCCTGTATATTAAACATCAGAGTACACTCGATTCTCTCCTCGGTTCCGTAAACATGATTTGTCCACACCTTATTGTTCATAAACTCGAAAATAGCTTCCTGCATCGTTTCGAACACCTGCTTATTTGAACCTTGTACCTGCTGAGAAACTACCTGCACATTGCACTTCAGCTCCTGGGCTTGCGTAAGGCCGAAAAGGGCTGCAAGCACGATAATCCCTACTGTTCTCTTCATAATCACCGCATTAATGCTGTTAGTTTGTTTACAATATCCACCGCAACTTCCTGCTTTGATTTTAACTCAAAATTATCAATATTATTGTTTTTATCAATGATGCTTACTTTATTGGTATCAGTTCCAAAACCAGCACCGGCATCGTTAAGGCTGTTCAAAACAATGAAATCCAGGTTCTTCCGTTTTAATTTACCAACAGCATGATTTACCTCATTATCTGTTTCCAGAGCAAAGCCCACCAATATCTGTTTGTCGGTTTTCATAGCTCCAAGTTCCGCAGCGATGTCTTTTGTTGGTTTAAAGGTAATGCTCCAGTCGGATTTTTCCCTCTTGACCTTTTTAATTAATGTCTCAGCCGGCGAAAAATCAGCTACTGCTGCCGATAAAATTGCAGCATCGCAGGAAGAAAAATAATCAAGGCAGTGGGAATACATCTGTGCGGCGGTTTGCACACGCAACAGTTTGATTTTCGGGTTTTTTGTTTCGAGGGATACGGGACCGCTCACGAGAATAACATCCGCGCCTGCGTCAGCGCAGACTTCCGCAATTGCAAAACCCATCTTTCCTGTGGAGTGGTTCCCAATAAACCGTACAGGGTCAATGGGTTCGTAAGTAGGTCCGGCGGTTATAAGGATACGCCTGGATTCAAGTTTTTTTTTTCAGGGAAGAGAACCGGTATGATTTTCTGTAGAATGACCTCAGGCTCTTCCAACCTTCCTTTGCCAACCAAACCTGAAGCCAGTTCCCCGCTGGCAGGCTCTATAAGGATATTTCCGTAGGATTGAAGAATGCTGATGTTTTTTTGTGTAGCGGGATGCTTAAACATATCCAGATCCATGGCCGGGGCAAAAACAACCGGGCATTTGGCAGCAAGATATGTCGCAATAAGCAGGTTATCGGCCTGTCCTATGGCCATTTTCGCCATAGTAGCAGCCGTAACCGGGGCAATAAGGAAAAGGTCGGCCCAGTTGCCCATATCAACATGACTGTTCCAGGTGCCATCTTCCTTAAAAAACTCGGAAAGAACGGGGAATGTTGATAACGCAGCAAGAGTACCTTTCGTAACGAAACGGTCAGCGAAGGGTGTAAGTATTACTTTAACTTCAGCTCCTTCACGAACCAACAGACGAAGAAGGAAAACAGCTTTGTAGGCTGCAATACTGCCAGTAATACCGAGAAGTATTTTTTTTCCTTTCAGGTCCATGAGAATTTATTTTGCTTCCTGATCTTCTTCAGGTTTAACGGGCTCCGAAACTCTGTAATAAATGCTGTCTTCGAGGTACTCCTGAAGAGCGATTAAGGTAGGTTTGGGAAGGCGCTCATAAAACTTGGAAATCTCGATTTGCTCGCGGTTTTCAAAAACTTCCTCGAGGTTATCGGTATAATAAGCAAATTCTTCCAGTTTACGATTAAGCTCCTGTTTCATCTCAACACTTATCTGATTGGCTCTCCGGCTTATAACCATAACACTTTGGTAAATATTGGCCGTTCCCACGCTCATATCGCTCAGATTCTGAGTTACTGTTGTTGCTGCTGCTTTGCTTTTTTTGTAATCGATCATTATTGTATTGGGTTTTGATTTATATCTTGTCCTAAAGCCGATAAGGAAGCCTCGTACATTGTTTTGGCTTCTCCGGCGAATTGTCCCTCAGGAAATTCCGAAATAAAAGAATAATATTCATCCACGGTTGCCTGATAACGGTCTTTCAACTTGCTTTCCACTGAATTTTTTGCCAGAAGGTAACTCGATTTAAGCAAAAGGAACATGAGTTCCTCCCGGTATTTGGTTTCGGGATATTCGTTCAGGCTGTTGCGCAGCGCAATGATGGAAGCTTTGTAATCGCCCAAATCATAATATAGCTTGGCACTCAGGTAGGATTTGTTTACGAGTTTCTCGTTCATTTCAAGGATAAGCATTCGCGATTCCTCAACCCTTGGGCTTTTCGGGTGATTTATTATAAACAGGGAGAGAGCCGTAATCGCAGAATAGGTGTTTGCCTGGTCGAGTTCCGGACGGGGCGACAGCATATAAAAACAATAGGCGCTCATGAAATCCGAATCATCTGCAAAAGGGCTACGGGGGTAGGTTTTGCTGAGCTCGCTGAAATAGTGGCCCGCCATAGTGTAATCCTTTTGGTTATAATAGGCTTTCGCACGATAGTACTGTATGGTGTCGGCTTTAGTGGTGCCGCGGTATACAGAGGCTATTTGCTCGAAGAGAGTTGCAGACCTTACAAAGTCGTTGCTTTCAAAGTATTCGAATGCTTTGTCGAACTTAAGCTGATAATCGCTACTTTTCAGAAGCTTTTCATAACCCTTGCATGACCCTAAAACCAAGGGAAACAATATGTAAATGAGAATCTTGTATTTCATTTTCGAAAATGTTGTGCAAAATTACTACAATAATGTTAACAAGGAAACAATTCACCTTGTTTTTTTCAAGGGATTAACGGAATAGCTTGGGGGTTTAGTATTGAGAGGGGGAAAGGAATTGCGGATTTTCGACTGGGTGATGCTTTGGAGGGCCGAAAGCGACAATCCCAAATTTGCGATTTTGCTCCCAAATGGCTCAAATAAATATTACGAATAGTAACGTCTGATGAAATAATTCAATTATTTTTGTCCCTCAGTATTAACTAAAAAAAATTGCCGTGGATATTTTTGATAAAATTCAAAAGAACAAGGGACCACTTGGTCAGTACAAGGAAATGGCACATGGGTATTTTACTTTCCCTAAGTTGGAAGGTGAGATTGGACCAAGGATGGTATTTAAAGGTAAAGAGGTGCTAAACTGGAGTTTAAACAACTACATCGGTCTGGCCAACCATCCCGAGGTTAGAAAAGCCGATGCCGATGCGGCTGCAAAATATGGAATGGCTGCTCCTATGGGAGCCAGGATGATGTCGGGCCAAACCAAATATCACGAAGAACTGGAAACCAAACTGGCACATTTTGTAGGAAAAGAAGCCGGATATCTGTTAAATTACGGCTATCAGGGTATGGTTTCAATCATTGATGCTCTGCTCGACCGCAAAGACGTTGTTGTTTACGATTCCGACGCACATGCCTGTATTATGGATGGTTTGCGGTTGCATATCGGGAAACGCTTTGTTTATCCCCACAACAACATGGAGAAATTCGAACTCCAGCTGCAGCATGCCACAAAACTCGCTAAAACCACCGGTGGAGGAATCCTTGTTATCACTGAAGGTGTTTTCGGAATGGTTGGCGATCTTGGAAAACTCGATGAGATTGTGAAGTTCAAAGAAAAATATAATTTCCGTCTTTTGGTTGACGATGCCCACGGTTTTGGCACAATGGGTAAAACAGGTGCAGGAACCGGAGAACATTTCGGAGTTCAGGACCAGATTGATGTTTATTTCTCAACCTTTGCCAAATCAATGGCGGGCATTGGTGCTTTTGTTGCAGGAAACAAAGACATGATCGACTTCCTGGCATACAACCTCCGTTCGCAGATTTATGCCAAATCGCTTCCGATGCCCATGACAATCGGCGCGCTGAAACGCCTCGAGCTGCTGCAGTCGAAACCAGAACTAAGAGATCACCTTTGGACTATCGTAAGGGCACTTCAGAAAGGCTTCAAGGAAAAAGGCTTCAACGTCGGAACTTGCGAATCGCCCGTTACACCGGTAATCCTTAATGGGGGTGTTCCCGAGGCAACCAACATCGTTTTCGACCTGAGGGAAAACTACAATCTCTTCTGCTCAATGGTAGTTTATCCGGTTATCCCAAAAGGAATGATTCTGTTACGCATCATCCCAACGGCAGATCATAGCCTTGAAGATGTTGCTTATACCATCAAATGCTTTACCGAGGTAGCCGAAAAGCTAAAAGCCGGTAAGTACAGCAAAGACACCCTGGCCAAGGTTCAGGTTGAGGGGTAAATACTCCTGTCTTGCGCAAAAAAGCCGGTTCAGAATTTGAACCGGCTTTTTTTATATCAGAGAATCGGGTGCTGACTTAAACAGGAATTATCATACAGATTAGATTGCCACAGATTAAGTTGCCACAGAAAAATTTCATTGGCCGTGTGTTTGCTTTTTAACGCAATTATCATCACTCCGTCACCCCATCATCACCCCGTCACGCGGTTCAAAGATTTCGAATTAGAATTACTTCCCCGTTTCCCCCAGCCACCTCTCGGCATCAATAGCTGCACGGCAACCGGTTCCTGCAGCAGTAATAGCCTGTCGGTATACCGAATCCATAACATCGCCGCAGGCAAAAATGCCTTCAACATTGGTTTTTGAAGAGGATCCTATGGTTTGGATATATCCCACACTGTCAACATGCAGAAATTCCGCGAAAATATCAGAGTTCGGTTTGTGACCGATGGCTACAAAAAACCCGGTGACATCGATTTTCGTTTCCTCACCGGTTTTGGCGTTAGTGAGTATTACCCCATTTACAGTCTGTTCGCCAACAATTTCTTTGGGGATACTGTTCCAGAGAACTTCGATGTTCTTGGTCTTAAGCACACGATCCACCATTACTTTTGAAGCACGCAGCTCATCGCGGCGGTGAATCAGGTATACTTTCTTGCAGATACCTGACAGGTATAAGGCCTCCTCAGCGGCAGTATCTCCCCCTCCAACAACAGCAACATCCTGATTTTTATAAAAGAATCCATCGCAGGTGGCACAGGCTGACACACCAAAACCCATAAATTTCTTTTCCGATTCCAAGCCAAGGTATTTGGCGGTTGCCCCGGTGGCAATAATTACAGAATCAGCATGCATAATCTTTTTCTCGTCGATCACTACTACGTGAGGGTGACTGCTGAAATCAACTGCCGTAGCCATTCCCCAACGTACATCGGTACCGAAGCGCTGCGCCTGTTTTTTCAAATCTTCCATCATAACGGGACCAGTAACGCCCTCAGGATAGCCCGGGTAATTTTCAACTTCGGTGGTGGTTGTAAGTTGGCCTCCGGGCTGAAGGCCTTCATAGATTACGGGACTGAGATTCGCACGTGCAGCATAAATAGCGGCAGTATATCCGGCAGGACCGGAGCCTAATATCAAACACCTTACATGTTCAGCTTCTCCCGCGGGGATTACTTGCTTTTTGTCGCTTTTATCAGGGGTTTGCATGGGTTTAAAAAATTCCATTTTTGAGTATTTTATGATTTGATGAAGTTAATGAATAAAAAGACTATTTGTTAATTTGTTAATCACTGTTGTCCGGTAAAAGATTTGAGATTCCTCGCTTTGCTCGGAATGACAAGCTATTTCGAGTTTCAGGAGTTGGTTGGGGTTGGTT
>JFJP01035209.1_pt1 | contig 13095 bp, 12 predicted proteins | sample 431651 | NCBI WGS metagenome assembly JFJP01 (sample SAMN02602958, study PRJNA72255) | Microbial mat metagenome, whole genome shotgun sequencing project. | biome: fresh water; feature: sink hole; material: water; isolation source: purple microbial (photo- and chemosynthetic) mats found in...
TCGGAGTACAGACCTATGCCCGGTGATTCTGCTACGGGGAAGGTCTGGTTAATGCCGTATTCGCTATCGTGCACTGTACCAGTATACACTCCTTGGGGCACAATGGAACCGTGAGATTCGATGACCTGCCCATTTATCCGCTTCTCCCTGAAATTGCCCAGGTGCTCGACGCAGGCTCGCTCGTCCTTTCGGCCGAAACCGGAGCGGGCAAGACGAGCGCCGTGCCCGCGTACCTGGTGTCGACCGGTTTCAGGCGCGGCAGGATCCTCGTCCTTGAACCACGCCGGCTGGCTGCCGTTTCTGCTGCGGCGCGGGTCGCTGAACTTCTCGATTCCCGCGTCGGGGAACTTGTCGGTTACCGGGTGCGCGGCGATGTTCGCAGTGGTCCGCGGACTATCGTCGAATTCGTAACCGAAGGCGTTTTCCTCCGCATGGTCCAGGACGATCCCTTGCTGTCGGGTGTCTCTGTCGTGGTATTCGACGAGTTCCACGAACGCTCGGCCAATGCCGACCTTGGGCTGGCCTTTGCCACCGAAGCCGCCGGTGCCCGCGGCGATTTGTCCATCCTGGTGATGTCGGCAACCATCGACACTGCGGCAATTTCAACGTGGCTGCGCTGTCCTTCAATTACCGCTCCGGGCCGACTGTACCCTGTAACCGTCTCGTACGCCGCACCTCGGCGCGGAGAGCGCGTGGAACAAACGGTAGCCAGGGCCGTTGTCGACGTGCTTGGCAACAGCAGCGGCGACATACTTGTTTTCCTGCCGGGCCTCCGTGAAATCGCCTCGACCTCGCAGGCGGTCGATGCGCTTGCCGGCGCTGCGGGAGGGCAACGGAGTTATGAAACGATAGTCCTCCACGGAGGCCTTTCTTTGCGTGACCAACGCGCGGTGCTCGTGCCGCCGCCCGATGCCGCGCGCCGTGTCGTGCTGGCAACAAACGTTGCCGAGACGAGCGTCACCGTGCCGAGGATCATGGCGGTCGTGGATGCCGGCTTGTCACGCTTTCTCCGCTTCCACGCGCCAAGCGGGCTCAACCAGCTGGTGACTGAACGCGCTTCTTTGGCGGAGGCGGAACAACGCGCCGGGCGCGCCGGCCGGCTGGGGCCGGGAATCTGCGTGCGCTGCTGGGAAGCAGGCGATATCCTGACGCCAGCGCGCGGCCCTGAATTATCCAGGATGGAGCTCTCCGGCGTTGTCCTTGAGTGCGTCCTGCGCGGCGCGCTTTCACGCGACGCCACACGGTGGCTCGATCCGCCGCCCGCGCACGCGTGGGATGCGGCCGGTGCGGTGCTCCGCTCCATTGGCTTGCTCGACGCATCGGGCAAAGCCACACCCGCCGGATTGCGGGCAGCTTCCGCTGGACTCGAGCCGCGCTCCGCTGCCGCAATCCTTAAAACCACGCTAGGCAGCGCTGAAACCCACACGGCGATACTGGCCGCGGCCGCCCTCCAGGAGCGTGATGGCCCGGATTCCACCGGTGATTTCCGCGAAGACCTCGAACGTTACCTTGGCACTTTTCCAGGTACCGATCCGGATGGCAGGAATACTGAATCCACGCGTCGAATCCTTGAGGAAGCCGAACGCCTGGCAACGCGCCTGCTTGCCGTACCGCGCGAAACCGATACCACAGTTGGTGCCGCAAAAACATCCGCTGCCAGATCCTTTGACCGCAAGGCTGCGGCGGATGCCTTGCCACGCGTGGGGGACATCATGGCTACCGGTTTTCCTGACAGGCTGGCCCGGAGGCTGCCCGGCGATGCCTGGGAGTTTGCATCGGGGCGGCAGGCGCGTTCCCGCCTGGCCTGGCCCGGCGTAGACTGGCTTCTGGCAGTAGATGTGGACGCGGGCTCGCCGTTGGGGTATATCAGGCGCGCAGCGCCGGTGCGGGCAGAAGTGGCTCTGGCTGCGCTCGAAACCGGTGCCACAGAATCACTTGAGGTACAATGGCGAGGGCTGTCGGCAAGTGCCTGGCAACGTATATCCAATGGCGTGTTTACGCTGACCGAACGGAGGCTTCCTGCCGTTCCTCCGGACGCGCTGGCTGCGGCTTTTGCCGACAAGCTGCGCGCCGACGGACTCGACTGGCTACCGTGGAATCAAACTACGCGCGCTCTTGTTGAAAGGGTACGCTTCATGGCTGCACGGAAGCCTGGACTGGTGAGCCTCGACCCACGTGAATGGATAGATTCAAGTTTGGCTGGGAATATTGGAAAGGCGGCTGCGCCGTATCTGTCCGCTGCCGGCCAGGCACTCGATGAAGCCGGACTGGCGCATGCGCTCGCAACCCTGCTCGGCCGCAGTGTGCTTTCAGTGCTTGATGAGCAAGTGCCTGAATTTGTAATAACGCCGGCCGGCAGGAAACGACGGCCCGTATACCCGGCGTCCGGGCCAGCCAGGCTGTCGGCGCGCATACAGGAATTCTTTGGCATGGCCCGGGGACCCCGCGCCTGCGGAGAACCCATGACCATCGAGCTTCTTTCACCGGCTGACAGGCCTATCCAGGTTACCAGTGACCTGGAAAGTTTCTGGAAGAATACCTACCCTGCAGTTCGCGGTGAATTGTCACGGCGATACCCGCGGCACTACTGGCCGGCGGATCCGCACCAGGCAGAACCAACTGCGGGACCAGTCCGCTTGCCGCGTAAACCACGCCGGCCATGACTTGCAATGAAGGGCAGGCCGGTCTACAGTGTAACCATCCAGCAATCAAGGAATGTACATGAAGCTTGTAAAGACGGTCGTTTCACTCGCGGTGCTCGGAGCCGCGTTGTATTTTACCAACCCTACCATGGACAACTTCGGGGCGTATTACGAGCGGAAGCAAGTTGCCGCAAGCCAGAAAGGCGTTACCGGCGTCCTTGGCGATATAACAAAGGCTTTGGCGCAATCAGGGGCTGATCTGGTGGTAAAAGTTGGTTTCAAGCGCTCGGACATGTTCCTTTTCAGCACCTACACCCTCGGTTCTTCCAGCGACCCCAAGGAGCGATACGTGGGATTTGCCAAGGTCGTGTTCATACCTGTCAAATAACCTGGGTTTGTATGTCATCAGCGTTTTGTCCACACGCTCAGGGTCAAGGTGACAGAGAAATCTGAATGAGCTCGCGAAAGCTGTATGATTCGATATATAAAAATAATATTGCAATAATTGAATCGGGCGACATCGCCGTTGATGACTACCTTGCTGGAAACAGGATTGATTCCAGAAAGGGAATTTCCCTCATCATTCCGATTCGCTCCCTTACTGATACCTATAACCAGGTAGTTTCTTCCTTGAAGAAAATCGAGCCAGCGCAGTATTACTACCCGATCAGTGATCTGCATGTTACGATATTTGACTTCATCCAGGCGAGGGAAAACTATACACGGAATGAAGAGCTTGAAAAAATATTTACCGCGGCATCGATACAGGTTCTTCACGCAATAAAGGAATTTTCCATAACATTTGAAGGAATTGTCTTCAGCAGCGCAGCCGGGATAATCCAGGGATACGACAATGATATCCTTGTCGGGATACGTGAAGAAATACGGGAATTCCTGAAAAAAAACGGCATCAGGAATGATGAAAGGTATGCATCGGAATCAGCCCACATAACCTTTGCGCGATTTGCGGACCGATTATGCAGGCCGGAAGGGTTATGTAAATTCATCAATGATAATAGGGAAACTGAAATAGGACTTGCACAGGTAACTGAAGTTGAATTGGTCGAGCATGATTGGTATAACCGCGCGTCAACAAAAAGGGTCATCCATAAGATCGGGGGCACGACTTCGGCAAGGTAATTTGGTTAATAAAGAGTACAGAATATGCTATACTATAAACGGAAGGTAAAATAGGTCTATCAAAATCCTGAGCAAATCGCTAGAGATACCATAGACGCCCAGCTTGCCGCTTTTATGGCGTTACAAGCCGGTACACCCACATGTTGCCCGCGCACGTATCCTTCGTTGTAACAGGAATATAATCGCGCTCAAGGACACGGCCGTCGTTCAGCTGGAGTCGATGCCCGACTACTACTACCCCTTGCAAGAGGCTGGATTCTATATCGTCAAGAAAGCGCTGCGGTTCTTTGAAAAGCGACGAGGCCATTCTGGCAGAGGCTTCGCACGACGCACCGGCCAGGGCGTCAGGGCCGGGAATGCCGAAGATATCGCAGAATGCCTGGTTGGAATGCGTGATGATGCGGTCAGCCGATTCAACCAGCACGCCACCCTGCATATTGTTGATCAGGGTAGTGAAGAGCTGCATGCTTCGTTCTTTTGCCTGTTCGGCATCATACCGTTGTGATACGTCCTCAAACAAGCCTATGCCACCAGCCAGTTCCCTGTTGCTTGATCTGAAAGGCGCAAAAAAGCCCCTGACCCTCAGTGATCGTCTGGTCAATGTGGATTCGTATACGCCTTCAAAGATGCCCAGTTCGCCGCGCAAAGCCTTCTTGATTCCCTCTACCAGGGTCTTGTCGGGCAGGATGAGTAAATCCAGACCGATGAGCTGTGTGCGCTTCACCCCTAAATATCGTTCGTATGTTTCATTGCAACCGGTGATGATACCCTGTTGGTTGAACTGGATGATGCCCAAAGGTGAATGTTCAAAAAGAAAGCGGTACTTCTGTTCGCTGGCAAACAGCTTGTAGGCCATTTTAATGGAAGCCACCAAAACGGTTTCGCCGGTGTTTTTTACCACATACCCGTACGAGGTTATTTTCTCGCTTTTTTCAACCACATCACGTTCTGTGTGCGATGACAGGAACAATATGGGAATATCCCGCCGCTGCAGAATCATCTGCGCGGCCTCGGTGCCGTCCATACCTGCGCCCAGGTCTATGTCCATGAGTATCAGGTCAAGTTCCGGATTGGTTTCCGCCCGGGCTATGGCATCCTTGCCGTTATAAGCGGTGATTACATTGAAACCTTGTCGTTTCAATGTGGTGGCTTGCGCCATGGCAATTATGGCTTCGTCTTCGACGAGCAGTATGGTGTGCAACGCTTGTGTGGAATCCATTCCGGTGCAAAGTATCATCCCGGCGCCGGATGTCGTCAAGGCGTTGAATCACGTATTATATCGTGTTTTTTGAATATGGCGACGCGCCGTTGGTAGGCGCGTCGCTTTTCCATCAAAATTATCCGATAAGTCTGTTCATTCTGCTTACAAAGTCGGCCGGGTCCTTCAGCTGCGCGCCTTCCACCAGAAGGGCCTGGTCCAGGAGTACGCGGGCTACGTCGGCGGTCAGGGCTTCGTCCATAGAGGTGGAAAGCCTGGTGACGAGCGCGTGGTCGCCGTTTACTTCAAGGATGGGCTTTACGTCGATGCCGTCGCTGCGCCCCATGCTCTTCATGAACTGCTGGAGCTGGAGGCTCGGGTCGTCGCTGTCAACAACGATGCACGAAGGGCTTTCTGTAAGCCGCGCAGAAAGGCGGACATCCTTGACTTCGTCGCCCAGGGCTTTCTTGAGCCGCTCTATGACGGGGGCCAGGTCTTTTTCCTTCTGCTCGTCCTTCTTGCCCTCGAATTCCTTTTCGGCGCCGGCGCGGTTTACTGCCTTGAGTTCCAGGTCGCCGAATTTACCAACCATGGGCATGACCAGTTCGTCTATTTCGTCGGGGCACAGGAGCACTTCGACTCCCTGCTTGCGGTACATCTCGAGGAGCGGTGATTTGCGCAGGCGGTCTTCCGAATCTCCGGCAATGTAGTAGATTGCCTTCTGCTCGGTTCCCATCCTTGACTTGTAGTCGGCCAGCGATGTCCAGCCATCCACCGAGCTGCTCTTGAACCGTACCAGTTCAAGGAGGGCTTCGCGGTTGGCGTAGTCTCCGTACAGCCCTTCCTTGAGCGGCCTGTTGAACTCGGCTATGAACAGCGTGTACTTGTCCTTGTCGCTTGTTGACAGTTCCTTGAGTTCAGACAGCACTTTTTTGACCGACGCGGTGCGGATCGAGTTCATCACCCGGTTCTGCTGCAATAGCTCCCGGCTTACGTTGAGCGGCAGGTCTTCAGAGTCTATGACGCCTCGTACAAAGCGCAGGTAGACGGGAAGGAGTTCCTTGTCGTCGTCAGTTATGAAGACGCGGCGGACGTACAGCTTGACGCCCGGCTTGTAGTCGGCATGGAAGAGGTCAAATGGCGCTTTTGACGGTATGTAGAACAGCGTCGTGTACTCAATGGTTCCTTCTGCCTTGGTATGGGTCCAGAACAGCGGGTTTTCGTCGGAGTCGGCTATATTTTTGTAAAATTCGATATAGTCTTCGTCCTTCAGTTCCGTCTTGGGCTTGCGCCAGAGCGCCTGCGCGCTGTTTATCTGCTCGTCCTTGTGGACCTTCTTGTTCTTCTTCTTGCCCTTGTCGTCGTACTCGTCTTCGTCGTAGGCCAGGCGTATGGGAACGGCTACGTGGTTGGAGTATTTCTTTACCAGTTCCTCGAGTCTCCACCTGCTGAGGAATTCGCGGCCGTCATCGTTGGCCTTGAGGACCACGGTGGTGCCGTGTGAATCGCGGACGCCAGGCTCGATGTCGTAGGAACCCTTGCCGTCGCTTTTCCCATGTAGCTGGCGTAAAACCCTACGCCAAAGCGGCCGATAAGGTTTGAGTCCTTGCGTTTGTCTTCTGCCATGGCTTCAATGAAGCGTCTGGTTCCGGACCTGGCTATCGTGCCCAGGTTTTCTACCAGGTCAGCTTCGTCCATGCCTATGCCGTTGTCTGAAATGCTCAGGGTTCCGGCTTCCGCGTCAAAGCTTATGCCAATGGCTGGCTCAAACGACATGCCTTTGTAGGCGTCGTCTGAAAGCGACAGGTATTTGAGCTTGTCGATGGCATCCGACGCGTTCGATACGAGTTCCCGGAGGAATATCTCGCGGTGTGAATAGAGCGAGTGGATGATGAGTTGCAGAAGCTGGTTTACCTCTGCCTGGAATTGGTGTACGGCCATTCAGTTTCTCCCGTGGATTATTGGGGTATAAGTATCAATAGAATGTACCTATGAACACTGTTTGGCGGCAAGTGACAATCGATTCTACCTGCCTATGAAGTCTGACAGCATGGCGGAAAGCTCTTCTGCCCTTTCTACGTGCGGCACGTGTCCGCACCTGTCAAAGGCTTCGAAGCGGGTACCGCCTGGCAGTTTGGCCATGAATTTCTCTGCATACGAGAAGGGCAGGACCGAGTCATTGCGGCCCCACGAAAGGAATACCGGAACGCGTATCGACGATAAAAGGCCATCGATATAGTCACGCTCCAGCGCGTTCATCGTGATCAGTTTCAAGGCGGCTTTAGCTTCAGGCGTTTCAAGGGCGCGGCCGGTGTAGCGGACGGCTGCCTCGGAGTAGCTGGAGCCGTTTGCCACCATCATCAGCCGATATCCGCCCAGATAGTTTTCTTCCGTGATGAGTTTGGGAGCTATGCCCAGTATCAGGGTATTTCTGGCTGCCCATTCGCTTATGATGCCTACTTCTCCCGGCCAGCCAGCCGGCGAGATGAGGGCCAGGCGGTCAATTCCGGTACCGTCCCTGGCGGCATAGTTTACGCAGATATGGCCTCCCAGACTGTGCCCCGCCAGTGTTACGTCTTCCGCTTTGTCACCGGGAGCAAGGCCATAGGCTGCCACAACCTCCAGTGCAGTTTTTACGACGGCGCTGAAGTACGGAATATCATAGGGAGCGTCGGCTGGTTTGTCCGAGGATCCAGAACCAGGCAAGTCCAGTATGAAGCACGAGACATCAGGCCTGGCGGCGGTAAGTCTTTCTGCCAGGTCGAGGAATTCAGCGCCGCTTCCTGACCAACCGTGGATGAACAGGACGCGCTTTGCGGCTTGTGGATCGCCGAATATGAACGCTTGCACCACGGCGCCATCATGCACGAACAATGGCTTTGGCGCTGCGCTGAGCACTATGGGTATTTTTGGTTTTGGTGTGGCTGGAGTTGATGTTCCCACGCAGGCAGACATCAGTAAAGCCATGCAGTATATTCCTGCCTGGCTTGCGGTGCGGTACACGGTGCAATTCTTTGTAAATACGCTCTTTAAGCCGATACTATTGGCAGGGCCGGAAGCTGGATGCATGACGCCCGCGTTCTTGTTCATAGGGAATAGTATAACGCTTGTGTCCGTACTGAAGAAGACATGGCATCGAAAGGTTTGACATCTCGATAGCCACCGTGATAATATAAGGTAGTTTAGTCTATCCGGAGGTTTTGGTTGGCGACCCTCAAGCGGTATAAAGAATTGGAAAAATCGTTCGCCAAGCGAATAGGGGCAACCTTCCGCCGTTCATGGACTGTTTCCGCTACGGCTCTTTCCAGGTTTTTCCGTGCTGGAAGGCAAAAAATAACAATAATGCTGGTTCCGCATACAGAAAAGCGGATTCTCAACCTTCAAGTCAGTTTTTTTGGGCTGGCAGCTGCGGTATTGGTCATTACCGGTTTGGCCGGCTTTCTGGCTTTTTCGAGCGCCGGGTACGGCGATGTAGCCAGCAAACTTGCGGGCAAAGCCGAAGCACTCCAGACGACGCAGGCCGAGCTCGACGCCATCCGCGACAGTTCAAACAGGCTGGTCAAAGCCGCCCGTGCTTTCCAGGTCGCGCTCGACTCCACGTTGTCCAGTATTGGCATCAAGGATCAGAACGATTCCACGACAAAAGCCGACGGTGATCTGGCGGCTTTTTTCTCTCCGTCTGAGTTTGGTTCGGGTAGCCTGCGCGAGGCTGCGGAGATAGAACGGGTAGCTGGTTATCTTGAACGCAGCATAAAACCCCTCAATGAACTGGGCGACACCATCGAGGCCCAGGGCGGCATACTCTCCGAGATCCCCAATATCTGGCCGATCAAGGGCGGTATCGGGCACATCTCCATGTATTACGGGCAGAATGAAAACCCCATTTACGGCTCTTGGTACATCCACAAGGGTATCGATCTTTCCACGTTCCGTTCGGGTGACCCCATCATTGCCACCGCGGATGGCAAGGTGGTGACGGTAGCCTACGACATCAGCCTGGGCAATTATATAATTGTCGAGCACAAGCATGGTTTCTTGACGCGTTATGCGCACCTGAGCGCTTTCAAGGTTCAAAAAGGCGCCGTGGTAAACCAGGGCCAGGTTATCGGCTATATCGGGAATACCGGCCTTTCAACGGGGCCGCACCTCCATTACGAAGTACACCTGGGGACGGAAACCATCGATCCCCTCCGATTCCTCAATATCCGCTCCGGCTCCGCAACGGCGTCCCGGTAGCGGTTGCCGGGAACCTTATTCCATGCCCGCCCCCAAAGACATACTCGTCAATACACTGCTTGGTCCGGACAGTTCATTCAGGGGTGATTTGATCGTTGATGGTTTTGTGCGTATTGACGGCTCGATGAGCGGTTCCATACGCACCAGCGGAAAAATTGTCGTCAGCGATACCGCGCGTTGCGATGCTTCCATCGTTGCACGGTCGGCGGTGGTTGGCGGTATAGTCCGTGGCGACGTGTGCGTTTCAGAGCGCCTGACCATCCTTGACGGCGGGGTTATTGTCGGAGATGTGTTTGCGCCCAGGCTGGATGCAGACGGTGATATCGTCATCCATGGCGATGTCGAGGTGGCGGGGCCGGGTGAGAAGACGGAAGAGGCCATGCTCGCTTTCATCCGCAAGCGTGGATCGAAGATACGGCCGTTTGGCTTTGACGCACCAGTGGATGAACGCCGCAATGAAGTGAAGGCAGCAGCCGGGATATCATGGCGAAAGTAGAATTGCCCGACAACCTTCTGGCTGGACTGGTTCCGGGTTTGACGGGCCATAAAACCGAGAAGAAGAAAGAAGCGGCAAAGGCTGGAGCTTTCAGGTCGGTTTTCAAGGTTGCCGAGCAGGTTGAGCTGACTCCAGCCGCGGAGGGATTGCCGTTCTCCAACGCGGAAGCCAATGAACTGCTCGATTCTGTGCATACTTCGGGAGAAGAGCTGAAACGCGACCCGAATACTGATAATGTCCGGGCGTACAAGGCTGCGGTACGCAATTTTGTCCATTATGTTGTAGAGAACGCCTACGACGTTTCCGAGAAAACTTCGGGTGGCAATATTCTGAAGCGCAAGAAATTTACGACCGTCGTAGTGATAGACGAACGCCTTGAGCGTTTGGGGGCTGAAGTGCTGTCTGCGCAGCGTGACAAGCTTGAGATCCTGCGGCGGATAGACGAGATTCACGGGCTTCTTGTTGATTTGCTGAGGTAGTGGAGCTTCCCTCCGCCAGAGGAGATACGATGAGTGATGATGACAGCGGGTACGGACAGGTTGAAGAGGATCTGAGCCACCTTGAAGATGAGGTGGTCGATCAGTCGCAACAGGCCGCGCATTATGGAGAATTACCCGAAACCCTGTACAGGCTGAGAGCGGATCCATACAACGAATCGTACTTTGCAGCGTGTGAAACCGTTCTGGAAAAAGGTGCCCGCGTCATAGCGCCAACGCGGTACGGTAAGGATATATGCACTGTGCTGGGAGTCGTCAAGGCGCCAGGTTTCGTGCGGAGCGATGAAGTAGTCAAGATCGAACGCCTGGCCACGCCTGAAGACGTGGAACGGCGGACCCAGGATGCCGAGAAGGAAAAAATAGCCTACGAGTTGTGCCAGGAGCGTATCAAGACGCATAATCTTCCCATGAAACTGGTTTTTGCCCACTATCTTTTCGACGAACCCAAAGTGCTGTTTTTCTTTACCGCCGATTCAAGGGTGGATTTCCGGAACCTGGTCAAGGATCTGGTAACCGTTTTTAAAATGCGGATAGAGCTGCGGCAGATCGGTGTGCGTGATGAAGCGCGGGTAGTTGGTGGTTGCGGGGTCTGCGGACGTGTGCTGTGCTGTCACGGGGTAACCGACAAGCTGGTGCCCGTTTCAATTAAAATGGCAAAAGACCAGAATCTTTCCCTCAATTCACTGAAAATTTCAGGACCGTGCGGGCGGCTGCTGTGCTGCCTGGCGTATGAATTTGGATTTTACCGCGAAGCCCGCCGCGCGATGCCCGGCGAAGGTTCAAAGATTCCCTTTGACGGCACCGTGTTCCGCGTCATCGAGGTGAATGTACCCGCCGGCCGTCTCAGGCTTTCAGGCGAGGACGGCAGGTATCTGGAAGTGCCGGCCTCACGGTTTGTCCAGAAGGATGGCCGCTGGGCCATGCTTGAAGAAGGAAAGACAGAGCCGCAGTAGCCTTCTGCCCGCGGCTCATTCCGTATAGTCTACCAGCTCCATTTCAAAAATCAGGTACGAATTGGGGGGTATGATGCCGCCTGCGCCCTGGGTACCGTAACCAAATTCCGGGGGAATTGCCACCAGCCTTTTTTCACCCTTCCGCATTTCAAGTACGATCTTGTCCCAGCCTGTAATAACCTGGCCGGTGCCCAATTCAAATTCAAAGGGTTTGCCCTGCAGTATCGATTGGTCAAACACCTGCCCGTCCGGCAACATTCCCTTGTACGCTACCTGTACCAAGGTGCCCCGCCGCATGGCCGGGCCAGAACCCGCTGTAATCGTTTTTGACAGGATGCCGTCAGGCCTCGCTTCCAGACCCGGCCATGACGCCATGATACCCTCGATGGTTGTCTTGCGCTTTGCCATGGTACGGGCTTTGGAGGCATCGACGGCATGCGCGTAATACGAGTCCCAGGCAGCCTGGTCGTACTGGAAGGCTTTGGCGGAGATTCCGACCCGGATGATGGTAACCCTGGTCATGACATCGCCGGCTGCCAGTTTTTCAACCACATCCATACCCTGGACCACCCGTCCGAATATCGTGTACTGGTCGTCAAGCGCCGGCGCAGCGGCAAATGTTATATAAAATTGGCTGCCGTTGGTGTCCGGTCCGTAGTTGGCCATGGCTACGATGCCCGGGCCGTCATGCCTGAGCGCGGGGTCGAACTCATCCGGGAAATTGTACCCTGGATCACCGGATCCATCGCCGGCGGGGTCACCGCCCTGTACCACAAATCCGGCTTCAACACGGTGGAAGGCGAGTCCATCAAAAAAATGCCTTCCGGCCGCTGCATCGAGCAGCCCTTCGGCAAGGCCGGCAAAATTTGCCGCGGCCAAAGGGGCTTTCTCGTAAGCAAGCGCTATGGTAATGGTTCCCTTGACTGTTTCTATGGAGGCATACAGCCCGTCGGGCAATTTTGGGGTGGCACGGCATGAGACGGCTGCCAGTCCTGCCACGAGCAGCGTGAAGATGGCGACAATGGATTTGGTGGAACGCATCGATAACCTCCGGTGGAACCAGCAAAAAACTAGCATGAAATCGGCAGCGCGGACAAGCGCGCGCATATTTTGTTGTCTGCAAACGATCAATGCGGGTATACTGCCCTGGGGGGTGAGCCATGGGTGATGATGCGTACAGGCGGCCGAGCTGGGATGAATATTTCATGGAAGTGTGCAGGTCGATAGCCAAGCGCGCCACGTGCGACCGCGGCCGATCTGGATGCGTCATCGCGCGCGACCACCAGATACTCGCCACCGGTTATGTCGGCGCTCCGTCCGGCCTGCCACATTGCGACGAGGTGGGGCACCAGCTTAAAAAAACGGTACACGAGGATGGTACCGAAAGCACCCACTGCGTACGCAGCGTCCATGCCGAACAGAACGCCATCTGCCAGGCAGCCAGGCGCGGAATAGCGATAGAAGGCGCTACCCTGTACTGCAAGATGACTCCGTGCCGCGCGTGCGCCATGATGATAATAAATTGCGGCATTGTCCGCGTCGTCTGCGAGCGTAAATACCATGCCGGCGCTGAAAGCGAGGCGATGTTTGGCAAGGCTGGATTGACGCTTGAATATGTTGAAAACAAGCTGGAGCGTTACGAAAACCAGTAACTTGAAGCCCAGGGCTCTTTCCAGTACCTTGTCTGCGTGGGAATACGAATTTTATACATCGGCGAAATAGTCGGCAGGGTTGGCATATTTGCCGTAAAAAAGCTTTTGGGCGCGCTCAGGAAAGACAATGCGGTTGACCTGGTGATTGCCTGTGCCAACGGCGCAACCGGCGGGTCTGGAATAGGCAAGGCCCACTCGGTATACCTGCGCAAGCTGGGAATAGACGTGCTGACCACCGGTGAGGCCGCCTTTTTTAAAAAGGACATCGTCGAGGCTTTTCC
>JFJP01039605.1_pt1 | contig 13095 bp, 11 predicted proteins | sample 431651 | NCBI WGS metagenome assembly JFJP01 (sample SAMN02602958, study PRJNA72255) | Microbial mat metagenome, whole genome shotgun sequencing project. | biome: fresh water; feature: sink hole; material: water; isolation source: purple microbial (photo- and chemosynthetic) mats found in...
AATAATAAAGAAGAAAGAAAGACATTAGAAGCAAAGGCAGAGCCTGTTAAAAATGAAATAAAAATATGTTCAATAATAGATTTAAAAAATAGTAAAAAAGAAGAAAGAAATTTAAAAGATAATCTAGAAGAAACAATGATCATTCCACAAGTAAAAAAAATAGTAAATAATGAATCAAAAATATACTTAAAAGATCAACAGACAAAAAATCTAGTTGTATATTCAGAAAATCAGAAAAAAGCGCCAATGTCTGAAATAGATTTTGATGAATCATTAAAATCAAAAATATATTTTATATTTAAAGAAATTATGTCACCATTTCAAAATGAAGAATTGAGAAAAGAACTTACAAAATATGGAATAGATTCTATAAGAGAAGTGTTTGAAAAATATTACAAACAATACAAAAATAAAAAAAATGAAATATTAAATATTTATTTAGAAAAAGTAGATAAATCATTTGTAATTGTTAATTTTACTCTTTTAGGATTCTTTGAAGCAATAATAATTTATTTTTTATATAAAGAAGAATTATTAAAAATAAGTATTGATAATTTTGAATATCATTGGAAAAATCATTATAAAAATAGTTATATCATCTCCAAATTATCATTAGATTCAGAATATTTTAAAGAATCTTATACTCATTTTAATAAAAATATAAAAAATATACAAAGATATGAATCATTTTACTTAATAGGATTATTATAATAATATCTTTTTATTAAAAACTTTGAAAATTAAAATTACCAGATTGTAAAAAAATATAAAAAATATAGAGTTTTCAATAAATAAAATACTATTTTTTGATATAATTTCATATATGATATTTTTTTACAGATGTTCTGAATTGAATAAACAAAATTCTCAACTTAAAAAAGATATGAAAAATAAAATTCTTGAAAACAAAAATTTCAATATTATAAAAATTGGAACAGGATCTTTAATTGGTTTATTCCTAATTGTATTTTTTGGAAGAGGGTTTATTAAAAAAATAAAAAATAGCCAAACAGAAATAACTCAAGAAACATTAAAAAAATCAGAAATAGAACAGAAAAAAGAAAAATTAGAAACCAAAGCAAAAGAAGAAAAATGTTTCACAAAGCCAAAGGCAAAAGAAATAACTCAAAAAATAACAGAAAAACAAGAAGAAGAAACAGAACAATCAATAGAAGAATTTATAAATTTCAATATAAACAAAATATATTATATTTATAAACAATTAGTGCAATCTTCCATTGTTGGTGGTAATAAAGAAACGACAGATGATCTTTTGAAGCAAGATTCAATAAAAAATATGTTTGAAGAAGATTTTAAAAATTTTAAAAAAAACAGTATGGAAATTGTACAAAGATATTTAGATAAAATAAACTCCTTGGTTATAGACTTTAACTCTCTGTCTTATTTAAAGAAAATAATTCTTTTTTTAAATCAAGAAAAATTGCGCAATATAAAAGATGAAAAAATTTTTCAAAAATACTGGAAAAAATATTGGAAAATTTTAGGTTTTAATATTAATAAATTAGAGAATCTTAAAATAGAAAATGAATATTTTCAATCAAGATATAAAAGTTTTATTGAAGAAATAGAAAAAATAAAAAGATATGAACAAGAATATAAAGACATTAAAATATCAGGTTTAAATGTAAATTATAATTTAACAATCCTTTAACAAAATGAATATGTTGCACATAAACTATGATAATATTTGTTTCTTCATCAGTAAATAGCAATCTATATTCACATCCTAAAACTGAATCTCAGGTCTTAAGAAACTCTTTAATTGGAGGATTTTCTTTATTAGGATCATTTTTAATTTATAAAAAATTTGGAAAAAAAATAAAAGAATATTTCTCAAATGAAAAAATAAAGAGATAGAAAATGTAGAAGAGTATGAAGAAAATCCAATCTTCTTTTAAGAAAGATTCTTTAGAAAATAAAGATACATTTAAGGACAAAGATTTTTTTGAATCTATAGAATCTTTGAATAATTTAGAAGATAAGATAGTGAAACTTTACGAAAAAAATTTGCCTAATAAATTTTCTCCACAAGAAATAGAAGTTTTTAAAGAAAATTTAGATATAACTATTTTAGCAATAAAAGAAGAAAAAGATGAAAATAAATTAATAAATGAATTTTTAAAATATGAAACAGGAAAAGATTTAGATTTTTTGAAAGGTTATTGCATATATTTTATGAAAAGAAATGTATTAGAAAAATCTGGAAAAGTAGTTGAGTTATTATCAAAATTTGATGCAATGAATAATTTACCAGAACCACAAAAAGAAAAATCTGAAAAAGAAGAAGAATTTAATAATAAATCTTTAGAAGAAAAAGCTAAATGTTTATATAAAACTCTTTATCCTAATACCACAGAAGAAGAAGCAAATATAGATTACAAAATGGCATTTGGGATGTTCGAAGCTGAAAATGAAATTTTAAAAGATAGTTTGAAAAATAAAAAGATTTTCAAACTATTAGTATTTCGTTTTGAGTGTTTTTTCATGAGCAAAGATAATATTAAATATATTAAAGATTTAAAAAAAATTATTATGCAAGAAGAAGAAAATGTAACAAATAATCAAAAAATCACCATAGAAACATGGAAACAATTACTTTCAAAAACATCATGAAAATTTTTCATCTATTGAAAACCCTGCTGATTATATACAAGAAACAGATTTAGATATAGATTCATTGACAGCTCAACTAAAATCATCAATGAATTATTTTAGCAAAATGATTAGACCATGTTCTCAAAATTTTTACATTATATTTAATAATTTAATAGCTAATAATGAAGATTTTCGAAATAATCCAAACTTAATAGATTCTATAGATTTTTTTAAAGAAATTTAAAATTTCATATCAATTCTTTATTGGTTAGAAAATAAATCTGAAATTATAAAATTGAAAAAAGTATGGAAATTTAAAGAATTTTCTGAAACAGAAATGGGAAACATCTCAGCACAAGAATGCTCAAAATTTTATGCCAATTTAAGAAATTCAGTTAATGAATATTTGAGCTTAGAGAAAAAATTTTACTAAAATCTATTTATGATAGATAGTCACTCTCACATACATATGTGTGAAAATCCAGATCTGGAAATAGAAAAAGCTATAACCAATGGAGTTAATGAAATTATTAATATTTTTGATCTTAGTGAAATAGATGAAAAATCTATAAATTTCTGGCATAAAGAGTTTACAGAAATTAAAATTTTAAAATGCACAGGTGTTCATCCTTTACGGACTAGTAGTTTTAATATAGAAAATTTTGAAAGTGAAATTTTAAAAGTAGCTCATGAAATTTGCGCTATTGGAGAAACTGGTTTAGATTTACACTTTCCTGAACATCAAAATAAAGAGGAGCAAATAATGTTTTTTATAAAATCTTTAGAACTTTGTGAAAAACTAAAAAAAACCACAGTTATTCATTGGAGAACATCTCCTTTAGAAATTTTATTAGAAGAAATAAAAAAATATAATACTAAATTTGTCTTTCACTGCTTTACTGGTAATAAAGAAGATGCTAGAAAAATACTTGATTTAGGAGGTATAATATCTTTTTCTGGAATTATAACTTTTAAAAATTCTTTAGATATAAGAGAAGCTATGGAATTTTGCCCTTTAGATAGAATATTATTAGAAACTGATTCTCCATTTTTGGCTCCAGTACCTTTTAGGGGCAAACCTAATGGATCTTTCTTGATTCCTTATGTTTATGAAGAAGGAGCGAAAATTAAAAAAGCTAATTTAGATGATTTTAAAAATATAATTATTGAAAATTTCCATAAAACTTTTTAATATAATTAAAGAAATATGATTCTAAGACTTTGCTAACACTAATATGTTTTCCAGTTTAGGTTTTATCTTCTTCATAATCGTTTAGGTTTTCTTTTTCAATTAATGAGATCTCTAATGTTTTTTCTTTATGAAAAGTTTTTCTTTTCAAATTTAAACAAAAGATCATTGTCATTATAGAAACAAAGGAGACAAATATTGGCATTATATATTCAAAAAAAATAACAGATTTTTTCTTATTTAAATAGGAAAAAATAGTTATATGAAATAAATCATTCATCATAAAACTCATGGAAAAAAATGCACATAAAAAAGATAAATAGAATAATCTCTCGTTTTTAGAAAAGGTTAAACAAATAAAAAAGAAATTTATGATAAATATTATAATTTCAATACACAAAATTCTTTGTGCTAAATAATATTTGTCATTTATTTTTTTATAGGTTTCATAAGTTTGTCTAAAATTGTAAAATATTAAAAGTATTAAAAAAATATTTATAAAATATAGAGCGAATTTTAAAAACTTAGCTTGTTTTATATTTAGAAAAACAGATTTTTCTCTTTTTAGAGATGATTCATTTTTTCTATTTATATTAAACATTTTAATTAATTCTAGAATTTTTTTTCTGTAAGAGTGTAAAAGTTTAAAAAATATATTCATTAATGTAAAAATAATAAAACAAATATGATGTATTTTTGATAAAATTTCATCTGGACTTTCTGAAGGTATTGGTAATAAACAATTCAGATTGAAAAAAAATAAAATAGAACATAGAAAAATGAATCTTTTTATATTTCTGAATTTTATAATTGTCATAATTAAAGAAATAAAAGTTATTAAAATTTTTATATAAATATATGCAAAAAATCTTTCTTTTTTACATTTTGTACATACTCAAGGTTATTTGTAAGATGAGCGCAAATATAGGATCTTGCATAAGTAAAAAATCTAAACAAACATATTGAGGTAAATATTATATTCACTCCCAAAATTAAATAAATACTTAGTTCTTTTATTTGTTTATATTGTTTATTTATGATCTTTTTCACTGTTATATTATTTATTTTCTGTATTTGTAAAAAAATTTGAAACATTTTTTATAACTTTTGGAGTCTGTACCAAAACATTACCAAACATATTCAACACACCTCCAAAAAAACTTTCTTGTTTATTATCTTCATCTTTAATAAAATCTTTTTTCTTTTGGAAAGTATCTGACAAATTTTCTCTCTGGAAAGTCTTCAAATTTTCTCCTGGAAATTCTAATGAATTTTCTTCCAGCGAAACCTTATGGTTTTCTTCCAGCGAAACCTGACGATTTTCTTTAAATACTTTTTTAGGCATTTTGAATTCATTGGATTGTTGAAATTCTTCTGAAATATTGGGTTTACTTCTATCTATGAAATCTGTATCTTTAATACTCTTTTTCTCGAAATCTTGCTGTAACATTTTATCATACTTAATGTTTTTTTGATCGTTCCTTACTCGCTTCATGTAATCTTTGTTTTGCTTGATGTTTTTAGACTCAATTTTTGGCATTATATTTACTCTTTCTGGTGTTTTTGATTCTTCATAAATATTATTGCCTTTAAAATATGTATCTTCTATATTTACTTCATTTTTTAAAAAATTATTTCTTCCTTCTATATTTAAATCTTGTTTTGTAATATTAAAAACTGGTTCTTCCTTTTTTATATTAGTATTTTTATTAGTTTTTTCTAATATTTCAGCAGATTTTATTGGTAAATCATCACCTTCTGGAGTAATACTTTTAGGTAACTCAAAGTTGGCACATCTTAACCCTTTTTCTTTATTAAATTCAGATTCTTCTTGTGATTCTTTTATACAATTTTCAAAATATTCTTTACCTGAAATTACATTTCTACCTTTTATATCTATATTTCTCAAATCATCCATTACTTTTTGAATATCTTCTGAATCATCACTATTGTTTTGTATTAAAATCATTTCACTTTGTTCTTCATTTCCAAAATCAAGATTCATAGTATTATTCATTTCATCAATTATCTTCTTTTTTTGCTTTGATTGTTGATTATTAATAGATAAATTATTTTTTTGTAAACTTTTACTCATAAAGACACAACTCTGGTTTTTTGTTCTTTTTTTTAAAAAAGCTATTTCTTCTAAGAGTTTTTCTAACATATTGTTTAAAATAACATTTTCCCTTTGGAGATTTTTATAATTTTCCTTTAGACTTTTATTTTCTGAAAGAATAGATTTATATTTATTTGTAAATTTCTCTATATATCCTTTTTCTATTAAAGCTTCCAAATCATTTTGTGAAATTTCATCTATATTTTCTTGATATACTCCAATTCCAAATGTTTCCTCCATTTGATTTAAAGATATTAATATAGTTTTTTTATAATCTAAAAATTTTTCTAATTCAACATCTTTATTTTTCAGATTCTCATTTAATAAAATAATTTTTTTTTTATTAGTCTCATTAATTTCTTTTAATTCTCCTAAGTTATTTTCTAATTGCTCTTTATAAGACAAAAATGATTTTATAACTTTTTTATTATTATTAATCTCATTTTCCTTATTAGTATTCATTTCTTCTAATTTTTTTATATTATTTTTTAAATTTAAAATAGATTCTTCTGCAGTATTTTTTTCATTTAAAATATTATTTAATTGAATTTCTTTTTCTTTCAAATTTTTATTAATACTATTAATCTCTTTTTCCTTATTAGTATTCATTTCTTCTAATTTTTCTATATTATTTTTTAATTGCTCCTTATAACACAAAAGTACTGTCGTAACTTTTTTAATATTATTAATCTCCTTTTCTTTGTCAGTATTAATTTCTTCTAATTTTTTTATAATTTTTGTTTTATTATTTATTTCATCATCTTTTAAAGTGAGATTTTTTTGTTTTTCTTCATTTATAGTTCTTAAATTTAACATTTCTTCATCTTTAAATTTCATATTTTGTGTGATTTTTTCTATTTCAATTTTCAATTGCTTATTTTCTTCTTTTGAAACTCGGATAATATTTGTCTTTCTGAAAGGATGAAGATCCTCATGTTTTTTAAACTCAGGTTCTTCTTCATTTTCTGCTTCAGAATTTTCTGATGAACTTATTTCTGATTCATTTTGCAAACATTTTTTCTGAGCCTCTTCAGCTAAATCTTTTAAATTTGTATAATTTTCAATAAGATTTTTTGTTATTTCTGATCTTGTTATTTCTATTTCTTCTTTAGCATTTGTTAATAAATCATCCATTTCTTTACGTGTTTGTTCTTGAGTTTCTTTAATAAATTTTTTAAGATCACTATGTATTTTTTTTTCAAAATCCCCTTCTGAAATTATTATTTCTTTTTCTATTTTTAAAAGTTTATTTATTTTTTCTGTTATTGGCATTTTATGTTTTTTCATTTTTTTTAAAATTTTCTTATCATCTAATCTTAATCCACATAAATCCTTATGATCTTTGATATTTTTACCATCAAAAAATTTATTAAAAATCTTTTCTATTGTATTTTCAGTCATTTCTTTTATAGCTATTTCTTCTGTTGTATTTATTACGGTAAACAAATCAAAACCACTGGACATTTCTTGTTCTAATTTTTCACTTTTTTTTTGTACAGTAATATGATAAAGCCTTGCCATTGAAGATCTTATAATTTCTTTTTCATTATTTAATTGAATAGCAAATGATTCCTTCAAATGATTTCTAATTATTTTATCATATTTATTTTTACCAATTGGTTCTTTTATGCATTTTTTTAATTCTTTCTTGGCTATATTAAGATTATAATCATTGTTTATCTCATCTTCCATATAATTTGTTTCGTCATCAGAACTTTTTATATTTATATTGAGTACATTTTTTTGAAATTCTTCTATTTTATCAGATAATTCATCTTTTAGCAGTTTACATTTTTTTTTGCAAATATCTTTTAAATATTCATTGTATTTCTTATATATAGCTTTATAAGATAATTTCTTGTCAAAACAAAAATCAATAAATTCTTTTTCTATTTTATTGAGAATAAATGAAGAAATATTAAAAAAAACATCTTTTTCTATTTGTTGCATAAGTTTATTTTTTATATGAAAATTATATTCATAGAAATTAAGTAAATTTTCTTCAAAATTTGTTGATTTTTCAGCAATAAAATCATATTTATCAAAAATCTTTTCTATAGATTCTTTTATTATATTTTCTTGACCATAAAAAGATAATTCTCTTATTTCTTTATCTTGTAAAACTTTTAAAAAATTACTTTTTTTTCCTATACTTATCCTATAAATTTTTTGATAAATTTTTTCTTCATTAATTATTGAACCAAGATCTAAAAGTGATTTTTCTAAAGATTTTATTTCCTGCTCTATCTTTTTATTAATAGATTTCTTAAAAAAATCTATTTTCTCATTGTCATTATTTATTTTTTGAAATTCTTCTACAATTTTTTCATCATTAGAATTTTTGTCCAACATTTTTAATATTCGAGGAAAAAAATCATAAAAATATTCACAACAAGAAATTTTCAAGAAATCTGCATATCTTATTCTTATAGATTTTATAATTTTTGGCGTAAGATTAGCATAATAATTTTTAATATATGTATTTAAACCCTCTATATCTAATGGAATGTTTTTATTATATTCTTTAAAAAAACTTAGACAAAAGACTGCATTTAATTTAGCATCATGAATTTTTCTCTCCATTTCTTCTGATTTAAAAATTTCTTTTTCCTCAATTTTTTTTTCTTCTTTTGACATATTATGAATAATATTAATTTTTTCTTCTTCTAATTTTTGTATTTTTTTTAATATTTCTGAAATTTTTTCTTTTTTTTCTATTATGATATTTTTATTCTCTTCTATAGATTGAAAATTTATATTTTCTTTATCTAAAATTTCTTTTTCTTTTTTTTCTAAATTATCTATATTAGTATTTACATTTTCAATAAAATTTATAATATTTTTTTTAAGTTCCTCGTTAGACATTTTTTCTGGAACCTTACTTATTAATGTTTTTAAATTATATATTTTTGTGTCTAAATTTTCATGAACAAAAGGCATAATATAATGTCCGACACATTCTTTTTTAAATCTTATACCAAATTCTTCCAGAAATTCCAATAAATTTTGACCATCTTTCAATAAATAATCTGCAAATTTCTTTTTTTCATTCTTTTCTTCTTCAATATGTACATCTACAGAAATTATAGATTTTTTGACTAAATCTAAATTTTTTTTCAATTCCTTACTTTTTTCATTATCTATTATTTTATTTTCCTCTATTTTTTCAAAATTTTTTGTCTCAATTATAATCAATTCATTTAAGTTAATAGAAAGGTTTTTATTTAAATTTATTAAATCTATGTCTATTCTTTTTAGTCTTTCTATATTGATATTGATTTTTTCCAATAATTTCTTGTCAAAATTGGAAACTCCAAATTTTACATCATCTTTCCCATTTTTAGCTAAATCGCTTGAACAGACAAATACAAGCATGCAATATATTAATTATAAAATCCAGATATAACATTATTTTTAATGTTGTTTTTATTCTAATTTAGCCATAGAACTTTTGCTTTTTAATATGAATAACATTGGTATAAATTCATTATGTGTAAAAGATACATTTTTTCTTTTTATGTCAGAAATATTTTCATTTTGTTTTGTTAAATTGTCTGGTGTAGAGAAATTTTTTAAAATACTTTTTCTCATTTTTTTTATAGTTAAATTATTCTTTTTTTTAACATAATAATTATTTATTGGGTCTTCGTTATAAATATTCTGATCATTTTCTCCCGTTTCACTCTGGAAATTCTTCGAATTTTCTCTTGATTTACCATTGTATTATTCAGGTTCTTGGAATTCTTTTAAATTTTCTAAACGGAAAGTCTCTGACTTTTCTTTCTGGACACTGTTGTGTTCTCTTGGAAAGTTTGATAACTTTTCTCTTGTAAATTCTAACGAATTTTCTTTCAGCGCAATCTTATGGTTTTCTTTCTGGAAATTCTTCGAATTTTTTTTAATACTTATTTTTATATTATTGAATAATACTATTTTTTTTAATTTTTTTCTTAAAAAATTATTTTCTATGAAAAAGATATTAGATAATATTTTAAAAATAAGTTTTATATTATTATATTTATTTATTCTTTCTTTTAAACTTTTTTGAGCTATTGTTTTTATTTTTTCAAAAATTTTATCAATTTTTTTTGTTAAAATACTTTTTTGTTTTTCTAAAAAGTAATTTTCTTTTTCAAGAATTAGGTTTTTATTTTCTTCTAATTTTAAACAAAATTTTTTAAATATTTCTTTATTTACGCCTTCTAGTAACATATTGATTTTTCTTTCTTGTACGTATATTTTTTCAAAATGATTTTCCTCTTCAGAATCATTAATTTTGGTAAAAATATAGATTTTTATTTTTTCCATATTGTCTCTGATTGTATTTTTTATTTTTTCTTTAGCACTAAATATATTTTTCATAAATTTATTATTTAAAATTTCTAGATTTGAATGATTTTCTAAATCAAAAACATTATGATTAAAAATCTTTTCTAATAAATAATTTTTGAACTTTTTCTCAAAATGAAATCCTATATAATTTTTTAAAAGATAATTTTTATTCCAAATATTTTCTATTGAAAATAATCTAACAAATTCTAACAAAATTAAAGTAGAAGATCCTAAATAATAGGCACTTTTACACAAAAATTCACTAATCTCTTTTTTTAATTCCTTTAGATAAAACAATTCTTCATTTTTTATTAAATCTATATTTTGAAGTTTTTTATTTTTTTCACTATGATTAGTAAAATTAAAAACTAAAGTACTTGGATCATAAAAATTAAATAAATCTTGATTCTCGTAAACGAACTTTATAAAATTTTCTCTAAATATACAAATGAGTTTTTTTGATCCAGTTGTTATTTCATTTATTTGTTTATCCATTATTTCTTTTATTATTTGCTTTTTATCTTCTATGTTTAGTTTAGAAAATTTTTCTGCAGAATCTTTATAATAAAAATTATCTTTCTTAAGTTCATAATCTTTTAAAAATAATTGAGCTTCTTTGTCATTATTTATAATATTTAAAAAATTTACATCTTTTAAATTTTTTGCTAATTCTGTCATAAAATCTAGAGAATAATAGGGCTCAGTTATACTTTCTTCTATTTTCCATAGAAATGTCTGTGCAATTCAATATAAACACTCATAATATTATTTTTTATATTTAAAGAACTAGTTATTTTCTGAAAATTTTTTTCTTTCATATATTACAAATATCCATAAAGCAGCAAAAAATCCAATTACTATAATTACATAAAAATATATATCTTTCCAAGATAAACCTAAATTAAAAATAATAGCTAAAACCACAGCTACAGAAGTTTTTCCAAATCTGCAAACACAACTATCTATTATAGATATTTGATTTTTTTCTTTAGCATTAGTTAAATACTTTTCTTTAGCTGGCATAAATGATGAATATTTTAAACTTTTAATTATAACTAAGAAAATAGCAACTAAAACACATATGTCAAAACCTAAAATTTTAAATAAAATAATTATTAAACTACTAAAAAAAATAAACATTGGAGTTTCTAAAAAACTATTGCTACTTAAAAAGAAGTTGAAAAACATTACTGAAATTGATTGAATAATCCAAACAAAAGATAAATATTGTTTATAATTTGGTCCACATTTTGTAAGTAAACAGAACTTAGTTAATGGATCAAACAATCCCATTATAACTCCACATAAAATTGTATTTATAGGTATAAATAATAATTTTTTCCATCCACTTATATCTATTTTTTTATCTTGTTTTTCTATAGTTGGTAAAAATTTTGCTAAAAAGAAAAGAGATCCAAAAAATAATAAAATAACCACTCTTATAGGCCAAAAAGTAAATATAGTATTCAGAGCTGCTGCTATAGCTCCTAATTGTGAAATAATAAAAAAATCTTTATAGGAAGTTTTTTTATCAAAAAAATTATTACACCAATTCCAAAAAACACCATTAATAAATACTGGAAAAAGTTCTGAAAGTATGTAATAAACACATATATTAAAATTTTTAAAAAGAGCTGCAAAATACTTCGGCAAAAATGGCAAATCAATAGATGGTATTTTATTCATAAAAAATAAAGAAAAACCTATGAAAAATATAGACAAACTTAAAAACCATTCTGTTTTTTTTGACTCTATTTTTCTAATAAAATACATAAAAATAGGGATAAATAAAAAAGATATTATTTTTGCTGCACTAGAAGCTTCTACTCCAATAAACTGAACTAGGAAAACGTCTCTTGAAATTCTTAAAGTAATATGTAAATAGACTATCAACAAATAGGCCAGCAAAAACAACTTTCTTGTCACCATTTTATTTTACATTAAATTTTTATTTATGTTTGTTTATAAATTTAAAAATTAAAATTCTCAAAAAGTCAATATTTTTTTTTATATATATTTCTTTAATTTTATGTTAAAATAATTTATCAATTTTTACTACCGTTGGAACACTAAATTTAGCTTATAATAGAAAAGTTATATTTGGTTTTGGAGGTAAACTCTTAGGAAGAGAGATGAATTCTGAGCAAAAAAAAGTTGTTAATAATTTCATAGAATCAGGAAAACAAATTTTCAGTAATCCAACAAAAAGACAAGATAAAAGAAGATTTTAAAAAAATTAATACAGAAAAATTCAAAAATCATATTTTAGTGTTGTTTGAAGGAAATTCTTTAACTGAAGAAATTTTTAATAAAACTTATGTTTATTAATATACTTTTGCAATATAATGATAGTGATAGTTATTTTATATTAAGAAAAGAAACCTTTGAAAAGATAAAAAACATAAAAAATTTTATAAATTTAAATCCAGATAGAGCAAATATTTTCAAAAATATTAAAAAAATTGATGCAGAACAATGTAAAAAAGAAGGATTGGCAGAATATAACATAATGTTGAGATAGGTTTTTCTCCTGAAATTTTTTAGCATTTTCATAAATTTATTTTAATCCTAAATATTAATATTGAAATGCATAATAAAAAATCAATAAAATAAAGTTTACAAATGGTTGTAATAATATATATAATCTTTTATGGAGAAACTTAAAGAGACTCTTGAAAAAATTATCCAAGAAAATGATATATTTGATCTAGAAAGTAATTTTGTTGAAGGAAATATTTTTGTAGTTAGATATCCAAAAATGGATTTTGCTACTTATTTATCTCAAATATTAAAACCAGTAATTAAGAAAAAAGTTTCTTTTCTTTTATTAATAGAAAATAGT